>Ga0224555_1000679_pt1 | contig 52248 bp, 40 predicted proteins | sample 714S23034metaG_FD_180687 | JGI IMG/M metagenome (GOLD analysis project Ga0224555, IMG submission 180687) | Peat soil microbial communities from Stordalen Mire, Sweden - 717 S2 30-34 | ecosystem: Environmental > Terrestrial > Soil > Wetlands > Peat | place: Sweden: Norrbotten County, Stordalen...
TTTGAAAGGCCGCGGATCGGGGCGTTTGGGCGGTGAACCCGTTTGAACCACGCCATGCCCCGGTTGACGCGGCTGTTTATCCTCCTTCGCGCGGCGCGCTGGCCGCGTTTCCGGCCTGCCGGGGGCAAAAAAGGGAGTTGACCACGGATTTCACGGATTAACACGGATAAAGAAAGATGTGCATTCCCATCCGTGTCCGTCCGTGAAATCCGTGGTTAAAGGTCTTCCTCTGCGCCCTCTGCGACTCTGCGCGAGGAAACTCGGTTTCCCTTGGGCTGGTGTTCCGGGGTTTCACCCTCTGGCAAGCTCTGGCAATTTAAGAATCCGGGGTTTTTGCCGGCTGGTTGCGCCTATTCGCACCTATTCGCACCTTGAATTGACGGCGGTGAGGGTTTCCCGGACGGGGCGGAGATCGCTGGTTACGGAAATTACGGTAAATTACGGTAAATTACGCCAAATTACGGTAGTTTTGTTGCGGCGCCAGCGAGTTTGAGAGCGCGGAACCGCCCCGGGCGGAGGACACAATTGAGCGGGGATCGCCCTCATCCTAACCTTCTCCCCCGGGGAGAAGGGACAGATGTCGGACGGTTCTGGTGTTGCGAGGGAGCGTCCGGCAAATCCAGTCGCGTGCTTTTCCGGCCCGCGGCGCGGAGATTTGGGCGGTTTATGCAGGCTTATGCACCCTTGTGCATGATAAAAAGCGCGGAGGCTGGAGTGCTCCAGCAGGCCAGGCGAGCTTGAGATCGTTGATAATCAATGGCCAAAAAGTCGGGCGCTTTATCCTCCCGTCGCCAAAGGCGGCTGATTTGCCAGGATGCGCCCCCCGGCTCCGTCCGTCCGCGGCGGCTTTGACAGACGGCCCGCGGGGATTAAGATGATGGGGAGGCGACCCTGAATGACGCGCCCGATTGCCCGGGCAGTTGGAGTATTGAATTGATGATATGATTGACATGACTGATGCCCGGCGGGATGCGGATTTCGTAACCCGCGCCCCGTTGCCGCCGGAACGGCTGGACGCCCTTTCCCGCGACATTCTCGCGCTCAAGCACCGGTTGAACGCCGTCATTTTGGCGCACAACTACCAGGTCCCGGAAATCCAGGACATCGCCGATTTCGTGGGCGATTCCTTGGGCCTTTCCCGGCAGGCCGCCAAAACCGAGGCCGAAGTCATCGTCTTTTGCGGCGTCCATTTCATGGCCGAGACGGCCAAAATCTTGAACCCGGACAAGACGGTCATCCTGCCGGACAAAGACGCCGGCTGTTCGCTGGAAGAAAGCTGCCCCGCCGCCAAGTTGCAGGCCCTCCAGGCGACGAACCCGAACTTTTACACCGTCACCTACATCAATTGCAGCGCCGAAGTCAAAGCCTTGAGCGATGTCATCTGCACCAGCGGCAACGCCGTCAAAATCGTCAACGCCGCCCCCAAAGAGCGCGACCTGCTGTTCGTCCCGGACGAGAACCTCGGCGCCTGGGTGATGGAGCAGACCGGCCGCAAAATGACCTTGTGGCGCGGCGCTTGTTACGCGCACGTCGAGTTTACGCACGCCGGCGTCACCCGCATCCGCCGCGAATTCCCCGCCGCGCCGCTGGTGGCCCATCCCGAATGCACCCGGGCCGTGCGCCTGCTCGCGGACGAGATTTGCTCGACAGAAAAAATGGTTGACTACTGCCGCCGCAGCGCCGCCCAGGCGATTTTAATCGCCACCGAGGCCGGGATGATCCATCGGCTGCGCAAGGAATGCCCGGGCAAACGCTTCATTCCCGTGCCGGTGGAAAACTGCCGCTGCAACGAATGCAAATTCATGAAGATGAACACGCTCGAAAAGCTCCATGATTGCATGGCTGGCCTCAGCCCGCGCGTCGAATTAAGCCCGGACATCATCGAGCGGGCCCGCCAGCCCATTGAGCGCATGTTGCGGATTTCCTCCCAAGCCATGGCCAATGCCGGATGAGCCTCTTTACGGCCCGCCGAAGACAACCCGGCATATCACCACCGAGGCGGCCACTCCGGCCAGGTCCGCCAGCAACCCCGCCGCCACCGCGTGCCGCGTCCGCCGGATTCCCACCGATCCGAAATAAACGGCGATGACGTAAAAAGTTGTTTCCGTGCTGCCGAGGATGGTTCCCGCCATCATGCTGTAAATCGAATTGGGACCGTACTTCGCGACCACGTCCGTCATCAGCGCGATGCTGCCGCTGCCGCTGAGCGGCCGCATCAGGGCCAGCGAAAGCAGCTCGGGCGGGAAGCGGACCATATCCAGCAGCGGCTTGAGCGCCTTTGCCGCCAAATCTATCCCGTGCGCTCCCCGGAACATCCCCACCGCCGCCAAAATCGCAACCAGGAATGGAATGATCCGGATGGCCACTCCGAATCCCTCCTTGGCCCCTTCCACAAATTCCTCATAAACCTTGATGCCCCGCAACGCCGCGTACAGCGGAAAAAACGACAGAAAAAACGGAATGGCCAGAAGCGACACAGTCTGTACCACTCGCGCGAATGCGCCCGTCGCGAGGCCGTCCTGGCCGCCGAAGGCCAGCCGGAAAAACAGCCAGACGAAGAATCCCGCGAACAACACCAGCAGCCCCTTGCCCCAGCCGGCCAGCGGGGCCGCAGCCGCCACTTCCCCGGACACCCGCCCACCAGCGGCTCCAACGGGCTGGGGCGCTTCTTCCGGCGCCGCCTTGGCGCGGAAAATGCGCAGCTTCTCGAACGTCTTCACCGCCGTCAACCCCACCGCCTGCGCCACGACCGTCGCAATCAGAGCGGTCCCGACAATCGCGGTGGGATGGCTTCCCCCCGCCGCCGCCAGGATCGCCACCGCGGTTGTGGGGATGAGTTGGACGGACGCGGTGTTGATGGCCAGAAAGGTACACATCGCGTTGCTGGCCGAGCCGGGGATGGGGTTGAGCGATTGCAACTCGGCCATCGCCCGCAACCCCAGCGGCGTGGCGGCGTTGCTCAGTCCAAGCATGTTGGCGGCGATGTTCATGACGATTGCCCCCATCGCCGGATGATCGGGCGGGACTTCGGGAAACAATCGCCGCAAGACCGGCCGCAATGCGCGCGCCAGCGAGAGGATCAACCCGGACTTCTCCGCCAGCCGCATCACACCCAGCCAAATGGCCATCACGGCCGACAATGGCAGCGCGATGTCCATGACCGCCATTTTCGCCATGTCGAACGCCCCCTTGATCACTTCATCCAGGCAATGGTTGCATCCGCCCAGGATCACAGCGGATACGACCAGCGCCAGCCAGATATAGTTGAGCATCGCAGTGGAGGTTAGGGGTCGTTCATCAGAAACATTACATGGATAATTGACAATTGCGCCTCATGTACGCCATCCTATTTTAACGGCTTCATTTGTGAGCAAGAAGGAAAATAATCTTTATTATTTGCTTCCGGGTCAGGGGCGGGGGGCGCGCCGGCGCTATCTGCGCAACCTGATCGTGGCGCTCATTGTCGGTTCGCTCACCGCGGGTCTGCTTTTCCTGGTCTTTTGGTACTACAACGAACATTGAATAACAGCGTCCGTTCCAGGCCGATCCTTGCCATTTCCGGTCTGACCGTGCGACGCGGGCTGGCGGTCATCCTCGATTCTGTCTCTTGGCGCGTTCAACCAGGCCAGCACTGGGTCATCCTCGGCGCCAACGGCTCCGGCAAGACATCCCTCCTCAGCGCGTTGACCGGCTACCTTACCCCCACCTCCGGCGGCGTGGAAGTCCTCTCCCAGCACTACGGGCGCTCGGACTGGCGCGAATTGCGCAAACGAGTCGGCGTCGTCAGCTCCGCCATCCGCCAGCGTATTCCCCCGGAAGAATCCGCTCTGGAAACCATCGTCAGCGGCCGATTGGCCATGATCGATTTCTGGGGCGAAATGACCCCCACCGACCGCCGCCGAGGGTTGCGCATTCTCAGGCAAATCGAGTGCCTTTCCCTGGCCGCGCGGCCGTGGTCATACCTCTCGCAAGGCGAACGCCAGCGGGTGCTCATCGGCCGCGCCCTCATGGCCCGGCCGCCTCTGCTCATTTTGGATGAGCCGTGCGCCGGTTTGGACCCGGCTGCCCGCGAACATTTCCTGCAATTCCTGCAACGGTTGGTCCGCACCCGCCGCCCGCCTTCCACCGTCCTGGTCACCCATCACGTCGAGGAAATCATGCCCTTCTTCTCCCACGTCTTGATCCTGCGAAACGGCCGCGTGCTGGCTTGCGGGCCGCGTGTCCGCGCCCTGACAGCCAAGTCGCTTTCCGCCGCCTTCGGCGAGCCGGTTCGCCTGCGCCGCAAGCAAGGCCGTTACAGCCTGGGCTTTCCGGGGAGTCGCGCCCGATCCATCCTGTAAAACCGCAAACTTGAACCCGCCCAATCCCATCGCTACGCCGCCTGATCCGGGCTTGCCGGGCGCGTCGGCCAAACGGCTGTTGCCGTGGCTCGTCGCCATGGCCTTCTTCATGGAGTCGCTCGACACCACCATCCTCAACACGGGCGTCCCCGCCATTGCCAAGGCCCTGGGAGTGATGCCGTTGAGCATGAAATCGGTGCTCGCCAGTTACACCCTGAGTCTGGCCGTTTTCATTCCCATCAGCGGCTGGATGGCGGACCGATTCGGCACCCGCCGGGTGTTTTCGTCCGCCATCGGCCTCTTCACGCTCGGCTCGGTTCTCTGCGGCCTCTCCAGCGACATCCATATTCTGGTGGCTTGCCGCATCCTCCAAGGCTGCGGCGGCGCCATGATGGTCCCGGTGGGCCGGTTGACCATGGTGCGAACGTTTGCCAAATCCGAACTCGTCCGGGCCATGACCTTCGTCGCCATCCCCGGTCTGATTGGCCCCATGCTCGGTCCGTTGGTCGGCGGCCTCATTGTCGGCTATTTTCACTGGCGCGTCATCTTCTTCGTCAATCTCCCCATTGGCCTTCTGGGCTTGTACCTGGTCTATCGGCATCTCCCGGACTACCGCGAAGAACACCCCAGCCCGCTCGACGTCGTCGGCCTCATTCTCTTCAGCTCCGGCATCGCGCTCCTTTCGTACGTGCTCGAAGTGTTCGGCGAACACTCCTTGAGCGGCCTGGAAATCCTGGGCCTGCTGGCCATCTCCCTTGCGCTCCTGGCCGGTTACGGCCTGCATTCGGTCACCGCCGCCTATCCCCTCTTGCGCCTGGCCTTGTTCCGCCTCCGCACCTTTCGCGCGGCCGTGGCGGGCGGGTTCATCACCCGCATCGGCATTGGCGGCATCCCCTTTCTCTTTCCACTTCTCTACCAGGTGGGCCTGGGCTTCACTCCCATACAGTCCGGCCTCCTCATGATGCCTCAAGCCGTGGCGGCAATGAGCCTCAAGGCGACGATGCCCGGCATTCTGGCCCGCCTTGGCTATCGCGCGGTGCTCATTTCCAACACCGTCATCCTGGGTCTGCTCATTCTTTTCTTCGGGACCATTGGCGCGCGCACCCCGCTCTGGCTGGTCGTCTCGCAAGTCTTCGCCTTTGGCTTCTTCAGCTCCCTGCAATTCACCAGCATGAACACCCTGGTCTATGCCGACGTCACCGAGCCGCAGACCAGCGGCGCCAGCACCATTGCCAGCACCATGCAACAGATGGCCAACAGCTTTGGCGTCGCCACCGCCTCCCTAGCCACGGCCATCTTCATCCCGGATCGTTTCCGTTCCAACCCGCCGGAAATGATTCACGGCATTCACCTCGCCTTCCTCGTCCTGGGCGCCTGGACCATCCTTTCCGCCCTGACCTTTCAGGAATTGAGAAGAGGCGACGGCGCCGCCGTCACGCAAAGCAAAGCCCCCCTCCCGCCCGCCGCCGGCTCGTGACCGGAAAGTCGGCGCGATCTTCATGGTTTTGTAAGCGTCGAACGTGGCAAGCAGGACCTTCCAACGTTGTGAATCGGGCGCGGCAGAATCGCACATGCTCCATGCCATGCCGAGGTTGGCGACGACCAGGCACCGCGATCCCTCATTTTCGAAACTGCAGCAACCCGGCGATTTGAAATTGCCTGTTCCTCCTTCGCTCCGGGGACGGAGCCACGGAGGGCACCATCTTCCGAGCGGAACCATTCATAATCCGAAGTGCTTTTTCGCGAAGGCGTGGCCGGAGCCGCTTTTCAAGTAAACTTCAAATTCCCGGGCAAGATTCTCTGTTTCAAAGGCCGCATAAAACTTCACTTTCCATGGCTTGTACTTCGACGTATGCGGGCATTTCCCGGCGTTGTGCTCCGAGATCCGCCGCTTAAGATCGTCTGTATGACCCCGGTAGAACTCGCCCGCCTTGAGCGCGCTTTCGAGGATGTAAGTGTAAAACATACTGTCAAAGACGATGGCCTGCCATCCGAAGCTCGGAACCCGCTTACCCGCGGAAGCCCTCCTTCGCTCCCAAAGCGGAGCGAAGGAGGGCACCATCCTCCGCTCGGAACCTGCGGGTTCCGAGCGGAGGATGGTGGAGGCGGCGGGAGTTGAACCCGCGTCCCTGCCAAATATTCCAGCCGCGACTACATGCTTAGTCAGGTGAGAGTCTCAACCGATGGATAACGGCCTGACGCGAATCCAACGGCCCAGCCCGCATGGAATTATTTCGGCAAGGACCGCGCGGACTCCGGCTCCTGCCTAACCTGCTGTGGCGTTCGTCCCCCGTAGCAGGTGTCCAAGGGCGAACGTCGCGGCAATTTAGGCCGCGAGAGCTAATTCTTGGTTAGCACTTATTTTTGGTTCGATATTTAACGAGGCCAACGAACCATCCTCGGCATGCCGCCTCTGGCGCATCTCGCAGGTCGAAACCAGTACGCCCCCCCAATCGGCGCACACAACATCCGGCGTATCCTCCGGTTAGTCAAGCCGGAAGCCCGTGGCCCAAATCCTCGCCTAAGGAACTTTTCTTGAACCGCGAACCACGCGAAATATACGAAACATCTGAATTTTTCGCGTCGTTCGAGTATTTCGCGGTTCACTCGGTTTTCTACATTGGCACAGACATTGAAGGTGCTTGTCTTGCACGGTCCTCTTTCCGGTTTGCGGTCGTTAAGCGAGGATCAGGGCCGTGGGATGAGCGATCTGAGACGTATCTAACTGGTTCGACATGGGCAAACGCGATGAGTGCCAGACCGTTTCTGCCAATGGATTATGGTTTGCGAAGTTGTAAGCTATTCATGTTAAACATGTTGCAATACACTAAGAAATAACAACATTTTTGTTGCTTTAAATCAAAAACAAGCAACAATACTGTTGTTATGAATAATGACATCAACGGACCAAGACAAACGAGAAGCCTGGTTGGGCAAATTCCCGAACCCGACGAACTTTATGGGCGGGAAGATTTCATTGACCATCTCTGGCGACTGATTGACGGAAATAATGTCCTGCTGCTGGCCCCACGGCGATTTGGCAAGAGCGGAGTGATGCGGCATGTGCTGCTGCGCCCACGGGCCGGTTTTCTGCCACTTTCGTTTGAGCTTGAGGACGTTGATTCACCAGAGGAATTTGTCTGGCGCATCACGCGCGAACTCTTAAGGCACGACACTTTCAAGGTCTTGTTAAGGGGCGCAAAGCGCCTTCCAAAGGCTTTTGGGGAGTGGGTGAAGGCTAATTTTGACGAAGCCGAGTTCGAGGGAGCGAAGATCAAATTCAAGGAGAACATCAAGGAGGATTGGCGCGAAGCAGCGAAACGGATGCTGGGGGAGCTGGAGAAGGCGGACAAAACAATCATCTTCCTTTTCGACGAATTCCCGGCAATGCTCGACCGCCTCATTGAGAAACAAGGCGAAGCCGTCGCACGCGATTTCCTGGCATGGTTCCGTTCCGTGCGACTGGAGCAAAAGGACGTGCTTCGGCGCCACAGGTTTATCGTCGCGGGAAGCGTCGGCATTGACCAGATTCTGCGCAAACTGGGGGCCGCTGACAAATTGGTGGATTTTGCGCGATTAACCGTTGAGCCGCTGGACGAACCGACGGCGCGCCGGCTGGCCAGCGATCTGGCTCGCTCCCATTCAATCAACTGCGACGATGCGATTCTGGGCAGACTGTTCGAACTGATTGGCGCGCCCGTTCCCTACTTCATTCACATTTTCATCTCGCAGATCGGCCAGTTGCCGCTGGCCCAACGGAAAGACCTCACCGTCGCGGACCTGGAGCGCGTTTACAGAGAACGCGTGCTCGGACCCACTTGTCGTCACTATTTTACTCACTACAGCAGCCGCTTGCAGCGTTATGGCAAGACCGGGGAGAAAGCCGCCCTGGCGGTGCTTCGGGCGGTCGCCAGCCAGGGGCGGATATCCCGGCCCGCACTGTTTGACATCTATCGAAAGGTGCGAGGCAGGGCGGCCGGAGATCGGGCCTTTGATGAACTCATGGCTGACCTCGAATACGAATGGTATTTGCGCCTGGATTCGGACACCAACGAATTCTACTTTCGGCTCAGGGTCATGCAGGATTGGTGGCGCCGGTGGTATCCGGCGGCGAGCGCGAAGGGGAACACTCCACAGGCCCAAAAGCCATGAGCCTTCTCGCACACAAGTACACGCCGGCGGAAATGGCGCCTCAGGAGTTGGAGGCGACATTCGCGGCTCGGGGGCACACGGTGGAATACTTGTTGAAGTCCCTGCGCGAGCAGATTGATTGCGGCACACTCTCCAGCTTCTTGATCACCGGACCACGCGGATCGGGCAAGTCCACCCTCATTCAAATGGTTGCCTTGCGCATCAGTCAGGACGCCAAGTTGAGGGCGGCTTGGATGCCGGTCGTATTCCCGGAAGAACAATTCAACATCGGCTCGTTGCGAGACCTGATGGCCGCAACACTTCAATCGCTGGCCAAACAGGGAATCCAGGGGGCGGCAGTCTGGCTGGAGAAGATGGAGTCGGAAACAAACGAAGAACAAAGCCTGCAACTCGCCCTGACCGGCTTGCGCGAAATCACGCGCAAGCACGGCAAACGTCTGATTCTTTTCATCGAGAACCTGAATCAGTTGTTGGGGGAGTGTTTCGATGACCAAATGAAGAGCACCTTTCGGCGGCTGCTGATGAGCGATCCGTTTATGATGGTCATCGGGAGCGCGGTGCATGTGTTTGATTCGCTCAAGAACTACGACGAGGCTTTCTTTAACTATTTTGGTCAGGTGCCGCTCGACAGATTGACGGCGGAAGAAGTTTTCGAACTGTTGAGGTTCCGGGCCCAGTTCGATGGCAACCATGAGTTTCTCAAGGAGCTTCCCAGCCAACAACCAAAAATCCGTGCGATCGTCCTCCTCTCAGGGGGGAATCCACGGCTGATCCTCATGCTTTACGAGTTGCTGACCCAGCGGCAGTTGGCGACCATTGTCGAATGTCTTCGGCGGTTGGTGGATGAACTGACGCCGCTGCTCAAGCATGAGATTGAAAACCTCCCGCCGCAGCAAAGACGAGTGATTCACGCTCTGATGGAGAACGGCGGGGCCGGGCAACCGACCGAGCTTGTCAAACGGACCCGGTTGCCCCTCAACGCCATCACCACCCAGCTCGGACGTTTAAAAGAGGCGCAATTCGTCGAGGTGCTCGGGGGTGGCAAAGGCCGGACGGCGAACTATACGGTGCCTGACAAGCTGTTCGCCGTCTGGTATCAAATGCGATACCTCAACCAGAACCGCCGCCGCATCGAAATGTTTGTCGAGGTGCTCCGAGTTTGGTTTGAGGAGGAGGAAAGGCTTGTTATGTTGCGCAGTCTGGCGTCGCAACGGCAAAGAGATGAGCCGCAACTTCTCAGGGACGCCGCGACGGCTGAGTACTTCGCGGCCTCATTAAAAGATACAGAGTATGAACGCCAGGCCACCGAGCTTTGCATTGACCAATGGGTGAAAGTGGGCATCCCGGATGCTGCGCTGGCGTATGCTGACTTATCGGGTTTGGATGAAATTCAGGGATATACGGGCCTGGGAGGAATGCTTTTTGAAAAGGGCGATTATCGTCGCTCCATTCAGGCATGGGATGAGGTTGTTGCCAGCCATCCGAAGGATGTTGCCACGTTGTACAAGCGCGGCTTTGCGAAGAAAGAATTGGGCGATAAGCAAGGAGCGATTTCCGACTTTACCGCCGTGGTTGAGATGGAGGATGCGCCCAAGGAACAGTTGACGCGCGCGTTGGTCGATCGTGGCGTCGTCAAGGGTCTCTCCGGCGATGGGCAGGGAGCCATCACTGACTGTACCATCGTGATTGGCATGGAGGAAGCAGCAAAGGACCAAGTCGCGCTGGCATTGTTCAATCGCGGTGTCGCCAAGGGTCAAGTCGGCGATGTTCGCGGAGCGATTTCCGACTATACCGCCGCGATTGAAATGAAGGACGTGCCGAGCGAAACGGCGGCGCTTGCATTGTTCAACCGTGCCGTCGCCAAGCGTCAGATTGGTGACAATCACGGAGCGATTTCCGACTACAGTGCCTTGCTTGAGATAAAAGGTGTGCCCGATCAAGACGTGGCGCGCGCGCTGTTTAACCGTGGCATCGCCAAAAATCGGTTGGGCGACACGCAACGAGCGATTTCCGACTTTACGGCCGTGGTTCAGATGGAGGGTGCGCCCAAAGAAGATGTCGCCCGCGCGTTGGTAAACCGGGGCGTAGCCAAAATGCAGTTGGGCGACACGCAAGGAGCGATTTCCGACTTTTCTGTCGTGATTGAAACGGCAGGTGCGTCCAGCGAACAATCAGCCCGTGCCTTTTTTGGCCGCGGGCTTCTGTTGTGCGACCAAGACAAGACTTTAGCCGCCATAGAGGACTTACTGAAGGTGATTGACCTTGCAGTAATGACGGACGATTTAGTGGTTCATGCGGCCAGAATTGCGTACGGCATGCTATGGCTTCGCAAGGATTATGATAGGGCGAAAGCTGCCGTGATGAAACTAGGCGGCGTTCTGAACTCCGTGTCGAAGGAAACGGCGTGCGCGACCGCGTTGCGCTTCCTTAACAGCATTGCGTCACCCTTTATGAAAGATGCGTGGCCAGCCGCATGGCGTGTGCTTGCCGGGACGCCGCGGTCGGAGATTGCTGAAGCGCTTCATTTTCTGGAGCCGGTCTGTGCCGTGCTTGAAGGCAAGGATCGCGCGGTTTTGGACGGTCTGCCCCCGGAACAACGGGAATTTGCGGAGGAGGTGCTGAGAAAATTCGTGTGGGGGTGAGGTCGAGCCCCGAAGAACTCCAACCTCCCCTCTGTGAACAAAATGTCGCACGGTTCTGGTTTTGCGAAGCCGCCTCCGGCCAATGCAGTCACTGGAGTCTCAAGTGGACGGTGGATGATAATGGGGAAGTTGGTTTTGGCTCGCCCTCATCCTAACCTTCTCCCCCGGGGAGAAGGAACAGATGTCGCACGGCTCTGGTGTTGCGAATGAGCGTCCGGCAAATCCAGTCGCGTGCTTTTGCGGTGGGACGGCGGATGATTCTCCCTCTCCTGGCTTGTCCCGCCATAGCCGCCAGGCGACGGCGGAAGGAGAGGCGAAGCCAAAGTGAGAGATTGAGTTTGCCGAAGGAAAGTGTACCTTCATTGAATATCAAACTGTGCCGGTTTGATGAGACGAGGATTGCGGCCATGCCCGACGAAGAACAAAAAACAGCGGATGTCTTGGAGCGAAGTTCCAAGCTGCCGGAGGAGATTTTCGGGGCGCACGAGGCCCGCGCCGATTTCCTGAAGTGGAAGCTGGTGCTGGTGGCGGCGCTGGGCGCGGCGGGGTTGGGCATCGGGGATAAATTCGAGCAGGGTCGATTGCTTTTGGCGTTGATTCCCCTGGTCTGCATTTACGCGGATCTTCTATGCACGAACCTGAAGGTGCGGGTCATCGTCATCGGCTCTTTTTACTCGTCCTTTCGCGGGGATGGTTACGAGCGCTTTGCGCAGCGGAATCGCAAGGTGTTTGATACGGAGGCTTGGGCGTTGCATTATTCAACTTATGTGGTTTGCATCATTTTGACCGGGATCGGATTATTTTCGCAGACATTCGACGAGCTGTCCTGGCGGATGCCGTTCCCCTGGAAATGGCCCTGGCAATGGCCGGCCAACGATGACCTGATACTGATTGTCGCGGGATTGGCCGGGCTTTTGCTTTCCGTATATACCAACAAGAGATCGGAACGACTGATTGACGCCTTGGCCCCCCCGGTGGATTCGGATGAGGTTCAAAACATAAAAATGGGCGGCTTGTTGCGCGCGGATTACACGGCCGCCGAGTTGAAGGAATTGTCCAATTTCCTCGCCCAGAAGGGAGTGTTCATCTTCAAGAGTCTGCCCAATGGCCTGTTCGCGGCCTCCGGCTCCGCCGGAGCGAAGGACGTTTCCGGTTATCAATACGTGTGGGTGAGGGACAATGTCCATGTGGCTCATGCCCATTATGTGTGCGGAGATGCGGCGTCAGCGGCCCGTAATATAACCGCATTGATGACCTATTTTCAAAAACACCAGGACCGTTTTCAGAACATCATTGATGACAAGCCAACCGCGAAGGAGAAAAGACTCGCCGCCGATCCGATGAACCGCCCGCACATCCGTTTCGACGGCCGGAACTTGGCGGAAATCAAGCAGAAGTGGGGGCACGCACAGAATGACGCGCTGGGCTATTTTCTGTGGTGCTACTGCAAGCTGGCGCGGGAAGGGGTGATTCATCCCGACGACAGCCATCTGAGATGTTTGATTCACTTTCCGCGTTATTTCGATGCGATCAAATACTGGCAGGACGAAGACAGCGGCCATTGGGAGGAAGCGCGCAAGGTTTTGGCGTCGTCCATCGGAACGGTGATTGCGGGACTGAGGGAATTCGAGTCGTTGTTGGAAAAGAATCCAAGGCTGGCCAGTTTGGCCGCCGACGATTTCAGACTGGATTCCGCGTGGCGCAAGAAGCTCCGCGAGGAGGGCGCATCCGCGTTGAAACGGATTCTCCCGTGCGAGTCCGTTGAACCCGAGGAATGTTACCGGCGTTTTGACAGCGCGTTGCTCTTTTTGATTTACCCGCTGGAAGTGCTGTCGGGGGCGCAGGCCCAGGCGGTTCTTGAAGACATCAAAACCCATTTGCAGGGCGACTGCGGCATACGCCGTTATTTGGGAGATTCCTATTGGTTTCCAGATTACAAGAAACACATCTCGAAGTGGAAAAGAACGGGGGACTTCAGCGGCACGACGGAGGAGCGCGACGCTCACGTTCGTCTCGGCGAAGAAGCGCAATGGTGCATTTTCGATCCGATCATGTCCGTGGTTTACGGGCGGATGTATCTGCTGCGCAAACAGGAGGGGAAAACGAAGGAGGCGGGCGAATATCTTCAATTGCAGACAGCCTATTTCAACCGGTCATTGCGCCAGTTGACAATCAAGTCAAAGAACGAAGCGGGTTACCGCGCTCCAGAGGCGTACTATCTGGAGGACGGCCATTACGTTCCCAACGACCACACCCCGCTCCTTTGGACGCAAGCGAACCTGTGGCTGGCCGTGAATCAAATGCGGCAAAGCGTAGAAAGCAGAAGCTGAACGGATGATTTCGGGCTGTTCTTTTGAGGGGCATCAAATAGAATGGCGGCATGAGAGAGGCATCGCTTCAATTCCTGGAACGTCTGATCAATACGCCCAGCCCTTCGGGGCATGAGGCCCGCGGGCAACGGGTCTGGCTGGATTATGTCGCGCCGTTCGCGGACGAGACGTTCAGCGACGCCTATGGGAACACGGTGGCTGTCCTGAACAAAGGCGGCTCGCCGCGCCTGATGCTCGCCGCGCACGCGGATGAGATCTCGATGGTGGTCAATTTTATCAGTGAAGAGGGGTATGTTTATGTGCGGAAAATGGGCGGGGTGGATCCGGCGATCACCAAGGCGCAAAGGGTGGTGATCCAGAGCCGGGGCGGCCCGGTCAAAGGGGTGGTGGGCAATGTGGCGCCGCATTTGATGAAGGCCGACCCGGAGCGGAAGGCGCCGAAGATCGAGGATTTGTTCGTGGATATCGGGGCGCGGAACCGCAAGGAGGCGGAGAAGCTGATCCGGGTTGGCGACCCGATTACGCTGACCGACCAATTTGAACTGCTGCGCAACGGACTGGCGGTGGCGCGCGCGTTCGACAATCGAGTGGGGACATTCGCGGTGGCGGAGGCGCTGCGGCAATTGAGCGAGGAGAAGGGCAAGCTGCAGGCGGAGGTGATGGCGGTATCGAACATCATGGAGGAAGTGGGGCTGCTGGGAGCGCGGCAAATTGCTTACACGCTCAAACCGGATGTGGCGCTGGTGGTCGATGTGACGCACGCGACGGATTATCCGACGGTCAGCCAGCAACAGCACGGTGACGTGAAGATCGGCCGGGGGCCGACGCTGACGCACGGGGGCTGCAATCATCCCGAAGTGGTCGCGCGGCTGGAAGCAGTGGCCAAGGGGCGGAAGATCAAGTTGCAGCACGAAGCGATGTCCGGCAGCAGCGGGACTGACACGGACGTTATATTTTGGACGCGGGGCGGAATTCCGAGCGCGCTGATCAGTTTGCCCGACCGTTATATGCACTCGCCGGTCGAGGTGGTCAGCCTGGATGACCTGGAGCAGATACCGCCGCTGCTGGCCGGGTTCGCTCGGTCCCTGAAGAAGGGGGAGGAGTTCAAGGTGCGGATTTAGTAGTGATTGGCCGCCTGGATGCCAGGAAATGGGTGTTCCCCGGTTTCTTTCCTGCTTGCGCAAGAGGCGGCTCCCTGCCACGTATTGGTAGTTGCATTAAGAGGGCAACGCGCGTCAGTCCTGCCAGGAGGCGGCGGTTGACCAGAAGAGAAAGCAGAATATAAATATGAACAATTCCATTGTTGGAAAGAGTTGTAGATTAAGCATTTGGGCCGCTGCCGCCGTGGCGCTGGCCGTGCTGGGGAGCGCGACGATTTGCCGCGCCCAAACGGCGGCTGCCGCCGTCTCGCAGGATTTGCAGGAGATTGTGAAGTTCACCCAAGCCAAGATGAGCGATGACGTCATAGTTTCCTATATCAAGAACTCGGGGAAGGCTTACAACCTGAGCGCCGACGATATGCTTTATTTGAACAGCCAAGGCGTCTCGCAACCGGTCTTGAGCGCGTTGCTTGCCGCCAAACCGTCCGCGCCTGCCGCTCCCGCGCCGGTCGTGGCTCCCACGCCGGCGCCCGCAGCGCCCGCCCCCACGCCGCCGCCGGCAGTGCCGCCGATGGCCGCTCCGGCTTACGCTCCGCCGCCGGGGTTTTCTGAGAGCTTTGCCGCAGAACCGGGGCTGAATGCGGGGTTGTGGACGACTCAGTCGGGTGTGCTGGCGAGCCTGGCGGCTGTGCGTGGCGCGTCGTTTATTTCGCCGTACCTGGCCTTCGGACCGGCGGGAATGCAGATGTCGGGAGCGAGCGTGTTCCGTCAGATTACGGGAGTGCAGTCAGTGGGCAGCTATGTGGCGCCTTTCACGCTAACGGCAACGGTATCCGGCGGCGCGGAGTTGGCGGTTCCGTTCGAGGTTTATTTGGTGAGCGCGGATTTGCGGCAATGGTTGAGCCTGGCCGGGCACTTGGGCGGGGCTGGCAGACGCGAGGGTGACATTCGTTTGGGGGGCGGGCTTCCGGGATTCCATGGAAGTGTGAACATTCCGCTGGGCGAGAGGCGTTCGCCGGAACACGGGGTCTGGATCAATTACACGGGGAGCGCCCTGCCGATTTCCGCATTGGGCGTGAAGATTTTTGAAGAGCCGCGCGCCGGCGTTCCGTACGCGATCCAAATGACGGTCGGCGCGGACGGCGTGGGATCGGTGGCTTTCCTAAGCCCGGATGGGATGACGCTGGGAGTGCGCGGTGGTCTGCCCGTGGGCAACGGACCGTTCAACGTGGTGCTGGCCAGCCGCGACGGAGCGGCATCCGCGAATTGGAACTCGGTGCAGTTGACGCCGCTGGCCCCCCCGGTGGCGGTGGTTCCGACGGTGGCTCCGGCAACGCCGACGTTTGATTACTTCCAAGGGCAACTGAGTCCTTACGGACGATGGATTGACGTGCCGGGAATCGGAGCGGCCTGGGTGCCGGCCGAAGCGTCCAATCCGTTGTGGCGTCCGTATTTCGACGCGGGGCATTGGGAATACACGGATGCGGGTTGGTTCTGGCAATCGGATTATCCCTGGGGAGAAATAGCGTTTCACTATGGGCGTTGGATCAACGACGCGCGGACGGGGTTCGTGTGGGCCTGGGCGCCGGCCTACGACTGGGCGCCTTCCTGGGTGGCCTGGCGTTACGCGGAGGCCGACGGCTACATGGGCTGGGCGCCGTTGCCGTGGGAAGCGCGCTACGAAGCGGGGGTCGGCCTGACCTTCCGTGGAGGCGTGGCGGTGGACATTGATTTTGGACTGGGGATGGATGCGTTTGTCTTCGTGGGCCGGGACCATTTTGGGGAGCGTGATTACCACGGGTTCATGGCGGACCGGGAGCGTGTGCGCGTGTTCTATGGCCGCAGCGAGGTTCATAACGGCTATCGCATGGATCATGGCCGGTTCGTGGCCGATGGCTGGGGCCGCGAGCGGGTGGCCGCTTTCACGCATCGTGAAATTGTCGTCCGCCAGGCGCATGAGATGCGCCAGGCTGAGGAACATCATAACTTGGAAGCCCGCCGCGATGAACGCGCCCGCGTGGCCGCGCACCCCGAACAGCGTGCCGCCGCACGGCCTGAGGAACGCGGCGCTACACGGCCTGAAGAACGTGGCGTTGCGCGGCCTGAAGAGCGTGGCGCCGCACGGCCGGAAGAACGTGCCACCGCACGGCCCGAAGAACGTGGCACTGCTCCAGGCGGCACTCGTGCGGGAGCCATTCCGCCAACTGCCAGGAAACCGGCGGCCAATTCCAAGGAAACCGATAAAGAAAACAAGCCTGACAACGGAAAGTAGCGTCCGAGCCGCCGGGCGCATCTCACCTTTGTCGAGCTTTTCCTGTGTTCGTGGCCAAAGCGGCGCTGTCGCGCCGCACTCCAAGACGCTCCGCGTTCAGGGTGCGCTCTCATTCCGCCGACAGGTTTTGGAGTGCAGCACCGCTCTGCGGTGCAGCCCAACAATTTGTTCCGTCTGCCCGACAGCGCCGCTTTCAAACACAGGAAAGCTCGACAAAGGTGAGATGCACCCCGCCAGTTTCGCTTAATAGTACTTGAAGTTACCGGCTGAACAATCTAGCTATTGGGCCGATGAATCGCGCTCAATTCGATGATCGTTGCAGGTAACACGAGGCGGCCACGCAATGTGGATACGCCCCGCGCCGCCGCCATTCTTTATGGCGATTGGGGTACCAGCAAAGCCTACGTCATCGGCTTGGCCTTTGCCGTGGGCGGCTACAGTTCCTTCTGGCTTATCGCCGCGATGTGCCTGCTGACCGCGTTGGTCGGCGTGAATTACATGGCCATCTGCCGCCACTACCCGGACGGCGGCGGGGTTTACGCCAGTGTGCGCCATCGGTCGGAGATTATTTCCATTGTCGGCGCATTCCTCCTGATAGCCGATTATATCGTAACGGCGGCGTTGAGCGCGCTGTCGGCTTTTGATTATTTGGGCTTTTCGCATCCGGCGTTGTGCGCGGGAGGGGCGATTCTGATCATAGGGATGCTCAACATCTTTGGGCCGCGCAGTACTGGCGGGCTGGCATTCCTGGTGTCCGTGCCGGCTGCATTGGTGGTGGTGTCGCTGGCGGTGTTCAGCATTCCGCATTTGGGGCAGGCCGTGCAGAACTTGCAACCGCTCAGCGGCGGTTTCTTCAAGAATTGGAAGGGGTTTGTCGGCGTTGTGCTGGCGTTGTCCGGCGTCGAGGCGATAGCCAATTCGACCGGCGTGATGAAACTCAATGCCGGTTCGAGCGAGGCCAAGCCGAATGTTTCCCGGACCTCCACTCCGGCGATTTTGTGGGTCATGCTCGAGGTGTGCATTTTCACCGCGCTGCTCGGACTGGCGATGCATGCGTTGGGCGGGCTGACGATCAACAGCGCCGACCCGCATAATCCCGACGTGGATGCGCCAGGCCATCCCGGCGTGCGGGATTACATGCTGCGCTACATGGGACAAGTGTATGTCGGCGGTGCGTTGGGACCGCTGGCCGGCCATATTGCGGGCTGGGCGGTGAGCATCGTGTTTTTCCTGCTGCTCCTCTCGGCAGTGAACACCGCGATTGTGGACTTGGTGGCTATTTCGTTTTTGATGTCGCGGGACGGCGAGCTGCCGCCGCAATTTCAACGGCTCAACCAGTTTGGAGTGCCGAACCTGGGGCTGATCGTGGCGACCGTCATTCCTGCCGTCATGGTGGTGGCGATCAGCGACATGGGCGGGTTGGCGGAACTCTATGCCGTTGGCGTGGTGGGCGCCATCGCCACCAACCTGGGGGCGTGCAGCACGGATGGGAAGTTGGGGCTGGCGCGGTGGGAACGGTATCTGATGTTCGTCACCTTCCTGATCATGCTCGGGATCGAACTTTCGCTTTTTGTGGATAAAGCTTCGGCGCGGGTTTTTGCCTTTACCGTGCTGGCGGTCGGGTTGGTGTTGCGCGGCCTGGCGGGCGAGGTCGCCACCCGGCAAAAGGCCGCAGCCATCGCGGCGGCGGCGCGCGCGGCCAGTTTGCCGCCCACCACCAATCCTCCTTTATTCGCTGTCAAACCCAAGGAAGTCTCCGGCCCGCCAATGATGTGCGCGATTCGCGGGCTGGGCAAAACGCTTGATTTCGCCATCGACGAGGCGCGGCAGACGGACCGTCCCCTGTACCTGCTATTTGTGAGGTCGTTGCCGGCGCTGACGGAGGCGGATTACAAGCGCAAATGGCAGGAAGACGAGGAAGCGCGGACGGTGTTTCTGGAGGCCCGAAAGAAAGCGGAGGGGCATCCGGTGTTCCCGTGTTATGCCGTGAGCGATTCCGTGGCGCACACGATTGTGGATATTACGGCCACCATGGGGGCCTCTTACTTGATCTTGGGCGCGCCGGAACGGAAAGGCCTGGCCTACCTGCTGCGCGGCAATATCATCCGCGACATATCAGACAACCTGCCCGACGACATTCACATGCTGGTCTATGCGTGAACGGGGACGGCGGCTGGCTCCGGCTCGACCCACTTGCCGTGTTCGCGGATCAAGTCCACCAGGCGTTCCACCGCCTCCGCTTCCGGCACGTTGAATTTCACCGCCGTCTTGCCGACGTATAGATTGATCTTGTTGGGCGCTCCGCCAACGTATCCGAAGTCCGCGTCCGCCATCTCACCAGGGCCGTTGACAATGCAGCCCATGATCGCGATTTTGACCCCTTTAAGATGCTGTGTGCGCTCCTTGATGCGGGCCGTGACGGTTTGCAGATTAAACAGCGTGCGCCCGCAGGATGGGCAGGCCACGTAATCGGTCTTGAAGCTGCGGCAGCCCGCCGCCTGCAATATGTTGTATGCCAGCCGCAGGCTCTGTCCCCCCCCGGTTTCGCCGCGTATCAATATCGCGTCGCCAATGCCGTCGGACAGGAGCGAGCCGATGACGACGGAGGCGCGCAAAAGGGCGATCTTCGGCTCCAAGGCGACGGACTCCAGGCGCAGGCAATCTTTGAGCAGGATCGGGTTGTTGCGGCCCAGGCGCTTGAGCTTCGCGGCCAGCAGGCGGAATGCGGCGATGGCGGGAAGTTCCACGCCGTCCTTGACCGTCATCAATTGCGTTTCGCAGTTGACGGAGAAGTCCCGGGTCGGATCGATTTCGCTCACGTTAAGGTCTTCATAGACCGCTTCGGGCCTGACATCGTCCCTGGGGCGGATTTTCGGCGCGACCTTTTCCCAGGTGGCGCGCGGCACGACGACGCGCACGGTTTGCCCGCCGCCGCATTTGCAGGAATCCTGCAAGACAATCTCCGGCGTGAGGCGCCGTTCAAAGGTGAAGGGATCGAAGGGCCATGCGGAGTCCAGGGAAATGCCGCTGCTCCCAGCCGGCAGAGTCAGCAGGGGAATCTGCGCCAGCAAATCGGAGCACACGGCGATTTCGTTGGGGGAATCTTCCGTGAGCGAGACGCGGATCGTGTCGCCCAACCCGTCGCACAAGAGCGAGCCGATGCCGATGGCGCTTTTGATGCGGCCATCCTCGCCCTCGCCGGCTTCGGTCACTCCCAAATGGATGGGATAATTCCAGTCTGGCCCCAATTCATCCAACCGCGCCACCAGGAGCCGGTAGCATTCGATCATGACCTTGGGGTTGCTGGACTTCATGGAAAACTTGAAATTGTGGAAATCGTTCCGGCGGGCGATGCGGGCGAATTCCAGCGCGCTTTCCACCATGCCCAGCGGCGTGTCGCCGTAGCGGTTCATGATGCGGTCGCTGAGCGAGCCGTGATTGACGCCGATGCGCAAGGCGCGGCCCAGCTCCTTGCAGAGGCGGACCAATGGCGTAAACTGCTCCTCCAGCCGCGCCAGCTCCGCGCCGTATTCACCGTCCGTGTATTCGCGCGAGGCAAATTTCTTCTTGTCCGCGTAATTCCCCGGGTTGACGCGCACCATTTCCACCCACCGGGCCGCCTCCAGCGCGGCATCGGGCTTGAAATGAATGTCCGCCACAATCGGGACCAGGCAGCCGCGGGCGCGCAGCTCGGCCACGATGTTTCTCAAGTTGGCGGCGTCCTTGACCGTCGGCGCGGTGATGCGGACGATCTGGCAGCCGGCGGCCACGAGTTCCAGGCTCTGTTGGACGCACAATTCGGTGTCCATCGTGTCACAGGTGATCATCGATTGTTTGACAACCGGATGATCGCCGCCAATGGCCACCCCGCCGCGGGCGGGATCGCCCACCACGACCTCGCGGGTCTTGCGGCGGGAATAAAAATACGGCGAAGAACAGAAGCGCATGTCTTATGGGGTCGTCGAGGGCGCGGGCGGCGCGGCGGCGGGCTTTCCGGGCTGCTCGATCTGCGACTCGCGATTGAACATCATGTGGAAGATCGGGATTTTTTTGATGTCAAAGAAAGTGACGTAAAGCATGAACGAAATCAGCAGCACGGCGAAGGCGGTGGTGGTGTATTCGATAACCCGCACCTCCAGCGGCCGGCGTCGAATCCGTTCCAGGACCGCCATCACGATATGGCCGCCGTCCAGAACCGGCAGGGGGAGCATGTTCAAGATCGCGAGATTGATGTTTAACATGACCAAAAAACTCAGCGCCAGCCGGTAATCCGTGTTGGCTTGGATCGCCAGGACACCGATGATGCCGACCGGTCCGCTCAGGTCGCTCGCCCGGACGCCGCTCTCATGGGAATGCGCCAGGGCGCTGACGGTGAAATAGACCTGCTGGCAAACATCCTTCACCTGCGCCCAGGGGGTCGGATGTTCGATGTCATAAATGTCTTTCCCAGGCGCGAACTCGATGCCGACAACGAACTTCTTGGACGCGGCATCCAGGGTCGGTGTGATCTTTAGCGCGAGCCGCTGGCCGTCCCGTGTGACTTCGATGGGCGTGGCTTGGTTGCCGCGCTTTTGGATCAGGCTGATGAATTGCTGCCGGCTGCTGATCGGCACCCCGGCGAATTCGACCACTTCGTCTCTCGCTTTCAGATGCGCCGCTTCGGCCGCTTTGCCTGGCAACGCCGCCCCGACGATCAAGTGATCGCGCGGGTCCAGGTTGAGGGTCTTTAACCCGACCATGTCGCTGACCTCGGCTTTGAGAAGGTATGTATTGCTGGCGCCGTCATGCACGATGGTCACCGGCAGCACGTTCGTCAGGGCCAGGATCGTCGCATTATAGACTTCTTCCCACGACTTGACCGGCTTTTGGTTGACCGCGACGATCCGGTCGCCCTCGTGAATCCCCAGCTTCGCCTCGTCTGATTTGGGATCAACGTAGCCGATGATCGAGGGGTTCACCGGCACGGGCAGACCGGCAAAATAGATAAAGGTGGCAATGGCAAAGGCAAAGACGACATTCATCGCCGGCCCGGCGGTGGCGACCAGGATTTTGGAAAATGGCGAGACAGGAGGCAGTTCCTGTTCTTTGGCGCCGCCTTCGATGGCGGCGGAAGTGATCATCTGCGGCAGCTTCACAAAGCCGCCCGCTGGAATCCAGCGCACCGAGTAATCAATCCCGTCGCGCACCCAGGAGAAAATCTTCGGGCCGAAACCGATGGCGAACGCCTCCACCTTAAGCCCGCGCTTGCGCGCCACCCAATAATGGCCGAACTCATGCACGAATATCGCCGCCCCAAAAAGGAACACGACACCTGCGGCAATATAAAGCCCGTTCAATAAATGACTCATGCTTAAGCCCGCCCACGCGGCGGACACCACACTCTAAGGGCAGAATCCCCGTCTGGCAACCCCCGATGCGACCCCGACATCAGTCATTCCAGCGCATCCGGGCGCTACTTGATCGAGAGGGCGATGTTGAGCTGTTTCTCAGCCGCCAGAACATGCTTGAGCGGCTTGCCGGACAGCCCGCCGGCGGCGCTCTGGAGGAGGCTTTGGGCGACTCGAAGGTCTTCGTCGGAAACCCCCTGTTTGACGCGGTCCTTTTCATCGCCGCCAAGCGTCACGCCCAGGTTTCTGGCGGCGGCGGCGATATCTTTCATGGCGGCGGCGCGGTGCCCCTTGTAGTCGTGGTCTGCCTGGGCCAGGGTGACGTAGGCCTGGCGCAACAGATCGACCGGAGCGGCGCGGAGGCTGGCGGTGAATGACAAAATGCATCCGGCCAGGATCGGCAGGAGCAGGGAGCGGCACGATGTAATTTTCATATTAACCTGTTGGACGCGGCCCGCCACGGCCAGGTTTCAGGAAAACTCAATGGTCCCGATCCGGCGCCTTCAATTGGATTCAGGTGGGCATACTCCCGGCGGAAAGGCCGACAGAACGCCGCGTGCCCCATAAGCGTTAACCCAATTTCAAGACAGTTTTTCTGACTTCATTATGGCGGCGTGCCCTCAGGCGGCGTCACAGGGTCATTTTCGAAAAAGTGTTGTTTTACGCAAGTGTTGTTGTATGTTGCCTATGTGGCCGGAAAAGGGTGGATGTTCATTGACATAGGCCGGTTTGCGGAAAGCTGGAGCGGTAAAACCGTTCCAGCGAGAGCCACGCCGCAAAAATGGCCGAATATGCGTGCTTATGCAGGCTTGTGCACCCTTGTGCATGATAAAAAGGGAAAGCAACACCCAGTCCGGGGCTTTCGGAGCGAATAACCTTGATTTTTGGCGGCGGTTTTTGCACCTAAGACCGCTGATGTCAACTGTTGGAGGAAAGAACGAGTCCCGGCAAGCCTTCGATTTGGAGGGCTATCTGACCGGGCGCACGGCTGCGGTCAATCGCGCGTTGAACCGGTGGTTGCCGCCGCCCACCGCCAAACCGGCAACCATACACAAGGCGATGCGCTATTCCATCTTCGCGGGCGGAAAGCGGATGCGGCCGGCCCTTTGCCTGGCGGCGGCGGAAGCCTGCGGCGGAAGCCTGGAGGACGCCCTGCCGCTGGCGTGCGCTGTCGAGTGCATCCACACCTATTCGCTGATCCACGATGATTTGCCGGCAATGGATGATGACGATTTGCGCCGGGGCAAGCCGACGAGCCACAAGGTGTTTGGGGAGGGAATCGCCATCCTGGCGGGGGACGCATTGTTGACAGAGGCCTTCGCACTGGCGGCCTGGTTCCGGGAAGGGCGGCGGTATTCGCAGCGCGAGGTCGTGCTCGAACTGGCGGGCGCCGCCGGTTCCAGGCAGCTCATCGCCGGCCAGGTTGCCGACCTGGAAGGCGAGGGGAAGAAGATTTCCGCCCGTCAGCTTCGCTACATTCACGAGCGGAAAACGTCCGCGTTGCTCCGTTGCGCGGTCCGGCTGGGAGGGATGAGCGCCGATTGCACCGCCGCCCAACTGGCCGCCTTGAGCGATTTCGGCCACCATGTCGGCCTGGCCTTCCAGATTATTGATGATATCCTGGACGTGACACAGAGCAGCGCGCAATTGGGCAAGACGGCCGGCAAAGACCAGGCGGCGCAAAAGGCGACCTATCCGGCCATTGTCGGCCTGGAGAGATCGCGGGAGATTGCGGCGCAGTTGACGGGGCGGGCGTTTGCGGCGCTCGAAAGTTTCAAAGGAAAGGCCCCGGCGCTGGCGGCACTGGCGGAATACCTGCTGAAACGCAACAGATAAACATCAACTTGAAATCTTATGGAATATCGCGAGCTTGGAAGCACGGGTTGGAAGGTTTCCACGATCAGCTTCGGCGCGTGGGCCATCGGCGGCACTTGGGGGAAGGTCGATGACGGAGAGTCCTTGGCGGCGTTGCACCGCTGCCTGGATTTGGGGGTGAATTTTTTCGACACCGCCGACGTATATGGGGACGGGCACAGCGAACGGTTGCTGGCCCGGCTTCGGCGCGAGCGGCGCGAGCCTTTCCATGTCGCCACCAAAGCCGGGCGGCGTCTGCCTGTCCATGAGGCGGCGGGCTATAACCGCGAAAACCTCACCGCCTTCGTCGATCGCAGCCTCAAGAATCTGGCGGTGGAGACTATTGACTTGCTGCAACTGCATTGCCCGCCTGTCACCGTCCTCTACATGCCGGAGGTCTTCGGCATCCTCGACGACTTCATCCGAGAGGGCAAACTGCGCCATTACGGCGTCAGTGTGGAAAAGGTGGAGGAAGGGCTGATCGCGATGGAACATCCCGGTGTGCGGACGATCCAGATCGTGTTCAATATGTTCCGCCAGCGTCCCAGCGAATTATTGTTTGAGCAGGCGCGCCGCCGCCGGGTGGGGATTCTGGCGCGTCTGCCGCTCTCTTCCGGCATGCTCGCCGGCAAGATGACAAGAGAAAGCCGTTTTGAGGCGGAAGACCATCGGTCCTTCAACCGCCAGGGCGCGGCCTTTGACCGCGGGGAGACCTTTTCGGGCGTGGATTTCGAGACGGGTCTGAATGCGGTGGAGGAATTGCGCCAGTACGTGCCAGCCGGGGCGACGCTGGCCCAGATGGCGTTGCGCTGGATACTGATGTTCCCCGAGGTGACGTGCGCGATCCCCGGAGCCAAGCGACCGAGTCAGGTGGAGGAAAACATCGCCGCCGCCGGCCTGCCGCCCTTGACCCGCCAGACGATGGCGGGCATTTCCGCGGTTTACGACCGGCGCATCAGACGCATGGTCCAGCAACGGTGGTAAGGCGGCGTTAATAAATAAAGGTGGCAAGATGCCGCCGGGATTTTGCCGCCCAGCGAGGCGTGAACGAGGCGCATATCCGCATGGATCTGTAACGAGTGAACAACGAAGCTGGGCGGAAAAGGAACAAGGCAGGTTGCCACCTTTATTTATTAACGCCGCCTAAGAGCGCCGGGCCGCCGATTCCGAACCCGTTGGAAAGATAAGAGTTGTGTTTGCCTGAAAGCCTGTCATGTTTTAACCGCGATTGGTCCATCTCGCGGCATGGTTATGATTCAGGCGAAGGCGTCTTCGTCGATGAAGTGAGACCGGCTTGCCGGGAACAGTGGGAGATGAATGATCAGCAATAACGAAAGTCTGCCAAAATGAGCACAAAACTGTTTGTGGGAAATCTTTCCTTCAACGTCACCGAGAATGATCTCCAGGACGCCTTTGCCGCGTTCGGCACGGTCACAGAAGTCAACCTGATGATGGATCGCGCAACCAACCGGCCGCGCGGCTTCGCCTTCGTCAGCATGGCAAGCAAGGATGAAGCCGACAAGGCGATCCAGGGAATGAACGGCAAGCAACTCGACGGACGCGCCTTGACGGTCAACGAGGCCCGGCCCCGCGAAGATCGCCCGCCGCGCCCAGGCGGCGGTTACGGTGGTGGTGGCGGCGGTGGTGGCGGCGGACGAAGCGGCGGCGGTCCGCGCCGGCCCTATTCCCGGTGATAGCCCCCTCATCCCGCAGCTTGCAAGTTAATCGATGGACCGTGCCCGGCGGCGCGCGCACGGAGGGCTTTCGCGCGCCACTCGGAGGAAAGTTTCCATAATTATGATGACATTTGTTTTCTGGACAGCCGTCGGCATCTGCCTCGGCTGTGCGTTTGCGTCTTTTTTTGAATGGACTTTGCACCGCTTCCTGATGCATCGCCCCCTGTGGCGGTTCCGCTATCCATACGAACGGCACGCCTTGATCCATCACCGGATTTTCAAGGCCGACCACACCTATCATTTGGTCAATGAACAGGACAAGAAAACCATCCCGATGGCATGGTGGAACGGGCCGGTGTTGATCACCCTCAGCGCGTCGCCGTTTCTGGTCATTGCGATTCTGTCGCGCAAATGGGGCCTGGTGTGCGGGGCGGCGCTGGCGTGCATGATCTACTATGCCGCTTACGAGTACATCCACTGGTGCATGCATCTGCCCAAGAAGCGCTACGTTGAAAGATCGGGCATTTTCTTCCGCCTCAACGGCCATCACCTGCTGCACCATCGCTATATGAACCGGAATTTCAACGTGGTGTGTCCCCTGGCCGATTTGTTTCTGGGAACCTTGCTGCTCCGTTCGAAGGTCTGCTTTAAACAGGCGACCTGCTCCGCCCTCCCGAACGTTCAGCCCAAAACCCAGCCCCGTCCAGCCGTGGCCGTGATCTGAGAATATGAATTTGGATGAAATTCAACGCCAAAAGGTAGCCGCCTGGATCGACCAGGGGCTCAAGCTGGCCGAAATTCAAAAACGGCTCGAAACCGACTTTGGCCTGCGAGTGACCTATCTGGACGTGCGGTTGCTGGTGGATGATTTGAAGCTCAAACCCAAAGACCCACCGCCGCCGCCCAAGCCGCCCGCGCCGCCGCCAGAGCAAGCCGTGAACCTTTCCCCACCCGGGTCCCCCGTGCCGGGCAAGGTCAGTATCGCGGTGGACCAATTGACGCGGGCTGGCGCGCTGGTCAGCGGCAAGGCCAAGTTCAGCGACGGAAAAACGGCCGAGTGGTTTCTGGATCAAGCAGGCCGCCTCGGTCTGGCCCCTTCCGAAAAGGGCTACAAGCCCTCCCCGGCCGATTTGCAGGAGTTTCAAATCGCCTTGCAAGATGAGTTGCAAAAAATGGGGATCTGAACGCCGATGCCGCGCCTTGTCTCCTTTCCCAACGGACTGGCTCTGGCGCTGGCGGCAGCCGCGGATTGGCTCTCCCTGCTGGAAAAATCGTCCGGCCCGTTTCTGACCGCCCTTTCCGGAGGGCGCATTGCCCGGGACTTTTTCACCGCCGTGACCAAGGTGGCCGGCAAATCGGGCGCGCCGCTTCGGGACGTTCACTTCTTCTGGGCCGACGAACGTTGCGTGCCGCCCGGCGATCCCGCCAGCAATTTCCGGGTGGCCAATGAAAATCTGTTGCGGCCCCTGGGCATTTCCCCTGAGAGAATCCACCGGCTCAAGGGAGAGTTGCAGCCGGCCGCCGCAGTCGCGGAAGCCGCCGCCGAACTCCGGCGCCTTGCGCCGAACGGCGCGCTGGGCATGCCCATCCTGGACATCGTGTTTCTAGGCCTTGGGGAGGACGGCCATACCGCTTCGCTCATGCCCAACGCGCCGGCGTCGGTGCTGCAAAGCCGCGAGCCGTGGGTTCATGTTGCCAATTCGCCCAAACCGCCCCCGAATCGGCTTACCTTGACCTATCCCATGCTTGCGGCCGCGCGCGAAGTTTGGACGCTGGTTTCAGGCACGGACAAGGAGACCGCCCTGCGCGAGTCCTTGCGGCCCGGCGGAACGACACCATTTGCGCGCGCGCTGCGGGAGCGCGCGGAGACACGAGTTTATACCGACTTGACAGGAATTGAAGGTTTGGGGTTTGTTCCCTGCCAGCGGGACTGATAGGCTGGCCGGAATGGACAACGCGCCGCCTCTCATTGTCGAAGCCCCGGCCGCGCCGCCCCAGATTGAGGTGGCGGGGTTGACCAAGCTTTATGGAGACTTTGCGGCTGTGTCCGACCTGTGTTTTTCCGTGCGGGCGGGCGAGGTGATCGGGTTGGTGGGGCCTAACGGCGCTGGCAAGACGACCACCCTGCGTTGTCTGGCAGGCATCATCCCGGCGACACGCGGAACGGTGCGGATTGGGGGATTTGACCTCGCGCAGAATCCCATCGAGGCGAAACGGCGGCTGGCATTTTTCTCCGACGAACCCCGCTTGTTCGATTATCTGACAGTGGCGCAGCACCTGACATTTACGGCGCGCATTTATGGCGTCGCCAATTACCAGGAGATTCAGCGTCCGCTGCTGGAAGAGTTGGAGATGGACGACAAGAGGGACAAGCTCCCCTCGGAATTGTCGCGCGGCATGAAGCAGAAGCTGGCCATTGCCTGCGGCTTGCTGCATTCGCCGGAAGTCATTTTTTTTGACGAGCCGCTGACGGGATTGGACCCGGTCGGCATCCGGCGGATGAAGGACTCGATCTTGAGGCGGGCCAGGGCGGGGGCGGCGATTTTAATCAGTTCGCATCTGCTGCACTTGCTGGAAGAGGTCTGTTCGCACGTGCTGATTCTCAAGAATGGCCGGAAGGTGATCGATGGAACGCTGGAGGAGATGCGCCAGAAGTTCTCCGAGCAGGCAGGCGGCGCCAACCTGGAGGAAGTCTTCTTTCGCGCGACCGGCGAAGACAAAAGAACGCCATGATCGCCGGGGCGCTGTTTTATTACCAGTTTTGTTCCCAGAAGAACCGTTTATTGACACAGATGCGGCGCCTGCGGCGGCCGAGATACCTGGCGGGGGCGATGGTGGGTGCGCTTTATTTTTACGCTTATATCTTCCGGGGCTTCTCGCAGGGGCGGCGCGGGACCGGCGCGGCGATGGCCGCCTGGCAGTCCCACGGGCTGGCGGAGTCGATGGCGGCGCTGGTCTTGCTGATCCTGATGCTCATGGCATGGGTGTTGCCCCACTCAAGGGCGGCGCTGGCGTTTTCGGAGGCCGAGGTGGCCTTCCTTTTTCCCGCGCCGATCGGACGGCGGACGTTGATCAACTTCAAACTCCTCAAATCGCAGGTCGCAATTCTCTTCAGCTCGCTTTTGATGGCGCTGATCGGCCGCGGATGGGGCGCCGGCAATTTTTCCATTCGCGGGCTGGGCTGGTGGGTGCTGCTCTCGGCCTTCAATCTGCATTTGCTGGCCAGCTCGTTCGCGCTCACGTTGTGGATGGGGCGCGGCCTGTCCAATTGGATGCGCCGCGCCATCTTCCTCGGCGCGGCGGGGACGGCGGCGGCGGGAATTCTCTTGTGGGCGCGGGCGGCGTTGCCGCCGATTGTTGTGCCACCGGATGCGAAGGACCTGGCGTGGCTGGCGCAATACGCGGGGCAGGTTTTGCAATCGGGGCCGCTGCCCTGGTTGCTTCTGCCGTTCCGCTGGCTGGTGGCGCCGTATTTCGCGGCAACCTTCGCCCAATTCTTCATCGCGCTCGGCCCGGCGCTGCTGTTCATCGGGTTGCTCTACTGGTGGGTGATTCGCTCGGACGTGGCCTTCGAGGAGGCGTCGGTCGAACTGTCCCAAAAACTGGCCCAACGGCTCGCCACGGCGCGCTCGGGCGATCCGTACGGGATGCGAAAACCAGCGAAGGCGGCGCGGCCACCCTTTACATTGCGGCCACTGGGCAATCCGGAGATGGCGGTATTCTGGAAGAATCTCATCAGCGCCGGCTCCTTTGTGACGGGCCGGATGTGGCTGATGCTGCTCTGGATAATCATCATTGTCGGCGGCGTCCTGCAATCGCAAGTCAGCCGGGGCGGCGCGCTGGGACCGGCGCTTCTGTACCTGGCGGTGATGCTCGTGGCCATGTCGCTGTTCTCCGGGCCGCAGTTGTTGCGCAATGATTTGCGCCAGGACCTGCCGGTGACCGATGTGCTCAAAATGTACCCGATGCGCGGATGGCAGATCGTGCTGGGGGAAGTGCTGGCGCCGGCGGCGGTTCTGGCCGGGGCGCAATGGCTCCTTCTGGTCATGGCGGCGATTTTCTTTCCGACGCACTTGGGGCCTCATGCCGTGTCGCTGTTCCTGCGGCTGAGTTGCGCGCTCGCCGCGGCCGTTGTCTTGCCGTTCATCGACCTGATTGCAATCTTGATTCCCAACGCGGCCGTGCTGTTTTTCCCGGCGTGGTTTCAACTGGGCAAACAAGGGCCGCGCGGATTCGAGACGACAGGGCAGCAATTAATCCTGATGTTCGGCCAATTGTTGACACTGGCGCTGTCCCTGTTGCCGCCGGCGGCGGTTTTCACCGTTGTTTTTTTCTGCGCCTCGCGCCTCCTCGGAGCCTCGGCCGGCGTGGCGTCGGCGGGCATTGCGGCGGCGCTCCTGCTGGCCGTCGAGGCGGGCCTCGCCATCAAACTGCTGGGCGGCGTCTTTGAGCGTTTCGATTCTTCCGGCGAGGTTCTTTCGTCCTAACAATTCCCCGGCGGCCAGAGACTCTGTCCAATGTCCGTCCGGTAATAACTGCCCACGACGCGGATTTTGCGGATGTTGGCGTAGGCCCGCGCGAGCGCCTCCTCAAGGGTCGGCGCCAGCGCCATGACGTCGGCAATGCGGTGGCCGGTGGCCATGAGCTGGCCGTCCTCGCGGCGCGCCACCTCGTTCCACCAGACGTCGCAATCCAACGCGCCCTCCACCGCCAGCGGCAGATGCGGGCCGCGCGCCTGGAGGAAGGGATAGCCATACCCCGCCAGCGTGAGGGAGGCGCCAAAACGCATCCCCTCCGCGAATTCCAACTCCAGCTTCCTGTTCCGCGCCGCGCGGAGGAGCGTTTGCGCCGGATTCTTCAACGCGCGCATGATCATCGGGCCGGAAGTGACGCCGACGCGGACGTTGTATTCGATGACGTGCCACCGGCCATTGCGCTTGACAGCGGTGACCTGGAGCGGCCCGCTGAATTTTGTCTCGCGCAGCCAGGGAAGCAGCGGATGAATCAGCTCGCGCGCCAGGCCGTATTTGTCCTCCGGGTCGCGCTCGATCAACCCGCCCAGGGGCGCGCCCGCCACGATCCCCATGTTGCCGTTGAAGGCGTACTTGTACTCCTGATTGGTAACCAACGAGTAAATCTCGCCCCCGCTCACCAGCACGATGTGGCCCGCCTCGGCGCGGCCCAGATATTCTTGCAGAAAAATGCCCTCCGCGTAATCCACCCGTTTCAACCACGCCCGCGTGTCCTCGACGCTCTCGCACAGTATGGTGTGAATGGGACTCGTCGGCGAACACAGAGGGTTCTTGATCACAAAGGGCAGCGGATGCCGCGCCAGAATCTTCTCCGCCTCCAATCGGTTGGACGCCACGCAGGCTTCCGGGAAGGCAATGTGGCGCTCCGCGCAAAGTTTCCGGGCGAAGTCGCGCTCGCGTTCCAACCGCATCGCCTCGCCGGTCGGGCAGAAAATCCCCGCGCCCGATTCCAGCAATTCCTCCGCCCACGGTTGCAGCGCCCAGTCAATGGATTGCGGTATCACCACCTCGACGCCCAAATCCTTCAGAAGCGGAACGGGGCTGGGAAACGCCTCCGGCAGGAAGACCGGCCCGGCCAGCGTCGGCGGGAAATGGCCGTAATTGCGCGTCAGATAAGTCCCCACGCCCGCCCCGGCGTCCGCCAGCGCGCAGCACATGCTCTGCGCGAACGAACCGACTCCCAGGACCATGAAGGAGGGACGGCGCAACGGCTGGATGATCCGGGCGCTCATCGCGCGCCCCCTGGAGCCGGGTCCGTCTTGTCGCGGCGTGGGGCCGCCCCGCCGCCCTTGATGTTCACCCGGAACTCGCTCGTTTCCGCGATCTTATTGAGGTCGCCGCCATAGAACTCGTCACGGAACTCGGCGCTCTCCAGCAGGTGTTGATCCAGCCTGCCCTGATCGCGCTGGATGATGAATTTCAGTTCCTTCATGTCGCCTGACCAGCGGAAACCGTTGAAAAACTCGGCGCCGGCAAACTGCGTCTTGTAAAGCGCGTTGACGGAATAACAGGTGCCCAGGTAAAGCCGCTTGAAACCGCTCCCGGCAAAAAGCGCGACCGCCGAGGTCATCATGAACATGCCCAGATTGCGCGCGTAATAATTGAGGTCGTAAAAAGCGTAGTAATAATAGGCGAGCTCCGTGCCTTCAAGGTAAAGGATGCTCGCCCCGACTTCCGCCCCCCGCTCCCGGTCGGTGAACAGGAGCAGATGCGAGGTCACAGGCGCGGCGAACAGTGCGTCCAGCCGCTCGAAGGTCATCACGTCCTTGCCGAACTTGATGTCCGCGTAGGTCTTGTAAAAAGCCCGGCGCTCCGCTGTAAAGTCGAATTGCCCCCGCGGCACCAGCTTCACCTCCAGGCCCGCCCCTTTGCGCAGAATGCGGCGGTTTTCCGACGACGGCTTGAATTTCGCCAGGTTCACCCGCGTCTGCCGGCACAGGTAGAAGCGGTCCAGGTTGCGCGAGGAGGGCAGGAAGCCGGCGTTGAAAATGTCCGACGGCCTCTCGCCCGCCTCGCGCAACGCCCAAACCGAGTACGGAAACTGGTAGTGGGCGTAGTCGGACTTCTGCTCGGAGAAAAGGAGCTTCATTTCGCCTCCGCGGCCTTCGCGCCGGACGGCCCCGGAGCGGGCGGGCCGTTGACGGGTTTGCGGCGCAGGCGCAGGCGCCAACTGGTCAGCACGTCGTAACTCACCGAATTCTTCAGCCGGGCCAGTTCGTGAACAGTGATCTCCTCCACCCCCTGCCGGCCCATCAGCACCGCTTCATCCCACATCCCGGCGTCGGGAATGTCCGTAATATCCACCATCAGCGCGTCCATCGCGATGCCCCCGACGATCGGCGCCCGCCGCCCCCGCAGCAAGGCGCAGCCCTGGTTGCGCACGCGGGGAAAACCGTCGCCATAACCAATGGGCAGCACCGCTATCCGCCGCCGCGATGGCGCGGTGTAGCGCATGCCGTAACCGACCACCTCCCCGGCCTTCAATTCCTGGATGCCCGCAATGCGCGCCTTGACAGACATCACCGGCTCAATGCCCGCAAGACGGCGGCAGACCGACGACGGGAAAATGCCGTAGAGGAGAATACCGACGCGCACCATGTCGAAATGCGCCTGCGGCAGGTCCAAGAAGCCTCCGCTGTTGCAGACGTGCTTGAAGCGGACAGTCAGGCCGCGCTTGGCCATCCCCTCGACAACTTCGTTGAACCGGGAGATTTGGAGGTTGGCGAAGGACTTGTCCAACTCGTCCGATTGCGCCAAGTGGGTCATCAATCCGTCGAGCCGGAGCGATTTTTCGGAGCAAACCCGCTCCACCAGCGGCAGGGTCTCGTCCCATCGCGCCCCATAGCGGCTCATTCCGGTGTGAACCTTGACATGGACCGGGACGCATCTGTTGAATTTCGCCGCCAGTGTCACCAGGTGAGGGATGGTGCGGGCGTCGTTGAGGCAAACGGTCAGATCATTTCGGACGCACCACGGCAACTCAGCCTCCTGCCGTTCCCCCAGCAGCAGCAAGGGCGCCCTGACGCCGCCGTCGCGCAACGCCATCGCCTCCTCCAAGGTGCTCAGACCGTAACCCCACGCGCCTTGGGCCGCCGCCAGGCGGGCCACATCCAGCGCGCCGTGGCCGTAGGCGTCGTCCTTCACCACGGCGAGAAGCTCCACGCTCCGTGGAAGGTCGGCGCGGATGATTTCCAAGTTGCGGCGCAGCCGCCCGAGGTCAATCTCGATCCAGGCCGGGCGCAACGGAAAAGTTGTTGAATCAAACTCCATTAGATCAGTGGGTGGTGTTTAACCGTGAACGCCGTGAATCGACAGCGCAAATCCAAAATTCCAACGCTCTATCCGGCTTTCAATCCATTGCGGACCGTCTCGACCAGCGCTTGGGGCGGATAGGGCTTTTGGAGAAAGTTGATGCCTTCCTGAACGACAAAATCTTGGCCCATCAAGTCGGGACTGTAGCCGCTGGTATAAATGACCTTGAGGTTGGGGTTCTCCGCCTTGAGTTTCTCGGCCAATTGCTTGCCCGAAATGCCGTCGGGCATGACCATGTCGGTCAGGAGCAGATCGACGTGCGGCTTTGTGCTGGTCCACAGTTCCAGAGCCGCCAGGCCGCTGGAAGCCTCTATGACTTGGAAGCCGCCCCGTTCGAGGACCTTGCGGACAAGGGCGCGCAAGGTCGGCTCGTCTTCGACCACAAATATGATCTTCCTGCCTGGCCCGGTTGAATTCACGCTGCATGGTTTTTCCTTTCCATGCCCAAAAGCAAGCGAAATATGTTTGGCCTGGCCGTTATCCCGCCAGAAAGGGTAACAATTCTCCTTTGCCGGTGTCTTTCGGGTGTATGATGCAAACCGACATGACCGGCATTGAGAGCCAAAGCGCGCGGCAGGATGAAGCCGCCGTGGCCGCCGTCCGCTGCGGCGACGCGGAACGTTACCGCGAACTGGTCGAGCGCCATGAACGCCATGTCTTCGCCGTCGCCTGGAGCCAGCTCGGCGACGCCGCTCTCGCGGAGGAGGTCACGCAGGAGGCTTTCATCCGCGCTTACCGGCGGCTCTGGCTGCTGGGCGATGGGGCGAAATTCGCGGGTTGGGTCAACACCATCGCCCGCCGCGTGGCCATCAATCTCGGCCTGCGGCATCGCCGCGAACTCAACAAGCGCGAGCGCTGGGCGCTGGAGAATCCGGAAGTCTTCACGGCCGAGAATCCCGCCGGGGAAGCCGATCCGCAATACACGCCTGAAACCCTGCGCCAGACGCTGGCGGCCCTGCCCGCCGCGCACCGCGAATGTCTGGTGCTCTTTTATATCGAGGGCAAGAGCGGCGCGGAAGCGGCGGCGGCGCTGGGAATTTCCGAAAGCGCGTTGCGCGTGCGTCTGCACCGCGCCCGCGCCGCGATGCGCGAACGCCTGGAGGAAAAACTGGAAGGTTCGCTGGTCAAATTGGGACCGGCAAAATCATTGGTGCCCGATGTCATGGCCGGCGTGCTGGCCTCATCGTCCGCCAAGGCGGGTGGAACGGTGGCGGCCGGAGCGGGCGCGAAAATCTTGTCGGCGCTGGGCAAAACGTTCTTGTTGTCATGGACGCTGCCGCTCCTTTCGCTGGTCACTATGCTGCCGAGTTTGGGATTCGGGTGGCTTGTCATGCGGAACGACCGGCGCAATTTCCGCGAGACGGATGGCTTCCGCCCGAAACTGCACCGGCAGTCCTCCCTCAGCTTCATGTGGGGTTTCCCGCTGGTGATGGTGGGGATGGCCGCGTTCAGTTTTTACGCTAGCGCTCTTTGGGGAATCAATGGACAGCAAATGGCCCTTGCTGGTTTGGTGTTGGCGCTGACACTGATTTCAGCGCGCTCGCTGACCATTTGCCGCAACCAGTATCAAGTCGGCATGTTTGCCTACTGCGTGATTATCGCGGTGGGTCTTTCCGCGTTGGCGCTGGGTTGGATACCGCAAAGTCTTGTCACCCTGCCTCTGTTGGCGGCCACCGTGCTTTTTTTCCTCATCTTCAAGAAACGCCCGACGCGGATGGATTACAGTTTGTTTTTGCGCGCCGCGCACGGCCTGTTGAATTTTTCTGGTGATGCGGACGAGCCGCCGCCCACGAATTCTTTTGACCGCCAGGATCTGCTGGCCTTTGCGCGCTTTCTCGGTTCGCGCTGGCTTGTCGCCAACTTCCGTTGGGAAACAAGCGGGTTGGCGCTGCGGCTGCCGCCGGTTGGAAGCCGCTTCCTGACCAACATGGCCGCCGTCTTCGCGCCGCCCATCAGCCGGCATTGTTCGCGCCTTTCCCTGGGCTGGGACGGAACGGTCAACGCCCATTGCGGCGAAACGGATTGGCACATCCTGTCCGCGCTGCATACCGCTAGGATGACCGATGTCAAAGAACTGGAAGGCATCGTCGGCGAAACTGTCGCTCAGGCCTGGCGCGAATTTCGCCGGGGAAATGCTGGCGCGGCGGAAGTGGCGCTGGGCCAATCGCCCGAAGCGAGTATCTTCGTCGTGCCGCCGGCCCGCTCCAAGGCGACGCGCTGGTGGCGGTTTTATATCGGCGCATCTGTGGTCTTGATGGTGGCTGCATTGAGTCTGCAATTCTGGCAGCCGCCTTGGATGGCCGGGTTGAAGCCTGTCCGCGCCACGGAAGCGGAAGTGCGCGCGTTTTTGAACGACACCGCGCCGAACCCGAACCCAAAAACATTCAAGTTCAACAGCTCGGGTTTGGCGATCTTCACCTGCATGGTGCTCCCGTCAACAAATTTATATTCGCCGGAAGGCTTGCGCGCGATGCGGGATGAAGTCGCAGGAGGTGGAGGATTTGATTCCTGGAAGGAGAGCATTCGCATAGGCCGCGATGTGCTGCTTTTCAACGCGCCCCTGGCGCGCCGCGCAGTGGTCGATGGCTGGATCAGTTGGAGCGATCTGGGCATCCAGCCGGCGGATGCGGCGGCTTCTCTCCGCGCCGACCAGCTTCAGATGTATCCGCCGGACAAATGGGATCATATTTTGAACCCCAACCAGTCCTGGTCGTGGGTGAAAGAGCAAAAGTTCAATGTGATGCGGATTCAATTGGATGGCGTAACGCAACTTCGGCTTTTGCAGTCCGTCAATTGTCTCGACCTTACGGCCGGCGAGAAGCTCATCCGGCAAATCGCGTCGGTGCAAACCCTCTCCGGCACACCGCCGGGACAGCCGCCGATTCACGATTGGCGCGACGTGCGCGGATTATTTTTCACGCCGGGCCATCCCGCGTTGCAGGACACATATTACTCGCTCGCCGCCCTGGAAATTCTCGGCGGCTTGGACAGAATCGACCGTGAAGCGTGCATCAAGGGCATTCTGCGCCGGCATCGCGGAAAAGGCTGGTTCACGTCGCCCAATTCCGGCGGAATCAACGAATACCACATTGACGGCAGCGCGCGTGACACCATCGCCGCATACGAATCGCTGCGCATTCTCGGCGCGCTGGATCGGGTGAAGGATTTGGCGCAATGGCAGTTTCGCCCCCAGCGCGCCGGCGTCGCCAAAGGCCAGTTGACCTGTCAGGACGTCGAGGCCTGGGTTTGCCAGCGGCGTTTGGAAAGAATCGTCCGCCAGAGACAAGAGAATCCTCAAACACCCCCCGCCTCTCTTTTGGCCGGGACAAGTGAATATTGATGACGGAAGTCAAACAGCCATGCTGAGGAGGAACTCGATGTTGCTGCGGGTCTTTTTGAGTTTGCCCAGCAGCAGTTCCATCGCTTCCACGGGCGGCACGCCGGTGAGGGCGCGACGCAGGATGACAACTTTGTTGTATTCGTCAGGATGATAGAGCAGCTCTTCTTTGCGCGTGCCGGAGAGTTCGACGTTGATCGAGGGGAAGATGCGGCGGTCCACCAGGTGGCGGTCCAGATGGACTTCCATGTTCCCGGTGCCTTTGAACTCCTCGAAAATGACTTCGTCCATGCGGGAGCCGGTGTCAACGAGCGCGGTGGCGATGATGGTCAGGGAACCGCCTTCCTCGACGTTGCGGGCGGCGCCAAAGAAGCGCTTGGGCTTGTGCAGGGCGTTGGCATCGACGCCGCCGGAAAGGATTTTGCCCGAATGCGGCTGGATGGTGTTGTAGGCGCGGGCCAGGCGGGTGATGGAGTCAAGGAGAATGACAGCGTCCCGCTTGTGCTCGATCATGCGCTTGGCCTTTTCGATGACCATTTCGGCCACTTGCACATGCCGCTCGGGCGGTTCGTCAAAGGTGGAACTGATGACTTCGGCGCCGCGGCAGGAGCGCTCCATGTCGGTGACTTCCTCAGGGCGCTCGTCGATGAGCAGGATGAAGAGATAGGCTTCGGGATTGTTTTTGAGGATGGCGTTGGCCAGCTTCTGCATCAGGACGGTCTTGCCGGTGCGGGGCGGGGCGACAATGAGGCCGCGGGTGCCTTTGCCGATGGGACAGACCAGGTCCAGGACGCGAGTGGAGAGTTCATCCGGGACGGTTTCCAGCAGATAGCGCTTGTTGGGAAAGAGCGGGGTGAGGTTGTCGAAATGCGTTTTGTCCTTGGCCTTGTCCGGTTCCTCGGTATCAACGGCCTCGACTTTGAGGAGGGCGAAAAAACGCTCCTTGTCTTTGGGGGGACGAATCTGGCCGGCGATGAGGTTGCCGGTTTGGAGGTCAAAGCGGCGGATTTGGGAAGGGGAAACGTAGATGTCTTCCGGGCAGGGCAAATAGTTGAAACTGCGGGAGCGGAGGAAGCCGAAGCCCTCGGGCAGGATTTCCAGGACGCCTTCGGAAAAGAGGACGCCGGCGCGTTGGGCGTTCTTCTGGAGAATCTGGAAGATCAGCTCGTGCTTGCGCATCGTGCCGAAGTTTTCGATGCCCATTTCGCGCGCGCGATGGTTCAACTCCGGCATCGCCATCGCCTGAAGGGCGGCGATGTTGACGGTGGCGCCGCCGGGAACGGCGGCCTGGCGCCCCGGCTCGACTTCCTCGCGGGTTTCGACCGCCTGCGTGGGCGGTTCCAATTTCATTTCGCCCGGCGCGGAAGGGGTCTGGGGCGGCGGCTCGGGGGCAGGGGGGGGGTCCAGCGCTTCAGGGGGCGGCGCATGGGACTTGGGCGCCGCCGTTTGGCGGGCGCTCTTGCGGGCTGCTTTCTTGGGGGCGGCTTTGGGCATAGGCAAAATGTAATGTCAAATTCGAGGATTGGGCAGAACCCATTAGCTGACCAATTGGAGGCGGGAGACTTGAACCCGGTCAAATCGGCGGCCAATTGGGGGAATACCCAAAATCGTTGTTAATATGGCAAGGGGTACCTTGCCGTCAGTTCGCGGACACGTTGTCTTACTTGCCGGGCGGTGTCAAGGTTCTTAATATCGAGCAAAACCTCGCTGATCATGTCCGCCACCGCGGCCATCTCCGCCTCCTTCATCCCTCGCGTGGTGACCGCCGGTGTGCCCAGGCGGATGCCGCTGGCCAGGAAGGGAGAGCGGGTTTCAAAGGGGATCGTGTTCTTATTGACTGTAATCCCCGCCTCATCGAGGGCCGCCTGGCACTCCTTGCCGGTCAACCCGCGCCCGCCGACATCGACCAGCATGAGATGATTATCCGTGCCGCCGCTGACCAGACGGAAGCGGTTGCGGAGCATGCCGCCAGCCAGGGCGCTGGCGTTGAGGAGGATTTGCTGCTGGTAGGCCTTGAACTCCGGTTGGAGGGCCTCCTGGAAACAAACCGCTTTCGCGGCGATGACATGCATGAGCGGCCCGCCCTGGATGCCGGGGAAGGTCTGCGAATCAATCTCCTTGGCATGGGTCTCCTTGCACAGAATCAATCCGCCTCGCGGACCGCGCAGCGTCTTGTGGGTGGTGGTCGTCACGAAATCGGCGTGTTCCATGGGGCTGGGGTGCAGGCCGACGGCGACCAGGCCGGCAATGTGCGCGATGTCAGCCAGCAAATAAGCGCCGACCGAACGGGCGATTTCACCCATGCGCTGAAAGTTGATGATGCGCGGATAGGCGCTGGCGCCGACGGTGATCATGCGAGGGCGGTTTTCCTCGGCCATTTTCTGCAATTGATCGTAATCGATGGTTTCGTCCTCGCGCCGGACACCGTAATGGATGATCTCAAAGAAACGGCCGGAGAAGTTGGCCTTGTTGCCGTGGGTAAGGTGGCCGCCGTGCGAGAGGTCCATGGTCAGCATCTTGTCGCCGGGCTTGAGAACGGCGAAATAGACGGCCATGTTGGCCTGGCTGCCGGAGTGGGGCTGGACATTGGCGTGCTGGGCGCCGAAGATGCGCTTGGCGCGTTCAATGGCCAGCCGCTCCACGATGTCCATGTTTTCGCAGCCGCCGTACCAGCGTTTGCCGGGGTAGCCCTCGGCGTATTTATTGGTCAGGACCGAGCCTTGGGCTTCCAGGATGGCGGGGCTGACAAAGTTTTCGCTGGCAATCAACTCGATGTTTTCCTGCTGGCGCTGGCGTTCGAGGAAAACGGCGTTGGCGATTTCGGGGTCCACGGCCTTGAGTTTGAGAGACGGGGGAGTATGGGTGGGTTCCATTTTGGTAATGCGTTGTTCGTGGCGGCCCCGCTCAAATTGAGCGGCCAGAAAGGCCTCGACTATTTTTATCGCGTGTTCCGGCGTGACTAGGCTGGCGCCCAGGCAAAGGACATTGGCGTCGTTGTGCTGGCGGGCCAGCTTGGCCATCTGCTCATCCAACGCCAGCGCGGCGCGCACGCCGGGGATTTTATTGGCGGCCATGCTCATCCCGATGCCCGTCGAACAGATCAAAATCCCCAGTTGACTCCGCCCGGCCGCAACGGCTTCGGCCACCGCCTGCGCGTAATCAGGGTAATCGCTCGGTTCGGACGAACTGGCGCCCAGGTCGGCCAGAGGGGTCTCGGTGGATTGCAAGTAGGACTTGAGCACTTCCTTGAGTTGGAACCCGGCGTGGTCGCACCCCAAGGCGACGCGGCTTGTGGCAGTGGAAGCTGGAGCGCCCTGCCCGGCTGAGGTTTGCTCGATGAAACTGAGCATGGAGAAAATCCCCTGCTCTATCTGGTCGCGGCAGTAGGCGTAAGTCTCGTAGGAACCGCCGATGGGATCGCTGATGTCCTTCTCGAATTCATCCAGCGTCTCGTCAAATTCCCGCAGCAGAAACGTCTTCTCCGCCGCCTGGGGAAAGAGGAGGTTGACGGAATCGACATGGCTGTGGGTCATCCCGAAAATATAGTCGGCCTGCTCGACCAGGTCGGGCGTGAGCATCCGGCTGCGTTGCTCGGAAATGTCGATCCCCAATTCCTTCAGCGCGCGCACCGCGTGCGGGCTGGGCGTCTGCCCTTCCAGCGCGCCGACGCCCGCCGACAGCACGCGACAATCCGTCCGCCCCTTGGTGGCGTGGCGGAAAAGGCCCTCGGCCATTGGACTGCGGCAGATATTGCCCGTGCAAACAAATAAGACGGTCTTCATTCCTGCGACAAAGTGGTTAAATTTGCCGTCGCCATTGAAGATCGTCAACCGCGAAAACGCGCGTCTTTTCCGCCAGCGCACTCACTGCAATTTGAAAGGCAACTGGGAGACGACCGCGTAGAGTGTTGATAGGGTCTGGGCGGTGGGCTGATTGTGTCCGCCCGGTCCGAAGCGCAGCGCGACACCGGGATCGAAGGCGCGAATGACGAGGCAATAGTTGTTGTTGGCCATCACTCCCAGCAACTCGCCCGTGCGGCTCAAGACCAGATCGCCGCTGGAGGGGTTGAATTTTCCGAAAAGTCCGCGGAGCGAACTGCGGTCCATCTTCACGTATTGCGGGGTGTCCACGTCGATCTCGAATCGGCACTCGCCGTAGTAACTATCCTGCGTGCCGGCCACGACCGCGTCCTGAAACTTGAACGGCTCCTGGGAGAAGCGGTAGATCGCGCATCCCAGCGCGCGCGCTTCGGCCGCCGGGATCGGAATCAAGAGCACGCGCGGGTCCGCCGAGGAAAATGAAACGGAGTCAATCGGGAAAACGGCGTTGCCGCGGGCCAGGGTGCCGCTCAACTCCTCCCATTGGGTGCCGGGACTCCACAGCGTCAGCGGGGTGTCCTGCACATGGCAGAGGGCGAAGGTGTTGGTGCCATCGGTCGCCACGATGATGCGGGTCTGCTTGAATTTGGAAGCGTCGATCCCGAAAACGCCCGGCTTCAAACCATAGAAGCTGGCCAGCAAGCGATTGGTGGTCAGTTGCTCATAAATCTCGTTGGGCGCCAGCGGGCGGTTGGCGCGGATTTCCTGAGCCAGCTCGGACGATCGGGTGGCCAGGGTCTTGACGCCATCGGCCAGTTTGGCGTTGATCTGGCGCTGAACCTCGACTTCGCCCTGGAGCTGGGACATTTGGGCCAGGGCGGTGCGGTGGGCGGCTTCACTATTTTGCAATTGATTGGCCAGGTTGGCGCGCTCGGATTGCATGACTTGGTTGCTTTGCTGCAACTCGGCCAACTGGCGTTCCAGGGCGGAGGCTTTCTCCGCCTGTTTGCGGGCTTGGGCCTCCATCGCCGCGCGCTGTTCCTTGGAGATGACCGATTCCTCCTTGGTGTCCCGCAGTTGCTGGCTCAGGGCGGCGACGTTGCTTTGCGCGCTGGCGACCTCGCGGACCAAATTGGTTTCCTGCTCCTGCAAACGCGCTTCCTGCTCCTCCTTGGATTTCAATTTGGCCTGGAAATTCTGGAGTTGCTGGTCCCGCTGGTTGACGGACAGCCGTGTTTTGGCCAGTTCGCCCACGAGCGCCTCGCGGTTCTTCCGCTCCTCATCCAGCGCCAGACGCATGACGTCGCCCAAGTCCTGCCGTCCGCTGACCTGGTTGGTCGCCTTTTCCGTGTTGAGCGCGCGCGGGACGCCGCTCAGAGACACCTTGCTGATGTCCGGCGTGGAGAAAACCAGGAGGCTGACCAGCAGGAAATCGCAAATGACGATGAGAATGCTTCGGTTCATGCGGTCGGGGCGTAGCGAGCCGGAGCGGGCGCGGCGGGGGCAACAGCGCTGGAATCCGCCTCAGCCAGGAGGAGTAATTGGCGGCGGACGGGGCGCAGATTGAAGATTTTGAAAATGGATACGAAAATAATTCCGAAGGAGGTCGAGGAATAGGCCGCCATGAGGCTGAACGGGTAACCCTTGTCCAGCGAATTGAGGATCAGCGCGACGATGGTGCCGCAGAAACCCAGGTAAAGGCCGGCGTCGAACAGATGCTCTTCATTCTCCAGAAGCTTGAGTTGGACGCGCGGCACGACTTTCTGGCGGCGGATTTCCACCAGCTTCACCCTGCAAGTGATGTAAATGAGCGCCTGCAACACAAAGAACAGAAGCAGTGTCAACAGAGTTGAATTCATAAGTTTCGGTTTGGCGCCGGACGTTGCCACCGCGGCCACGCTGCCCACCCCGGGCAAGCGCAGCCTAAGGGGATAGACTCCCCTCTGGCTGTCCTGGGCGAGAAACGGCTCGCTCAGAAGCAGGACCACGAGCAAAAAGCCCAACGCAAATAACATCTCGCGGATCACATGAAATCCGCGCACCCGCAACGGCTCCTCAATCACAGGCACCGCCCGCCAAACGCGCAGACCCGCCGCAATCAGGAACCCGCCTGACAGGTAAAAGAACCACTTAACTGTCAACGCAACCCACGGTTCGCGCAAGGCACAATCGGTCGCGCCCCGGAAGAAAATCCCAGCCGGTCCGAACCCCAGCGCCCGCGCCCGAAGCGCCGAGTCGTAAATCCGCTGGTTCCTCCTAAGCAATTCCTCCAGCGAGCCGCTGCCCCAGCGCAGGCTGGTTCCCAAATCCGACAGCCCGGTCTGGCTGAACTTGCCCAGATAGGCGGCCACACCTCCCGGTTTCCGCGACAATACCACCGCGGCAAAAAGCACAGGCGCCTGCTCTCCCGCGTTGCGCGCCTGGTCGGCCAGGAAGCTCAACGTCCGGGGGTCCTCCACGTCCTGCGCAAACGCCGCCAACTCCCCCCAACTCAGCCGTTGTCCCAGCGACATCATGTCCATGAGCAGACCTTCCAGCGGCTCGGAATTGCCGCCCCGGATGGCGGCGGCGGCCCGGTCCAGAAGCGCTTCGCGCAAGCCGGTCGCCACGCAGTTCTCCTCCACCAACAGCCCGCAAACCGACAGCGCCGCGTCGAAGGCCTGGCCGGAAGAAGACGACGAGGGCGGAAACAGCACCGTGTTCGTCAGGTCGCGGCAACGCATCAATTCCCGCACGGCGGGAGTGGCGCTGGCCGCCAGCAACTCCAGCGCCCGATCCCGATTTTCCAGCCGGATGAGCGCCTCCGTCAAGGGAAGAGCGCTTTCGCGCCCTCGCGCGTCGCCCTGATCGAGAAGCTTCTCAACCCGGTTCGCGCCCGGACCTTGCGCGGACAGGCGGCTGACGGCGTTTGAAAGTTTCTCAACACCAATAAGTCTTTGCCTCTGAGCCGCTTGCAACAGCAATTCAGCGGGGCCTGACTGTCCGGCTCCGGCCAAGGCCATGCCCCGGTCAATCAACGAAGGCGACCCAGCTCCGGCCCGTTGGATGACCGCCAGATCAACGGCCCGCAAATGTACAGGGACCAGCCACCCGCACAGCAGCAGCAACGCCGCTCCTGCCATGCAGACTGCAAACCACAACCTCCTGCTCCGTATCGTGTTCATTCAGAATTGTTCGCTCCCAGCCAACGAGCCTGCGCGGGTATTGGACGCATCGGCCCCTTGGATTGTTCACGCCGGTTTCAGTTGATTCCCCGCCTGCCGCCTGCTATATACACCGGCGCATGAAGCGCGCCAGATTGATTCTCATCGGATGTATTTTGACGGCCGCCGCTGTCATCCTCCTGGTGCCGCCCGCCAAGGACGAACTGGCCTGGCGTTGGGCGCAATTCCAAGACATCGCACCAGGGTACCAGGCCTACCTTGCCGATTGGCCCAACGGCCGCCACATCATCGAAGCCAGATCGTCCCTGGCGCAACGCCGGTGGGCCGCCACCAAGCGCTCTCTCATCGCCCAAGCCTATCAGCAGGCCGCCCGTGCCGACGCCGCTCCCGGCGCTGACGCCGCCTACCGCCGGGAAAAGCGCTTGCGCCGCGAGGCCTTCTTCTGGAAGCAGGCGACCAACGTCAATACCATTGACGCCTACAGGGATTACCTCCACGAGTATCCCCTCGGCCAGTTCACGGCCCAAGCCCTCTCCCAAATCAAAAAAATCAACCCCGCCGCCCCCGAACTCACGCCCCCGCGCTGACCTTCTCTTATTTCTTGTCGTCGGGCGCCTTCGCGCCGCCGTCGTCCGCATATTTGACATCCGCGTCAGCCTTGAGCTTGGCCAGGTAGGCGGGAACTTGTTTCTTGACTTGCACGCTGGTCAGGTATTCGCGAATGCGCGGAGCGGTTTCATCGAGAGTTTTCTTGGAGGCGGGCATTTTCTCCAGCAATTTTATGATGTGGTAGCCATACTGGGTTTCAACCAGCGCGCTGATCTGATTGGTCTGGAGAGAGAACGCGGCGGCCTCGAATTCCGGCACCATCCTGCCTCGCGGAAATGTGTATTCGCCGCCTTTGTCCTTTGAGCCGGGGTCGTCCGAATACTGTTTGGCCAGGGCGCCGAAGTCCTCCCCTTTCATCGCCCGCGCCCGCAAGTCATTGGCCAGCTTCTCTTTCTCTTTTTTCAGGTCCGGCGGCAATGGCTGGTGGGTCGCCGGGTCCTGGGTGGATATCAGGATGTGGGCGGCGCGCACCTGTTCGGGCATTTCAAACTTCGACGGGTTGTCGTCATAAAACTTTTTGATGTCCGCGTCTTCAATCTTGATCGAGTTGGTGTTCTCGCGCACCACCACATGCTGGCAGGTCTGCTCGTCCACCGCCTGCGTTCGCAACTGGTCCAGCGTCATCCCGGTCGCCTTGATCTGGGCGTCAAACGCCTGCTGGCTCGGCGCGTTGGAGCGGGCGCCGGCAAATTCCTTGTCCACAAGGGTCTGCGCCTCGGTCCGGTCATCGGCGTTGGCCCTTTGCAGGAGGAGTTTGTTGATGACCAGATGCTCCAGCAGATTCGAGCGGATGTCCGCCCGATCCGCCTCCCGCACCGCGCCGCCGCGGGCCGCGATGCTGGCGCTGTAATTCAAATAGGCATCGTCCACCTGGCTGCGTTTGATTTCAAACCCCTTGCCGCTGGCCACAGTCGGGTCGGGAAAAGTCACGTTCGTGCCGTCGCCCGGGGCGGCCTGGGCGTGGAATGCAACTGCCGCCAGGCCCAAGGCCAGGATCGCTGGAAACGCCAGCCGTTTTGGAAAGAAGATCATGTTGTTTTGCTTTCTTTTAATTTACAAGCTCACTACGCGCACATTGCTGATATCGGGGTCTTTCCCGATCTCTTCCAGCAGTTCCCGCGGCGGCACGCTGTCCAGATTTAACACGCTCAACGCGCGCCCCCCGGCCTTGTCCCGGCCCAGGCTCATGCTGGCTATGTTCACGTTATGCCTGCCCATCAACGTCCCGATGTAACCCACTATCCCCGGCCGGTCCTTGTTGTTCATCAGGAACAAAACCCCTTCCGGCACGATTTCCACCGGCTGCCCGTTGAGCCGCACGATCCGCGGCAGGCTCCGCGCCCCGAAAACGCTGCCGCCCACCGAGAATCTTTGATCGCCGGAGAATACCGCCACGTGCAGCCATTCGTTGAAATCGGTTTCTTCGCTCGATTTAATCTCCTGCACTTGCAGCCCCAGCGACGCCGCCAGCGCCCGCACATTGACCTGGTTGACCTCCTTGCCCCCCGCCATTTCCAGAAATCCTTTCAGCACCGCGCGCGTGATCGGGTCGGTCGGCCACTGCTGGGCTTTGCCGCCGTAGGTGATGTCGATCCGGTCGTTGCGTTTGGGCGCCAGTTGCGCCAGCAACCGGCCCAGTTTCTCACCCAACGTCAGGAATGGCTTCACCGCCGCGAACGTCTGCGCGTCCAGGCTCGGCAGGTTCACCGCGTTGCGCACCGCCCCGGTCAACAGGTAGTCGGTGATCGCTTCGGCCACTTCGATCCCCACGTTCTCCTGCGCCTCTTCGGTGCTCGCCCCCAAGTGCGGCGTCATCACCACCTGCGGCAGCGACCTCAACGGAAAGACCGCCGGTGGCGGTTCCGTCTCGTAAACGTCCAGCCCCGCCCCGCCCACCGCGCCACTGACCAGGGCCGCGTAAAGGTCCGCTTCATTGATGATGCCGCCCCGCGCGCAATTGAGCACCCGCACCCCCTTCTTCATCCTGGCAAACGCCGCCGCGTTGACCATCCCCTTGGTTTCCTCCGTCATCGGCATGTGAACGGTGATGAAATCCGCCTCATGGTAAACGTCCTCGACGCGCTCCTTCAAATCCACCTGAAGCGCCTTGGCCCGGGCCAGTGAGAGGTAAGGATCGTAGGCCACCACCTTCATTCCGAATGCCAGCGCGCGTTTGGCCACTTCGCTCCCGATCCGGCCCATGCCCAGAATGCCCAGCGTCTTGTTGTAAAGCTCCGTCCCCTGAAATTCTTTCCGGTTCCATTTCCCTTCCTTCATCGAAAGATGCGCCTGCGGAATCTTCCGCGCCAGCGCCATCAGCATCGAAAAAGTCAACTCCGCCGTCGATATCGTGTTCCCGCCCGGCGTGTTCATCACCACGATCCCGCGCTGCGTCGCCGCCTCCACATCCACGTTGTCCACCCCCACGCCGGCCCGGCCCACCACGCGCAGGGCGGGCGCGGCGTCGATGACCTTCCTGGTAATCTTCGTCTCGGACCGCACCACGATGGCCTGGGCATCTTTGACCAGCGGCAGCAGGTCCGCTTCCGGCATCTTCTGCTTCAGGACGGTCACTGTGAATTCCGGCCGCTTCTGCAGCAGCGCGATGCCTTTGGGCGAAATAGGGTCACAAACCAATACATTCATAAAATAGTCGCGCAGTGTAGGCAAACCCTCCGGGAAGGTCAACAGATTCCCCACGACTCTAAAATCCCGCGCGGCCTGTAATCCCCGCGCCAAAGCCTTCCCCCTGATCCTCGCTTAACGACCGCAAACCGGAAAGAGGACCGCGCAAGACAAGTACCTTCAATATCTGTGCCAATATAGAAAACCGAGTGAACCGCGAAATACTCGAACGACGCGAAAAATCCAGATGTTTCGTGTGGTTCGCGTGGTTCGCGGTTCAAGAAAAATTCCTTAGGCGAGGATTTGGGCTTCCAGGTGGCGCTTGCAAAAACTTGAAAAAATAGTTTCGCCGCTTTCGTTCCACCACGATTATCAAAGCAAGTTCTGGAAGAAGCAGATCGAAACGTGCCGCAAGGAATCGGCCAATGGCGTCGCTTGGGCAGGCGCCCAGATAAAGCGCATTGTCTCCGAACATAAGAGTGCGGATGCGAAAAACGTGCATGAAGCCGATTTGCTTCGCGCGGCGGGCGCCTTGTCTGTTTTCGGCCTCAATTTGAGTCTTTATCTTACGAAAGGCTACGACTGTCCCAAGAGCCAGTTCAGTTTTTGCGGCTTTCCTGCCTACCCATGTCCTGTTGAAATCAAGAAGCGCTCCTCAGGATTTGATTACCAGATACTGCGCTACGCGGACCTCCCCAGAGCCGTCGTCCTGTGCCTCCAGCATGATCTGGTCAACCCGCCGGATCATGTTGATGTTTTGGAACTTTCGGCCTTCGCAGACTATATTCGCAGTTAAATGAGCCGCGCCGACATCGAACCGATCCTTGAAGCCATCCCGGCTGCCCGGCAGGAGGACGCGCGGCATTACGGGGTGCATCCTTACTTCACACGCCGGCCGGCCAATGTCGTTCGCAAATACATCGAGCAATACTCGCGGGCGGGCGACACGGTGCTCGACCCGTTCGGCGGCACGGGTGTCACGGCCATTGAAGCGTTCCTCCTCGGACGCGACGCCATCCAAAACGACTTGAATCCCTTTGCCAATTTCATCGCCTCCAACATCGCGGATACCACGCTGCTCTCGACCGCGCCCCTGCGCCAGGCCTTCGAGCGCGTGGAGAAAGAGTGCGCGCCAACAGTCCGGGAAATCGAAGGAGACGAGGCCGCCGCAAAGCGATGGCTCAAGGAACTGCCGCTGCCGGAAAATATCGCCTTGCCGCGCAATTCGGACGCGGAGTTCTTTTACGACATGTTCACACCCCGCCAGTTGGCCGGGCTGGCGGTGATCAAACAGGCCGTTGAGCGCGAGGAGGGTGTCCTCCGCGACTTGCTGCTTTTAGCTTGGTCGGCCTCGGTGGCCAAGCTCAACAAGACCTTCCTCTCGGCCAAGGGCCGCGCCGAAAGCCGGGGCGGTTCGAGCATCTTCAGCATCTACCGCTACAAACTTGCCGCGCAATCCGTGGAACTGCCGATCTGGGAGACCTTTCGCGGCCGCTTCTCGAATGTCCTTGCCGCAAAGGAGGAGGTCTTGCGTTTGCGCGACTATCGCCAACAACCCTCCGGCGGCGCGCTCCTTCTCGACAGCCGGAAGCATTTTCGCGTCCTGGCACGGGACGCCGCCACGCTTGACCAGGCCATCAAGCCAGCCAGCGTTGATTACATTTTTACAGACCCGCCTTACGGGGCATTCATCAGCTATCTCGACCTCTCCATCTTGTGGAATCACTGGCTGGGCTTTCCCGTCACGGCTGCAACGCGCCGGCAGGAAACCATTGTCGGCGGCGAGCAGGGCCACACGGAGGAGCATTACAGGAGCAGTTTGGCCCAGAGCATCAAAACCTGTTTCCATCTTCTGCGTCCTGACCGCTGGTTTTCGATTGTCTTTCAACATTGGGACACAAGCTATTTTGCCACGATCCTCGAAACGGCCAGCGATTGCGGCGGCGAACTCAAGGCGGCCATCACCCAGACCGGCGACGTTATCTGGTCCATGCACAAAAAGAAAAACTCCGCCAGCGTGCTGGCCGGCGAAATGATATTGACCTTTTACAAACCGGCCAGCGTTCGCAAGCCGTCCAAAACCCCTCAATCCGCCCCGGCAGCCGACTCAGCCGGAATTCTCTCGGACGTTGTGGACGCCTGCCTGGGCAACGGGACGATGAGCTTTTCGAGCGAAGCATTATTCAACCGGCTGGTCATTGAACTCTGGCATCGCCGCGCCTTGCATTGCTTGAATCTGAATCGCGAGGAATTTGCCAGGCAGTTGGAGCGGCGGGGCTGGACCTACAACACCCGCCATCATTTGTGGTCCAAAGCCGGCTATCCCAAAAGCGCCTTCGCTCCCATGATGCTCTTTGAGGGCGAGAGCGACTGAATGCCTGAGCTTTGACGTTAAATCCCGGTTCATTCCGAAGGAAAGTGTACTTTCATTTATTGTGTACAGCGAGCTTCGCACCCTTTTCATTTTGATCCGCCCAGCGGTTAGCACGCTGGCGCGGACTGTGGTGTAGTAGCGCCATGCCAAGACATTGGCCGGGCAGGGGCCGTCAGCGGGCGAGAGGGTGGTTTTCGTGAACGCCCTGCCATTCCATCGGCTGGCGGCGGAAACGGGCGGATAGAGCCGGTCTGGGAAACCCCGTCAAGGTCAGTCAAGGTCAGTCAAGGTAAAACTTCTGGTGTGACCGTCCGCGGGATCGCGGTAGTGACGCCGGTTACCCGGCGCCCCTGCCGCGAACCCGTCGTTTGGGCTGGGCCACTTTCCACTTGGAAGCGGGCGGCGGAGATTGCTACCCTGTTGGGATGGCTATTGTCTTTGCCAAAATGAACGGGGCGGGTAACGATTTTATCCTGATCGATAATCGGTTGGGGGAGGTCCGGCTCCAACCCGCCCAGATCGTCCGGCTGTGCGACCGGCATCGGGGCGTGGGGGCCGATGGGGTGATTCTGCTGACGCCATGCGCGTCGGGGCGGGCGGATTGGGCGTGGGAGTTTTACAACAGCGACGGCAGTTCGGCCGAGATGTGCGGAAACGGGGCGCGCTGCTTCGCGCGGTTTGTGGCGCGGTTGACGGGCGTGGAGAGGGAGTTCCGTTTTGAAACGCGGGCCGGCATCATCACGGCGCGGTTCGAGGGCCAATGGGTAAGGGTGAGCCTGACGGACCCGGCGGACATGCGTTTGCGCCAGAAGATCGACCTGAGCACCGGGCCGGCGGAGATTCACTCGATCAATACAGGCGTGCCGCACGCGGTGCTGTTCGTGGAGGACGCCGACCAGGCGATGGTGGGGACGCTGGGACCGGAAATACGGCATCACGCGCGGTTCGCGCCGCGCGGCGTCAATGTGAATTTTGTCCAGGCGCGCGGCCCCGGAGCGATCCGGGTGCGGACTTACGAGCGCGGGGTGGAAGGGGAGACGCTGGCCTGCGGCACCGGCTTGACGGCCTCGGCCCTGATCGCGGCGGAACTGCGGGGGTTCAAATCGCCGGTGCAAGTCCAGGCGCGCGGCGGCGACCTGCTGGAGGTGGGCTTTGAGCGGCGCGACGGACAGTTTGCCGGCGTCACTCTGGCCGGGCCGGCGGAATTCGTGTTTGAGGGAAGGATCCAGGTGTAATGGAGCGTGCGCCCAACCCGTACGCGATCCTGCGGAACTGGGACTTTTTATTCTATTTGACGGGCCGTTTCATCGCCTCCTTCGGACAGCAGATGCTCACCGTGGCGGTGGGATGGGAAATCTACGAGCGGACCGGTTCGTCGCTCGCCCTGGGTCTGGTGGGTTTGATGACGTATCTGCCCCAGGTGCTGATGACGCTGCCGGCGGGGCACGTCGCCGACACGCGCGATCGCAAGAGGGTCATCATCGCCATGCAGGCGGTGATGGCGGTGGCGTCTCTGGGTCTGGCGGTGGTTTCATGGCGGCAGGCGCCGGTCTTGTGGGTGTATATTTGTCTCTTTGGGGCGGGTGTGGCGCGGACGTTTTTGTGGTCGGCCAGCGCGTCGTTTTTGCCGCAGTTGGTGGAGCGGAAGGAATTTCCGCTGGCGATGACGTGGTCGGCGAGCACCTTCCAATTGGCCGCGGTGACGGGTCCCGCGGCGGGCGGCACCCTCATAGGGCTGACGCACAGCGCGGTGATTGTTTATGTGGCCAACGGGGCGGCGGCGCTGGTGTGCCTGGGAATGTTCTCGCTGGTGCGCGCCCGACACCAAGCCCCGCCGAAGGAGGCGTTTTCCATGGACACGCTCCTGGGCGGGTTCCGTTTTGTGTTTGGCCATCGGATCATTCTGGGAGCGATCACGCTGGACATGTTCGCGGTGCTTTTCGGTGGCGCGACGGCGCTGCTGCCGGTGTACGCGAAGGACATCCTGCGGGTTGGGCCGCAAGGTTTGGGCTGGCTCCAGGCGGCTCTGCCAATCGGCGCGGTGACGTGCGCCATGATGATGGCGCACCGGCCGCCGATGCAAAAGGCGGGGCGTTCGCTTATCGTGGCGGTGGTCGTCTTCGGGTTGGCGACGATTGGTTTTGGCTGGTCGAAATGGTTCTGGCTCTCCCTGCTCATGCTCTTCCTGTGTGGGTTCGCCGACAACGTCAGCGTCATCGTCCGCCACACACTGGTGCAACTGCTCACGCCGGACCTGATGCGGGGCCGCGTGTCGGCTGTCAACAACCTTTTTATCGGCACCTCCAACGAGCTGGGCGGGTTTGAATCAGGTCTGGTGAGCCAGTTTTCCAGCCCGGTCATTTCGGTCGTCTCCGGCGGGGTGGCGACGATCCTTGTGGTGATGGCGGTGGCCTGGTATTGGCCGGAAATCCCGCGTTTCGGACAATTGGTGCAGCCGGAAGGAGAGACGCCGGCGAATGCGGAGCGCAAACCGTGAGTCGTACGCCTGGGCGTGAGTCACCGTTTAATGGGTTTTCGCAAGGCGCCGATGTTTTCGGCCGGAGGCCGAAAACCGCGACCGGGATGGTCGCGCTCGTGCGCTTGAGAATGAGCGTGCATTGGAGGGTGGAAGTCCCTCTGTGGCGGTGCTTCCCGCCACGAGTTGAAAGTAACTGCGTCCTGGCGACAGGGCGTGGAGAGCAACTGGAAACGAAAGGATAGTCC
>Ga0224555_1000682_pt1 | contig 52054 bp, 49 predicted proteins | sample 714S23034metaG_FD_180687 | JGI IMG/M metagenome (GOLD analysis project Ga0224555, IMG submission 180687) | Peat soil microbial communities from Stordalen Mire, Sweden - 717 S2 30-34 | ecosystem: Environmental > Terrestrial > Soil > Wetlands > Peat | place: Sweden: Norrbotten County, Stordalen...
ATCATTCCGTTCCAGGGCGCGCAGTCCTTCACAGGGAACAGTAGCATTGCAAACGGTAATTGTCTGTTCCATTTAGGACACCCGTGGCATTGATCGGACGGGCACCGGGAACGGGCCTCTCAAGCGTCGATCGCATGGGCGCGTCGGCAAGTGAGCGAGTCGGCAGGCCAGCGCTCGGGCCAGGGAAGTCCAAGGATCTGCGGTTGCCTTTCGCGCGCCTCACCTACCACGAACTGCGAGTGCCCCATTTCTCGACGTTCGCCGCGGCGAACATCGCTCGCCGAAAAACGTTGTTCGTTTCGCGAGACGGAATCGAAGGCAAACAGGCATGGAGGCTGGGGAAGAACAGTGAACAGTGGACAGTGAACAGTGGACAGCCTGTAGCCAGTAGCCCGCGGACTCTCCTGGTCGAACGCGCATGGTTTGAGTGTGACTGAAAGGCAGAAATGATCGGCAAACCTTGCGAAAGTATTTGCGGGGTGTTTTCGCGGGTTGCGGAGGAGGGCTGCGGTGCGGGATGGTCGCGGAGGGGCGATTTGGGGGCCGAAACGGGCCGTTTTGCGCACAAAAATCGACAAAAATCGACAAAGATTTTGAGGTATATTTGTTGATGGCAAACGAGTTACTTCCGTTTTTGCCGTTTCAGAGTGTATAAAATCACTCCTTTTATTATTTTGGGCCTCAGGCGAGCCGCCGGGGTAAGCGGATCCGGCGGAACTCGCGGCGTTCCCATCCCACAAAAGGCCCGAATGGAGAATCGGCGAGCGAGCGGTGTAGCTGCGCCTTTAGGTCGTGCTCATAGTTTGAGGATGCGCCAAATGCGGGAATTAACCGGCAAACCTGGGGAGAGAAATATTTGGTTTGGATTGAGGGAGATGAACGCAGATTCGCCTCGAGGGGGGCTTGACAACAAAGGATAGGGGTCAGGGATCAGGTGTCAGGGATCAGAAAGACACGGATACCTCGTCTGCTGCGGCGGACGGGGTTAGCTGGGCGGCGATTCGGGTGTTCGCTGGTTTGGAGACAATTCGGCCTCGGCTCGCTCTCCTTGCGGCGGCGCGCCGAAGAGCGCAATCGGCGAAAGGCGGCGGCTTCAACCCCGCATCAGCCCACCCATCGAAATTCAAAATCAAAGGGCGCGGCCAAGCCGCGCTCAAACCCCATCCCGGGACTCAATAGACTATCTTGCCGACTCTCCCGCCAGCATAGCCACCGGCCGCTCCCACAAGCCCATTTCTCAGGACTCATCCAAAGTTGGGGTAACTTCCGGATTGCCGACCACACGCCCGGAGCCTGAATTATTTATGCTTGTGGTGCACTGTCCGGCCAACTATCAGCGATTTCGCAAGCGAGAGCATCCCCGAGAGGAGCTGACGATATGTTTGTGCGCAATCTAAAGACGGCATTGTTATTTGCCGTCGTCGCTATCCCAATCCGGCTACCCGCAACCACTGTCGTAGTGATCATCGCCCCCAATGGAATGGTCCTCAGCAGCGACAGCATGACCACCAATCGCAATGCGGATTATTCGGCGGCGGGGTCCTTTGATCAGGCGAAGTTCGTCATGATCCAGCAACGAATCGTCGTTGCCGCAATTGGCGTCTCGGAGTTCAAGGGCGCGAACCACGAATTCAACTTTCTAACGTGGATGGCTGACCTTGAAAGCCGCATGCCCAAAGATGCCTCGTTGGATGATGTTGCGTCCATCGTAGAAAAGGAGAGCGCCGCTATATTTTCTGCGGCGGGTATCGACGCGTACGTGAAGGGTGGAACGTTGGAAAGGAAGCATCACAGCAGTGCATGTGAGAAGTTCACCGAATTTGTCATCGCTGGCTATCAGGGCGGAAAGCCTCGTCTCTATTCGGTAGAATTTGATGTCGATTGGAACAACAAGAGCCTGAGTGGCCCCGTTCGCACCCTCCAGAATCCCGATTCGGAGCCCGTCGACTTTCGGGTAGTCTGGTTTGGGGCCCACGAAGCCGTAACGGATTATACGAACGAGAAAAGCTTCGCGCATCAGCTGGCGATGGAATTGTGCCCGGAGGCAATCAAGAAGATAGACATGCGGACGCTCCCATCCCTCGATGAAACCGTCGCACTTAGTAGGGCCTTCGTCGAAGTCGAGGAGACCACGAACCCAGACGACGTCGGCGGAGCCATCAAAACGGTAACGTGGCTTCCGGACGGCCACGCAGAGGAGTGGACGGAGCACGAAGTTGGTCCGCCAAACCCCGCGGTAATACCGAGCCTACCTGGCAGAAACTAGCGTGATCACGACCCCGCCGTCCGAGATCGTAAGGTCCTCCTGACCGGCAAACCGAAAATTACTACTTGATAACTGACGAATGGCCGACGATACAACCGGAATTCACGTGCGAGCAGATCAAACACAAGTTTCCATCGAGTATGGGCTTCATTTTTCTGAGGCCGTACCTGTCACTCCCTAAACGAGGAGTTAGAGGGCAGGGTGCTGTCGATCCAGGAGGAGGCGGCCCTCGCGCGTCGTTGGGAAGAAGCATTGGTGGAATTCCACGCCATGCAAGCCGCTTTGGACATGCTGGAGAAGCAAGAGAAGGAATAGAGCGACGCGGCCCACCCCGCCAGCGCCGCTGAGGGCCCCGGTGTGGGCCGCGCGGCAGGCCCACCGCGAGGCTGCGAGGTCCCCTGCAGGCGGGGCGCAGCAGCCCGACGGTACCTGCGTAATGACGGCGAAGTATAAGCCAACAGAGCGGACGGGCCATTGAGCCGGCAATGGCAACGAGTTCCAATGTGACCAGAAGTGTGTTGCCCAAATAACCGAGGGCCGGGCCCTGAACCCGGCCCGTTTCTTGCACATCTCTGAACCAATCGGAGAAGACCAAATGGAAACGCAGAAGCAATAGGTTGAGATTCGCGAGGCTCGATATGCAGACCGCTACAGCAGCAAGCGCGGAAGCAACGTACCTGGAAATGAGTGTCACGTCTTGAATATGAATACGGTCCTTGATTCATTGCAAGATTCCTCGGTTCTCGAACAGTACGGACAGAAATTATCTCCCGACGCTCCGCTTTTCACGCGTTATTTCGGCAATCCGATCCTCAGCCGTGAAGATTGGCCCTATCCAATTAACAGTGTCTTCAACGCTGGTGCCGTACTGCTAGCCGACGGCGACACCTTGCTGCTTTGTCGCGTTGAAGACCGGAGCGGACTATCGCATCTTTGCGCCGCGCGTTCCGCGAATGGTTTGGATGGATGGCAGATTGATCCTCAACCGACGTTGATGGCGAATCCACTGGACTATCCGGAAGAAATCTGGGGCATCGAAGATCCGCGCATTACCTATGTCCCGGAACTCGATCAGTACGCGGTGGCCTACACTTCCTTTGCGCGCGGCGGTCCGGGAGTCTCCTTGGCGCTCACCAGGGACTTCAGAAGCTTCGAGCGCTACGGCGTAATCATGTCTCCTGAGGATAAAGATGCGGCGCTGTTGCCCAGGAGGATTGGTGGTCGTTGGGCGCTGATTCACCGGCCAATGACACCTCTTGGCGCTCATATGTGGATATCCTATTCGCCAGATTTGCGGCATTGGGGAAGTCATAAGGCCATCTTGGAAGCGCGACGCGGAGGATGGTGGGATGCGAACAAGATTGGCCTGTGCTCTCCGCCGATCGAAACGCCAAAAGGCTGGCTGACGATCTACCACGGAGTGCGGCAAACGGCCTCGGGAAGCATCTATCGGCTGGGCCTTGCACTCTTCGATCTTCAACATCCTGAGATCTGCCTGCAACGTGGAGACTCATGGATGTTCGGCCCGGAAGCCCCATACGAGCGAGTCGGAGATGTGCGCGACGTCGTGTTTCCGTGCGGACAAACCATCGGGGCGGATGGAGACACCATTCACCTGTATTACGGAGCAGCTGACTCCTGTGTAGCTATGGCCACCGGCAGCATCCGTTGTCTGCTCTCCTGGCTGGACGCGAATTCGAGTCCAGCAGAAACAAGCTTTTCATAGAGTATTCGTAGTCGCCGGGCAAGCCGCATGCTGGGCGAATTGTCAGCGAGATCGGAATCGTTCCCGCGCCTGATTCGGGGCGGTTGGACAGTTGAGTGATGAGATTAACTCGCATACGCGAATCCTGACACTTGACTGCCCAGCCCTCAATGACACGGATGAGTCATCATGGTCAGACCAAATGGGGAGACCGATGCTCTGCCGTCCGTTTGCACATTACACCCGAATCACCGGCTATTCGGAAGTTACCCATGCCTTGGACGGACCGGTACCGGCAAACACCGATGCCGCCAAATAGTCCCTCACGCGCAACCCCCGCTCCAAAGCCCGCCAGCTGATAGCTACCGGCTACGAGCTACCGGCTGTTTTCCTGTCAACTCCCTCCCTCGCTCGCCTCACCTCGCGACAACTCTTTGATTCCAAACCAATTATTTTTTTCTCGAAGTTTGCCGGTTATTTCTGCCGTTTCGCTAGACTTGTTCTTAGTTGGATAGTGTTCTCCTTCTGAGAGTGGTGGGCGGTTTCGAGGGGTGCTGGCGGGGATTCCGGCATCGCTCGATCCGCCCATCCTTTTTTCCGGAGAAGTTCTTCTCTGTAAGACGCACCCAAAACGGTGCAAAACGGCAAAAGACGCGCCGTAACCCCTGATTCTTGACGACTTTACGAAAGAAGTCCTTTGGAATCAAAGACCTAGAAGGAATGATCGAGGGTACAAGTGGCTGAGAACAAACCACTTAACCACAAAACGGGGGAGGGGGGCCCCCCTCAGTTGTCAGTTGTCAGTCTTCAGCGAAACGGCCGTAGGCCTTCCAGGCCATTCTGACGGTTGAAAGCTGTTTTTCTGACCCATGACGCGCTTTTGCATTTCTAACCACTAACCACTAACCATTAATCACTGCTTTTCCCGTCTTACAGCGTCTGACAGCGCGTCTTACATGTCTTACGCGCCCTTCGGTGCCCGTCAGACGCCCTTTTTCGACACATTCCGCCTCGCACCTTAAACTGTTGAGTGAGGCCGAAGTGGGAAGTGAAGGGTGCGCAAGTGAAGGGTGCGGCAGTGAAGAACGGAAAAAAGAAGAGCAACGACACAGCCGCGCAAAACGCGCGAAGCAGCCGAGCAGGGCAAAGCGGCCGGGCTACCCGAGCAGGCCGGACGGTCCGAACGGGCCGGGCAAGCCGGGCTAAAGCTGGCCGCAAGCCGATCGTCGGGCGCGACGGGCGGAGCGTTCTCTTTTCTAGCCCCGAAGCCCGAGAAATCAAGAACGAAATCTGCGCCGCGGGCCGCAAGCTATGGCTGCGCCAGTATGTCGACGGCAACGGCGGCAACATCTCCTATCGCCTCGGCCCCAACGCAGTCCTCTGCACGCCCTCGCTGGTGAGTAAATACGACCTCACTCCCCAGGACATTTGCCTCACCGATCTCGACGGCAATCAGATGGCCGGAAGCAAACCGCGCTCCAGCGAGCTGCTTCTGCATCTCGAGATCTACAAGGCCGTGCCCGAGGCGAAGGCTGTCGTCCATTGCCATCCGCCCCACGCCACCGCCTATGCAATTACCGGCTGCCTGCCGCCCAACCTGATCATTCCCGAGTTCGAGGTGATTGTGGGCAACGTCGCGGTGGCGCCCTACGAAACGCCGGGCACCAAGGCATTTGCCGAAACGGTTCTGCCCTACGTGAGGAATCACAACACTGTGCTCCTGGCCAATCACGGCATCGTGTGCTGGGCCGACACGGTGACGCGCGCCGAGTGGTGCGCCGAGGTGCTCGATACCTATTGCTGGACGCTGATGCTCGCTGCGCAGCTAGGCGCTCCCATCCTGCGCATCTCTGAGGAACGCGGCGCCGATCTGCGCGCCTTGAGAAAGAAACTTGGCCTGCCGGAATTCCCCTCCGGTATCGCGCCAGTGAACGAGACCGGTCTGGAAGCCCAAAGCCCGATCGCGCTCCAGCCAGCCCCGCGCAACGGCAAACATGGCAGCGCCAGCGCTTCCGGCCCGGATAGCGCCCGCGGCCCGAATAGCGCGTCCGGAGTTGATAGCGCCAGCGGCCCCAATATTGCAGCGCTCGTCGAGTCCGTGACCGCATCGGTGACGGAATCGGTGATGGCGGCGATCGCGGAAAAATATACCCTTGTCCCGCGCAAATGACGGGCCGCATCTTTCGGGTTCAGCCGCTGAGGGAGTTGCGATGCAAATCGATGAGCACGACGTTCTTCTCGTCATCGACGTGCAAAACGATTTTTGCCCCGGCGGTGCGCTTGCCGTTCCCTTGGGCGACGAGGTAATCGCGCCCATCCATCGTGTCGCGCCGCGATTCGAGCACATCGTTCTCACGCAGGACTGGCACCCGTCGAATCATTTTTCCTTCGCCGCGTCGCATCCCGGCAAGCAGCCTTACGATTCCGTTGAGCTCAATTACGGCACGCAAACTCTGTGGCCTCCGCACTGCGTGCAGGGCACGCGCGGCGCGGAGTTTCACCCCGCGCTCCAGCTCACGCAGGCCGAGCTGATCCTGCGCAAAGGCTTCCGCCCGCAGATCGATTCCTATTCTGCGTTCAATGAGAACGACCGCACGACGCCGACGGGTTTGGCCGGCTATCTGAAGGAGCGCGGGCTGACGCGAGTGTTTCTCGCGGGCCTCGCCTACGACTATTGCGTCGGGTATTCGGCGCTCGACGCGCGCCGGTTGGGTTTTCCTGCGTTTGTTTTGCGCGACGCTTGCCGCGCTATCGACCTCAACGGGTCGGTTGCCGCCATCGAAGCCGAGTTCGCAAAAGCGGGGGTCGCGCTAGTCGACTCGGCGGAGCTTTCCGGCTGAACCCGCGCGCCGTAGAATCGCAACAGGCCGAGCCAACCTCGCGCCGATCGAATCTCACGCCAAAACGCGCATGTCCCGCAACTTCTACATCCTCGCCGCCACGCTTGGGTTCTTCGCCCTCATCTCCGGGGCAATGACGCTGGTGCCATCGAGCTTTCAGCCCGGCCTGCCTGCGAACGGCTCGCTGTGGCGCACCATGGCGCTGCTGCTGCTACTCGCAGCACTCGCTTCGGCCCTCATCGGCGTGCTCAGCAATCTCTTCGAGCAGGTGGACCGCCGCAGCGAGGAAGCGCGTCGCGCGGCGCGAGGCAAGCGGCGCGGCAATGGCAGGCCTTAGCCGAGCCAATCAAATTAGAATGAGAAAGTGCGGAGCGTTTCCCGCGCAGGATCGAGCAGACGCAAATGTACGAAGTCACCGTCGAGGCGGTTTTCTCCTCCGGCCACTATCTCCGCAATTACAAAGGCAAGTGCGAGAATCCGCATGGCCATAACTACAAGGTCCGCGTGACGCTGGCCGGCGCCACGCTCGACGAGGCTGGTTTGCTGCTCGACTTCAAGCTGCTCAAGCAGGTGCTGCGGCCCGTTGTCGACCGGCTCGACCACCAGATGCTGAACGACCTGGAGCCATTTACGACGCTCAATCCCTCGGCCGAAAATATTGCCAGGTATTTCTACAATGAGACGAATCGGCAGCTTGCCGGAATGACAGCGGGCCGCGTGCGTGTGAAAGACTGCACTATCTGGGAGACGGACACCACAACGGCGACGTACTTCGAATAGCGCTGGCTCTGCCGGCAGCTCAGTTCATCTGGCTCGACTTCGACTGCAGATATTTATTGAAGGGAATTTCGAAATAGAAGAGCTGTTTGCCGTCGGCGTCGCGCAGGTCGTGCAGATAAAGCTTTGCTCCTACCAGCGGTTCCTTCAGACCAGAGACGTCGTAAAAGAGGAATCCGGCGCGCGTTGTGTGCGGTTCCACCGCCAGGGCCGAGTACTCAAAGGTATTGAAGTCGTCCTCGATTTCCTGGATGCTGCCCTTTGGCTTCACGTGGATCGGCGGCAGCGGCACAGGCAAAGGAATTCTCGACCCCTGCCGCTCCTTTTGCGTCATCATTCGCTCCACATCGTCCGGCTCGGCGGCACGAATCCGGTCGCCGTCCGCCGTCTCAAACAGGATCCGCGCATCGACAAGCGAGATGGGGCGGTCGCCCTGGTTGGTCACAATCAGGCGAATCGGCATCACGTCGTGGCTCAGGTAGTCGACGCGAAAGATGGACTCTTTTTCCTTCGTATCGTAGGGCTCGGCGGCGATAGCCACGTGCTCATCGGGGTGAACTTCGACAGCCGGGAACGAAGTCGCCGGCTGCACCGGGGGCGGCGTGCGGTCGCTCGCCGTCACTGGCAGAGCGAACCAGAGCAACAACAACGGGATTCCCCGCAAAGTTTTCATCGCGGTCAACTGTATCATTCTAGGATCAGACGCCCTACGATTAGACCTGCGGAAGACTGGTTCGTTTACGCATGATTCTTTTTTTCTACAACTTTGCCTTGTTTGTGGGTCTCGTTGCCGGCGCGCCCTGGTGGCTGTGGCGCATGGCCACCACGCACAAGTACCGCGAAGGGCTCTTGGAGCGCCTGGGGAGCGTTCCGCGGAGACTCGTCTCGAGCTCCGCTCCGGCTGGCGAACGCCCGCTCATCTGGCTTCACGCTGTTTCTGTCGGCGAAGTTCTCGCCGTCACGCGCCTGGTCAGGACGCTTGAATCTGCTTTGCCCGGCGCCTTGATCGTCGTCTCCACCACTACCCGCACCGGCCAGGCGCTGGCCCGCGAGCGATTCGAATCGAATCGCGTCTTCTATTGTCCGCTCGACCTGCCCTGGGCCGTCGGCGCCTATCTCAACGCTCTTCGTCCCAGTTTGCTCATTCTCGTCGAAACCGAATTCTGGCCCAACCTGCTTGATGGTTGCTTTCGCCGTGGCATTCCCGTCGCTGTGGTCAACGCCCGCATCTCCAACCGCTCCTGGCCGCGCTACCAAAGGCTGCGCCGCTTGTGGCGACCACTGCTCTCGCGCCTCAGCCGCGTGCTCGCCCAGAGCCAGACCGACGCCGACCGCCTGCTCGCGCTCGGCTGCAAACCTGATCGTGTCTCCGTTGCCGGCAATCTCAAGTTCGACGTGCGCGCCGTGCAGGAAGCAGAAGCCACGCGCGAGTTGAAGTCGATGTCCGTCGGCCTGCGGATCGTCGTTGCCGGCAGCACGCTCGAGGGTGAGGAATCCGCGCTGATTGAAGCTTGGCCACGTCTTCTTGCCGCCGATTCGCAACTCGCCCTTGTTCTCGCCCCGCGCCATCCCGAGCGTTTCAGCGCTGTCGCGGCCCTTCTCGGGAAATCCGGCCTTCCCTGGTGCAAGCGCTCCGATTGGGCCCCTGAGTCATCGGCCGCGCAGCGCGCACCTCGCACGCTCCGTCCAGGCGAAATCGTCCTTCTCGATACCATCGGCGAATTGGCTTCTGTTTACTCGCTTGCCAGTGTTGCCTTCGTCGGCGGCAGCCTCGTTCCCGCTGGCGGTCACAACCCCCTCGAGCCGGCCCAGTTCGCGGTCCCCATCGTCATGGGCCCTCACTACGCCAACTTCGCTGCCATTACCGACGGCCTGCGCAGCGACGACGCGCTGCGCATCGCCGCGAAAGATGAATTGGCCGCGACCCTCATTGAGCTCCTTCGCGACCGCACCGATGCCGAATCCATGGGCGCGCGCGCCAAGGAGGTATTCGACCGCCAGGCCGGAGCGACCGATCGGTGCGTCGCAGCCATCCGCGAGTTGCTCGACGCGACTTCCAGCCGGGAGCGTGCGTCGTGAATCCCACGCCTGCCGCCCGTCCGCTGCTTTGGCCGCTGGTGCCCGTCTACCGGCTCGGCCTCGCGCTGCGCGAGCTGCAATTGCGCACGGGCCTCAAGCCGATTCGCCGCCTGCGCTGGCCGGTCGTCAGCATCGGCAATCTCTCAACGGGCGGGGCAGGGAAGACTCCACTCACCATCGCACTCGCCAAGGCGCTCACAGCGCGCGGCCTGCACGTCGATGTGCTTTCGCGCGGCTACGGCCGGCATGGCCGCGCCCCGGCACGTGTCTACCCCACGGGATCGGCCGGGGAGTTTGGCGACGAGCCGCTCGTGATTGCGCAGGAGGCTCAAGTGCCGGTTTATGTTGCTGCCGAGCGATACGAAGCCGGCTTGATGGCAGAGGCGGACGCGACCAAGGGACCAACGCCCGATACGGCAACGCAGGGGCACGTGCATTTGCTCGACGACGGTTTTCAGCACCGCCGGCTCGCCCGCGACGCGGATCTCTTGCTGCTCAGCCGCAGGGATCTGACTGATCACCTGCTTCCTGCAGGAAATCTGCGCGAGCCATTGCACGCGGCGAAGCGCGCGCAAGTGATCGCGATTCCTGCTGACGAAGCCGACGTGGAAGCTGAAATAAAAGCGCGCGGTTGGAAGGCTGAGGTGTGGCGCCTGCGCCGCCACATGGAAATCCAGCCCACCAGCAACTTTCTTGGGGGCACCGTCGCCGCTTTCTGCGGCATCGCACGCCCCAATCAGTTCTTCGAGGGTTTGGAGCGAGCCGGCGTAAAGATTAGCGCGCGGACCGCCTTCGCTGACCACCACCGCTATACCGAACGCGATCTCGCCCGACTCGCATCCGCAGCCCGCGACGCAGGAGCCACTGTCCTGCTTACCACAGAAAAAGATCGCATCCGCCTTAGCGCGCTCGCCGCGTCACTCCCTATTCAGGCCGTGCCGCTGCGCTTGGAGATTGAAGACGAAGCGGCGGCAATTGACTGGCTAATGCAACGTATAGCTGGCAAGCGCACGGACAATTCGTAACGACGATCGTTGTTCAAAACCGCAGCACCTGGGACTTTATTGATCCATACCGTGGCTGTTGGCTCTCTAATTTACTTTGTAGATGTTGCCCTTGTTATCTAAGGCCGCGCCGGTAAAGGAACCAACGCCATTTTGCGGCCAATCCCCCGGCGGCCAGTCAATCCAATAAATTTCGATGTGCAGGATAGTGCCTCGATTCCCTGTCAGCGTGGCCTGCTCAAGTTCAGACGTAGTTTGAATGTAATCCTCATAAAGGTTCCGCCCCCAGGCCGCAAGCCCAATTGCTCCAAGGTCGCAGTGAGGTGGCAGACCGGCAGGTCCGGTTGCGCACGTTGGCATCTGTTCCACACGGCCCGCGCCGACGGCGACGATGCCAGCGGCCGTGATCACTCCGGCCCCGCGGATTAGCGACTGGCTCAACGCAGTCAACGTGCCCTCGCATATTTCTCCGCCGGGGAGGGTCGCCGTCATATTGTGCGACCGAAACTCTGTGAGCCTGCCCTTAAGAACCGGAGGACGAACCTCAGCAGCCAAGGGGCCGGTGACAGGATGAAGCCGCAGGTCGCAGTAGCATCCCGAAATCGTGCAGACGCACGGCATGACGAGTGCGAGAACGAGCTTCGCTTTCATTGTGGGATTGCCTCTGCCGCCGTGGATGCCGGAATCAGCGGAGAGGTTGCCTTCGGGCGCCGCCTTACAGCCGCTCTTCCACCGGAATCCACGGCGAAGGATAGACGGGCCCGATGTACTCGGCGCGCGGGCGGATCAGCCGGTTGTCGTCCAACTGCTCGATCACGTGCGCGGCCCATCCCGCGATGCGGCTCACGGCGAAGATCGGCGTATAGAGATCGATATCGATGCCCAGCGTCGCGTACGTCGAAGCCGAATAGAAATCCACATTGGCGTTCAGCTTCTTGTCCTGATTAATATAGAGCTCGATCGCCCGCGACATCTCAAACCACTTGGGCTGGCCCGCGTCCTTGCCCAGTTGCTCGCTCATCTTGCGCAGGTGCGTGGCCCGCGGGTCTTCCGTTTTGTAGACCCGATGCCCGAAGCCGGAGATCTTTTGCTTTGCCGCCAGCATGTTCTTCACGTACTCCACCGGATCGGCGCCCAGCTTGTCGATCGTCAGCAGCAACCGCATCACGCCCTCGTTGGCGCCGCCGTGCAGCGGGCCCTTCAGCGCGCCAATCGCGCCGGTAATGGCGGAATGGATGTCGGAGAGTGTTGCGGCGATGACGCGGGCGGCGAAGGTGGAGGCGTTCAATTCGTGGTCGGCATGAAGAATAAGAGCGATGTCCAAAGTTCGCGTGGCCGTCTCTGAAGGCTTTTCCCCGTTCAGCATCCACAAGAAATTCCCTGCGTGCGAAAGCGAGCGGTCAGGCGGCACAATTTCTTTGCCCTTGCGCAGCCGGTCGTAGATGGCCACAATCATGGCGATCTGGGCCGTCAGGTTATAGGCCTTGCGCACGTTCGCGTCGTGGGAATTGTCCTTCTCATCGGCGTCGTAGAAGCTCAGTGCGGAAACCGTCGTGCGCAGCACTTCCATCGGCGTGGCCGACGTGGGGAAGCTGCGCATCAAATCGATGACGCGCTGATCCAGCGACCGCGCCAGCGTCAGTTGCGATTGGAACTCGCGCAAAGCAAGCTCGTTGGGCAGGATTCCGTTCCAGAGCAGGTACGTGGTTTCTTCAAAGGTCGAGTGCTCGGCCAGCTCGTGAATGTCGATGCCGCGGTAGGAGAGGATGCCCGCTTCGCCGTCGATCCAGCAAATGCCGGAGTTCGCGGCGACAATTCCTTCCAGGCCTTTTCCTGCGACAGCAGTCGGCATAGCCTTTGTTTCTCCCCTTATTTCGATGGCAGTGTGGCCGTTGCGGTGGAGTTCCGGGACGCCCAACAAAGCCCGGCGCCGAAATATGCAGTAAAGATGTTTATAACTTAGCCGTTCCATCCTTGTCACGGAGCGTGGGACGGCGGTGGCGCTGGCCGGTCGTTCTTGCCGATCTATGGGCAAGATCCGCTCATCCCCCAATCCTTCGATTTATCCTGTAGATTCGGTGTTCGTACCGATTGAGATTCCCGGCTTTTGCCGGTGGCGTCCAATCGGTAAGATTGTGAATCATGGGGATTTCCGAATCGACCGAGACAAAATCCCCTCGCTGCGGCGTCTAAACGGAAAGGATGTCGCCTCTACGCCAGGCTGGGCCTGCTCCCAAGTGCCCGCCTATGCAGGAAAGGGAACGAATGAGCGAAATTGAAGAAGCCCCTCGAACTTACTCCGGCGCACTGTTGGCCGCGATCGCCGTCGCGGTGCTGGCCGCTATCGGAAGCCTGATTTGGTGCTTCACGCTGAATACCCGGCTAACTGCCGCGCAGGCGGAACTGGCCGATGCCAAGCAGCAGGACACGCAACTTGCCGCCAGTTTACGCGAGACCGATGCCCGCCTGAAGGTCGCCACAGATGAACTCGGCAAATCCGTCGGCCTTACGCAAAAAGAACTCGACGAGCGCGCCCAGGCAATCATCCAGAAGGAAGAAGCCGACAATCAGCGCCTTGCATCCGCCGAACAACAGACCGCGCAGCAGGTGAGCGACGTTTCCAACCAAGTCTCCACCGTGAAGACGGATGTCGGCGGCGTAAAAACCGACCTGAGCAAGACGCAGGGCGACCTGGCCACCACCATTAGCGAGCTCCAGTCTGTAAAGGGAGACCTGAGCAGCACCGACAGCGTGATCGCTCGCAATCACGATGAGCTGGTCCTGCTCGAGCACAAGGGCGACCGCAATTTCTATGAGTTCAGCCTCGATAAGGGCCAGAAGAAGCCCGTGGGTACGGTCTCGCTCGAATTGAGAAGGACTGACGCCAAGCGGAACAAGTTCACCCTCGACATCTTTGCCGACGACAAGGTGTACGAGAAGAAGGACCGCAACGTGAACGAGCCGCTGCAGTTCTATAGCGGCAAGGATCAGGCGCTCTACGAGATCGTGGTTAACAACATCAATTCAAGGAACGAGATTGCGGGCTATCTGTCCACGCCCAAGAGCGCGCCGGTTCCGCCTACTGTTCAGTGATCGCAACCTGGGGCGTGACCGTCAGGCCGGGCTGGTAGCGAAAATTGAATGTGTAGTCCAGCTTTGTGCGCGCGTCCCATGCCTGTTTCGTCATCTTGAACGCCGAAACAAATGTCCCTTCGACCGTCTGTCCTGGGTTGATCGTCGTGTCCAGCGGCGAAATGGGCGTGTTGTGCGGCACAGGAATGTTCGGGTAGGCGACAAAGATCCGTTCGTAGTCGCCGGTGTTTGCGGCATAGCTGGAGTGGATCCCGTCCGCCAGCGTGGCATTGGTCAGCACGTTCGCAAGATACAGCGGGTGATCGGTCTGGTTGTGCAGCTTCACCTCAGTGAAGACCATCACCTGGTCCACTTCCTGCTGGGGCATGGGCGCCCCGCTGGCATCGAGCCCGGATGTCTCGGTGTGCTGCGGGTGCGCCCAAATGGCCACGATCTCTCCCTTGGCGATGGGCGGCTTTTGTCCCGCGATCACGTAGGCCCCAATGGCGATGCTTACAACTACGGTCGCGATGATGGCGGCCCACACCACATGGCTGGAGCCTTTAGTCAGTTCCTCGCCCAGCGCGGCGTCGTCCACTTCCCGCTCTTCCTGCTGCAATAAGCTCATGACGACCTCACCCTCTTTGCGCCCTTGCCCTTATTGCGCCTAATCTTATTCCCATTCGCTTACAACAAGCCAAGGATTCCCTTGGCACGCCCCAATCCCTTTGTGCTCGCAGGTGGTGACCTTTGGGGGATGCGGCTGGAAGTGGTAGGGCGATGAATGACTTCTTCAGGGTCTCGCCCGCAGACCCGCCAGAAACCCTTTTGCCTCCCGCGTGTTCAGCACATCCTCGGCCGTAAGCCAGGCGCGCCGCAGCTGCTTCGCGCCGTACATCATCCTGCCCAGGTTGCGGCTGTCGTGCGAGTCGGAAGACATCACGATCCGGCAGCCCAGCTCTTTCGCCAGCCGCAGGTCGCGATCGTTCAGGTCCAACCGTTCGGGAGCGGCATTATGTTCCATGGCCACGCCCAGCTCCGCCGCGCGCTTCAGCACCACAGCCAAATCCAGCGCAAACGGCTCCCTGCGCAGCAGCAGGCGGCCCGTCGGGTGCCCCAGGATCCGCACATTCGGATTCTCAATCGCCTTCAGCACGCGCGCCGTCATCTCCTCGCGGCTCTGCTCAAAGCGCGTATGCACGCTGGCAATTACCACGTCCATCTGCGCCAGCACTTCGTCGTCGAGATCGAGCGCTCCATCGGCCAGAATGTCCACTTCGATGCCGGTGAACACGCGAATCTTTCCCTCCATCCGCTTGTCCACCGCGCACACCTGCTTGATCTGCTCGAGAGCCCGCTTCTCGTCCATCCCGTTCGTCATCGCCAGGTTCTTCGAGTGGTCGGTGATCGCGATATATCCGTACCCGCAAGCCAGCGCCGCTTCCGCCATCTCGCCGATCGAATTGTGCCCGTCGCTGGCGGTGGTGTGCATGTGCACGTCGCCGCGAAGGTCTTCCGACCTTATGACCTTTGGAAGAGCTCTGTGGCTGGCCAAGTCGATCTCGCCCAGGTTCTCGCGCATCTCCGGTGGCATCCAGTCCATTCCCAGCGCGGCGTAAATCTCCTCCTCGGTGGCCGCCGCCACGGTCGATCCATCGTCCAGCCGCGCCAGCGCCCACTCGCTCAGTGTGTAGCCCATCTTGAGCGCCCGCTGCCGCAGCGTCACGTTGTGTGCCTTCGAGCCCGTGAAATACTGCAACGCTGCGCCGTAGCTGGCCTCAGGCAGAAGCCGCACGTCTACCTGCAGCCCCTGATCCACATGAAAGCTCACCTTGTTCTCGCCCTTGGCGATCATGTCGTGGATGCCGGGGTACGCCGCCACGTAATCGACCGCGGGTCCGGTCTTCTCGGGCATACAAGCTGGTCCAGTTGCCAAAAGGTCCAAGTCGCCCACGGTCTCCCGCCCCCTTCGCAACGAGCCGGCCGGGGTCACCCTCTCAATCCCCTTGAATTTCAGGAGGTACGCCGCAATCCGCCCCGCTTCCTCTTCGGCCACGTCGATCCGGAACCGTCCCGCGCTCCGCCGGTAATCTTCGATCCCCTTACGCAGCTTTTCAATTTGCTTTTCGCCCATCCGCGGCAGGCCCTTCAGACGGCCTGCCGCAATCGCCTCGGCGAGCTGGTCAATGTTGCCTATCTTCGCCGCATCCCACAGCAGCCTCACTGTCTTCGGCCCCATACCCGGCAGCTTCAGCAACTCCAGCACTCCCGCCCCGTACTTCGCCAGCAACTCGTCCCGCTGCGGCAAGGTTCCCGTCGCGGCAATGGACTGGAGGTGTGCGGCCATGCTTTTGCCGATTCCGTCGATCTCGAGCAGCCGCGCCGTGTCGTTCGCCGCATCCACCAGGTCCACGGTCGTCTGCTCGGCAGCTTCGGCCGCGCGACGGTAGCTCCTGATGCGGAAGCTGTCGGCGCCGTCAATCTCCATCAAGTCGGCTGTCTCCGCCAACAGGCGGGCCATCGTTTTGTTGTCCGCCATCGTTTTGTTGTCCACGGTGCGGCCCTCCGCCAGCAGTATCCGTCATCTGCGGCCTTCCAGGCCAATAAGGAGCCTCACCTTCTGAAGACGCAACAATCCTGCGCTTGCAGAAAAGCGATTACCCTCGAATGTGATTAGGGGACGAATGTTGGGCGCAAATCACCCTGACCGCCTGGCGGCGGTCTTCAAGGGAACACCCGGGATCCTACCCGCGATTAGGCTGCGGTATGGGCGCTGGCACTATCCCGATTGCGGACTACGGCATCCGCCTGCGGGCCTTTCTGACCCTCGACTATATCGAACTCGACGTCATCGCCTTCTTTGAGCGTTTTGTATCCGTCCAGTTGAATCGCTGAGTAGTGGACGAATACATCCGGCCCGTCTTCGCGTCCGATGAATCCGTAGCCCTTGGCGTTGTTGAACCACTTGACCTTTCCTTTGTACTGAGCCACAGGTTCCTGCCTTTCTTTCACGTGCTTGTTCTCTTACTTGTCTTTTCCATTGGATGCGGTGAGCCTTCAGGGGAATTTCCACCGATACTTGATAAGACGCCAAAAAGACGCGAAAGGTTGATTCAGTCCGGTCTGATTTCACAAAGTGGAATTTGCAGCCCGCCCACAACGGCTGCATGGATGCCTGTGGAAAAATGCCTCTGCTGGTGCACTATTTCTTGCGCCGGCCGGCCTTCATTCGCGCGTATAAAAGCACGCTGGTCAGCGTTTTACCGTCCAGAATCGCGCCCTTTTCGATCATCTTCAGCACCTCAGAGAGCTTCACCAGCCTCAGCTCGATCTGCTCGTCTTCTTCCGGATGAGCCGCGCCCGGCTCAAGCCCTTCCGCCAGGAAAACTTTCATCGATTCGCCCAGAAAGCCTGGGCTGGCATAGTACTCAACCAGCGGCCGCCACTTTTTCGCCCGGTACCCCGTCTCCTCGGCCAGTTCCCGCTTGGCCCCTTCCAGCGGATCCTCGCCTGATTCGATCTTGCCCGCCGGCAGCTCCCACAGGTACTGGTTCGCCGCGTGCCTGTATTGGCGCTCCATCACGACCCACGGATCCTTCTTGCTCTTCGCGTTGTCGAGCGCCAGAATCACCACGCTCCCGTTGTGGCGTATCACTTCGCGCTCGTTCCGCCGCCCTCCCGGCTCAATCAGCTTGTCGTGCAGCACCCGGAACAGAGGGCATTGAAACACGACCTCCGAACTTAAGATCGTGGCACGTTCAATCGTCGCTGACGCTCTTCCCGCCTTCCCTGTCCGGATCTTTTTCGCTTTCACCGTCGTTTTCTTCGGCATTTCATCCCCTCTTTGTCAGGCATCGCTCATCGAGCTCGATTCATCACGAGTATACGCAGTCGCCAGTTTCACGCGTGCCAATCCTGCCCGGCTCTGTCCATTCCTGCATCGCCCCGGCTCGCCGTGGCATCCTTAATTGAGCAAAGCATTCTGATTTCGCACATGCGCATCCACCCCCCGCCCAACCACGAGCCAAGAGTGAACGAATCCTTGAAAGCCGATTGTTTTCCAGTAACCGTAATGCCGGGTCAGAGCCGCCTCTTTCTCGACTTTTGTGCCGGGGCACTCGGCGCATTTCTCCCCTCGGATGACCCGAATCAGGCTCGCCCGCCCCTCCCCGCCCACTGGCCTGAGCTGATTCGCCTCCTCGCCGCGCAAAACCCCTCGCCGTCCGCAGCCTCATCGCTTGCAGCTCTCACCAATGGCGCTGGCGCCGTCCTCACTGGCCAGCAGGTCGGACTCTTCGGGGGCCCGCTCTACTCGCCGTTCAAGGCCGCCACCGCAATCGCCCGCGCCCGCAAGTCCACTGCCGCCGGCCAACCCCACGCCGCCATCTTCTGGCTCGCCAGCGAAGACCACGATTTCTCCGAGGTCGACCACGTCACGTTTCCCGCTGGCCGCGAACTGGCCCGGCTTGCTTACGAGAAGGCTCCCGAATCCGCACTGCCCGCCGGCCGCATCGTCTTCGACGACTCGATCACGCCGCTCGTCGAGCGCGCCGCCGAGCTCCTCGGCCCGTCCGAGGCCACTGACGCCCTCATCGCTGCGTACAAGCCCGGCCGAACCTTCGCGCAGGCTTTTGGCGAACTCTATTCCGCGCTCTTCGCCGCGCAAGGTCTCCTCATCGTCGACGCCGCCGGCCGCGACTTCCATCGCCTTGGCGCGCCCGTCCTGCGCGCCGCCATCGAGCGCGCCGACGAATTTCACTCCGCACTCATCGAGCGCGGCCAGGCCCTTGAAGCCGCCGGCTATCACACGCAGGTCGCAGTCGCTCCGCAATCGAGCCTCTTGTTTCTCATCGACGACAAAACCGGTGCCCGCGTCGCGCTTCGCCGCATCGCGCCCACGCCCGCCGAGCCCAACGGCCTTTGGCACGCCGATCACCAGACTTACTCCACATCCGATCTCGTTGGAATCCTCGACTCCGAGCCTGAGCGCATCTCGCCCGCCGCGCTCCTTCGCCCCGTCTTTCAGGACTTTCTGTTCTCGACCTCAGTCCAGGTCGGAGGCCCTGCCGAGATCGCCTATCTCGCCCAGTCCACGGTTCTCTTCGAGCGCATTCTGGGCCCCCAAATGGACCGCCAAATGGGCCGCCAAACGCCTCCCATCGCGCGCTTTTCCGCCACGCTCATCGAACCCTCCGTCGCCGAGCTTCTCCGCCGCCACGAGCTGACGCTTGAGCAGGTCTTCGCCGAGGAAAACGCCTCCACGCTTGCACAGCGCCTTGCTGCCCGCTCCATGCCCATCGAGACAAAACAAAAACTCGCCGCCGCCGGCAACGCTCTCGATGCCGAGCTGACCACGCTCGTTGACTGGCTGCAGTCGCAGGACAAGGGCCTGGGCCGATCAGCCGACACCGCGGCCGGCAAAATACGCTACCAGATGAACCGCCTGCGCACCCTCGCCGCCAACTTCCAGCTCCAGCGCGAGACCACGCTCACGCGCCACGCCAACTCCATCTTCAACGCCCTTTATCCCGGCGGCGTTTTGCAGGAGCGCGTGCACGGTGCAGCGTACTACTTCGCCCGCTACGGCCTCTCGCTCGCCGAAACACTCTGTACGCAGGCCGCGAGCCTATGCCCTGGCCACACGGCCCTCTGGCTGTAAGTACAGGGTTCAGGTTTCAGGGGTCAGGGATCAGAAAGACAGGGACCAAGGGACCAAGAGACCGAGGGAACAAGCCAGCAAGTTGGCGGGGCTAGCGGGGATGGAGGGGCGAAAGGCTTGAGCCGCGGTGGCCGGGCATGGATTTCCTCAAGGATCGAGGAGGTGCGGCCGAGCGCGAATCGGCGAACGTTGTGGCGCGAACCTCAGGAACTGATCCCTGACCCCTGAAACCTGACTCCTGGTTCTATACTTCTCGCGAATCGCAACGAGGCCTTATGAAACGGTTCTTCGCAATCCTCATCGCGGCCCCCATCCTGGCATTGGCGGCCATCCCCGCCGCACACGCGCAAACCGCCAATTGCGCCACGCCCGGCGCCGACAATGACTTCCTTGGAATCCAGACCATCCGCCTTTGGCCGGGAACCCCTCCGCAGGCCAAGGGCGACACCTGCAACGACATCCCTGCGTTCACTGTTTTCTCGCCGCGGAAGGGCGCCGGCAACGGCTCGGCCGTCATCATCTTTCCCGGTGGCGCCTACGTCAATCTCGCCGGCGACCTGGAAGGCCGCGAAATTGCCGACTGGTTCACCGCTCGCGGCTTCCACGCCTTCATCCTCAGCTACCGGCTCGGCTCGAATGGCTACCTGCTGCCGGTCCCGCTTCTCGACGCGCGCCGCGCCATTCAAACCGTCCGCGCCCGCGCCATGGACTACCAAATCAGCCCGAATCGCATCGTGGTCATTGGCTTCTCCGCAGGCGGCCACCTCGCTGCCCTGGCCGGAACTCAATTCGTCGCCGGTAGTCCCGATGCCGATGACCCAATCGACCGTGCCTCCAGCCGCCCCGACTACCTCGTCCTCGGCTATCCCTGGCTTGACGCCATCACCAGGGACACCACCTACCTGAGCTACTGCAAAATCTTCAACCTCATGGATCAGTGCGATGCCTTGCGCGCGCAATACGATCCCGTCCTCTTTGTCAGCAAAGACACACCGCCGACCTTCATCTATCACACCTTCAATGACAAGACCGCCGCGGTAGAGCCGAGCATCGAGTTCTATGAGGCGCTGGTCAAGGCCGGCGTTCCGTCCGAGATGCACATCTTCTCAAACGGCACGCATGGCAGCGGCCTGGGCAAAGGCGATCCCGCGCTCGACCAATGGCCCAGCCTGCTCGAGAATTGGCTACGTGCACAGGGATTGCTCATCGTGGACAAGGCGGCGATGGGAGCCAAACCGTAAATGACAGCCGTGTCAGCCTTTAGCTCTTAGCCGTTAGCCTGAGCGGTGCGGATTGGGGCTCGCGGTACTTCGTCGTACCGGGCTTCGTGTAGCTGCGAGGCGCAGCCCGATACACCTGTGGCTAAATGCTAATAGCTAAGGGCTGAAAAGTAAGAAGCGGGCCTCCGGCCTCGGGAGTGGAAGGATATCCCGAAACCGGCTGCCCGCTGGACCCTGGTCCGGGTCTAGGTGGTAGTTCCAGTGTAGGACTGTTTTGGGCAAAAGCAAGGCCTTTTTTGTGTGAATTTCCCGAATCGTGACTCGTGTCACAGAACGCGGTCCTGACGCCCCTCTTCGCGTTGACTTGAGTCGCTGCCCCTGATACAAAAAAGGGTTCCACCTACGAAATTTTTCTTGGGTTCAGTGTAGAGCCTCAGTACCTCCATGCAAGACATCCTTCAACAACTCGGCGATCTCCTTGTCAGCGCTGTCCCAACGGCTCTGCTCTTCCTCGTCCTGGTCTTCGCCTACCAAATCCTGGTGCAGGGCCCGCTGACGGCGGTCCTCGCCAGGCGCCGCGCGCTTACTGAAGGGGCCATGGAAGACGCCCGCAACGCGATTGCCGAGGCGGAATCGAAGGCCGCCGATTATGCCGAGCGCCTCCGCCTGGCCCGTTCCGACGTCTACAAGCTTCGCGAGCAGCGCGTCAAGCAGTGGAGCGCCGAGCGCGACACCACACTCGACGCCGCCCGTAAAGCAGCCGGCGAAAAAGTGCGCCAGGCCAAGGCAGAAATCGAGGCCGATGCCGCCTCGGCCCGCATGGTGATCCAATCCGCAACCGCCGATCTGGCTGGACTGGCTGTCCGCGCCGTATTGCCCGCCGCTGCCGGGGGTTCCCGTTGAAATTCACTCTCCCCGCAATGCGCCGTTCTTCAAACTTGTTGAGATCCTTCCTGATCGCGGCGGTTTTTTCTTCACTCGCGCTCGCGCCGTTTCGCGCCGCTGCCCAATCGACGGCGTCCACTCCGAGCGCTTCAAATTCCAACGCCCAATCCTCCGGTTCGGCGAATTCGAACGCTCCTCAGTCTCAGGAGGAGCAGGAGCAGGCCTTCCTGCATGCGCCTATCGTGCAATCGCTGGCCCGCGTCCTGCATCTCAGTCTCGATACGACCATCATCCTTCTGCTCGGGATTAACTTCGCCATCATCTTCTTCGCCATCGTCATCCCGCTGGGCCGCTTCATGCCCAAACTCATTCGCAAGCGCTCCGAGACCCTGAGCAAAGATCTCCAGACCGCCCGCGAAGCCACTGCCGACGCGCAGTCCCGCCTCAGCGCGGTTGAGGCCAAGCTTGCCGGGCTCGGCGAGGAGATGGAGAAGTTCCGCGCCCAGGTCGAGCAGGACAGCCTCGAAGATGAAAAGCGCATCAAGGCCGCCCTCGGCGAAGAAAGCGCTCGCATCGTAGCCGCCGCCGAGCAGGAAATCAGCGTGGCCGCCGCCCAGGTTCGGCGCGGCCTGCGCGACTTCGCCGCCAATCTCGCGATCGATCAGGCGTCCAGGCAGCTCGCGATGACGCCGGAGACCGACCGCGCTCTGATCGCCGAGTTTGTTGCCGGCGTGGCCGCCGACGCCGCGGGCAAAGGAGGCCGGAACTAATGCCCGCCTTTGTCGCCCGCTACGCCAGCGCCTTTGCCGATGTCGTAACCGACGCCAAGCTCGACGCGGCCGCCATCGACCGCCAATTCTCCGATTTTCTCGCCACCTGGGAAGGCAGCGCAGAATTGCGCACGTTCTTCATCAACCCTGCCATCCCTGCGGTTCAGAAAGTCGAAATCCTCGATAAGCTGAACGCCAAACTCGGCATGCAAAAGGAGCTGCGCAACCTGCTCGCCGTGCTCATCTCCAACAACCGCATCGGCCACGTCGTCGAGGTGGCGGCAGCCTATCGCCGCATTTTGCAGCAGCAGTCCGGCATTCGTCCCGCCGAAATCGTCACCGCGCGGCCGTTGAGCGCCGATGAACGCAGCGCGCTGGTCGCTGAGCTGGCCAAAGTTGCCGGCGCAAAACTCGACCCAAGTTTCAAGCTCGACTCAACCATTCTTGGCGGCGCCGTGGTGCGCATCGGCTCCACGGTTTACGACGGCAGCGTACGCGGCCGCCTCGACCGCCTGAAAGAAGCATTGACCGCCGGCTGACGCCGGAAGTTCGAGAGTCTTCGAACTGTGAACTAAGAACTGCGAACTGTAAGGAACCTGCAAAATGGCTCAAATCAAGGCAGACGAAATCACACAACTTCTTCGCGCGCAGATCGCGAACTACGACTCCAAGGTCCAGGTGGACGAGGTCGGCACTATCACCTCGCTTGGTGACGGCATTGCCCGCATCCACGGTCTCGACAAGGTCATGGCCGGCGAGCTGCTGAGCTTTCCGCATGACATCGCCGGCCTCGCCCTCTCACTTGAAGAGGATCAGGTGGGCTCGGTCGTCCTCGGCGATTACACCGAGCTGAAGGAAGGCGAAGAGGTCAAGCGCACCGGCAAAATTCTCTCCGTCCCTGTCGGCGCCGCCATGGTCGGCCGCGTGGTCAACGCCCTTGGGGTGCCCATCGACGACAAGGGCCCTATCGCCACCAGCGAATCGCTTCCCATTGAGCGCCTCGCCCCCGGCATTATCGACCGCCAGCCTGTGCGCGAGCCCATGGCCACCGGCCTCAAAGCCATTGACGCCATGATTCCCATCGGCCGCGGCCAGCGTGAGCTGATCATTGGAGACAGGCAGACCGGCAAGACCGCAGTCCTGCTCGACACCATCATCAACAACGCGAAAAACGATCTCATCTGCATCTACTGCGCTATCGGCCAGAAGCGCTCCTCCATTGCGCAGGTCGTGCAGACGCTCACCGAGCACGGCGCCATGGGCCACACCATCGTCGTCGCCGCTTCGGCCTCCGAGCCCGCGCCTCTTCTTTATCTCGCGCCCTACGCCGCAACCGCCATGGGCGAGTACTTCCGCGACAACGGCAAGCATGCGTTGGTCATGTACGACGATCTCTCCAAGCACGCCATGGCTTACCGCGAAATCTCGCTTCTGCTGCGCCGTCCGCCCGGCCGCGAAGCTTACCCCGGCGACGTCTTCTATCTCCACTCCCGCCTGCTCGAACGCTCGTCGAAGATGAGCAAGGAGCGCGGCGGCGGCTCGCTTACCGCGCTGCCCGTCATCGAAACCCAGGCCGGCGACGTCTCCGCATACATTCCCACGAACGTCATTTCCATCACCGACGGCCAGATCTTTTTGGAAACCGACCTCTTCAACTCCGGCGTCCGTCCCGCCGTCAACGTCGGCCTCTCGGTCTCTCGCGTCGGCTTCTCGGCCGCTATCAAGGCCGTCAAGCAGGTCGGGTCGACACTGAAGCTGGACTTGGCGCAATATCGCGAGCTCGCCGCTTTCGCGCAGTTCGGCTCCGACCTCGATCCGCTCACGCAAAAGCAGTTGGCTCGCGGCGTCCGCCTTACGGAGCTGCTCAAGCAGCCGCAATTCCAGCCGCTCACCTGGCAGCAGCAGATCGTGGTCCTGTTCGCCGGCACGCAGGGCTATCTCGACGATTTCCATGTCTCTGACATTCGCGCCTTTGAGGTTGGCCTCTACAAGTACTTCGACGACTCGCAGAAGGCGCTTGTCGCCGACATCACCGAAAAGAAGTCCCTCGACGACGACCTGCGCAACCGCCTGCATGCGGCCCTCAAGGAGTACTCGGCAAGCTTCAAGGCGGATCTTGCCGCGAAGGAGCCGGCCGCGGCGCCACCCGCGACGCCAGCCACTCAAGCGCCAGCCAAGAAAGAAACAACCCAACCCACTAAAGAAACCGCTCCAGCCGGCGCGGCCAAGGCATGAAACGAGTGTTCAGTGATCAGTTCTCAGTGGTCAGAAAAGACCGCATCGCACCAATGAGCTGACCACTGACCACTGACCACTGACTACTGAGAACTGGAATTATGGCAAACGTACTCGACCTCCGACGCCGCATAAGAAGCGTGAAAAACACGCGGCAGATCACCAAGGCTATGAAGATGGTTTCGGCGGCCAAACTGCGCCGTGCGCAGGAGCGCGCCCTAGCCGCCCGGCCATACGCCCGCATGATCGTCAGCGTCCTTGAGTCGCTCCGCCGCCGCGTCGATCTCTACGACGAGAAGACCGGGAATCTTTGTCATGCGCTCTTCCTCACGAGACCCGAAAAGCGCGTCCTGCTCATCGTGATCTCGGGCGACAAGGGCTTTGCCGGCGCCTTCAACGCCAACATCCTCAAGACCGCTTATCAGTTCATCAACGGCAACCCCGACAAGGAAATCGACATCGAGGCCGTCGGCCGCAAGGGCCGCGACCAGTTGCGCCGCCGCTATCCGACCGCTGCCTACACCGATCAGACCGACGAGCTGGGCGCCACACACAAGGTTCGTAGCCCGCGCCAGGGCCCCGTCGAGGTTACCGGCGACCACCCCGGCCTCTTGGTCAAGCTCGAAACATCGCGCGTCCTCGATCTCGCGCACAACATCATCTCCCGTTACGTCCACGAGGAGATCGACGCCGCCTACATCGTCTACAACGAGTTCAAGTCGGTCATCGCGCAGCGCCTCGTTGTCGAGCGCCTTCTCCCGCTCATCGATCTTGAGAACCCGCAGATCACCGGCGCTGTCGAGCCTTCCGCTGAAGAGAAGGAGCGCCGGGCCGAGGCTGCTCTCTCCGCGGGCATCGACATCGAGGTTGCCGACACCGCCGAGGCCGACGAAGAGGCAAAAAAATTCGGCACCGCCAACGTCGACTACATCTACGAGCAGCCCGCCGAGGAGCTCTTCGCCGGCCTGCTCCCGCAGTACATTTTTTCCGTGCTCTTCCACGCCATGACCGAGTCGGTCGCCGCCGAACACGCGGCCCGCATGACGGCGATGGATTCGGCAACTAACAACGCCTCCGACATGATCGACGCCCTCACGCTGCACATGAACCGCGTGCGCCAGGCCGCCATCACCAAGGAGATCATCGAGATTGTTTCCGGAGCGGCAGCGCTGTGAAAGGCGAGCTATTAGCTATCAGCTTTCAGCCTTCAGCTCGTGTTTTGAGGATCGAGCAACGAGGGAAAAATGAATGTCTGAATACGGAAAAAACTGAGAGCTGAGGGCTGATAGCTGAAAGCTCACACATAAGATCGCAACAAGAAGGCAAAGAGTTATGGCAGAAAACATCGGCAAAGTGATCCAGGTCTCCGGCCCCGCCGTAGACGTTCAATTCGAAGAAGCCACCATGCCGCCCATCTATCAGGCGCTGCGCGTCGTCAGCGACGGCTTCACCGTCCCCACGCCCATCAACGTGATCCTTGAAGTCGAGCAGCACCTCGGCGAGGGCCGCGTGCGCACCGTGGCCATGGAAGCCACTGACGGCATGGTCCGCGGCATGAACGCCATCGACCTTGGCGGGCCCATCCGCATGCCCGTGGGCAAGGAGACGCTGGGCCGCATCCTCAACGTCATCGGCGAGCCCGTGGACGAGCTTGGTCCCATCGGCGAGAAGATGCGCATGCCCATTCACCGGCCCGCGCCGCTCTTCGACGAGCAAACCACGCACGAGGAGATGTTTGAGACCGGCATCAAGGTCATCGATCTCATCCAGCCCTTTCTGAAGGGCGGCAAAATCGGCCTCTTTGGCGGCGCCGGCGTCGGCAAAACCGTCGTCATCATGGAGCTCATCAACAACGTCGCCAAGAACCACGGCGGCTTCTCCGTCTTCGGCGGCGTGGGCGAGCGCACCCGCGAGGGCAACGACCTGTGGCTCGAAATGACCGAGTCCGGCGTCATCAAGCCAGGGCATTGGCAGGACTCGAAATGCGCCCTCGTCTACGGACAGATGACTGAGCCGCCCGGAGCCCGCCTCCGCGTGGCCCTCAGCGCGCTCACCGTCGCCGAGTATTTCCGCGACGTCGAAGGCGCCGACACGCTTCTCTTCATCGACAACATCTTCCGCTTCACGCAGGCCGGCTCCGAGGTCTCCACGCTGCTCGGCCGCATGCCCTCGGCCGTCGGCTACCAGCCCAATCTCGCCACGGAAATGGGCGAGCTGCAGGAGCGCATCACTTCCACCAGCAAAGGTTCGGTTACGTCCGTCCAGGCAGTCTACGTTCCCGCCGATGACCTTACCGATCCAGCTCCGGCCACCACTTTTGCTCACCTCGACGCCACCACCGTGCTCAGCCGTCCGCTGTCGGAGCTCGGCATTTACCCCGCCGTCGATCCGCTCGCCTCAACTTCGCGCATCCTCACCGCGCGTGTGGTGGGCGACGAGCACTACGACGTGGCCCAGGGCGTCAAGCGCATCCTGCAGCGCTACAAGGATCTCCAGGACATCATCGCCATTCTTGGCATCGACGAGCTCTCTGAAGACGACAAGCTCACCGTGGCCCGCGCGCGCAAGGTGCAAAAATTCCTTTCGCAGCCCTTCCACGTGGCCGAGCAGTTTACCGGAATTCCGGGCGCGTACGTAAAAATCGCCGACACGGTCCGCGCCTTCAAGGAAATCATCGAGGGCAAGCACGACGATGTGCCCGAGCAGGCGTTTTACATGAAGGGCGGCATCGAGGAAGTCCTCGAAACCGCCGAGAAGCTGAAGGCGACGGTGTAAAGACAGGGTTCAGGGATCAGGTTTCAGGGGTCGGCTCGTTCGGCATTGCCATAGCAAGATTTTTCTGACCCCCTGACCCCTGACCCCTGGCGACTGAAAGGAGCCCATGGCCGAAGAAAGTAACCAACTCCGCGTCCGCCTCGTCACTCCCGAGCGCATTCTCTTCGAGCATGCGGCGACGGCGGTCGAGCTGCCGGCGAAGAACGGCTACATGGAAGTGCTCTATGGCCACGCCCCGCTCGTAGCCGAGCTTGGCGCGGGCGACGTCATCGTGCACTGCGCGCCGGAGACTGATTCCGACGTCGAAAAGTGCGGCCCAACCGGCGAATCCCGCTACAACGTCAGTTGGGGATTCGTTGAAGTTCTGCCCGGCCGCGTCACCATCCTCGCCTCCGACGCGCTCAAGCCCGAGGAGATCGACGTGCCACGCGCCGAGCAGCAGCGGGAACGCGGCGAGAAGATGTGGAAGGAAGCCGGCGAAAGCGAAGACGCCTACACCGACGCCCTCCGCGTCATCTCCGAAGCCGAAGCCAAGATGGCCTCCGCCGCCGAAGTGAGCAAGACGCACTAAACCGTGCGCATCGAACGCCGGGTTCCCAACCGGAAACCCTCTGGGTCTTGTGTCTTTGTGCTTAGCGCAGAGTTTTTCGCTCTTTATTTGACCTTCCCCGCATTTCTCAGCGAGCCACTCGCGTCTGACGGTTGCGGCCAACCGGTCATAGCGAAGAGGAAGTAAGCTTTAAAGGCTCTGATTGGTATGTCCGATAGGTCCTAATTTGGGGCAGGGATCGATCCTATGCGCACCTGCCCTTGAAGACCGTTTTTGCCATTAGTACCGGGACATGCGGCTTGACCCGCGTTACCCGAGACCCCACCCAGTCCGCCAACCCCTCCCTTTCCTCCGGAGTAAATAAACTGCGAGGGTGAAAATCCCGTACCATACCTAATGTACAAAACGCCTCCGTCGCCGCCTGCGCCGCCGCCTCCTCCTGAAGCAGGCTTGGCGTGGCTGCCCCGGCCCCCGCTGCCGCCATTGCCGCCATTCTCGCCCGAAATATCAACAGTGCCTCCGCTTCCGTTAAACTTCCCGGCGACGAATATGTAGAGCAACCCGCCATTTCTACCGCGGCTTCCACCGCCTCCACCGCCACCGAAGTGCAGTACGCGCTTGTTGGGTCCGTCGGCAGCTTGCCCGTCTTCCCCATTCCCGGCAAAACCGTCAGCTCCCAACCCGCTTTTGCCAATTTCATCGCCTGGGTTGTGGAGCTGAGACGTTCCGCCGTCACCGCCTTTTGTCGCATCTGCCGCAGAACCGTTGCCAAGCCCGTAAGCACCACCGCCTCCGCCGTTTCCCGCTGCCGGAGCGCCACCGCTTCCCGCGGCTGGAACGCTACCGTGTCCCGCATCCTGCAAAGACCCATCCGTCAAACCACAACCCCCTGGATTTCCTCCTGCGCCGCCCGCTCGCTCCGCGCGGTCTGGCTCAAAGGTCGATCCGTCTGGGGCATTCGACTTGATTTCCTGAAACTTTTCAACTGGATCCTCTCGCAATCTCGCAATGATTTTACCCTGCAAATTGAAATCGCCCTTCACTAAGACAATGGTCCAGCCGATACCGGGCTGCACCTCAATCGTGCCCCCTTGATCCACGGTGATCGACTGATAGTCGTATACGATGCCTGGCGCAAATGTGACTACTTTGTCTTTGCTTACGACCAAGTCTCCCATTTTGCCAGTCGGCCATGCCTTGACTGCCTGGGTATCCTGAGGTTTCATCTGCGCGGCACTCAAGGCACCGCATCCAATGGCGAAGATTCTCATCAAACTTCGTTTGAATCGCACTTGCAATGTCCTCCGGAGCAACCAACAACATCGAGCGAAGACTAAACATCGAATACAACATAGTCAAGAAAACTTCTGAAGAACCGCCCGAGCGGGATATATGCTGGCGTCGGACTCCCCCTTGCCTCTCCCACGTCCCACCCGATAAAGTTTCAGCCGAGGCTTCTCCCGCTTAAACGCCATCTCTGAGCGCCGCGCGGGCCACTTCCATCCGTTTCCCTAAAGGACGTTTCATGTCTTCCACGCCAGTTTCCGTCGCCAACCGGGATATCGACTCCACGCTGCGCGAAAACCGTGTATTTCCCCCTCCGCCGGAGTTCAGCGCCAAGGCTCGCATCGGCTCGCTCGCCGAGTATGAAGCTCTCTACAAGCAGTCCATCGACGATCCCGAAACATTCTGGGCCGGCGTGGCGAAGGAGCTGCACTGGTTCAAGCCCTGGGACAAGGTTCTCGAGTGGAATCTGCCATCGGCCAAGTGGTTTGTCGGCGGCAAGCTCAACCTCAGCTACAACTGCGTCGATCGGCACGCCCTCGGCGAGCGCGCTCAGAAGACCGCGCTCATCTGGGAGGGCGAGCCCGGCGAGATTCGCCGCCTCACCTACACCGAGTTGTACGCCGAAGTCCAGCGCTTCGCCAACGCTCTCAAATCTCTCGGCATTAAGAAAGGCGATCGCGTCGCCGTCTACATGGGCATGACCCCCGAGCTCGCCATCGCGCTGCTCGCCTGCGCGCGCATCGGCGCGGTCCACTCCGTCATCTTCGGCGGATTCGCCGCCAACGCCATCGCCGATCGCGTCGCCGACTCCGGCTGCGTCGCCATTCTCACCCAGGACTCGAGCTATCGCCGCGGCAACGAAATCAAGCTGAAGGCAACCGTCGACGAAGCCATGCCGGCCTGTCCCACGGTCAAGCATGTCGTCGTTTTTCGGCGCACCGGTTCGCCCGTCAACATGGTCGAGGGCCGCGACCACTGGTGGCATGATCTTGTCGCCAAGGCCCAGCCCACTTGCCCCGCGGAACCCATGGATTCCGAAGATCCGCTCTACATTCTCTACACCTCTGGGTCTACAGGAAAGCCCAAGGGCCTCCTCCACACCACCGGCGGCTACGCGGTGCAAACCTACCTCACCACGCGCTACGTCTTCGACCTGCGCGACGACGACATCTACTGGTGCACGGCCGACATCGGCTGGGTCACCGGCCACTCGTATGTCGTGTACGGGCCGCTGCAAAACGGCGCAACCGTCCTCATGTACGAGGGCGCGCCGAACTTTCCCGACTTTTCGCGATTTTGGAAAATCGTCGACGACCATCGCGTCACCGTCTTCTACACCGCGCCCACGGCCATCCGCGCCTTCATCAAGTGGGGCAACGAATTCGTCGACAAATACAAGCTCGACTCGCTCCGCCTTCTCGGCACCGTCGGCGAGCCCATCAACCCCGAAGCATGGATGTGGTACCGCGAGAAGATCGGCCACAACCGCTGTCCCATCGTCGACACCTGGTGGCAAACTGAGACCGGCGCAATCATGATCGCGCCCATCCCCGGCGCCGTCCCCACCAAGCCCGGCTCGGCCACGCGTCCCTTCTTCGGCATCCAGCCTGAAGTCGTCACGCGCCCCGACGCCAACGGCCACTTCGAATCCGTCCCCGCCGGCAGCGGCGGACTTCTTGTGATCAGGAAGCCCTGGCCTTCGATGGCCCGCACCATTTATGGCGATCCCGAGCGCTACCAGAAGACCTACTGGTCAGACGTCCCCGGCTGTTACTTCACTGGCGACGGCGCGCGCCAGGACGCCGACGGCTACTTCTGGCTCATGGGCCGCGTCGACGACGTCATCAACGTGAGCGGCCACAGGCTCGGCACCATGGAAGTCGAATCCGCGCTCGTCGCCCACCCCAAAGTTGCAGAAGCCGCCGTCGTCGGCCGTCCCGACGATCTCAAGGGCCAGGCCATCGCCGCCTTCGTCACGCTCGAGTCCGGCAACGAGCCCACAAATGATCTCAAGGACGAGTTGCGCAAGTGGGTCTCGAAAGAGATCGGCTCGCTTGCCCGGCCAGACGATATCCGCTTCACTGAGGCTCTGCCCAAAACCCGCAGCGGGAAAATCATGCGCCGCCTTCTTCGCGATCTCGCCACGCATGGCGAAATCAAGGGCGACGTCACCACTCTCGAAGACTTCACCGTTATTGCCAAGCTGCGCGAAGCGGAAGAAGGCTAAGCAATTCATGGCTGCTTTGATTGAGGCAATCACCGTAAAACGCAAGATGGTTTTTGAGTTTGAAGGCACGCCGTATTACTGCCTCGAAGCCGAGGTTTCCACGCCCACGGCCCGCGGCGGCCAGACCCTGGTCCGGCTGAAAATGCGGAATCTGCTCACGCGCGCGGTCTTCGACAAGACCTTCAAAGCCGGCGAGAAATTCAAGGAGCCGGATCTGGAGCTTGTCGAGGCCTCCTACCTCTACAGCGATGGAGAAGGTTCGTATTTTCTCGATCAGGAGAGCTTCGATACGCACACGCTCTCCCCGACCATGGTCGGCGACGCGTTGGAATTCCTCGTCGAGGGCGCGCTGATCCAGTTGCACAAGTTCAACGGCAACCCCATCGGTTTGCAGTTGCCTGCCCAGGTTGAGCTCAAAGTTGCGTACACTGAGCCCGGAGCGCGCGGCAACACATCAGGCGACGTCACCAAACTTGCCCGGCTTGAGACTGGCCTGGAAATCAAGGTTCCTCTCTTCATTCAAGAGGGCGAGAAGGTCAAGGTCTACACCGAAACCAGGGAGTTCGCCGGCCGAGCTTGAATGCCCTTGTGGAGCACAGGCAACGCTCACGGCACACGAGCCGCCGTAATCCCGCGCCCCGTTTTTCGCGTCCATCCCTTTGTGAGTCCTGCGGTCGAAGCGCGCTACCGTTGCCCGTGCTGCGGATAAAAGACTCTCGAAGCGCCCGCGGCACTCAAGCTTTGCCCGGTCTGCTGGTGGGAAGACGACGGCCAGGAAGACGATGACGCCTCCGAAGTGCGGCTCACCGTCAACGGCCAATTGAGCCTCAAAGAAGCGCGAGCCAACTACGCCCAGTGCGGCGCGGCCCATCCACGTTTCCTGTCCCATATTCGCAAGCCCCTGCCGACCGAAAAGTAACGTGCCTTCGTCGATCCTCCCTCCTCGAACCGCCCTCCCACTGGTTTGACCCGCCCTTGAAACCCCCGTACGATAAAGAGAGAGAATCCCCGGCCCAACGGCGCTCGATTGCCTTCAGCGTCAGCTCGTGGCCGTAACATCGGCGCACGCGCCCGGAAGGTACAACGTTGAGCTCCAGCGGCACCCTCGAAAGCAAACCGGAATCGGCTGAACCCGAGCACGAACACGATCACGCCGAAGCAGCTCACGACCACCAGCACGGCCCGGTTCTCAATCCCGATTGCACCCGCGAGTTGGTCATTGATGTCCCCGCCGACGATGTCGCCGCGGCTTGGCGCAAAGTCGCCGCCAACTATCGCAAATACGCCAAGATTCCCGGCTTCCGCGCCGGCAAAGTGCCGGAATCGGTCATCCGCCGCCGCTTCGCCGCTGAAATCCGCAAGGAAGTCATCGACACGCTGCTCCCCGAGCGCTTCAACAAGGCGGTCAATGAGCAGAATCTGCGTCCCGTCGGCCAGCCCAAAGTCACCGAGCTCACGCTCGAAGACGAAAGCCCGCTCCACGCCAAGGCCGTCTTCGAAATCCTTCCCGCCTTCTCCATCGACGGCTACAAGGACGTTAAGGTCGACAAGCCCTCCGTCGAAATCACTGAGGAGGAGTTCCAGCACGAGCTTGAGCACCTCCGCGATTCCCGCGCCACCATCGAGCCGGTCGAGGAAGACCGCGCGCTCAAGGACGGCGATTGGGCCGAGATCAGTTACAAGGGCCAGATCCAGCCCGCCCCAACCGACGCCCCGTCCGCAGCCGCGTCCGAAGGCGCCGCCGAGCCGCAGCCCGTCGAAGCCCAACCGATTAGCGGCGAAAACACGCTGGTCGAAATTGGCGGCAAGGAAACGGTTGAAGCCTTCACCAACTCACTCCGCGGCGTCAAGCCCGGCCAGGAGCTGAAAGTTGAAGTCATCTATCCCGCGGACTACGCCGAGACAAAGCTCGCCGGCAAGACTGTCGCCTATGATGTCGAAGTCAAGGCCATCAAGAAGCGCACGCTGCCCGAGCTGAACGATGACTTCGCCAAGGAGCTCGGCCACTACGAAAACTACGCCGCGCTCGAGGCAAGCGTCCGCGAATATATCGCGAGCCGAAAGCGCCGCAGTGTCGAGTCTGAAACCAAAGACCGCCTTTTCGCTGCGCTCGCCGAGCGCTTCACATTCGCTGTTCCCGAGTCGCTGGTCCAGGACCAGATCGACACCCGTCTCGAGCGTGGCCTGCGCGCCCTTGCCGCACAGGGAATGCAGCCTGAGCAGATGCGCAAGCTCGACTTCACCCGCCTTCGTGCAGCGCAGCGTGACAGCGCACTGGCCGAAGTCAAGACAAACGTCCTCCTCGATCGCATCGCCGGCGAGGAAGACATTACCGTGAGTGACGAGGAATTGGACAAGGAACTGCAGATAGTCTCCCTCCAATCCCGCGAGCCTCTCGATGCCCTGAAAGTACGATTGACCAAAGACGGTGGGCTGGATAGGATCAGGGAACAGCTCAGACGAGACAAAACTGCGTCCATTTTGTACGAACGCTTACCCGCATAACCGGAAAAAACAGTCCCGCTTCCCAACTCGGGACGCTTGAACCAAAACCGGAATGAGCACGAACAAAGCTAGGAGCTGAAGAGGCAATGGCATTAGTTCCCATGGTGGTTGAGCAGACGAGCCGGGGCGAGCGCGCCTACGACATCTACTCCCGTCTGCTGCGCGACAACATTATCTTTCTTGGTACCCCCATTGACGACCAGATCGCGAATCTCATCGTCGCCCAGATGCTCTTTCTTCAGGGCGAGGATCCGGAGAAGGACGTTTCTCTCTACATCAATTCCCCGGGCGGCTCCATCACCGCCGGCCTCGCTATCTACGACACCATGCAGTTTATCAAGAACAACGTCGTCACCTACTGCATCGGCCAGGCCGCGAGCATGGGCGCCTTCCTTCTGTTGGCTGGAAGCAAGGGAAAACGCTTTGCCCTGCCTAATTCGCGCATTCTCATCCATCAGCCGTCGATGGGCGGCTTGAGCGGACAGGCCACCGACATCGACATTCATGCGCGCGAAATTCTGCGCATCCGTGAAATCACCAACAACCTCATTGCCCGACACACTGGGCAGCCCCTCGAGCGCATCGAGCGCGACGTCGAGCGGGACTTCATCATGAACGCGGAGCAAGCAAAGGAATACGGAATCGTGGACGAAATCATCGACCGGCCTCGCACATAGCCGGATTTCAGGATTTGGACTAAACTCTTTCTGGGGGAGCCACAACCATGAAGACGCGCACAGGGCCGGAGGAGGCGCTACGCTGCTCGTTCTGCCATAAGTCGCAGGACGCTGTAGCCAAGTTGATCTCGTCGCCTAGCGATTATCCACGCGCCTATATCTGCGACGAATGCGTTGCGGTCTGCAACTCGATCCTCGACGACGATCGCAGCGGCGATGCTCCCGCCACCACCGCCGGCCATCTCCCCAAGCCAACTGAGGTCAAGAGCTTCCTCGACGATTACGTCATCGGCCAGGACCAGACCAAGAAGAAGCTCGCTGTCGCGGTCTACAACCATTACAAGCGGATCCAGATGAACAAGGCCCGCAACAACGAAGTTGAGCTGGCCAAGTCCAACATCCTTCTCATCGGCCCCACCGGCTCCGGCAAGACTCTTCTCGCTCACACTCTGGCCAAGATGCTCGACGTTCCCTTCGCTATTGTCGACGCCACCACGCTCACTGAGGCCGGATACGTCGGCGAGGATGTCGAGAACATCATTCTCAAGCTTCTCCAGGCCGCCGACGGCGACGTCAATCGCGCCCAGCAGGGCATCATTTACATCGACGAGATCGACAAGATCGGCCGCAAGGACGAGAACCCCTCCATCACGCGCGACGTTTCCGGCGAAGGCGTGCAGCAGGCACTGCTTAAGATTCTCGAGGGCACAGTCGCCAACGTGCCTCCGCAAGGCGGCCGCAAGCATCCGCATCAGGAGTTCACTGCTGTCGACACCACCAATATCCTCTTCATCTGCGGCGGCGCCTTTGTCGGCCTCGAGCGCGTCGTAGGCCGCCGCATCGGCAAGAAGGCTCTCGGTTTCCGCGCTGTCGATGCAGACGCCGATCAGGCCACCACGCGCTCCCATCGCGATACCGAGCTGCTCCGCAGAACCGAGCCGCAGGACCTCATCAAGTACGGCCTCATTCCCGAGTTTGTCGGCCGCCTGCCCGTCATGGGCGTTCTCGACGAGCTCGACGAAGCCGCGCTCATCGAAATCCTTACCAAGCCGCGCAACGCCATTCTCAAGCAGTACCAGCGCCTCTTCGAATACGAAAACGTCCGGCTGCACTTCACGCAGGCCGCGTCCTGCGCCGTCGCCCGCGAGGCCATGGCGCGCAAGGTCGGCGCCCGCGGCCTGCGCATGATCCTCGAAGAACTCATGCTCGACCTCATGTATCACCTGCCTTCGAACAAGCGCGTCCGCGATCTCGAGATCACCAAAGACATGGTCGAGCGCCGCGATCTCTCGCTCTGCCTGCTTGAAAAAGCCGGCTGATTTTTCGCCGAGCGATTCACCGCAGCTCAAGCCCGGAACCCTGGTTTCTTAATCGGAGCCCGGGTTTCTTGTTGCAGCAAAATCAAAACTGAACCGCATTAGACGTAAGCCACCTGCGCGCGGACCCATGGTTTTGTTGCGGGATTCAACTTTCTTCAACCCAACGATTGACCCCAGCTTTCGCACTGCAACTTTTCCTCTCGAAAGCGTGTCTACACACGCAATGGCCGGTGAGCACGATCAAGGCCACAAGGGAGAAAAATCAAATGAACGCAACCAAAGCAACCATCGTTCTGGGCGCGCTGCTTTCCGCGAGTGTCATGTTCGCGCAGGCGCCTGACTCGAGCCAGGCCCCCGCTGCAAGTTCGGCGCAAGCCGCGCCTTCGCAGCCGGGCAACCAGCACCGCAACTTCGATCCCAGCCAGTTTGCCGCGCATCTCGGCCAGCGGCTCGGCCTCAGCAGCGATCAGGTGGCGCAGATCACGCCCATCCTCGCGGCTCGCCAACAGCAGATGCAGACCCTGCGTGCCGACACTTCGCTCAGCGTGCAGGATCGCCACACCAAGGCGCATGCCATCATGCAGGACACCAACACCAAGATCGAAGCCGTCCTGACGGACCCGCAGAAGCAGCAGTTTGAGCAGATGCTTGCCCAGCGCCGCGCGCGCCACAACCACCAGCCGCAGCCCTCCCAGCCCCAGGCCTAAGCGCAAGGACCGAGATCAGCTAAAGCCCAGGTCTCAGATTTGAGACCTGGGAACGCGGCTGATCCATCGCCGATCTTCTACTGGATCGTCTCGTCTTTTTCCACGACAAGTGTCGTATTCACCAGGCGCATGTCAATCGGCAGGCCGCCGACCGTCGAAGCCACGCTGCGCACGATGGTTTCAAAGTCACTCACCATTGTGGGATCGTTCCAGGTGCCGTCGCTTACCACGAACGCGAGAGTTGTCCCGCCGTCCTTCGTCAAGAACACATTGGCTCCCTTGCCCTGAAAGAATCCAATCGATTTCAACTGCTGGCCCAGTGCCTGAGCATCTGCCTGGGTTGCGGTGCCCTCGTAAATCACTGCGTCGCCGCCGCCGAAATCCACCTCGCCCACCGTCGCCGACTTCTCTACGGTCTTGGTGTTGTTCAGGAGTTGCACCTGCACAGGCAGACCGCCGACCGACGAAGCCACCCCCCGTGCAATCTCTTCAAACAAAGCAACAGTGCCCGCCTGGTTCCAGGCGCCGTCCTGAACCACGAACCCGATCACAGTGCCGCCTGTCCCCTTGCTGAGCAGCACCGTCACACCGCGATCCTGGAAATATCCCGGTGTCTTCAGTGCGTTGCCCAGCGCCGTGGCATCGTTCTTCGTTGCTGTGCCCGAGTACACCACCTGGTCCTTGGTCCCGATCGTCACCGTATTCTGTGCTAGTCCATATTGCGAGGCGAAATTCTGCCATTGTCCGGTGTAGTAGAGGTAAGCGACAAGCCCACAGCCAAGAAGCAGCGATGTCACGATCGCCACCCCGACTGCGCGCCACTTTGAGAAAAGCTGTCCGCCCCACGCGACGTGCGTTTTGATTGCGTTGCCCTGCAACTCCCTCGCGGCGAGGCCAGTACAAACAAACAGCACAATGGACGCAATCGCGGGGCTTTGCGTCGATTTCAATCCCATCAGGATCAAGCCCGCAGACGCCGCCGCTCCCAGGATGAGCGCGAGAATGCCGTTGCCGCCTTGACCGAGCTTGCGGTAATTCGAAGCGATGAGAACGGTCCCGGCAAGGGGACTGCCTAAGAAGGCTGCCAGGAACACGGCCCCCACGTCATACAAGCGATAGGCAGGGGGCGTGTATTGCGGGTATTGGGGGTAGCCCCCAACCTGGGGATAAACAGTCGACATAGATTCCTCGCTCCGGGAAAATAGTGGTGCTGAAAGGTTAATGCCTCCGCATGACTCGCGCCAGACAAAATTGCACGACACTCTGTGAAAAATCTCTGGCATCGGACAGCCCGTCCCTCAATCCTTAATTTCGCTCGAACCCGGTTCCTTCTGCCCGGCGCCCGGGAATATGATGGATTCACCAGGTTCAACCAGGAGGGGCGGATGAACGATCGAAAGCAGATTTCCACGCGCGGGCAAGGACGTCGCGAGTTCCTGAAAGCCGGTGGCGCGGTAACCGCCGCATTATTGGCGCAGACCGCGATGCCCGAGACGCCGAAGGCGCTCCCAGCTCTTCCCTCAAATCCCGTTACGCCCAACGCCATGCCCACGCGCAACCTGGGCAAAACCGGCTACAAGGTCGGGATTTTCTCGCTCGGTGGCCAGGCCGCTCTCGAGCAGGCGAACAACTTCGACGTCGCCGTGCCCATCATCGATCGCGCCCTCGACCTGGGCGTCAACTACATCGACACATCGTCCATCTACGGCGGTCCCGATCGCTGGAGTGAGCAGTACGTGGGCAAAGTGATGGCTCACCGGCGCAACCTGGCGTTCCTCGCCACCAAAACGAAGGAGCGCACGCGCGACGGCTCTTTGCGCATGATCGAGAAATCGCTCGAGCTGCTCCAGACCGACCACGTAGACCTGTGGCAGTTGCACGACATTGGCACTCTCACGGATGTGAACGAAGTCTTCGCCAAGGGCGGCGCCATGGAAGCACTGTTGGAAATGAAGGAGCAGAAGGTCGTCCGCTTCCTAGGCCTCACCGGCCATTACCGCCCCGACGCGCTTATCGAAGGCATTCAGCGCTATCCATTCGACGCGATTCTGATGGCGATGAACGCTGCCGACCCGCACTTCTTCAGCTTCAACTCGGCTCTCTTGCCGTTGGCCGTCGAGCGCCAGATGAGCATCATCGGCATGAAGGTTCCGGCGCGTGGCCGTCTGCTCTCTAATTGGACGCCGCAGCCGCTCTCAGTGCAGGCTCACATGTGGGAAGGCATGGTTCCGGCCCCGACCTCCGGCACGCTCACCATGCGCGAAGCCATGTACTACTCGCTCTCACGCCCGGTCAGCACCGTCATTATTGGTTGCGACTCCATCGCGCAGCTCGAAGAGAACGTAAATCTTGCCCGCGAGTTCACGCCGCTGAGCGATGCTCAGGCCGCCGCGCTGGTGGCTACTGCTGAGCCGGTGGCCAAGCCGTCGCTGTTTTTCCGCTTTTACGACCGGCCATAGCCGCGCCGCTACAAATGATTGATCAACGACGCGATGCACGCCGCGCCGAATCCGTTATCGATGTTCACCACTGAGACATTCGGTGCGCAGGTGTTGAGCATCCCGAGCAGCGCTGCCACGCCGCCGAGCGATGCGCCGTAACCCACGCTCGTTGGCACTGCGATCACCGGCGCATTCACCAGTCCGCCCACCACCGTCGGCAGAGCGCCCTCCATGCCGGCGCAGACAACAAGCACGCGCGCCGAATGCAGCGTCTTCTGCTGCGCCAGCAGCCGATGAATGCCTGCCACGCCCACGTCTGCCACGAGCTCGACCGTGTTGCCCATCAGCCGCGCCGTCACAGCAGCCTCCTCTGCCACAGGCAAGTCGCTCGTTCCAGCGCACACCACCCCCACGGTTCCCTTACCGGCGGGCGCCTCTGTCTGCATCAGCGTAATGGCCCGCGCCGTCTCGTGAAACTCCGCTCGCGGCTCCGCGCCGTGCACTGCCTCAAACACCTCGCGCGAAGCGCGTGTGGCCAGCACATTTCCTCCGGCTTTCGCCATCCGCTCGAAGATCGCTGCCACTTGTGCCGGCGTCTTGCTCTCCGCGAAGATCACCTCCGGCATTCCGGTGCGCAGCGCGCGATGATGGTCGAGCTTGGCGAAGCCAAGATCCTCGAAGGGCAAATTGCGAAGCCGCTCCAACGCTTCAGCCACGCTGGCCGACCCGGAACGCACTTCGTTCAACAGCGCTTCAATCTGCAAGCGATCCATCAGCGCCCTTTCTCCACCTGTTTCTCTGTTGCCGCGCGCTCCGTCTCCGCATAGGCCCGCATCGCCTCCTGCATCACCCGCTTGAGCGGAACACTTTGCTGGCGCGCGATGTTGCGGCACACCTCATACTCCGGTGATGCATTGGCCACCTCGCCGTTGGGCCAGCGCGCAACCTTGATCTGCACCTTACCCCACTCCGTATTCACGTCCACAAACTCGCGCGCCAGCGCCACCTTGTTTTCCATCCGCCAGCGCAAGCCGATGGTTGTTGTCTCGCGCAGCAGCAGGTCGCGCAGCGCGGGCATCGCTTGGGTGCTCGAGAGCACGGTGATCTGCACGCCTGTCCGCCCTTTCTTCATCTGCACCGGCACCCTGTAAACGTCCCACGCGCCCGCCTCCATCAGCAGCTCGCTCACGTAGGCCAGCAACTGCGGAGTCGCGTCGTCGATCACAGTCTCAATCACCGCGATCGGTTCCGTGCTCACCGCTTTCTCTTCCGCCTCGCTCACCAGCAGCCGCAACAGATTTGGCTCGTCCGGCGTGTCGCGCCCGCCCGCTCCGTAGCCGCGCGCTTTCACGCTCATCGCGGGCAGCGTCCCGTACGTCACGTCCAACATGCGCAGCACGGCAGCGCCGGTCGGCGTCACGCGCTCCATCGGCGTTCCCGCGGCATACACGGGCGCATCGCCAAGCAGCGCCAGCGTCGCGGGCGCAGGCACCGGCAGTGTCCCGTGCGCGCACTTCACCGTCCCGCTTCCAACATTCAGGGGCGAAGCCATCCAGCGGTCTACTCCCAGCGCCTCGCATCCCGCCGCCGCGCACACAATGTCCACAATCGTGTCCACTGCGCCCACTTCATGGAAGTGGACTTTCTCAATGGGGATGGAATGGATCGCCGCCTCCGCCTCGCCCAGCAATTGGAAGGCACGTGCCGCGCGCTGTTTCACCGAATCCTTGATTGGTGCACTCTGAATGATCCCCAGGATCGTTGAAAGCGACCGATGAGGCGCGTGCTCGTGGCTGTGCTGCGCCGGTTCGGTCTCGTGCGAATGGTGCTCATGATCGTGATGGTCGTGTCCGTGGGGTTCAGGCGAATGTCCGTGGTCGCACTCGTGTTCTGGTCCCTTGGTCCCTCGGTCCCTTGGTCCCTGTTCTTCCGTTACCACGTCAACTTTGATCGCCGCCAGTCCGCCGCGGCTCACTTTGCGCATCTCCAGTCGCGCGCCCACATTCAGGGCCACCGCCGTCTCGGCAAGCAGCTCGAAGGGCACGCCTGCATCCACAAGCGCGCCCAGCAGCATGTCTCCGCTGATCCCGGAAAAGCACTCCAGATAGCCGATTCGCATCGCTTTGTGATTCTAACTTGTTTCAGGCCGGAGAAGGGCGGTGAGAAGGCCTTATATACCCCGCCGCGCCAGCACTTCGGCGGGCAATACTGCATTCATTGAACCCGAGCGAAATCCTGTGCAATCGAGCGTGACGTATTTGAATCCCGCTTGTTTCAGCGCCGACGTGATCGCGTCCATCATCTCCATCGTCAACGCGCCCGGCAACTCGTTGCGCGCAATCTCCACGCGCGCCAGCTCGCCGTGGTGGCGCACGCGCAGCTCGCGAAAGCCCAACTGCCGCAGGCTCTCCTCGCCGCGCTCCACCTGCTCCAGGACTTCGCGCGTCACGGTGCGTCCATACTCCACGCGTGAAGACAGGCACGGCGCCGCCGGGCGATCCCATACGGGGTAGCCGGCCGCCTTGGCCAGCGCGCGCACTTCCAACTTCGTCAGCCCCGCTTCGGCGAGCGGCGCAAGCACTGTGTGCTGCTCGGCCGCGCGCTGGCCGGGGCGAAAATCGCGCGTGTCATCTGCGTTCATCCCGTAGGCAATATTCGCAAAACCTAGCTTCGCACCCAGCTTTTCCATCACCTGAAACAGCTCATCCTTGCAGTGGAAACAGCGGTTCGCGTCGTTCCGCGCGTATTCCTCGCGGTCCAGCTCCCCGGTCGCCACCAATTGCAGCGGCATTCCAATCGATTGGGCAAACGCAGTGGCCTGCTCCATTTCGCGCCGTGCCAACGAGGCCGAATCGGCCAGCACGGCCAGCATGCGCTCGCCAAGCACGCGATGCGCCGTGGCCGCCAAAAACGCCGAATCCACCCCACCCGAATAGGCCACCATCAGGCCACCGAGCTGCTCCAGCCGGCTCTCCAGCTTGCGCAGCTTTTCCTGGGCTTCCGGCGTGCCGCCATCGCTGGTTCGCGCTGCCTGAGCCTCCACGATCTTCGTCTGTGCGCTTGCCGCCATGCCTCCGATTATACCTTCGGCCATTTTTGCCGTTCTCGCCGGGCCCTTTGAATTGGCCAGATCCCGGCCTTGCGTTTGACGCCCCCGCCTGCGGGCAATAGCTTGGAAGAGAGCGAACCAGCGTCTTTTTGCTCTCCTGGAACAAGGAGGTTGGATGCGGCAGAGGTTATTCTCGGGTTTTCCCGCGGTCTTTTTGCTTCTTGCGTTGCTGCTGGCAGTGTCCGCGGCTTCGGCGCAGGATCTGCAAAGCTTTGAAAAGCGGATCAGCGTCAAAGTGCTTCCCAATGGGCTCACGCTGGTCCTTTGCGAGCGTCATGACGCGCCGGTCTTCAGCTACATCACATTCATCGACGCTGGCGACGTCAACGACCCCTCCGGCGAAAGCGGTCTGGCGCACATGTTCGAGCATCTCGCTTTCAAGGGCACCAGCCAGATCGGCACTACCGACTACGCTGCCGAAAAAATTGCTCTCGCAAAGGTTGAAGCGGCCAATGACGCCTACGAGGCCGAGTACCTGAAGCCCGTCGGGCGCAGCGAACAGAAACTCGCCGAGCTGCAGAAGGCCTTTCTTGCCGCGCAGGCCGAAGCGGAGAAATTCGTGATCCCCAATCAGTTCACTGAGGTTGCTGAGGCCAACGGCGCGCACGATTTGAACGCCGCGACCGGCCTAGACGACACGCAATATTTCTGGTCGATGCCGGAGAACCGCCTCGAGCTTTGGGCGTGGATGGAGTCGAGCCGCCTCTCCGATGTTGTTCCGCGAGAGTTCTACAAGGAACGCGACGTCGTGATGGAAGAGCGCCGCATGCGCGTGGACTCGAACCCAATCGGGCGCCTCGAAGAGCAGTTCTTTGCGACCGCTTACGTCGCGCACAACTACGGACGCAGCGACATCGGCTGGCCCAGCGAGGTCGGCCAGATCACTGCCACTGAGGCCATGGTCTTCCACAAGAAGTTCTACGTCGGTGGCAACATCGTCATCGCTATCGTGGGCGACGTCGATCCCAAAACCGATTTGTCCATGCTGGAAAAGTATTTCAGCCGCGTTCCCGCCGGCCCCAGGCCGGAGGACATGACGACCGTGGAGCCTCAGCAATTCGCCGAGAAATCCGTCGTCATTCGCGAGCAGACGCAGCCAGTCTATCTTGAGGGCTATCACCGCCCCAGCTATCGCGACCCCGATGACGCGGTCTACGACGCGATCAGTGACATCCTGTCGAATGGGCGCGTGTCGCGGCTCTACCGCAGTCTCGTGGAGCAGCAGCAGATTGCGGCGGAGGCTATCGGCGAAAGCCCGGTGCCCGGCGAGAAGTATCCGAGCCTGTTCATGTTTGGGGCCGTTCCCCTCCCCGGACACTCTCCGGCGGAGATGCGCGACGCCATTCACAAGGAGATTGAAAAACTGAAGACAGCCGACGTTACCGACGCTGAGCTCGAAATGTTTAAGACCAGAACTCGCGCCGACCTTCTGCGCGGGCTCGACGACAACCAGGGCCTCGCCGACTCTCTCGCCGAGTACCAGACGCGCTACGGCGACTGGCGCCAGTTGTTCCTGCAGCTTGATCGCGTCGACAAGGTCACCAAGGCCGACATTCGCCGTGTGGCCAACCAGGTTTTTGTGGCCTCGAACCGGACCAGCGCGGAGATCGACACCGAGCCCCCGGCAGCACCCGCGAAACAGGATGGCGCCGCGAAACAGGATGGTGGCGCGCAATGAACAGTTTCAATAAATCAAGAAATTGGGTGCCCCAGGTCCGGATTCTCGGACCTGGGAAAGGGCAGCAGTTCGCCATCCGCCTGGCAGCGGTCGTATCGCTGCTTATACTGTCTGGTTTGCTTTCTCCCGCGCAGCAAGCCAAGCCCTGGGAGCACATTCCCATTCCACCGCTCCACGCCTTCAATCCGCAGCAGCCCAAACGCATCGAGCTGAAGAACGGCATTGTGGTCTTTTTGCAGGAAGATCACGAACTCCCGTTCATCTACGGCTCGGTGCTTATTCACGGTGGGCCCCGCGATGAAGATCCGTCCAAAGCCGGATTCATCGGTCTCTACAGCCAGGCCTGGCGCACCAGCGGCACGGCGAGCATGGACGGCGACGCCATGGACGATCTGCTCGAAGCCAAAGCCGCGCACATCGAAACCGATGGCGACGACGACTCCACTGCGCTTTCCTGGGATTCGCTGAAGGGCGACGCCGATCAGGTCTTTTCTCTGGCCATGGACCTGCTCTTCCATCCCAAATTCAGCGCGGAGAAGCTCGAACTCGCACAGCAGCAGGAAGCCACCTCAATCATCCGCCGCAACGACGACGAGGACGGCATCGCCGGCCGCGAATCGGCCAAGCTGGTCTACGGCGTCAACAGCCCTTACACGCGTCAACCTGAGCTGGCCACCATCGCCGCTGTCACCGTCTCCGATCTGCAGGCATGGCACGAACGAACCCTCAAGGGAAAGCTCATCGTCGGCATCTACGGCGACTTTGATCCCGCGGCCATGGAGACCAAGGTTCGTGCGGCATTCGAAAGCCTTCCTCCCGTGACCCCCGAGCCGCCTCGCCACGACGAGTTCACCGGGCCCAGGCCCGGCGTCTACTTCATTGACAAGGAGGATGTAAATCAGTCCAACGTGCAGATCGTCGCCCTCGGCGTCGACCGCCACAATCCCGATGTCCCGACGCTCGATGTCATGAACGAAATCCTTGGCGGCGGATTTGGCAGCCGGCTCTTCCTCAAAGTCCGCACGCAGCTCGGATTGGCTTACGAGGTCGGCGGCGGCTTCTCGCTGCCTTATGACCATCCGGGATCGTTCCACGTTGAGGCGCTCACGAAGAGTGTGTCGACCGTCGACGCAACCAAAGCGGCCGAGGCCGAGATTGCCGGCTTGAACACCAAGCCCTTCACGCAGGCCGAGCTCGAACGCGCCAAGGACGACATCGTCAACTCCTTCCTCTTCGACTACGACACGAAAGATAAGATCCTGGACGAGAGCGAGAAACTCGAGTTCTATGGCTATCCGCCCGACTATCTTGAGACCTACCACGCGGCCCTCGAGAAGGTCACCCTCGCCGATCTCACTGCCGCAGCCAAAAAATACATCCACCCTGAAAAGCTCGCCGTATTGGTTGTAGGCAATGGGCCGGAAATCAAGCCAAGTCTCGATGCGCTCGGCATGGGTGCTCCGCAACCAATCGACATTACTATCCCGCAACCGTCCGGCCCGCCGCCGCAGGCCGGCGCTGCGCCGCAATAACGGGCCCTTCGCTTCGCCGACCCGCTCGGACCGAGTCTGCGCAACACGCCAGGAGAAAGTGAAATGACGACCAGCTCAAACCCCCCGGCAAGCGCACCCGCAGCAACCACGGCTGGCCAGCCGTCCCAGCACGCCGCGCGTCAACACGCCGCGGCTGCGCGCCTCATCGCCGCCGGAGTCACCATCGACCGGCCTGACACCTGCGTCATCGATCCCGATGTTGAAGTCGCGCCCGGCACGGTCATCGAGCCATTCGCGCAATTGCTAGGCCGCACGCGCGTAGGCTCCGGCTGCCGCATCCGTTCCTTTTCCGTCATTGAAAACTGCACCCTCGGCAATGGCGTGCAGATCCTTCAAAGCTGCGTCCTCGAGGATTCCACCATCGCCGATGGCGCGCGCCTTGGGCCGTTCACCCACCTGCGCCCCGGAAACGAAGTCGGCGAAAACGCTCACGTCGGCAACTTCGTCGAAATGAAAAAGTCGCGCCTCGGCAAGGGAGCCAAAGCCAACCATCTCACCTACCTCGGCGACGCCGAGATCGGCGAAGGCTCCAACATTGGAGCCGGAACCATCACCTGCAACTACGACGGTGTCAACAAGCACGTCACGCGCATTGGCAAAGCCGCGTTCGTTGGCAGCGACACCACGCTCGTCGCGCCCATCACCGTCGGCGACGGAGCCTATATCGGCGCGGGTTCCTGCATCACCAAAGACGTCCCCGCCGACGCCCTCGCCGTCAGCCGCGCCAAACAGGTCAACATCGAAGGCTGGGCCACAACTCGCCGCGCCAAACGAGACGCGAAAAAGCCCTGACGATCCCATTACCCACCAAGGCCAGTCACGTTACAGGTTCGTCTCAACCCGGTGCCACGTTCGGGTGATTGAGACGAGATTGTCCGGATGGTACTCTCACGAAAAGACTTCCCTCCCTCCGCTTTCTCAGGCTCGCGGCGGTCGGGGAGCGAAGGCGTTATCTCGTTAATTTTGTGGACCTTTTTAGCCGGCGGCAGCGTCCAAAAGAGCGTGGCCTCGGCGGTGCGAGTAGCCAGGGCCTTGGATGGTTTCACAAAGTTGATAGTACCGCACGGAATCCAGGGCGAGCGCGCCGCGTAACCGGCAGTGAAGGGGACAAAGGCCGCCGCTTGAAAATGAATTTTGAACGGCGCATGAACAGATCGTGTGCGCCGCGTGGGTGATCGGGAAATGCCTGGCTTGTTAGGCTGCGCGGGCATAATAAAGACGGAGGCTGCCGATTGGCGTTATCTTTGGCAGACGTGAAAGCGATGGGTACAGCGAGGAGCACGCGAAACGAAGGCGACGCGCGCGCTCGCAAGCCTGCGCGTGTTCTCGTCGTCGACGACGAAGCTCCCGTCCGCACCATGATTGCCGCCGCTCTCGAACGCCAGGGATACACGGTTGAGCAGGCCTGCGACGGCCGCGATGCCCTTGAAGCACTCGAGATGAACACCTTCAATCTCGTGCTCACTGACATCGTCATGAACGATCTCAACGGTATCGCTCTGCTCGAGCGCATCCACGCTCTGCAGCCCAATCTGCCCGTCGTCATGGTCACTGCCGTTCACGACATCAGCGTGGCCATCGACTCCATGCGCCGCGGAGCCTACGACTATCTCCTCAAGCCTTTTGAGGGCGAGCAGTTGCTGAACACCGTCGAGCGCGCGCTCAATCATCGCCAGGCCCTCGAGGAAACCCAGAACTACCACCAGAGCCTCGAAGAAATGGTTCGCGCCCGCACTGAGATGCTGCGCCACGCCATGGAAGATCTTGAGCACTCTTACGACGTCACGCTTGAGGCCTTGGGCGACGCCCTCGACTTGAAGGACTCCGAAACTGAAGGCCACTCCAAGCGCGTCACCGCCTACGCCATTGCGCTCGCCCGCGCCATGGGCATTCCACCCGAGGAAATCAAAATCATCGCGCGCGGCGCCTTCCTGCACGACATCGGCAAGATGGCCATCCCCGACGAAATCCTCCGCAAGCCCGGCAAGCTCACCGAAGAGGAGCAGGCGCTCATGCGCGAGCACTGCGCCCGCGGCTACAACATGCTGCGCAAAATCCCCTTTCTCGCCGGAGCCGCCGAAATCGTCTTCTGCCATCAGGAGCACTTCGACGGAAACGGCTACCCCAATCGCCTCGCCGGGCGCGAAATTCCCATCGGCGCGCGAATCTTTGCCGTGGCTGACACCCTCGACGCCATCACCAGCGACCGTCCCTACCGCAAGGCTCGCGGCTTTGATGCCGCCCGCCAGGAAATCCTCCACTGCTCTGGAACGCAATTCGATCCCGCCGTGGTCGAGGTCTTCCTCAAGATTCCCAACGAGCTCTGGCAGGAGCTCCGCTCCGAAATCAGCGGCCAGCACATGCGCTTCTCCACCTTCGAATTGGCCCGCACCCAGGCCGCCTCGTAAAACTTCACCGTCAATCAGACTTGAAACGGGCGCAACCCAGCCACAAACGAGTGGGTGCCCCCTGTCCCGATTCTGGGACGTCGGATACCGCGGACCCACGTTACTCATGCGCTGTCATCTTGAGCGGAGTCCGCCGCAGCGGACGGAGTCGAAAGATCTGCGGTTGCTCTTCGCATTGCGTCAGGGCACGTCTGCAACCTTGCCCCAAATCCCGCGCCGTAGGCGCAGCGGATGTTAGCCCCGCGCTTCAGCGTGGGGAAGCCGTGCAAATCAATCCTTCGGAGTCCCGTAGGGACGGCGCGTATTCGATCACGGCGGAGGGAGCAGAGGCCTTCAGGCCTCTGAACTCCACGCCTGCACTGATCCGGCCTTTAGGCCCGGAAACTGACCACTGTTCACTGTCTACTGTCCACTGACCACTGAATTCCGTTTCGGGCGTAGAATACTGCCATGATGTTCCGGGCCGCAATCGCTCTCGTCGCGCTTGCCGTGCCGGCCATTGCGCAACATGGCGGCACGCACGCTGGATCTTTCGGCAATCGAGGATTCGCAGGGCACGCTGGCTTTTCCTCGCATCCCGCTTTCTCGCAACCCGGCAGCTTTGCGCGGCCGTCGCAGCCGGCCCGCTACGGCCCCCGGTACGGCCCCATGCCTGGCACGGGATTTCGAGCGATCGGTCCACCGAATCACTCGGGCCTGAGAATTCCGTACAACGGAAGCTCGAGCCTGAGAACTCCCTACAACGGAAATCGCTACAACAGCGATAGATTGACGGCGGGCCGTTCTGCGCCAAGCCGTTCTCTGTATGATCCGAGGGCTGCCGGCCTGTCTCGCGGCCGGGATCGGGATCACGATCAATTCGACGCACGCCGTCGGCAGTTCCAAAACTGGTATGTCTCCACCTATCCAAATTGGCTCGGATACCCCTATCTGATCGATCCCGGCTTTTACGATTGGGGAGATTCCGATGACTCTGCAGACGATAGCTCTCAGGGCGGCAGTTCAGAGCCCGGTAGCTACGAGCCTGACCAGGCCCCCGATAGCTACTTATCTGACCAGAATGGACCGGCTCCGCTTTACCCGCCTCCGTATCCAGAGGAAGGCTATTACGCGCCAAATCAGCAGCTCGCTGCAGCGGCGCCAACCGCACCTTCCGCGCCCGAGCAGCTTCTTACAGTGATTTTCAAGAGCGGTCGCGCTCCAATCGAGGTCGAGAACTACCTGATGACCGCAAAGGTTCTCACCGATCTTGATTCCGAGCACTACGAACAGATTCCGTTGGATCAGATCGACCTTGCCGCAACCCAAAACTTCAACAAAGCCGCGGGCGTGGAGTTTCAGGTTCCGGGCGCATCGCGCAATTGAACACTAACCACTAACCACTACCCACTAATCACTAACCACTGTCTTTAGGAGCTGAACCCATGCCCGTCCTTTCCCCCGATGCCGCTAAATCCCGCCTTGCCCAACTCCCCGGCTGGCAAATTGAATCCGGCGAACTCGCCGAACAAGCCGCCCACCATCCCGACATCGACATCCGCTACAACCGCGTCCGCCTCGCCCTCGTCACCCACGACGCCGGCGGCATCACGGAGAAAGACTTCGACTTGGCCGTTCGGGTTCAGAGCTTGGCTCCATAGCAGTTAGCCGGCCATACAGTACGCTTCGGCACTGTCTGGCTATAATCCTGCCCAGAGGAAACAAACGATGAAGAGCATCACGCTTTACAAATATGACGGCGAGATTTTTCGCTCATTCAACGACATCTTTTCCGTGGCAACAGAAAACGGTGTTTTGACGTTTCGCTGGATGCGGAAGCCGGGGGACCAGGGCACAGCCGCGAAAGTGATGACAACTCTTCCCTTCTACGTTGAAGACGATTTGGAGTCCTGACGTAGCTGCCTGCGAGTATCCCCGAAGTCGTCACACTAGAAACCTGCCGTGAAGGCGGGTTTTCTATTAGCGCTTCACTTTACTGCAAAACGGCTCAGCCACCGAATTCGCTCCGTAATTCTGGATTTGAGTGGATTCTTCCCATTTTGTGGGACTCAATTGCATTCCATCCCAATGGATCGGCCAGCGAGCGCTGGCTAAATCGGCCGAGGGGAAGGGAAGCACACCCGGTTTTGCCTTCGCGGATTACTCGGCGATAAAGGCCTTGCGCAAGCCAAAGCAACTTATTCTAAAGCTCTTCTCTTTATGAGAGCTGAACTCCTGCCGCCGTGAACTCAATCTCTGACCCTTCAGAATCGCCGTCGGACTGGCATATTTCCGTCCGCCGTTAGATGCGCATTCGCAAATTAGGTTTACCAAGTTACTGCAAAATAAATTTTGAATTTTGTATTTGCAATTACCCCGATCTATGCTATCGTGTATTTATTCCGGTTGCGGGGATATTCGATTCATCTCTCCAAGGCCGGAAGTAGTTTGCGTCACTGGCCTCCCGGCACGAACAGCTATACCGTTCGTGCCGCCTTTTTTTGCGGACAGATCCGCCTCCTCACCCCTTTGTCCCCTCGGCCTCGGCCCATTGCTCCCTCAGTCTCTCAGTCCCTCAGTCCCTCAGTCCCTGCTTTCAAATGTCAAGCCCCCAGCCGCCCAATTCCAACGGCCTGCCCCACCCTAACTCGTTCTTTTTCTGATCTCTGACCCCTGATCTCTGATCTCTGCGAAGTTTGCCGATCATTTCGCCCCCTTCCCGCATAATCGCTTCATAAATCCAAATCCAGGCATTCATTTCTGGCGTCGGCTTCTTTTTCCTGTCTGGGGCTGCCGTAGGACGCATCGAAATGTGCGAAAAACGCAGGAAACTCGAATGATTTGACATCTTTACGAAAAGATGCTCTTTAGAATCAAGTACTTAGAGAAACACCCGCCTCGCAACCCCTTTGCCTTGACGTACTTGGCTTCAAAGATGGGGGGAGTGGGGAGGGGTTATCGAAGGGTAAACAGGATGGGTGGACTCATTCCAACTCGTCCCCCAGCCGCGATTCTAAGATTCGAAGACTGCCGTAATATTGGAACTGAGGCAACATCATGACGCACTTTTTCAAAAGCCGTTGGATCTGGACCCTGGCAGTCTTCGCGCTTACCGCAGCCAGCTATGCGCAGTGGTCGAATCCGGCCGAAGACGTGCCGGCATACCATCCTTCAGCCCCGCTCAATATCCATGCCATTCCGCCGATTCTTCACGGCGCCCAGCTCACAGGACCGAACTTCCGCTATCACTGGCAGGTGCGTGCGTATCAGTTGGCCGCTCAGATCCCCGCCGTCATCTACCAGCTCCCGTGCAATTGCCGCTGCGATCGCGCGCTTGGCCACACCAGCTTGCACAGTTGCTACGAGACGACGCACTCCACCGAGTGCGACGTCTGCGCTGCTGAAGGCTTCTACGCCTACTACAAAACGAAAGCGGGATGGACCCCCGCGCAGATTCGCGCCGGCATTGCCCGCCACGAATACGAGTCCATCGATCTCGACAAACAATAAATACTCGAGGAGGAGGACAATCGTGAAGCCGCGTAGCTTGGCTGTTTTCTCTGTGGCATTCCTGCTCTTGCTTGTCCCGTCGGCCCAGGCATGGGGGGCAGACAAAGCGGATGTCTACTTTGGCTACAGCCGTGTCGGTGCCAATCTGTATGCGCCAAATACGCCCGGCATGAATGGCTGGCAGGGCTCACTGCGGGTCAAGGCATTTTCAATCGTTGGCATCGAAGGCGACGTTTCGCATTACAGCCAGAATCCCCTCGGGCTGTCCGAGCAGGTAACACTGGCCATGTTCGGCCCCCGTGTGACCGTTCGCGCGGCGGGCTTCAGCGTCTTTGCTCATGGCCTCGCGGGGCTTGCCCATGAGAGCGCTACGATCCCCTTCCAGCCCACTGTCTCTTACAACGCCGCAAGCTATGCCCTCGGCGCCGGCGCAGACGTACCGCTGTTCCTCGGGTTCAAGCTGCGCGCCACGGGCGATTACCTGGGCAACAGCAAAGCGCCTTCGTCGGGTTCTCCAGCTCCCGCCCACTATCGCATTGGCGTAGGCGTCGCTTATCACTTCTAGCCGGGCGATTCGCCCAGCCGTCCCGCGGCTCCTCTACGCAATTTCGGCGTATAATAAGAGATGCAGCACGAGCCACTCGGCTCTGTGTGCACCCAGCGGCGTTTCAGGTTCATCAAAGAACCAGCCGCGAAGTGTGGGGGCGTCACGGTTTCGACGGGATCGATTGCGGCATGGGAGGCATGTCGGGGTGTGGGCACCCGTAATCGCCTGCAAAACTAAAGTTGCCAACGATAATCTGGAACTTGCAGCTTA
>Ga0224555_1000684_pt1 | contig 51953 bp, 48 predicted proteins | sample 714S23034metaG_FD_180687 | JGI IMG/M metagenome (GOLD analysis project Ga0224555, IMG submission 180687) | Peat soil microbial communities from Stordalen Mire, Sweden - 717 S2 30-34 | ecosystem: Environmental > Terrestrial > Soil > Wetlands > Peat | place: Sweden: Norrbotten County, Stordalen...
AGGACCCGGATGGATCCGGCCTGTGACCGGTATCAAGCGGGTCTGGATGCATTGATTGACGCCAGCAAGAGCGAGGCGGATAACGCGGCGAAAGTCATCCAATCGGCCGTCCGGAGTTCGCAACGGGGCATTTTGATCGGATTGATCTCGGCGCTGGTGGTTGGGACCGGACTGGCATTCATCATCATTCGCGGCACAACCAAGGTGCTGAGCACCATCGCCGTTTCGCTCGGCGAGGGCGCCGGCCAGGTGACGGCGGCGGCCGGCCAGGTGTCCGCTGCCAGCCAATCCCTCGCCGAAGGATCGAGCGAGCAGGCCGCATCCGTCGAAGAGACCAGCGCGTCGCTGGAGGAGATGCTGAGCATGACCACGCGCAACGCGGAGAACGCGCGGAGAGCCACAGACCTCGCCAAACAGGCGCGCGGGGTCGCCGACACCGGCGCCTCGGACATGCAGGCCATGTCCGCCGCCATGGAGGCCATCAAGGTTTCCAGCGACGACATCGCAAAGATCATCAAGACCATTGATGAAATCGCCTTCCAGACCAACATCCTCGCCCTGAACGCGGCGGTGGAAGCCGCTCGCGCGGGCGAAGTGGGGATGGGTTTTGCGGTGGTGGCCGACGAAGTGCGGAACCTGGCGCAGCGTTGCGCGCAGGCCGCCAAGGAAACTTCCGGCAAGATCGAAGGGGCCATCACGAGGACAGGCCAGGGCGTCGAGATGAGCGCCAAGGTGGCCAAGGCACTGCAGGAGATCGTCGAGAACATCCGCAAAGTGGATGAGCTCGTGGCCGAGGTGGCCGACGCCTCGCGCGAGCAGACCCTGGGAATCACACAGATCAACACCGCGGTCGGCCAGATGGACAGAGTGACGCAGGGCAATGCCGCCAATGCGGAGGAGAGCGCCGCCGCGGCCGAGGAACTCAACTCCCAGGCTCTCACCATGAAATCCTCGGTTTCACAACTCCTGGAACTCGTCGGGGGCAGCGCCGCCGGCCACGCACAAACCCTCGCCCACCCGGAGGCCAGGCTCAGGCACACCTCCACTCCCGGTGTTCCGACAGCCAGCGGAGCCAACCGGCATCCGGCCCGGACGGGACAACCGTCCCCAGCCACGAATCGGACGACCACTCCGCAAACCACCACGGCCAAAGCCCGGGAATCCATCCCGCTGGAAGACAGTTTCAAAGACTTCTGAGCGGAAGGTGGACCGCGACTGTGTGCGAAGCACCAGTCATTTCGCGCGATCCTCGTCACGGCCCGTTGGAACCGTCTCCAGCCCTCGTCTACGATCGTGCTGCGGCTAGTCCTCGGCGGACCCAGCCGCGCTCCTCAGCCTCACGGACCGCGACTGTGTGCAAAGCATCCGTGACTCGACCCGACATCCCATTTTGCAGAGACGATTCCCGTTACGGCGGGCTCGACAGGGTTCGGGTTTCCTGCTTCGATTTCCGCCCTGTGAAACAATCGATCGTCACGCTGGACATGGAGGGAGTATTGACTCCCGAGATCTGGATCGCCGTCGCCGAAAAGACCGGCATTCCTGAACTGCGCCGCACCACGCGTGACGAACCGGATTACGACAAGCTGATGCGCGGACGCCTGGCGATCCTGGACCGGCACGGTCTGAAGCTGTCCGACATCCAGCAGGTCATCGGCGCGCTCCATCCGATCGAGGGCGGGAAGGAATTTCTGGACGAGCTCCGATCGAAGACGCAGGTGATCATTCTGTCCGACACGTTCGAGCAATTCGCCTCGCCGCTCCTGCGCCAGCTTGGCTGGCCCACCCTGCTCTGCCACCGGCTGGTCGTGGAGAACGACCGGATCGTGGATTACCAGTTGCGGATCCGGGAGCAGAAGCGTGAAGCGGTGGCCGCGTTCAAGCGAATGAATTATCACGTGATCTCCGCCGGCGATTCCTTCAACGACACCGCGATGCTGCTGGAAGCGAATGTGGGAATCCTGTTTCGCGCGCCGGACAATGTCCGGCGGGAATTCCCGCAGTTCAAAGCCGTCGTGGCCTACGCCGATTTACTGAAGCTCATCCAGCAGGCGATGGCGTGAAGCTGCCGCTCGACAAGAGCGGGACGAGTCAAATCCCAAGAGGGGGTCGATCCATACAACGGACCGCGACGGTGTGCAAAGCACCGGTCGCTGCGGGTTGGCTGGGCTGATGGCCCCCGAGAGCCTGTTGCCGATGTGAAACAGCTTGGCCTGCTGCGGCTGGGCTTCGCCACAGCCACGCTCCACTGCCTTACGAAGTTGGAGAAACGGCCTTCAATCCTCGGCTTTGAACGTGCGGGAGATCAGATCCCGCACCGTCCGTTTCGGCTCCTTGCCTTCGTAGAGCAGCGCGTAAACCTCGTCCATGATGGGCGTCGGCACCTTCTTCTCGCGCGCAAGACGGTAGGCGGAGCGGGCCGTGGGATATCCCTCCGCCAGCTTGGGTTGGGAGGCTTGAATCGCCTGCAAGGTTTCGCCCCGGCCCAGCCGTTCGCCGAGGTCCCTGTTACGGCTCTGCCTCGAAAAGCAGGTCAGCATCAGGTCGCCCAGGCCGCTCAGACCCGCAAAGGTGTCCGGCTGCGCGCCGCACGCCACCCCCAGGCGGCGCATCTCGGCCAGCGCCCGCGTCACCAGGCCCGCCTTGGTGTTGTCGCCGTAACCCAGCCCGTCGCCCACGCCCGCCGCAATGGCGATGACATTCTTGAGCGCGCCGCCATATTCCACGCCGAGGATGTCCGTGCTGCGGTAAATCCGGAATTCGGGGCGATGAAAAAGTCCCTGGACGGTGCGGGCGGTGCCGTCGTTTTCGCTGGCGCAAACCACCGTCGTCGGGATGGCGAGCGCCACCTCGCGGGCAAAGCTGGGTCCCGAGAGCGCGGCCACACGATTTGCGGGAACCTGCTCGCGCAGGATGCTGCTCATGGTCTCGCCCGTTTCAAACTCGATGCCCTTGGTGACGCTCAGGAGGATGGCCGGATGCCCCTTCAACTTCGCGGCCACCTGCCGGAACGCCTGCGACGGGATGGCCATGACCAGGCACTCCCGCCCGCCGATCGCCTTCCCGAAGTCCGCTTCCACCCGCCAGTCGGTGGGCAATCGGACGCCCGGCAGATAGCGTTCGCTGCTCCCGCCCCGGAGTTCCTCGAGCGTCGCGGCGTTGATGTCCCACAGCGTCACCGCGTTGCCGTTTTCGTGGAGGACCTTGGCCAGCGCGGTTCCCCACGCTCCCGCGCCGAGGACGGCGACATTCATGGCGCGGCCTCCCTTTTCTTGAATTGGACGCGGTGTTCGGTGCCATCGAGGAGCCGTTGGACGTTCCGGCGGTGTTTGCAAATCGCCAGCACGCCCAAGGCGGCGGTGACGGCGGTCAATCCGGCGTCATGAGGGCTGGTGGTAAACCAGGTTGCGAACGGCAGTGTGAAGGAAGCGGCAATCGAGCCGACGGACACATAGCGGGTGATCGAGAAGGCAAGGATCCAGACGCCGACAATGATCAGCAGCGCCCAGGGCACGAGCGCGAGGAGCACGCCCGCCGACGTGGCGATTCCCTTTCCGCCCTTGAACCCGAGCCAGCAGGTGTAGTTGTGTCCCAGGATCACCGTGATGCCCGCCACGATCCGCAAATAATCCTCGAGATCCGGCGCCGGAGCGCCCGAAACCAGCCGGGCAATGAGAGGCGCCGCAACCTGCACGGCGACCCAGCCCTTCAAGGCGTCCGCAAGCAACACGAGCGTGCCGGGGCCCTTCCCCAGTGAGCGAACCACGTTCGTCGCACCGATGTTGCCGCTGCCGACCGTGCGGATGTCGATGCCGCGGGCTTTTCCCACCAAAAATCCGGTTGGAATGGAGCCCAGCAGATAGGCGGCGACGGCGGTTGCAAAGTAACCAAGAATCGGCACGGCTGTACTTTATGAGCGCAGGGTCCAAAGTTCAAAGTCCAAAGTGAGAGCGTGCCGGAGCCCTCGTGTGACGTTATTTCGACTTTCGGTGACGTGATTCTGCTGGCACACTGGGGGCGTGTCGATGAAAGGGAAAGTTCGAATTGCAGTCCTGGGCGTGGGTTCGCTTGGCAAGGAGCATGCCCGGATTTATTCCGAACTCGCCGCCGCGGGCCAGGTCGAGTTTGCCGGCGTCTATGACGTGGTCGCCGAGGTTGCGCGCAAGTGGGCGCAGAAGTTTCAGGTGCGCGCTTTCGGCTCCCTCGAGCAGGCCGCCGCCGCCAGCGACGCGCTCAGCATCGTCACGCCCACCACCACCCACTTCGACATCGCCAAAGTCCTGCTGGAACAGGGCAAACATGTGCTGGTGGAAAAACCGATGACCGAGAACGCCGCACAGGCGGTCGAGATCGTCCGTATCGCCCAGCAAAAGAACTGCGTGCTGCAGGCCGGCCACGTCGAGCGATTCAACCCCGTTTTCAAGTACCTCCAAACCGTTGTCACCGATCCGCGCTTCATCGAAACACACCGGCTCTCCCCCTACCCGGCCCGCAGCACCGACATCGGCGTGGTGCTCGATTTGATGATCCACGACCTGGACGTCGTGCTCGCGTTTGTCAAATCACCCGTGACCAGTTTCGATGCCGTGGGCATTCCCGTCCTGAGCCGGTCCGAGGACATCGCCAACGCCCGCCTCCGCTTCGCCAACGGCTGCGTCGCCAACCTGACCGTGAGCCGCGTCAGCCCGGAACGGATGCGGAAGATTCGCGTTTTCAGCGGCGGGGCAATGCCGAGCTATGTCTCGCTCGATTACCGGGCGCAGGAGGGGTTCATTTACCGGATCGCCCGCGACGGCGAGGAGGAGAGTTCGCTCCTGAAGAAGCTTCTGGCCTCCAGGGATTCGACCATCGTGAGCGAATTCGGCGGCAAACGCATCGTCCGCGAACCGGTGCCGATCGCGAAGGAAGAGCCGCTCAAACTGGAGTTGCAGCATTTCGTCAACTGCGTCCGCCAGAAGCAGACGCCGTTGGTCAGCGGCGAGTCCGCCCGGCGGGCTCTGGACCTGGCGTTTGAAATCACAAAGCGAACTCAAGGCAGCGGAAGTTAGCGCCATGCCACCCCGCTTCTGGTTCCCTTCCGCGATCGACAAGCCCGACAGGAGGCGTTCGGCCGGCCGGCGTGGATTGCCGCGGCAGCAGTTGAAAACCGGAAAATCACGGATGGACTTAGCACGGCTGAAGGCGCACCCAGAACATCCAACAACCAACATCGAACTCCCAACATCCAATGGCAGGAATGGAGCTGCTTTTCGCTGGATGCTGGATGTTCGCTCCCGACCTCCACAGCGGCAGAGGACTGCCGCACTCCAGGACGCTGGCGCGCCCAGCCTTAATCATTGGATGTTCAATGTTGGGCGTTGGATGTTCGCTCCTTCAACTTTCAACTTTCAATTTTCAACCTGCAACCGAGAAAAGAGGTGAAGCCCAAACAGATCATGATCATTGCCGGCGAAGCCAGCGGCGACGTGCTGGCCGCCGAACTCGTCGGCGCTTTGCGACGGGAGCTGGCTGCCGTCGAATCGGCGTATTCGTCCGATTTGCAGCCGCTCCGGACCGGGCTCGAGCCCCGGTTTTTCGGCGCCGGCGGACCCTGCATGAAAGACGCCGGGGTGGAACTGGCCTTCGACCTGACCGAGCATTCGGTCATCGGCCTGTCCGGCGTGGTGAAGCATTATTTCAAGTTTCGCGGATTCTTCAACCGGCTTTGCCGCCTGGCGCTGGAGCGCGAACCCGACGTCATCGTCTGCGTGGATTTCTCGGGATTCAACCGCCGGTTCGCCCACGCGATCAAGCAGTACGCCCGCCGCCGGCACGACTGGTTCCATGACTGGCAGCCTCGGACCGTGCAGTATGTTTCGCCGCAGGTCTGGGCTTCGCGCGAGAGCCGCGCGTATCAGATTGCCCGCGACTACGACCTGCTCCTGAGCATCTTCCCGTTTGAAAAGGACTGGTATGCGAAGCGGGTGCCGAAGCTGAAGGTGGAGTTTGTCGGCCATCCGACCGTGGACCGGTACCAGAGGGCGGGAGGCGGGAGGCGGAGGTCGGAAGAGTTGCCGGCCGCGCCTTTGGTGCTGCTCCTGCCGGGGAGCCGGCCGAGTGAATTGAAGCACCATCTGCCAGTCATGCTCGGCGCGCTCGAACTGATGCGCGCTTCCTCGCCCCAACTGCGCGCGCGAATGGTCCTGCCCAATCCGTCGCTGGCGCAGCGGGCGAAGTCGTCGAAAATGCCGCCCGATCTGGAAATCCAGGTCGGCGGGCTGTCGGAGGCGCTGGAACAGGCCGACATCGCCCTGGCTTCAACCGGCACGGTCACCATGGAATGCGCCTGGTTCGGCGTGCCCGCGGTCACGCTGTACAAAGCCTGGTGGGTCGAGTACCAGATCGCCCGGCAGATCGTGAAGGTGAAATCGTTGACGATGCCGAACCTGCTTGCCAACGCGGAGGTTTTTCCCGAGTTCATCCAGAACGCCGCCACGCCGGAAAGCCTTTCCTGCGCCGCGCTGGGTCTGCTTCGCGATCAAGACCACCGTCGGCGGGTGAGAATGGATCTGGCCAGGATTGTTGCTTCCCTGGGGGGCCCCGGCGCCGTCCAGCGGGCCGCCCGTGCGATTGTGCGGATGCTCGATCAGCCGGCCTGAGCCGGACGTCCGGACGAGTCATTCCGCCTGCTGCTGCTGCCGGGCCTTTTTGCTCTCCTCGGTGACCTTGTGTTCCATCTCGCGCGGCATTTCCTCGTAGTGGCTGAACTCCTCCAAATGCACCCCGCGGCCGCCGGTGAGCGACCGCAACGTGCTCGAGTAGCGGTAAAGTTCCTTCGCCGGAACATGCGCCTTGATCACCTGAAAACTGCCGTCGGTGTCCATGCCCTGAATTTTTCCGCGCCGGCTCGACAGGTCGCCCATCACCTTGCCCATGCAATCCTCGGGGATCCGGATTTCCACCGTATGGATCGGCTCGAGCAGGCAGGCTTTGGCCGCCATGAACGATTCCTTGAACGCAAAGTAACCGGCGATCTGGAAGGCGATGTCCTTGGAATCCACCGGGTGCATCTTACCGTCGTAAAAATCGATTTTCACATCCACGACACGGTAGCCGGCCAGGATGCCCTCCTCGCACGCCTTCATCACGCCCTTCTCTACCGACGGCACAAAGACGCGGTCCACGTTCTGGCCGACCAGGGATTGGATGAACTCGACGCCGGTGTCGCGCGGTTTCGGTTCGATTCGCATCCAGACCTCGGCGAACTGGCCGGCGCCGCCGGTCTGCTTTTTGTGCCGGTGCTTGGATTCGCCCCTGCTCTTGATCGTCTCGCGGTAGCGCACGCGCGGTTCGATCAACTCCACATGCACGTTGTATCGTCGCCGGAGCCGGTCCGCGATGACTTCCAGGTGCAACTCGCCCTGGGCCGAGAGGATGGTCTGGCGCAGTTCGGAATCCACGGCGTAGAGGAACGTCGGATCCTCATGATGCAACGCGGCCAGGCCCGAGGCGATCTTGTCTTCCTCTCCCTTGCCGCTGCTTTTGAGCGAGGCGTTGATGTTCGGTTTGGGATACTGGACTTTCGGCAGGGACACCGGCTTTTTGGACGCGCAGAGCGTGTTGCCCGTGTGCGTGTCCTTGAGCTTGACCACCACGCCGATGTCGCCGGCGCCGAGCGTCGGCACGCTGGTGCGCGTCTTTCCGTTCAAGATGTAAATCTGCCCGATTTTTTCCGTGCTGCGGCGGTCGGTGTTGTAGAGCTCGGAACCGAACTTGATCGAGCCGGAATAAATCCGGAAAAAGGAAAGTTCGCCGAACTGCGCCTCGCTCATCGTTTTGAACACGTAACACACCGGATCGGGATCCGTGAGGGACAACTCGACCTCCTTGCCTTCGCCGTTGACCGCCCTGACCTTGGCGCGGTCCACGGGCGAGGAGCCGTATTTCGCGATGAAATCGATGAGCCGGGCGACACCGATGTTGTTTTCGGCCGACACGGCGAACAGCGGGACGAAGGACTGGTTCTGGACGGCGGCATGGATGCCGCCGCGCATTTCCTCCTCCGACAGGCTGCCTTGCGCGAAGAACTTCTCCAGCAGGGTGTCATCGGACTCGGCGATGAACTCGATGAGCTGCTTGTGCAACTGCTCGACCCGCGCGGCCCATTCGCCGGTGGCGGGCGCCTCGGTGAACTTGCCGCTCTTGTCGCCCGCGAAGGTGATGATTTCACTCCGGAGCACGTCGAGCACCTGGTTGAACCCGGGCCCAGGGTTCACCGGGATGGTCAGGGGAAAAACGCGGTCGCCGAAATGCTCGCGGATCTGCCCCAGAACCTTCTCGAAATCGCTTTCGTCCTTGTCGAAGGCATTGACGACGATCATTTTCGGGATGCCGTATTGCGTCGCGTATTTCCAGACCGCGTCGGTCCCGACGCCGACGCCGTGGTTGGCGTGGATGACCACCAGGGCGAAGTCACCGACGCGCAGCGCGCCGAGGCCTTCGCTGATGAAATCCGCGTAACCGGGGCAGTCGATCACGTTGAATTTCTTGTTGAGCCATTCGAGGTGGAGGAGCGAGGCGGACACGGAAATCTGACGGTGCTTTTCGCTGTCGTGATAATCGGAAACGGTGCTGCCGGCGGCGATGGTGCCCATCCGGTTGATGACGCCGGCGCAGGCAAGCATGGCTTCGCCGAGCATGGTTTTTCCCGAGGAGGCGTGTCCCACGACTGCGAAGTTTCGAATCTCACCAGGTTGGTACTCTTTCATAGGAGGATTGGGTCGTTCGGCTCATCTCATTCGGCGGTTCTTCTCCGCCCATCCGCATCGCGGACCAAAATGTAATGACGGAGCCATCGATAGCCAAGCCTGAATCCGGGCCGGCCGGCTTTTCAAATTCTGTCCGACGCTGCCCCTATCTTGTCCTCGTCGCGTTTCCATTGTGCTTTTGTGAACATCCTGTTATCAATAAAAAACAGTTCGTATTTGAGTCGCCGAAGGTTTTTCTATCTGGTTACCGCATGATAGATTCTGTCACCGATGAAAGCGCCGCCGCGGGCGCCGACCTGAAGCGCGGCCGCCGCCGGAACCCGACCATCGCCGAAGCGACGAAACTCGACCGCCTGCCCCCGCATTCGCCGGAAGCGGAGCAAGGGGTGCTCGGCTGTGTGCTGCTCTCCCCCAACGACTGCATGGGCGAGTGCATCGAGACATTCAAGCGGGGCGCGGAAGAGTTCTACGATTTGCGGCACCAGACGATTTACACCGCGCTGGCGGAAATGTACGACCAGCGCGCAGCGATCGACCTGGTCACGCTCCAACAGCGGCTCAAGGACAAGCAGATCCTCGAGGAAGTGGGGGGCATCGCCTACCTGGCCACGCTGCCGGACGCCGTGCCGTCGGCGGCGAACCTGAGCTATTACATGGAGATCGTGCGGGAGAAGTATCTGCTCCGGAAAATGATCCGCACCTGCACGGACGCGGTGGGCCGCGTGTACGACTACGAGGGGGAGGTGGACGCGCTGATGGACGAAGTGGAGCGCGATATTCTACGGATCAGTGAAGAGCGCGTGCAGAGCCACTCGACCCTGATCAAGGACCTCGTCAAGAAGGCGATCAACACCATCGAGGATTTCCATCAGCGGCAGGGCATGCTCACAGGGGTGGGCACCGGCTTCATGGACCTGGACAAAATGACGAGCGGTCTCCACGCGGGCGAAATGATCGTCATCGCGGCGCGGCCCAGCATGGGAAAAACCTCGCTGGCCATGAACATCGCCGAGCACGTCGCCATCGACGAGCGGCTGCCGGTGGGGGTGTTCAGCCTGGAGATGACGGCGGAGTCGCTGGTGTTGCGCATGTTGTGCTCGCGCTCGCGGGTGAACCTGCGCAGCGTGCGCGACGGGTTCCTGGCGGAGCGGGATTTTCCGAAGCTCACCGGCGCGGCGGGCAAGCTGGCGGGCGCGCCGCTGTTCATCGACGACACGGCGGCGCTCTCGATCCTTCAATTGCGCGCCAAGGCGCGCCGCATGGCGCAGCAGTACGGCATCAAGCTCTTTGTGGTTGACTACCTCCAACTGCTCCATTCTACTGCGCGGCGTGCCGAAAACCGGCAGCAGGAAATCGCCGATATTTCCAACGGCATCAAGGCGTTGGCGAAGGAATTGAACCTTCCGGTCATCGTCCTCAGCCAGTTGAACCGGGAGCTGGAGCGCGAGAAAAACCGCAAACCGCGGTTGTCGGACCTGCGCGAGTCCGGCGCGATTGAACAGGATGCGGACGTCGTCGGTCTGCTCTACAAGCCCAGCAGCGACGAGGACGAAGGCGCGGATGGCGGGGGGAACGAGCAGGAAGCGGTGCCGGTGAATCTGCTGATTGCCAAGCAACGCAACGGCCCGACCGGCGATGTGGCGCTGACGTTTTTGAAATCCTACACACGGTTTGAAGGCGCAGCCAAAGTGAGCGACGACGACGTGCCGAACTGACCAAGATGAAATTAATGTTTCGCCTGTGCGGGGGATTGCTCCTTTTGGCGTGGCTCCCCGTTGCCTCGGGCCAACTGTCGCCGCCCAAGGTGGCGAAAATCGAGTTGAAACACGTCGGCCCGGCGACGGCGAACGACGAGTTGATCCGCGCCAACATCCGGGTGAAGCCCGGGGATCCCTACCGGGCCGCGGCGGTGGATGACGACGTGCGCAACCTTTACGGGACCGGCCTTTTTTACAACATCCAGGTGACGGAACAGACCACGCCCGACGGGGTGGTGCTGACGTACGTCCTGCAGGGCAAGCCGCGGCTGGCGGAAATAAAATTCCAGGGAAATTCGATCTACAAGGACTCCAAGCTCCGGAAAAAGCTGACGTCGGCCGTCGGTGAACCGCTGGACGAACGAAAACTGTTCACGGACAGCCAGGCTATCCAGCAAATGTACCAGAAGGCGGGCTACCCGGGCACCCAGGTGAAGTATGTCCTGAGCATCGATGAAAGCGCGGGCCGAGGCACCGCCACGTTCGAAATCACCGAAAGCAAGAAAATCCGGATCACGGACGTGGAATTTGTCGGGGCGAACGCCTTTTCGGAGAAGAAACTGCGCGGAGTGATCAAGACCCGCCGGCGCTGGATGTTCTCCTGGATCACGGGCAGCGGCGTCTTCAAGGACGACCAGTTCGACGACGACAAGGAGAAGCTGGCTGATTTCTATCGCGAGAAGGGCTACATCGATTTCGAAATCAAGGAGGTCCAGCTCGAACATCCCACGGCCAAGACGATGGTGATCGTGTTCATCATTTACGAGGGGCGCCAATACAAGGTGGGGTCGGTCAAATTCACCGGGAACAAAATATTCAGCGCCGCGGACATCGCCACTGCGCTGCGGGGCATGCAGCCGTCCGGTGTCATCACCAAGAAAATCAAGCTCGGCCCGAACGGCCTGAAGATGGACGCGGGCGACATCTTCACGCCCAAGGGGATGAGCGACGACGAAAAGCAGGTCGAGGATTTTTACGGGTCGCGCGGTTACATCGACGCGGCCTCCGCGCGCAACCTGATCGTCGAGCGCATTCCCAACACCGAGACGGGCACGATGGACCTCGAGTTCAGGATTGAAGAGGGGCAGAAGTCGTACATCGAAAAGATCGAGATCCGCGGCAACACCAAGACCAAAGACCGGGTCATCCGGCGCGAGCTGGCGGTGTCACCGGGCGAAGTGTTCGACATGGTCCACGTCAACGTGAGCAAACAGCGCCTCGAAGGACTGCAGTACTTCGAAAAAGTGGACACGCGACCCGAACCGACCGATGTTCCGAACCGGAAGGACCTGATCGTGGGTGTGGAAGAAAAAAACACGGGCAATCTGACCGTGGGCGCCGGGTTCAGCTCGGTGGATTCGCTGGTGGGCTTTGCCGAGGTCACCCAGGGGAATTTCGATCTGTTTCATCCGCCGACCTTCACCGGGGGCGGACAGAAAATCCGCCTGCGCGCGCAGTTGGGAACGGAGCGGCAGGACTACGAACTGGAATTTGTCGAGCCATGGTTTCTGCAGCGCAAGCTGGCGCTCGACGTCAATCTATTCTACCGGAACCTGGATTATTTGAGTCTCAACAACCTTTACTACGAAGTGGACGCCGGCCTGCGCGTCGGCCTGACTCGCGCATTGGGAAGCGACTTCCTGATCGGCACCGTGGGTTACAGCCTCGAGGACATCGGCATCCTCTTCAACCAGGAAGTGGCGGTTCCGACCGGCGCCGGGAAGCCCGGGGTGTTGATCCCCGGCCTGGTTCCGACCACCGTGCCCCAAGCGCTGCTCGATCAGAGCGGTTATAACATCATCTCCAAGATTTACGGGTCGCTCGCCTACGACACGCGCAACGGCGTTCTCCTTCCGGACAAGGGCCAGCGCACCGAGCTGTCGGCGGAGGTGGCCGGACCGTTCGGCGGCGACAAGGACTATTACAAGTTGGAGCTGAAAACCCACTGGTATTTCAAAGGATTCCACCCCGGACACGTGCTCGAATTGCTGGGAGGCACCGGCGTGGCGGACTCCTATGGCTCGACCGCTTCCGTGCCGTTCTACGATCGCTATTATCTGGGCGGCCTCTATTCGCTCCGCGGATTCCATTACCACAGCATCAGCCCGCGCGAGGTGGACCCGGGGGCCGTCAACCCCTCCGACGAACCCATCGGCGGCGACACCTACTGGTTCGGGTCGGCCGAATACAGCGTTCCGATCATCGACCGGCTGCGCTTCGCGGTGTTTTATGACATCGGCGCCGTGCTGCTCCAGCCGTACTCGTTCCACGGGTCCGGCTTCGATGACAACTGGGGCCTCGGCCTGCGCCTGAATCTGCCAATCGGACCGCTGCGGCTGGACTACGGCATTCCCATCCATCACGATCAATACAACAGCGGTTCGGGCCAGTTCCAATTTGGTGTGGGCTATTCACGACCGTTTTAATATGAGAATGTCAGACGTTAGCGCGTGCGGTTCCTTTGGAAGCACAAGTTGGTGGCATAAACCAAAAGCGGCGGGGACCGCCGCGTCCCCGGTGTTTCACCTGGCGCTGCTCGTGGCGCTATCCGCCCTCGGCGGCCTGGACGCCGCCGCACCGGCCTATGCCGGGGAACGAAACACGATCCAGGCGACGCCCGCGCGCATGCCCGCCAATTCGCCGCTTTACTTCGAAGCCAACCGCGGCCAGGTGGAGGGCGACGTCCGGTTTGTCGCCCGCGGGCGCCAGTGTGATGTCCTGATCGCGCCGACGGAAGCGGTTCTGATTCTCGGCAAACGGGACACCTCCTCCGCGGCCCCGCCGTTGGAACAGCTTTTGCCCCGCGCGGGCGGAATTCATGAGACCCTTTCCGTGCGGCTTCGGCTCGAGAATGCAAACCGGCAAGCCACTGCCTCGGGGCTCGATGAATTGGCCGCCAAGGCCAATTATTTCATCGGCAACGACCCTGCCCAATGGCGCACCGGCGTTCCCTTGTTTTCCAAAGTCCGCATCGACGGGATCTACCCCGGCATTCACCTGGTGTATTACGCGGATGAATCGGCGCGCCTCGAATATGACTTCGTCCTCGATCCCAACGCCAGGCCGGACCGGATATCGATCCGCATCGAAGGTGCGGACAGCGTGGACATGGACGCGGCCGGAAACCTGGTGCTGCGGGCCGGCGGCCAGGAAATTCAAGAGCACGCACCGGCCATTTACCAGGTTGTGAATGGGACTCGAAAGCAGATCAAAGGAGGCTATCGCCTGAAGGGCAACGCGCTCGCCGGGTTTTGGGTGGGAGAATATGATCACACCTTGCCGCTGGTGATCGACCCGACACTCACCTTTTCCGACTTTATCGGCGGTTCCTCGACCGACAAGGGTTGGGGCATTGCGGTGGACGTCAACGGCAACGTTTGGATCGCCGGCGAGAGCCTGTCCCCCAACCTGCGGACAACGAGTGGAGCGGCAAGACCCAAATACCAGGGAGGCAATGGTCTTTTCGGCAACGGTTTTGTGGCAGAATTCGAGAATGGCACCACGAATTTGAAATACCTCACCTATCTCGGCGGGAGCGGAGAAGATGCGGCTTTCGCCATTGCCGTCGATACCAACGGCGCCGCTTTTGTGACCGGATATACCGACTCGGAGAATTTCCCCGTCTCCACCAACGCCTATCAGCGCCACATCCGGGGGATCAACCTCAATCCCCAGGGCGTTTATCCCATCGATGCCTTTGTGACCAAGCTCAATGCGGACGGCAAGATCGCCTATTCGACTTACCTCGGGGGCGACGGCCGCGACGTGGGTTTGGGGATTGCCGTGGACAACCAGAGCCGGGCGTATGTGACCGGGGAGACTGAATCTTCGAATTTCCCCACGATGAACGCCTTGCGAGGCCGCTACAAGAACGTTTTGGTCCGCTACCCGATCGAAGTGAACGGTCAAATCACTTATGCGTTCACTAACGTGTTGGAAAACTATAACGGCAGCGTCTTCCATGGGCTCGACGATGCGTTCGTCACCCGGATCAACGCCGGCGGAACTGCTCTCGAGTACTCCACCTATCTGGGCGGCGGGGGTTGGGACATCGGACAGGGTATTGCCGTGGATACCAACTTCTGCGCCTACGTCGTCGGGGTGACATCGTCCAGCAGTTTCCCGGTCACCAATGCCATTGCTAAAAACCTCCATTCGACCAACAGCGTGATCGCCTCCGATGCTTTCATCAGCAAATTGTCCCCGGATGGCAGCAATCTGGTCTATTCCACCTACTTGGGGGGAAATGGCAGGGACGTTGCCACGGCCGTTGCGGTGGACCCCTTGTTGAACGCGTATGTCACCGGCTTTACCCATTCCCAGGGATTCCCTGTTACGGTCACCAACTTCACACGATGGACGAACCCGACCAATCTCAACTCCGACGTTTTCGTCACTCGCTTTAATTCGGATGGCGGCACAAACAATATCGGCACAAACAATTTCGGGTACTCTGTCGTCTTCGGGGGTCCTGCCAATGATGAAGCCCTTGGGATCGCTGTCGATGCCAACCAATATGCCTACATCGTGGGCTTCACCAGGTCGCGGACGAGGTTTGCGGACCTCACCAACACGATCTCGGTGCCGCCCGGGTTCTCCTCGACCAACAACAGCGTACTCGCATTTGGAACAAGGGACGCTTTCATCATGCAGTTGGATCCGGAAGGCACGACGAATAATGGTGTCTTCAGGGCTTACTTCGGCGGCTCCGGAGGCGATCTGGCCAGCGGCGTTGCGCTGGGCGCCGTCATTACGACCAATGGCGACAACACCCTATCAACCAATGTCGTCGCCTACATCGTGGGCACCACGACCTCGCCGAATTTCCCGATGACCGGCACCTCCAAATTTCATGGCAGCAGAGTCTATCCCGATGCATTCCTGGCGAGAATCGACTTCACGAATTCAGCGGTGGGGCCGTGATCGTATGAACGTTTGCAGGGAAGGATTGTCTTTATTCCAAGTCTTGGTTTTCTAATTTTATGATGACCTGTTTGAAAAAACTGGTGCCGGTCGCCCTGCTCTTCGCGATGCTGGGCGGCACGGCGTTTGCCCAAACCCGGATCGCCACCGTGAACCTGCCCAAAGTGTTCGAGAAATACTGGAAAACCGAACAGGCCACCGCCGCGCTCAAGGACCGGGCGGGCGAGATGGAGAAGTCGCGCAACGAAATGATCGACGGCTGGAAGAAGTCCAAGGATGAATATCAAAAGCTGCTCGAGGACGCCAACAACCAGGCCGTCTCCGCCGAGGAACGCGACAGGCGCAAGCAAGCGGCGGAAGACAAGTTGAAGGAGATGAAGAGCACCGAAGACAGCATCGCCCAGTTCGACCGTCAGAGCAATGTCTCGCTGAACGAACAAAAAGCCCGCATGCGGAAGAATATCCTCGAGGAAATCAAGCAGGCCATCATCAGTAAAGCCAAATCCGGAGGCTATTCGCTGGTCATCGACTCGGCCGCGCAGACCTATGCGCCCGATCCGTCAGGCCCCTATTATACGCCCGGCGTCCTCTATTCGGACGACAAGAATGACCTGACCGATGCCGTGATTTCGCAACTGAACACCGGCGCGCCAATCGACACGCCCAAGACGGATGAGAAAACAAGCGGGTCGAAGAGCAAGCAGTAGCCCGGCATTTTCAGGCGGTCAGGTCGCACTCAACCGCTGGGCCGGCTTTTCGAAATAGAGCCGGTGAGCCTCCTCCAAAATCGCCGGGATCCGCCCCCCAAACGGGCTGCGTCCAAGACAGCCGGCCAATGCCAATTCCCCCATTTTCGCCGCGTTTTCACCCGGAAACCAGTGGTCGCCCTGCCCGAGCAGGTTGTACCGCATCTTCGCCCACGACGCCAGATCCAGCGGCTTCGCATACGTCCATAGCCGCAGGATCTCCAGGATGTTGACCTGTCCGAGGACGTTCACGTAGTCGGGCACGCCCTCGAACCAGCGGCGGCACCAGTCCGTACCCAGCGCCCTGTCCATCTCCTCGCGCAACCGCCGCTCGATCGGCGCAATCGTTTCCGGGATCCGATCATAGTATTCGAGCGCGCCGATGTGTTCGTCGAAATCGCCCGGGCGGCTCGCGCCGCAGCTCAGGGTGTGTACCTGGGGCCGCGCCAGGCAGTAAAGGTCGTTGAACTGCATCGGCGTCAGCGAAGCACAAAGTTCCCTCAACTTCTGTGTGGGCTCGTAAAGCTTCCCGCCCTTGTCGTTCGGGCTGATGATGAACACGCCCATGTCCAAGACGCGGGCGGCCTCGATCGCGGGCCAGTTCAGGTCGTTGACGAAATACCAATGCAGGTTCACATAATCGAACTCGCCGGTGTTGACCGCGTCCAGAATGATGTCGGAGGTCGCGTGCGTGGAAAAGCCGATGAACCGGGCGCGGCCCTCCCTCTGCAACTGCCGCGCCGCCGCCAGGCAGCCGTTTTTCTTCAAAGACCAGTCCAGCAGTTCCCGGTTGTTGATCCCATGCAAGGCCAGCAGGTCCACGTGATCCAGCCCCAGGTATTTCATCGAGGTGCCGAACGTCTCGATGAATTCCCGGGCGTCGGCCTTGGGCCCGACCTTGGTTTGCACGATGATCTTTTCCCGCGGCAACGCGGGGAGGATCCGGCCCAATTGCATCTCCGACGAGCCGTAACCGCGCGCGGTTTCGATGTGGTGGATGCCGAGCTCCAGCGCGCGATGAATGGTTTCCTCGATGTTACGCTGGTTCTCCGGCGGTATTTCCCCAGGATCAACATCCTGCCACTTGAATTGATAGCGCATGCCGCCACAGGAAAAAACCGGCATGGACAGTTCAGTGCGACCGAAGCGACGATATTTCATCGGAGCGAAAGATAGTGCAAATCCGCCGGGTGGCAACGGCGGAAGGAATCCTTGAGAAATTCAAACGGGCGTTGACACGTTTAAGCCCAGCGACTAGGCTGTTCCGGTCGGTTGAATCGATAGAAAACCATACCATGTTGATTCGAATCAGTTTAATTGTCGCTATTGTCGCCGGGCTGGCCATCGGAGCCCTCAATTTCATTGTCGTCCGGGATAAAATCACCACGCTTCAAACAGATCTGGCCAACACCAAGACGACCCTGGCCACCACCCAAAGCGAATTGGCGAAAACCAAAAGCGATTTGACCAAGACCAAAACGGATCTGGCCGAAACCAAAAAGACGCTGGAGGCCACCTCCGCGGAGAGGGACAAAGCCGTCGCCGATGACGCCCTTCAGACCAAGCGGGCCGAGCAACTTTCAGATGAGCTCGCCAAAACCAAGAAGGACCGGGACGACGCCCAGGCTGACCTTGCGGCTTACAAGATCTCCGGGTTCACCGCGGAACAAGTCGCGAACCTCGGCAAGACGCTCAAACAAACCCAGGACGGATTGGCGGCCATGCAGTCGGAGAATAAAATACTGGCGAGAAAAATCGACCGGCTCTCCTACGAACTGGCGAAGTATGAGGGGAGCAATATCGTGGTTTACCTGCCCGCAACCCTCAGCGGCAAAATCCTGGTCTCGGATCCGAAATGGGACTTCGTGGTGTTGAACATCGGCGAGGAACAAGGGGTCAAGACCGACGGGGAATTGCTGGTGAACCGCGGTGGAAAACTTGTGGCCAAAGTGATCGTCCGTAGCATCCAAAAGGACCGGGCCATCGCCAATGTAATGCCCGGATGGAAATTGGGCGAAGTCCTGGAAGGCGACCAGGTCATCCCCGCACATCCCGCTTCTTCGTGACGCAACTTTTCTCCAGATCCCGGTGGGCATTGCTGGTATTGCTGGCGGCACTCACGCTGACAGCAATCGGCTGCAGCTCGACCGAATCGGAGAACCTGTCGTCCCGGCCGTGGAATTCACCCCAGGACTGGGAAACCGGATCGCTCCCCAGCTCGATGAACGAGGGCCACTAGCCATCGCTCTTCTCAGGACTGCGGTGACGACTCCATCCAGCGCGTCGGCGTCAGGATGCAGTGGACGCGCACGTCATGCGGCTCGATGGGAATTTCATCGAGGATTTGTTCATCGAAAGCCACTCCGCACGTGATGCCCCCAATGGACGCCAGCAGTTCATCATAAAACCCCTTTCCCCTGCCCAACCGGCGGCCTTGCGCATCAAAGGCCAACCCAGGCACGAGGGTCAAATCCAGCCGGGTCAATTCCAGGGAAGGACAACGTTCGGCTGGCTCGCGAATCCCGAACCGCCCATTGAGAACGTCGCCGTCAAGGTCCCGGACACGGCAGGCGACGTAACGATTGGACGCGAGATCGAACCGGGGCAGCGCGACCGTTTTGCCGGCAGCCAGAGAATCTTTCAACACCGCCAAAATGTCCAACTCCTCCGGCAGGGGCGCGTAGAAGAAAATTGACCGAGCCTCCCGCCACACGGCCTGTTTTTCGAGTAACGCACAAGCCTGTGCCGAAGCCGCAGCGCGTTTGGACGGTGTCATCCCATCCAAGCAGACGCGAACTTGCTGGCGGAGGTTGGACTTGGAATCTCTTCGTTTCAACTCCACGAAATAACCACAGCAAAAGCTGATTTGCAACAGCGGGCAATGAGCGGGCAATGCGCCGGGTCCTGAATTTGTGCCCCTTCCCGATGGGCTTTTAAGCGCGTTATCTCCTTCCATGCAACAGGCAAAAGCCAACGAATAAGAGCATTGCTTCACAACTTGTCGGTTCTGGCACAGGACTTGGCGAAAAACTGATAGCGTCCAAATCGAAGACATTCTCGCTCAGGGTGCCGATGGCTCCAGGATTGCCAGCGCATTGAATTGTGAGTTCTGCCGTCACCCCCGCAAACGCACTCGCGTCTCCCACCATCGTAACCACGCCCGCGGCACAGAATCGAAACCTGCTTGCCATTTTCAGTCACGGGAGCATTCTGCCGGAAATGCCGTCTGACTGGAGTAACCGTTTATGAAACGAACCGCTCGATACCTGGGATTCACCTGCCTGCTCGCAACCGGCGCCTTTGCGTCCCAGCCAGCCTTAACCATCTATAACCAGAACTTTGCCGTCGTGCGCGACACCGTGCCGCTCGATCTGAAGCCGGCGTCAACCAGGTGCGCTTCACCGGAACGACGATGCATTTGGAGCCCGATTCCGTCGTTTTGCGCGATCCGTCCGGCCAGCGCAACCTCCAGATCCTCGAGCAGAACTACCGGGCCGATCCCGTTTCCCAGGAATTGCTGCTCTCCCTGTTCGAAGGCAAGATGATCGACTTCGAATCCTACCAGAACGTCAATGGCCAGGGCCGGCGCGAAATCATTAAAGGCAAAATCATCCGGAGCGGCTACGTGCCGCACTATGCCGCGATGGGCCGTTACGGATCGCAATACGCCATGAACCAGATGGCCTATGCCGGTTCGGACGGCGCCGGCCAACCGATCATTGAAGTGGACGGTCAATTGCGTTTCAGCCTGCCGGGCCAGCCGCTGTTTCCCGCCCTCGGAGACGACACTGTCCTCCAGCCGATCCTGACGTGGCTGATCCAGGCGGACAAACCGGGCAAGTTCGACGCGGAGTTGGGCTACATCACCGGCGGGATGAGCTGGCACGCGGATTACAACCTCGTGGCGCCGGAAAAGGGCGACACTGGATCTCGTCGGCTGGGTGAGCATGGACAATCAAAGTGGCAAGTCATTCGAGAACGCGAAAATCAAACTCATGGCCGGGGACGTCAATAAAATTCAAGAGGTCCGCAACTACGATCAGCTCGAATACTCGGCCGGTTCGCTGGGCGGGGCCATGCGTCCTCCGGTCAGCGAGAAAGCGTTTGATGAATATCACCTCTATACACTCGATCGGCCCACGACGCTGCTCGATCGCGAAACCAAGCAGGTCGAGTTCGTCCGCGCCTCCGGCGTCAAGTCCGCGCCGCTTTACATCTATGATGGCGTAAAGATCGACCGCAATCGCTACAATGGCTGGAGTTACGAAAACATCCGACAGAATCGCGACTACGGCACGGAATCCAATCCCAAGGTATGGGTGATGCGCGAGTTCGCGAATTCGGAAGCCAACCATCTCGGCCTGCCGCTGCCCAAAGGCCGCATGCGCTTTTATCGCCGCGACGCCGATGGCCGGCTGGAGTTCACCGGCGAAGACACGATCGATCATTCGCCTCGCGATGAAACGGTCCGGGTCTTCACCGGCAACGCGTTTGATCTCGTGGGCGAACGCCGGCGCACCGATTTCCAGGAAAACCAGACACAACGGTGGATGGACGAGTCGTTTGAAATCAAATTGCGGAACCACAAGGCCGAACCGGTCGAAATCTGTGTCGTCGAGCACCTGTATCGCTGGAATAATTGGGAGATCACCCGAAAGTCCGACACGTATCTGAAAACCGACGCGCAAACCGTCGAGTTCCTCGTGCAAGTGAAGCCGGACGAGGAGAAAACAGTCTCCTACAGCGTCCACTACTCTTGGTAAACCCGCAAAAAAAACCGACCTGGCAATGAAAACAATGCATCCTTTCTTCGCGGCGGCTCTCCTGGCGTTGCTCGCGTTGGCCAATTGCGCCGGCGCGCAACCCCTACCCGATGCACCCGTGCAGGAGAAGGCCGGGTCCGACGCGCAGCTCAGAACCTGGATCGCCCGGCTCCACGACAGCGACTACTCAAAACGGAATGCCGCGGTTCAGCCCTGGCCGATCAGGCCAATGCCGCCCTGCCCCTGGTCGAAAAGGCATTGAAAACCGAAACAGACCCCAACCGCAGTTGGTGGCTCAAGGTCGCCCTCCAGGAGTGCGAGGACAACCGGCTCAACCCCGGCGACGTCTTCGCCACACCGGACCGCTCCGCCGGCCTCCTGGTCTGCGAGGAGTGCAAAACCGGCGACGGCCCGTTCACCATTGTCGAACACGACGGCATCCGTTGCTGGCAGGTGCCGCGAAGGGACGGAAACAAATGGAGCTACCTCTACTTCAGCGCGGATGATGCATTCCGGCGGCAGACCGGAGATACCCTCGAAATCCAGATGGAATTTTTGGACGCCGGAGCGGGGGAGGTCATGCTGGAACACGATTCCACGGACACCGCGGCGCCGGTCAAAGGCGCCTATAAATCCAATCCTCTTGTGGTCCACCGCACCAACTCGGGGCAATGGCGAAAAGCGCGATTCCACCTCACCGAGGCCCGCTTCCAAGGCTCCGAAAACTGCCACACCGACTTTCGATTCTATAACGGCGGCGACGACCTCCTCGTCCGCGCCGTCCGCGTAAAGCGCCCCGTTCCCTGATGGCATCTATGGCCGCTTTGGATTTCTCAGTTCGGCAAACTGTTGCCGCCATTTTTCCACCCGCTCCTTGATCTTTTTCTCCACGCCCTGCTCGGTCGGTTCGTAATAGCGCTTGTCCGCGCCGAGGTAATCCTGCGCCACGAAATGTCCCGGATGATCGTGCGCGTACTCGTAGCCCTGGCCATGGTCCAGCCGCTTCGCGCCCTTGTAACTCGCATCACGCAAATGCTCCGGCACCGCCAGGGTACGGCCCGACTCGACATCCTTCATGGCGCCATCGATGGCCATGACGACTGAGTTGCTTTTGTTGGCCGTGGCGATGTAAATGGCCGCCTCGGCGAGCGGGATTCGCGCCTCCGGCCAGCCGATGAATTCCGCCGCCTGGAACGCCGCGTTGGCCAGCACCAGCGCCATCGGATCGGCCAGACCGACGTCTTCCGCCGCGTGGATCATGATCCGCCGCGCGATGAATCGCGGATCCTCGCCCGCATGAATCATCTTGGCCAGCCAGTAGAGCGTCGCGTCCGGGTCACTCCCGCGCATCGACTTGATGAACGCCGAGATGGTGTCGTAATGCGCGTCTTCATCGTCGTACACCACTGCCTTCTTCTGGATGCTCTGCTCGGCGACGGCCAGGTCGATGCGGACGACCCCATTCGAGTCCGGCGCCGTGGTGAGCGCGGCGATTTCCAGCGAGTTGAGCGCTTTGCGCGCGTCGCCGTCCGAAAGCCTGGCGAGGTGGCGTAAGGCGGGTTCCTCCGCCTGAATCTTCATCCAGCCGAGGCCGCGTTCGGCATCGGCCAGGGCGCGCTCGAGCAATGAGAAGAGCTCATCTTCGGCCAGCGGCCGCAATTCAAAAATCTGGGAGCGTGAAACGAGCGGCGAATTGACGAAGAAAAACGGGTTGTGCGTCGTCGCGCCAATGAGACGGATCACGCCGCTCTCGACATCCGGCAGCAGCACGTCCTGCTGGGCTTTGTTGAACCGGTGGATCTCGTCGATGAAGAGGATGGTGGGCTGCCCGGTGTTCTCGAGGCGGTTTGCGGCGGCGGACAGGACGCGGCGCATGTCGGCGACGTTGGACTCGACGCCGCTGAGCCGCTCGAACTTGCTTTTCGTTTGCAGCGCGATGATCTGGGCCAGCGAGGTTTTGCCCGTGCCGGGAGGGCCGTAGAAAATGAGAGACTGGATGCGGTCGGCCTCGATGGCGCGGCGCAGCAGTTGACCGGGGCCGAGGATATGAGATTGGCCGGTGAATTCGCCCAGATCGCGCGGGCGCATGCGCGCCGCCAGGGGCTCGTGCCGCGGCGTCTGCGGATTCCCCGGGGTATCCATGTTGGAAGCGGGCGCCGCCGCAAACAAATCATCACGCGCCATGCAGCCAACATAGCAATGGCGCTCCATTCTTTGCCAGCCTGAACAGAAGGCATCAGCCGGGAACCCGGGCCCTCCCTGGCGGGTTGCCCTTTCGCAACGCGTTCCGCCACCCCCCCCACCCCGTGAACTCCGCCGTTCCGATGCAAATCGCCGCGCTTCATCAACCTCGTGAAAATATTTCATGCAATCTCTGTCCGAATTCCCGGCGTTCAGCATCCCTCTTGCTGGGAGGCGAAGCGGCATGAGCCTGAAATTAATAACGTGCACTGTTCACACCGGGTCCGGGCCCGCGATTCGCTTTCGCGCGGCTCGGGCTCGAGAGAAGGATCCGGTGGGGTGCATTTCAGCGCTCATGCCGTTGTATTTCGATGGAGCATGACGAACAGATTCACAGCCGGGCTGCCTCAAATCTTGGAGCGATGCCAACCCCTGCAGGTCGGGTTTATTCCCGACAGTGACTGCGCGCCCCTGGTTTACGCGCACGAGTCGGGGTTGTTTCAGAGGTATGAACTGGACGTGGAATTGAAGCGTGAAACGCGCTGGGCCACCATTCGCGACAAGGCACCCGATGAGGAACTGACTTCCGGTGCCGGACGGAATCCAAGCATTTTTTTCCGGCACAACGCCAATGAACCGACGGAGCAAAAAGCCGCGTGGGTAATGGGGCAGCTCCACGAGCTCATGGCGCAGAACGTCCTCAAGCTTCCACCGGCCATGCGTGTGCCTGCGCTGAAAAACGTGTTTCTGCCGGACATCTTTCAACGCACCAAAACCGCCGCGCTCAACCAGATGGAGGCCCTGAAGCGGGAAGCCGATCGGTACGAAGCAAAGCTGAAAGAGCCGGCGTGACACCCGCGTCGGGCTCGATTTCCCTTCCTGGCCGCATCCATCCGACGAGCAGTCCTTCCGCAGGACACGCGGGCAAAAAAAACCCCACCAGTGCCGTGAGTAACAGTTCCTTTGAACTTACTAGAAACAGTTGGAACCCGCCGGGTTGCTTTCGACGTCCAATAAAGGCCTGTCGGCCACAACCACAACTAAGGCTCCTTGATTTGTTGACTACGGTTCAAGGACATAGTTTCTAATCACGTGCGTAGGCAGGGAAATTCATTCCGAAAACCTTCGAACCCGGTCCGACCGGCTTCGGCAATCAAATTCCTTTTTCCAAAGAACCGGCGCCACTATCTCAATTACCCCTGCGCGCCGCTAATGACTCTACTATCGTCACTCTTTCCAAAATCTCAAGCAAAATTTGTTCACAAACAACGCGGGGGTGCATCTCAATAACTCCTCACCGCCCTGTCCGGCGAACTGAACGGCTGGCGGGGCTGGATTGCGGCGCGGACGACTATGTGGCCCAGCCGTTCAGTCCGAAGCATCTGATCTCGCGGGTGGAGAGCCTGTTAGGCCGCGCGCCGGCGCCGCGACCGGGCCACAGTCACATTCCCGCCCCGGAATCGTAACACGCTTGTCACACGCATGGCATTGTCGCATAACTATAGGCATGGTATCGAAGTCCGCTGTGAGATCGAAAGTTCTGGTGGTTGACGATGAACCGGAAGCCGTCGAACTGGTTGAATTCAATTTAAGGCAGGCGGGTTACTCCGTCGTGACGGCGGCCGATGGCGCCGACGCGCTGAACAAGGCGCGGACGACGCAACCCAATTTGATTGTTCTCGACCTGATGCTGCCGGAAGTGGACGGGCTGGAAGTCTGCAAAATGTTGCGGCGCGATCCGGCCACAGCCGCCATTCCCATCGTGATGCTGACGGCCAAGGCGGCGGAGATCGACCGTGTCCTGGGCCTGGAGCTCGGCGCCGACGATTATGTGACAAAGCCCTTCAGCCCGCGCGAACTCGTGTTGCGCATCAAAAAACTTCTCCAGCGCGACCGGACTTCACAGGAAGAACAGGACAAGCTCAACTTCGGGGATTTGCACCTGGACGTGCCGCGCCACATCGTCAGCTGGCGGGGCAAATCCATCGGCCTCACCGCCACCGAATTCAAGCTGCTGACCGTCCTGGCCCAACGGCGCGGACGCGTCCAGTCCCGCGAGCAACTTCTCCGCGATGTCTGGGAGTACAACAACATGGTTGACACCCGCACGGTGGACACGCACATGCGGCGGCTGCGCGAGAAGCTCGGGCCCGCGTCGAAATTTCTCGATACCGTGCGCGGCGTCGGCTATCGTTTCGTCGAGGCCTGAGACGTTCAAAGCCTATGCCAGCGTCCCGGGCTGCCTTGGGGTCCAACGTGCTGCGGGTCACAGGCACGCGCTCCTTTGGTTGCGGCTTCGCCGCGCTGTGCGATTCGGGGTTCCTGCTGAACGGACGCGGATGGGTCCCTTTGCCTTGTGTGGTCGATTCTAACAGTTCTGGCGTTCATGGCCCTGGCGGCCGGGGTCGTGCACCTGCGGTGGCGGCGCGCATTTCTTCGCGCGCAGGAAACCTCGCGCGATGCGATCGAACAACTCAAGGAATCCCAGGAACACGCTGCGCGCCAGGTCCAGACCCAGCAGGAAGCCCTGTTCAACAGCATGATCGAAGGGTTGCTGTTGCTCGACGAACACGGCCGCATCCAACTCGCCAACCGCGCGTTCTCCGACCTGTTCGGCCTCACCACCCCTGTCCGCGGCAAAACGATCGTTGAAGCGCTGCGCCTGACCGAACTGGCGGCACTGGTCGAAAGCGTCACGCCGCAAGAGCAACTGCTCGGCCACGAGCTGAGGCTGGCCGGCCTGTCCGAACGCTGGCTCCAGATCAATGCCGCCGCTATATCCGACGCCAACGGGAAGCAGCGCGGCACCGTCCTCGTCGTTCACGACCTTACCCGTCTCAAGCAATTGGAAAGGGCGCGCCAGGAATTCGTGGCCAACGTCAGCCACGAACTTCGCACCCCCCTGTCACTCATCAAAGGCTACGTCGAAACGCTGCTCGACGGCGCCAAGGATAACCCCGAAGTCGAAACGAAATTCCTGCAGACCATCCAGCGCAACTCCGAGCGGCTCCAGTTCCTCATCGAGGATCTGCTTACCATTTCCGAACTGGAATCCGGCCGGATCCGGATGAATTTGCAGAACCTCGCCCTGCGGCCAATGGTGGAAAAGGCCCTCGGCGACCTCAGTGCCCGCGCCCGGACAAAGCGGGTGACTCTGACCAATCATCTGCCGGAAGTGACCGTGCGGGCCGACGCGGACCGCCTCCAACAGGTCTTTGGCAACCTGGTGGACAACGCGATCAAATATGGCCGGCTCGAGGGCTCCGTCACGGTCAGCGGCAACACCCTCAACGACGACACCTTCGAGGTGTGCGTCCAGGACGACGGACCGGGAATTCCGGCCGAAGCGTTGGAGCGTGTGTTCGAGCGGTTCTATCGTGTGGACAAAGCCCGGTCGCGGGAACAAGGCGGCACCGGGCTGGGCCTTTCCATCGTCAAACACATCGTCCAGAGCCATGGCGGCAGAGTCTGGGCCAAAAGCGAACCCGGCAAAGGCGCCGCGTTCTTCTTCACCCTGTCCCGCGCGGAGTAGCGCAGCCGTTCCAGGCGCCCCGGAATCGAACCGGACAGTTCATCGGACACCAGGCCTTGACGCCCTCAAATGCGGCTATAGCGCGCGGGCAGACAGAAAACTGCCCGCGTGTTCGTAAGTGATCATCGATCTGGCCTGCTGCGCCGCGGCGGTGAAGTCCGTGCTGCCGGTGTTCTGGCGCACCACCCCCGCCAGCAGACTTCTCTGGACGTCGTTGAGCGGAGTTTGCGGCGATTCGTCCGTCCCGTCCACGACGCAGGCCGCACTGATGTCCGGCCAGTTGATGTTCTTGTTCTGATCGGACAGAGTCAGCACCCGGTCGAGCGTCGGCGCCTTCTGGATTCGAGGGCTTGGCAAAAATGAATTCTGTGGATCCGCTCCCAGGTCAAACCAGTCCCGGAGTGTGGCCAGGATGGAGGTGTGGTCGAACGGCGGCTCCCCGGGTTCATTGGCCCGGAAAACCGTGCCGGGCTGCACATACGAGGAGACCACAATGGCCGGTACCCGCACTCCGTAACGGCTGAAATCAAAGCTCCCGTCGCGCGAAACCGCCCCCAGCTGCGGCGCCACCGCGCCGGTCGGCGGCGGCACATGGTCGTAGCAACCGCCATGCTCGTCGAACGTGATCACCAGGAGAATGCTGTCCCGATACGGACAGTTGCGCACCGCCTGGTACACGTCGGCCAGAAACTGTTCGCCGCGGCAAACATTGTGCGGCGGGTGATAATCATTCGGGTAATCCATCTTCAGGAATGCGGGTTCCGGCGTGAATCTCGGCTCGACGAAGGAATACGCCGGCAACTTCAGGGATGGATCCGCCGTGACTGCGGCGCCGCACAGCTCCTTGAAGGTTTCGTATGCGCGGAAATTGGACGTCAGGGGAAGGAGCCGCGGGGAAAACTGAACGCACGTCAGGGACGGAATCAGCGTGGTGTTGTGAAACACGCCCCACGATTTGCCCCGGGCCTGCAGAACGTTGAAAATCGTCGGGATGTCATAGGGCTCGTAGTCGTCGTTGTTGATGTGGCCGTCGGAGGAACCGGTGTGCACGAACCCGCGGTTCGGCCAGGTTTGCGACGGAGCCGACGCAAACCATCGGTCGCAGACCGCGAAACTCCGCGCAAGCTGGTTGATGACGTTGGCGTCCTGCGACCCGTAGGACTGCATGATTTGCCCGGCGGACGTCGCTCCGGCGGCCGTGCTGGCATAGTCCTTCAAGAATCCGCTCATGTCGGCCGCCACTCCGGAAGCAGGCGTAGCCGTTCCATAAATCTGGGCGGTGATGTGGTCAAATTCCTCGTGAGGATCCGGAGTGGGAACCTGGTTCGGCATCGGGCAGGACGGCCACGCTGTCGGCGGACGGCTCGCGAACACCGGTGGACTGGAGGCGTCGGGCCGATTGGAGCAAACACCGGGCAATAACCCGTTGAAGGTTGTCGGCGATTGCTGCGGGATGTTGAAGAGAGGAGGATTCGGCGCGTCGTACAGCCAACCGAGGAGGTTGTCGAACGAACGATTTTCCATCATCACCACGACGATGTGTTCGATCCCCTGCAACGGCATATCATTACCGGGGCTCCGAATTGAACGGTGAGGAAACTGCGAGCTGGCGGCGGCGCACGATTGTCATTGGCTCGTCGGCGCGTCACTGCAGAACCGCTTGACGTGCCGCCTTCGAATCGTCCTGAGCCGGTGATAGCCCACCAGCTTGCCGCGCTGTTCGTCCCAGAGGCGAAATGTGAAGGATTTCAGGCTGGAGAACAGGGTCACGGGTTTCACCCCCTGAAACAGCGGATCCGCTTTGTGACATTGTTCCAGGTGATAATTGGGAATTCGGGGGCTCAGGTGATGAATGTGGTGAAACCCGATGTTGCCGGAAAACCATTGGAGGATTCCGGGCAGTTTGTAAAACGAACTCCCTTCCAGCGCCGCTGACGTGTAATCCCACTCCTCGCCGCGTTTCCAGTAAACACCCTCGAATTGATGCTGCACGTAAAACAGCCACACTCCTGCGGAACCGGCCACCATCAACACGGTCAACTGGATGATCAGATAAGCTTTGATGCCGAAAACCGATGCCAGGCCCACCGCCATTCCAAGGATTGCCAGATTGGTCAAATACACCGAATGGCGTTCCCGCATGGCCGCCCTGGACGAAGGGAAACGTTGTCTGATCACGAACAGGAACAGGGGCGCCACAACAAAGAGCACGATCGGATTGCGGGCCAGCCGGTAAGCGAACCGTTTCCAACGCGACGCTTCCAGGTATTCCTGCACCGTCAGCGTCCACACGTCGCCGGTCCCGCGCCGATCCAGATCGCCGCTGGTTGAATGATGAAGCGCGTGTTCCCACCGCCAATGATGGTACGGTGTAAAGGTCAACACGCCGGTGATGAAACCGACGATGTCGTTGGCCCTTCGGGATTTGAAAAAGGAGCCGTGCCCGCAGTCATGAAAAATGATGAACACGCGGACGAGAAAGCCGCCGGCCAGGATCGCCAGGGGCACAGTGAGCCAGTAGGATACCGTCAGGCTGAGGGACATCAGGTACCAGAGGACGGCGTAAGGAACCAGGGTGTTCACCACCTGCCAGAGAGCCCGGTCCAGCGCCGGCCGCTGGAATCGGGCCACCACGCGCTTCCAACTGGAAGTGTCCGGCAGCGGTTGTTGTGGGGAGGAAATCGGTTGTTGACTCATAACCTGCGCTTTCAGCTTTCGACGGATCACACCCGTTCGCTCTTTCAGAACTGTTCCCGGACATCGGGTTTCAAATCGTCAGTGAACGGATTTCAATGAAGATTTGCCTGTCTTGAATCTCAACGAGGTCTTGAGACTCCGTACAGTCGCACAAATGCGCGCCAAGGCAATCTTTATCGAGCGCCTTCAATCGCACATTCTGGGCTTGTAAAGGTTCCGCAGACCGGGGTATGTTATCCCTGAATTTTGACCAAGCCTTTTGGGGCAGCTTCCAGAGTGTCCTCTCTCGTGCGGCTGAATTCCAATTTGAATCATGATGCATCGGCGAAAAACAACCCCCCGGGCGGAGTACCGCCTCAGCGAAACCCAGCGGGTGAACAATTCGGTCAGCCTCGCGGAAAAGTTTCCGAAGCTGAAATCACTGATGGTGGATCTCGCGTACTTCGACACGGACGGCCTCACCAAGAGCGGCGAGTTGAAATACAGGGTGAACGTTCATTACGCCAAGTCGGTGTTTTCCTTTGCATGCCCGAGCCACGAATGTGTGGGCGGCGATTTTGATTTGAGCGGCGCAGTCGCCCAGGCGGTGACCGATCGGCACAAAATTGCCCAGGGCGAGATCCGGTGCAAGGGCTGGCGTGCCTTGCCCAAAGAAACCAAAGAGCCGTGCCGCAATCTGCTGCGCTACAAGTTGAGTCTTGGATATGTCTGAAGTTAAACTGAGAAAAGGGGAACCGGTGGAGAAAGCCATCCGCCGGCTCAAAAAGAAACTGGACCGCGAACAAACGTTGGTGCAGGTCCGCCTGCATCGGCGCTTCGAAAAGCCCAGCGCCCGGAAACGCCGGAAACAGAAGGCGGCCCGGTTCCTGGTCATGCTGAGGGAAAGATATTCCGACGCGTGACCCCAGGACCGCGCGGCCGGCCGCTTCGGCCGCGAGCGGGCTCGTCCAAATGGCGCTTGCTATTTGGCGGGGATAGTTGATTTTACATCAGTCTCAGCAAGAGCTTGTCGCTTCCAGCACATGGTGAATCTTCAGTTGAACATCGTTCAGTGATGATTTGAAACCCGGTCGTCGGGAACAGTCTGGCAAAGAGCAGCAGGTCTGGATTAAAAATAATCATGAGCACAAAACTATACGTCGGGAATCTTTCCTTCGACGTCACCGAAACCGACCTCCGTGACATGCTTTCAAAGCACGGTCCCGTGAACGAGATCAATGTCATCATGGATAAAGTCACCGGGCGTGCTCGCGGGTTCGCTTTCGCCACCATGAACACCGAGGAAGGGGCCAAGGCCGCCATCCTCGCCTTGAATGGCAAGGACTGGAAAGGCCGCGCGCTGACGGTCAACGAAGCCCGCCCGCGCGAGGAACGTTCGGACGGCGGCCGCGGTTATGGCGGCGAAGGCCGCTCCAATCGGTAGGAATCAGCCCCGATGGATTGAACAGAGCGACGGGACTCCGGCAAACCGAGGCCCGCTTGTTCTCATTCCTATGCCAAACCAATCAATCGACGCGCGCAAGGAACCGATGCAGCAGAATTTCGAACGCGTTTGCTCCCGGGAACCATTCAACGGACTCAAATCCATCCTCGACAGCCTGTCTGCCAGCCGGGAGGCGCTGTTCGAAGCCGTGAGCCGCTCGAATTCATATGAGGATCTCCTGGCCAAACTCGGTTATCGAATGACCCTGACGAAGCAGATTCACGTGCAGGATTCCTTTTCGCGGCTGGGACCCGCCGGTGGGATCAAGGCCGTTCTTCCTTATCACGACATTCCGACTCAACGTTCGCTGCCCACGCTCATCCACTTTAACTCCACCGTAACCACCACCCCCGAATCCGCCGGGTTCTTCGACAAAATGCTCGTCACGCTCAGGATCCAATTGAGCGCCGAAAATCAACAGCCCTCCTGACAAAAACCCGCGAGCCGGTCTTCACGAAAGAGGCGGCATTCCGCCCGTGCAGGAGAGTGCCTCCAGGTTCATTCTGCCTTCAGCCTTGGTCAGAATACCACGTTGCCTTTGTCCCCATTCGTGCATTTCGTGGTCTCTACTGCATAGAGACCGCTCAGGAGGGCGCCATCGGAGCCGCCGGAGTTTCCGGAGACTGCAAAGACTGCGGAGACTGCGGAGACTGCAAAGACTGCGCTTCGCGCGGGTTCTTGCCGCGCTTGTTGCGGGGCAGCGGACTGAGAACGACGTTGAGGTCGCGGTCGCCCAACATTTTGGGCGGCGAATCCGCCTGGCCGTAAAGGGCGAGGTCCTTGACGAATTTGTTCACCACATCAAACCCGATCTCCTTGTGCGCCTTCTGGCGCCCGCGAAAGCGCAGCTTGACCCGGACTTTCATGTCGTCGCAAAGGAACTGGATGGCATGGTTCAGCTTTACCCCCAGATCATGAGGGTCAATGGCGGGAGAGATTTGAAGCTCTTTCATCCGGCTCGCGGACTGGCGGCCGGCGGATTCTTTGCTCCGCTTGGCTTCCTCGTAAAGGTACTTGCCGTAATTCACGATGCGGCACACGGGCGGTGTGGCGTTGGCCGCAATCTCGATCAGGTCCAGGCCTTTGTTCTGGGCCAGTCGCAGCGCTTCATTGAGCGACATGACACCCAATTGCTGCTTCGTCTCATCAATCACGCGGACTTCCCGGGCACGAATCTTCCCGTTGCGACGATGCAAGGGTTCCCGGGACCGAAATGAACGCGAAGGGAAAGGGCGGCTCAATCAGCCCCCACGGGTTGGAAATTATTCATGCAGGAAGAAATCCAGGGCGCAGCGAACTATGTGATTTGTGACCAATACGCCCCCAGTGTCACACTCCAATGCCCGCAGGCAAGCATAATGTGGGTCTTTTTCCAGGTTTTCCGCGGCGGGGGGATTTCTCGGATAATGCTTGCAATCCCGCGGCAATGGTCCACTTTAGGCCCGTCTAATAGATAGCTTGTCGCTTCCAGCATATGGTGAATCTTCAGTTGAACTTCGTTCAGTGATGATTTGAAACCCGACAGTCGGGAACAGTTTGGAGAGAACAGGGTAAAACTAAGGACACTTTAACATCACATGAACACTAAATTATTCGTAGGGAACCTTTCGTTCAACACCACCGAAAATGATCTGCAAGACGCCTTCACTGCCCATGGCACGGTGGTCGAAGCCAACCTGATGACGGACCGTGAAACCGGCCGTCCGCGCGGCTTCGGCTTCGTAACCATGAGTTCGGCCGAAGAGGCGCAGAAGGCCGTTGACGCGCTCAACGGTTCCACGCTCGATGGTCGGAACCTCACGGTCAATGAAGCCCGGCCGAAGACCGAACGCCCATCCGGCGGTGCCGGACGCCGCGAGTACAGCCGGCGCTACTAAACGAACACTCTCAAACCAGGCGTGGAGCCCCACGGTTCCACGCCGTTTTTGTGTATCCGTTCGTGTCACACGGAAATTCTCGCTGGCGGGTTGCGTTTGTGGCACAGTCCGGTCATGCCGTATCGCCCCAGGAAGTCCAAAAAGGCCAACCCCAAGCCGGGAGCATTGGAAAGCGTCCAGTTCCACGCGGATCAATTCTCGGATCTCCGCCGGCGGGACATGAACACCCGCTCGACCTTGTCCCGTCTGCGCAACCGGAAATCAGATTTGAAGTAGAATCATGACGGGAGACGCCACCAAAATTACAGTTGGCCCGCTGCTGGATTGGTTGCTGCAGAAGTATCCTGAATCGCCGAAGACGCGGGCCAAACAATGGATTCTGGCAGGACGCGTGAGCGTGAACGGCGTGGTCCTTCGCAAACCCCATCAGCCAATCCCGGACCCGGGGGACACGCTGGAATTGCTCGACCGAAATGCCACCACTCTGGCGTGCGGCTTCGGGTGGCAAATTCATCCCCGCGTCGCCGTGCTTTACCTGGATTCCGCTCTCGCTATCGTCAATAAGGGGCCCGGCCTGATCTCGGTGCCCGCACCGAATTGCGAATTGTCCGCCCTCAGCATTCTCGCGGACTTCCTGGCCGGACGACTGAAAGCCCGGGACCGCGGCGTCGCCGGAAAATCATTGCCACCCGCCTATCGCCGGCTCGAACCATTGCCCGTTCATCGGCTCGACCAATATACCAGCGGCGTCTTTTGCATGGCCATGAACCCGGCCGCGCGCGGGCATCTCATCGAGCAGCTCAAGGCGCACACCATGAAGCGGGAATACGTGGCCTTTGTGGAAGGCCGTCCGAACACACGCGCGGGCACCTGGCGGCAATGGCTGCGGTTGAGCGAGGACGAAATGCGTCAATACATTGTTTCCGAACCAAAGGCAAAAGCCGGCCCGTCCGAAGCCAGGGAGGCCATTACGCACTATGAAGTCCTCGCTGAATACCCACTCGCCGACAGCCGGGGCTGCGTCACCAAATTGCGGCTCCGCCTCGAAACCGGTCGGAAACATCAAATTCGCGTCCAGGCAGCCAACGCCGGACTGCCGTTGCTTGGCGACCGTACGTATCATCCGAAATATCGCGCCGAGGGCCGCGCCGGTTCACCCGCCGATTTTCCACGACAAGCATTGCACGCGGAAGTCCTGACACTGGAACATCCGGACCGGACCGGAAGGCAAATGAGCTGGAGAGCCGAATTGCCAAAAGACCTTCGTCAGCTTGAGGCGGCTCTGCGGTCCGGCCGGCTTTAAGCGCATTTCCAATTATGCCGTCGGTGAAATGGATTCGCCTTCTCCCGCTGGAGAAATGAATTGGGGGCGCCCTATAGATGCGACCCCAATGTGTCGATGTATGGACTCATTGCTCGAATCACGCACGAAGACTGTGCTCTATATCCTGTGAACGCACGATTCATCAGGCAAAGCTCGGCGCTCTGCGGCCTCTTGCTCGCCGTCCCCGCTCTGCGGGTTGCCTTCGAGGAAAGCCTAGCCGCTGCTGATACTCCCAGGACGTATCAGTATGTTGTCCCGGACAAAGTGAATGACGGTTGGGAGACCGCTTCTCTAGCCAGCGAGAACCTCAACGCCGATTTGATCAAGGATTTGTTTGAACGGATCAGCGACGGTACTTACAAGAACATCACCAGTGTCCTTGTCGTCAAAAACGGCAAGCTCGTCGTCGAAGAGTATTTTCCGCGCCAGGAGGTGTTGGGAGAGCGGCGAGGACGTGTGCTGAAACGGGTTTCGCCACAACAGCTCTATTCCGCGACAAAAAGTGTGACGTCCATTCTGATCGGGCTCGCGATCGAAAAGCATCTGATTCGTGGCGTTGATGAGAAGATTTCCACCTTTTTCCCGGAATACGCAGACATCTTTGCACACGACGGAAAGGACAGGCTTTGCCTGAAGGACTTCCTCACCATGTCGGCGGGCCTGTCCTGGGACGAGTGGGAGTATCCCTATGCCGACGCCCGCAACGATGCTTTCAAGGCACTCCTCAGTCCGGATCCCATCCGCTACCTTCTGGAAAGGCCGTTGGTTGCAGCGCCCGGTGTTCATTTTACCTACAACACTGGTATCTCTGTCGCACTGGGGCAAATCATTTACAAGGTCTCCGGGCTGCGAGCCGACAAGTTTGCCGAGCGCTATCTTTTCGAGCCACTCGGCATTTCGGATTACTACTGGGCGAAACTCCCGGATGACATCGTCGAGACTGGAGGGGGTCTCTTCCTGCGGCCACGAGATATGGCCAAGGTCGGCTATCTCTTCTTGAACGGCGGTCGCTGGAAAGGCAGGCAGATCATCAGTGACGAGTGGATCAAGGCATCAACCAGGAATCACGCCGGCTCGGTGCAATTTCCTGCGTGGCTGCAAGCCGCCAACGGCTACGGGTATCAATGGTGGCTCGGCGCCTTGAACGTGGGGATTCGAGACGTGACGTTCTATGGCGCACGAGGCCGGGGAGGCCAGTTCATCCTTGTCTTTCCAGACCAGCAGATCGTTGCGGTATTCACCGGCTTGAACGACAACATTTTGATGAACCAGCCGCTGGAAATGTTGCAACGCTACATCCTGCCGGCTGCGCTGCCGCAGCCAGCAAACACCGAATCCAAATGACCGGATTGCCGAACAAACCGGATGCATGCTCATGTTTCTCGATGGCCCAAACGAGAACGCGGGAAACCCCTATACCGCCCATTCTCCCACTTTGATGCGTTACACGGACGGGTTACGTGAATCATCTCCTGTATCGGCGGCGGCAGGCCGAAGGGGCATGAGCAGCCAATATCAAGAACCGACCGATCTTCGTTTTCGCAGGCTTGACCCGGCGACGCCAATATAGAAGAGTCATCATTGAGTTACAGCAACGCCCTTTTGTCTTGAGTAGTCGTTAGAGGGCCAAGCCCGCCCGGCGGACCGGTCAATAAGCTCAAAGTCGTTGAGGCGACTTTACGTTAGCAAACCTGACCCGCCGGGGCGGGAAAACCGGAGAAACGGATGCCGGAAGATGAACCCAATCAGCCATCCGAATCTATCGCCCACGGTGACGAAGTTATTCACAGTCGGCTGCGGCCAGAATTCCGCAACGCTGGCCTTGCCGATCCTGAATAACTTCGGATGACCCATATTGGACATTAGCGCAATGATGATAAACATACAGGTGGCATGGGTCGGGATCCTGCTGGGTTGCCTTGCGGGTGCGATTCCCGGCCTGTTTTTCCATAACAGCGACTGGCTCGGTGGTTACGCCTCGTGGCAACGGCGGATGATTCGGCTGGCGCACATCGCTTTCTTCGGCATTGGCTTCATCAATCTCTCATTCGCCCTGACCTCAAGAACGCTGGGCCTTGACGCCGGATTTCAGAGGACTGCCATCCTGTTGATCGTGGGGGCGGTCACCATGCCTGCGGTCTGCTACTTGTCCGCGTGGAAGCCAGCCTTCCGCAACCTGTTTTTCATTCCGGCCATGTCGGTCACCGTCGGCATCGCCCTGTTTGTCTGGAGGATCATCAATCTATGAACATCGGTCTGTTTCCAATGAGCGGTATACGAGTCTGTGACGCAGAACTGCTTCGGCTAGGTCTTACGCTGCCGGGGTTTGTGGAGAGAAGCAAGACCATCGCGTCCTTGCCAAGTCTCGGTCTGCTGACCCTGGCGGGGATGACCCCTGCCCGACATAGCGTGCACTATGTCGAGGTGCCGGACGTGAACCTCCTCGCTTCTCTGCCGAGCGGTCTTGACTTGGCGGCCATCTCCTCCTACAGCGCACAGATTGACGAGGCATACGCGCTGGCCCGGCGGTTTAGGGCGATTGGGGTTCCGACCGTCATGGGAGGACCGCACGTTACCGCCCTCCCTGACGAAGCGGCCCAACACTGCGATGCTGTTGCCATCGGTGAAGGAGAATCACTGTGGCTGCAGGTGCTGGAAGATGCCGAACGTGGCCACTTGCAACAATACTACCGCGCGGACGCCAACGGGTACGATTTGGCTACTGCACCCATGCCCGCATTTGAATTGCTCGACATCTCGAAATACAACCGACTGACTGTTCAAACCAGCCGAGGTTGTCCTCATCATTGTGAGTTCTGTGCCAGTTCGGTCATGCTCACGCACAAGTACAAGCAAAAGCCTGTGGCCAAAGTGCTGGAAGAAATCGGTCGAATTCTCGCGATCTGGCACCGTCCATTCATCGAGTTTGCCGACGACAACAGTTTCGTCAATCACTCGTACTGCAAGGAGCTTTTGAAGCCGCTCAAGGGGAAAGGTCTCAAATGGTTTGCAGAAACCGACATCTCCATTGCCGACGATGAAGAACAGCTCGACCTCATGCGGGAGACCGGATGCGCGCAGGTGTTGATCGGGTTGGAGAGTCCGACCGAATCAGGTCTGCATGGACTTGAACTGCGCAACGACTGGAAGTTCAAGAAGTTCCCACACTACAAAGAAGCGATTCGCACGATACAATCCCATGGCATTACAGTGAACGGGTGTTTTATGATCGGTCTCGACGGGCATACAGCCGACATCTTCGATCAGGTCTTTGCTTTTGTGAGGGAGGCTGAACTGTACGAGGTTCAAGTCACGCTCATGACGCCTTTCCCGGGCACCCCGCTCTACGCGCGCTTGGAACGGGAGAACAGATTGCTCGAACCGCGGAACTGGAAGAAATGCACATTGTTCGATATCAACTTCAAGCCCACTAACATGTCGGTGCAGGAACTGCACGACGGGTTCAAGAAGCTGGCCGTCGGGTTGTACAGCGAGGAGTTCACAAACTGGCGCAGAAGCCGCTTCAAACGCGCCATCAGGGATCAGCGTCACACGAAAGGACCACAGACATGAGAACAAAGCGAGCGATTACAGCGCTATTCATTGTTTCGGCCATATACGACGGGTTACTTGGGGCCGCTTTTCTGTTTGGAAGCGGTGCGCTGTTCCAGTGGTTGGGCGTAATTCCACCGAACCACCCGGGCTACGTGCAGTTTCCGGCCGCCTTGCTGATGGTCTTTGCGGTTATGTTCGTGGCCATCGCCGTGAATCCTGTCAAGAATCGAAACCTCATACCTTACGGCATCCTCTTAAAGCTGTCCTACTGTGGGGTGGTCTTGTTCCACTGGTTTACCGCCGGACTCCCGGGCATGTGGAAGCCATTTTGCATTGCCGATCTCCTCTTTCTGATCCTCTTCGCTTGGGCGTGGACAGTGCTCGGGAAAGAAACACTCCGGAACGAATGAGGCGCTAACGTCGCTCCAGGCAGCCCCCGCGAACGCCTCAGTTTGGTCCTTGATACTTTGGCCTGGTTTGTGCCACAGATGCGGTGTGCCCGAGCTCTATCGTTGGCATCAACCACACCCTCACCCATTAACATGTTGGCTGTCGCTGGTCCAGGTTCGAGGTTCCAAGTTCCAGGCGCACGCCCGGCGGGGTTCTGGGCAGGTGTATGGCAGGGACTCAGAGCTTCATCGAAAGCACCAGGTGAGCAGCGGGGCAAACACCAGGCTCGGCAGATACTCTGTCACTTCGATCCTCCGGATTTCAAAAATGATCAAGGCAACGCAAAAAATCAGCAACCCGGCGGTGGCGTTGATCGAACCCATTGCGGCAACACCCAGAACCGGCTGCAGGAATCGCGCGCACAGCAAGGTCATTGTGCCTTGAAACACCAGCACCGGCACGGCCGAGAGCATCACCCCACACCCGAACACCGAAGCGAACCCCATCGCCGCCAGGCCATCCATCACCGCCTTCACCACGAGTGGGTAAAGGAATTCGCCCGGCTCGCCATGGATGGGCAAGCCGCCGCAGACCGCGCCGAGAACGCCCAGCGGCGCGGCGCAGAAGAGGGCCGAGCAGGTCAGGAAGCCGTGGGTGAAACGGGCCGGGTCATCCGGCTTGGCCGCGTTGATTGTCCGGCGCGCGAACTGGCCGAGACCGTTGGATGCCTTTTGCAGATGCAAGAGCCGTCCGGCCACCTTCCCCAGTGCCAGCGCCACGACGACGATGACGAGTTGTTTGACGATTTGCAGCGACGGGCCGTTCAGACTCAGCCAGGTCAGGCGCAGACCGTAGAAAACCGTGAAGACTCCCAGGGCGACCTTGAACAAATTCTGGTTCGCAGCCGAGAACGGCGTCTTCTTCGCCAGCCCGGCGACCCCGCCAAGGACAATGCAGGCCGCGTTCACAATCGTCCCGATCACGCCCTGACTCAATCATCCCCGGCGTGAACTTCAAAGCGCAAAATGCGGGCCGTCCCATTTCCCCGGCACATTGACTCTTGAACTGCGGGTGCGGAATTCCTATGTTCGGCGCATGAAACGGATTTCATTTTTCCTGGCCGTCACGTTGCTCGCCGCGCCCGAATTATTGCGCGCGCAGGACGCCGCGGTCGAAGAACATTTGAACAAATTGACCGCCCAGATTCAGGATCTGGTGGACGCCAAAGACGCGCAGAACAAGCGCATCGAGGAACTGGCAAAAGAATTGAGGGCCCTCCAGGACCAGCAGGGAAAGCCGAACACGAGCTATGCGTCCCAGGAGGATTTGAAACAACTCGCCGACAAGCTCCAGGAGATCGACCGGAAACGGCAGGAGGACAACGACCTGATCCTCAAGAGAATTGAGGGGCTCGGAAAGGCACTGGGCAGTTCAGCCCGGCCGGCCGTCGCGCCGAGACCCGCCACGCCGCCCGCCGACGCCGCCACCTCGACTCCTTCCGACAAGGGGTATGAGTATGTGATCCAGTCCGGCGACACCCTCTCCGTCGTTGTCAAAGCCTATGCGGAGAAAAACATCAAGGTGACGGTGGACCAGATCGTGGCGGCCAATCCGGGCCTGAACCCAAAGCGGCTCCGGGTGGGGCAGAAGGTTTTCATCCCGGCGCCCCAGCAATAAGTCCGGTTCGCGAGCTGTTTTCCTGACCCGTTACGGGAACCTTTGAATCTCCAACTTATGAAGAGACTGTTGATGCGGGTTTCGGTGGGAGCCGGTCTGCTGGCTTTCGTTCCGAGTCTGGTTGCGCGGGAAGATGCGCGCCTGGTTTCGAACTGGCAATATAGAACAGGCGATGTTGCCGGCGCCGGGCAGTTGGAGTTCGACGATAACGGCTGGCAGACGGTGACGCTTCCGCACAACTGGGGCTGGGAGCAGGCGCAACAAGGAGAGAACTATTACCGGGGCCCCGGCTGGTATCGCCGCGCCCTGGAGGTGTCCCCCCGACCCGGCAAACGTTACTTCCTCCGCTTCGAAGCGGCGGGATCGGTCGCCGACGTCTATCTGAACGGCCAGCCGCTCGGCCAGCATCGCGGCGCGTTCGGGGCCTTTTGTTTTGAAATCTCCCGGCAGTTGTCTTCCACGGGAACCAACCTCCTGGCGGTGCGCGCCAGCAACGCGCCCGAACGCGACGTGGCCCCGCTCAGCGGCGATTTTTGCGTGTTTGGCGGATTGTACCGCCCGGTGCACCTGATTGAAACCGGCGACATCAACTTCTGTCTGACCGACCATGGCTCGTCGGGGGTCGCGTGGCTGCAGACGCGCGTGACCGCGGACCGCGCCGTACTGGATGTCACCGCGCAGATCTCGAATGCCACCGGGCGGAAGGAGGAATTGATCCTGGCCGCCCGGGTCCTCGACGCTTCGGGCCATGCCGTCGCGACCGTCGAACAGCCGATTCCCGTTGTCCCGCGCGTCACGGCTCCGTTCGCGTTGCACATCGAGGTGCCGCAGCCGCACCTGTGGAACGGCCGCCCGGATCCCTATCTCTACAAGGCCGTCCTGGAGTTGCGATCGAAGGACGGCGCCGTGCTGGATTCGGTCGAACAACCGCTCGGGCTGCGCTCGTATTCTGTTGACCCTGACAAAGGCTTTTTCCTGAACGGCAAGCCGTACCACCTGCATGGTGTCGATCGTCACCAGGACCGGTGGAACGAAGGCTGGGCGATTTCGGAGGCGGACCAGGATGAAGACATGAATCTCATCAAAGAACTGGGCTGCACGGTTGTCCGATGCGCGCATTACCAGCACAGCGACTACTTTTACAGCTTGTGCGACAAGGCGGGCATTCTCGTTTGGGCGGAGATTCCCCAGGTAAACGAAATCGATCCCTCGCCGCAATTCGCCGAGACGTCGCGCAACCAACTGCTCGATCTGATCCGCCAGAACATCAACCACCCTTCCATCTTCGCCTGGAGCCTGTTCAACGAGCTCTGGCCGGGACGATCCGACCCGCACCGCGAACTGCAGGATTTGAAGATCGTGGCCAACGGGGAAGACCCGACGCGCCCCACCATCGCCGCCACCGCCACGGAACAGTTGCCGCAGATGAACAAGATCCCGGACTGGCTCGGCTGGAATATTTATCCCGGATGGTACGAGGGATGGGGAACCCTGCAGGCGTTCGGTCCCCTGCTGGACCGGGGCCGTTCGATCAGCCGCCACGGCGGATTCTGCGTGAGCGAGTACGGCGCGGGCGCCAACGTGGCGCAACACGAGCAGAATCCAAAGCAGCCCAGGCCCGACGGACAGTGGCACCCCGAGGAATGGCAGGCCGTCGTTCACGAAGCGGCCTGGGCAGCCATGAAGACGCGCCCGTTCGTGTGGGGCACCTTCGTCTGGAATATGTTTGATTTCACCAGTTACTCGCGACACGAGGGCGCTGTCCGCGGGCGGAATGACAAAGGGCTCATCACCTACGATCGCAAGACGAAAAAGGACGCCTTCTTTTTCTACAAAGCGAACTGGTCGGAGGATCCAACGCTCTATATCACAAGCCGCCGGTTCACCGAACGCACGAACGCCGTTACCGATGTGAAGGTCTATTCGAACGCCAATGAGGTGGAACTATTGCTGAACGGCGTTTCGCAAGGCGGACGGTCGAACGCCATAAACTGCGTCTTCGTCTGGAAGAACGTCGAGCTGAAGCCCGGCGAAAACCGCGTCGCAACGCAGGCGCAGCGCGGCGGCCACGCGTTGTCGGACGAATGCGTCTGGACGTTCAAGCCGACGGCTGAGGTCCGGAATCGGTAGTGCCAAATCGTGTGTTCACAGTTCGCGGGGATTGTGCTAATTTCAGGCATGAACCACTTTCCCATCAGGGCCGCGTCTTGCGCCGGAGTGTGCGTGTTGCTGCTCTGCGCCACTCCAGCTTCACGGGCCGAACCGCCCGGATCGGAACCCACCAATGCCCCGGCCCCGGCCGAACCTCACACCCCCTCCCAATCCATGCAACCGTATCAAAAGCCTTCCAAAGACGAATTGAAGAAGAAGCTCACCCCGATGCAGTTTAACGTCACCCAGGAGGCGGGCACGGAACCCGCCTTCGAAAACGCTTATTGGAATAATCATAAACCCGGAATTTATGTGGACGTGGTCTCGGGCGAACCGTTGTTCAATTCGCTGGACAAGTTCGATTCGGGCTGCGGTTGGCCGAGTTTCAGCCGGCCGCTCCCAGACGCGAAAGTGAACGAACATTCCGATCATTCCTTCGGCATGGACCGGACCGAAGTGCGCTCGAAGACGGCCGATTCGCACCTGGGCCATTTGTTCGATGACGGCCCGGGGCCGACGCATCTGCGCTATTGCATCAACTCGGCATCCTTGCGATTCATTCCCCTGGAAAAAATGGAGGAAGAAGGTTACGGCGCGTCGCTCGTACCGTTCATCAAGGCCGGCCTTTACAAACCCAAACCAGCCGTTGCGTCCCCGAGCGGCACGGGGAAGTGAAATCACCGGGCCCTGCCGAGGCGCCCCGGGCGCGCGGATTCTGACCGGACGAGGGGTATGTCGGCGCGCCAGGAATGGAAATACGCGGATGAATCGGAATCGCTGCCGGAACAGCGCCGGTCACGGCTGACGGGAATTTCCCCTGGCGAGTTCGCGCAGCCACAGGTGGCGCTTTTCTTCCGGCATCGCGGAGAGCCGTTCCACGGCGCCGTAGAATTTTTCCATGTCACCGCCATTCAGCCGCAGCAATTGTGCGAAGGCGGGCACATAATTGTAGTAGTTGGCGATGGTGTTGAGCCGGGCGTTGTTGATCTCTTCGCCGAACCAGTCGTCGAATCCCGAATAACCGCCCCACCCGGATTTCAGCCGGGCATAATCGCGGCGCAATTCATCGAACACCCCCTGCTTCTCGCGCAGCAACTGGTCGGGCGGCGCCGGGAGTTTCCCGGCGGCCTTGACGTTGCCGTTTTCGTCCAGCGTGTCGCCATATATGGCTTCCAGGCGCTGGCGGGCGTTCATGATCAAATGCACGAACTGATCGTTGCGCCCGAGCGATGCCACGTATTCAGCGTAACGGTTCGTGTTGCCTTCGGAACGGAGCCAGCGCCGCGCGCCCTCCTGGCCGACCGTGGTGGCGTACGCCTCGTTGAAGTCCGTGTCTCCCGGCGCGAACAACCGTTGATGCCCGAGTTCATGGAAGAGGATCTCGGCGAGCTCGGGTTCCGGACGATTCACGAAGGTGCTCAACACCGGGTCGTTGAACCAGCCCAGGGTGGAATACGCATCGACGCCGTCCACGCATACATCGAATCCCCGGGCCTCCACCCGCCGGGCGCAGTCCCGCGCCGCGCGCTCCGAAAAGAACCCGCGGTAGTCGAGGCTACCGACGACGGGATACCACCAGGTTTTTGGCTGTAGTGAAAATCGGGGAGCCGCCTGGACGTTCCAGACGACATACGGTCGATGCAGGTCGGTGAATTTGAGGTAGTGCCCGTTTATCGGCAGTTTGAGATCCTCTCCTGCGAAGGCGCGAAGCCGTTGCACCAGTTGCAACTGCTCTCTCAGCCCGGACGGCGTTCGCGGGTCGCCAATCAACTTATCGATGGGCTGCCGATGCGCGACAATTTGGTATTGTCCTTTGATGGCCTGCGCATAATAGCCCGGCGTGTGGCAACCGGAACAGCAAATCGCGACCGCAGGCAGAGACCAGAGCAGCCATCCCGCCCTCGCGATGCCCTGTTTTGAATTCCGATTCATGGATTGACCTGCTGGGTGTGGATTTTGGATGCGGAGAATAGCGATGACAAAGTCGGAACACACGAAAAGAATTTTGCAGACACGATTCATTTACAACCGCGCCCTTCATTGTTAGAAATGGCGGGTGCTCGACGACGATGCCATCTGGAAATCCTTGAACGCACCCGGCCGGTTGAGTTTGATCGCCGGCCCCTGCGTGATCGAGAGCGAGAAGCTTTGCCTTCGGGTGGCCGCCGCGCTCAAGAAAACCTGCGGCGACCTGGGCGTGTTCTATGTGTTTAAAGCCAGTTACGACAAAGCCAATCGCACGTCGGCCAGGTCGTTCCGAGGCCCCGGGCTGGAAGCCGGCCTCCAGGTGCTGGCCAAAGTCCGCGAGAACGTTGGCGTCCCGGTGCTGACCGATGTCCACACCGAATCCGAGGCGGCGATCGCAGGCGAGGTGGTGGATATCCTTCAGATTCCCGCCTTTCTGTGCCGCCAGACCGACCTGATCGAGGCCGCGGCCGCCACCGGCAAGATTGTGAACCTGAAGAAGGGTCAATTTCTGTCTCCGACAGAGATGGGACAGGTGGTTGAGAAAGCCACGCGCGCGGGCGCGAAACGGATTCTGGTGACCGAGCGCGGCACGACGTTCGGCTACAACAATCTGGTCGCGGACATGCGGTCGATCCCGATCCTGCGCCGCTTCGGCTTTCCCGTGATTTTCGACGCCACGCATTCCGTGCAGCTTCCCGGCGGCGGCGGCCATCAATCGGGCGGTCAGCGCGAGTTTGCCCCGGTCCTCGCCCGTTGCGCGCTGGCGGCCGGAGCCGACGGCCTCTTCATCGAAACGCATCCCCGGCCGGACCGTGCATTGAGCGACGGACCGAACATGATTCCGCTGGCGGAGATGCCGGCGTTGCTGAAGGAACTGCTCCGGGTGTTCAAAGCCTCCCGGAAATGAACCTCCAACATCCAGCATCCAACCTTCAACGCCCAGCCACTGGCGGTTTCGGTGTTGCTTGGATGTCGGTTGTTCGATGTTGGTTGTTGGATGTTTTCCGCCCCATTTCTTAAATCCCGTTCCATGCCCAAACGCCTTTCTCCGAAACTTCGCTCCCGCCTCCGGCGCGTTCGGCTGTTTCTGTGCGACGTGGACGGGGTGCTGACGGACGGCTCGGTGTGGATGGGCAGTGGGGTGGAAGTGAAGCGATTCAACATCCGGGACGGTCTCGGTTTGAAAATACTGCAGCAAAACAGCATCCGGGTCGGCTGGGTCTCGCGCCGGCCATCGAGCGCCACCCGGGCGCGGGCGCAGGACTTGAAAATTGATTTCCTGATCCAGAAGGACGCTGGCAAACTGGCGGCTGTGGAATCCATCCTGAAGCAAACCGGCGTCACCTGGCCGGAACTCTGTTATGTCGGAGATGACATCGTGGACACGGGAGTCCTTCGGCGCGCGGGTGTGGCGGTGGCGGTCGGGGATGGGGTGGCCGAGGCCAGGGCGGTCGCGGACTATGTCACGATGGCCGCGGGCGGACGCGGCGCGGTTCGCGAGGTGGTCGAAGTGATTTTAACCGCGCAGGGAAAGTGGAACCAGGTGGTTTCCGAATATGCGGGTTGAACCGAAGTTTCGATGGAAGATTCCGGCGTTCCGTCGCGGAGCCGGGTGGGCGCTCGGGGTCGTCCTGCTGGCGGGCGCGGCCCGCGAGCAGCCGGTGCCCGGGGTGGAGGCGGTGGATTTCAAAGTGCAGTTGGAGAATTATGCTCCACCCTACGAAGCGCAGCCCAGGACACTGCTCGAAAGCGCCAAAGTCCAGCCCCAGCCCGGTGGACTGATCCTGATGACGGATGCACAATTGAAAGCCTTCAGCACCAACGGCACGCTTGAACTGCTGGCCCTGTCGCCGCACTGCGACTTTGATTCCGTCCGCCGAACCGTCAGTTCACCGGGCCCCTTGCAGTTGCACACCGGCGACGGGCGCTTCTTCACGGAAGGCCTGGGGTTTCTTTGGGACCAGACCAACTCGACCCTCCTGATTTCCAATCATGTGCACACCGTCACCCGGAAGGGCTTGCTCCCCATGCAGGCTTCATCCGCCGAAAGCTCCGGCAATATCGACGTCATTTCCGACTGGTTCCTCTACACTCGGAACTCCGGATTGGCCTCGTATCACGGCCATGTTCGCGTCACCGGCACCAACCTGCTGCTGACCGCCGACAATCTGTTGCTGGAATTGCCGGCTACCGGCTCTTCGTTCAAAACCATCGTGGCCGAAGGCCATGCCGTGATCGATCGCGGGGATCTCCACGCGCTCGGCGACAAGGCCGTCTATCTGGCCAGCAACGACGTCGTGACCCTCACGGGCCACCCTTCCTGGCGCATGGGAGGCCGGGAAGGCCGAGGCGATGAACTGGTGCTGGACCGGACAACCAATGTTTTTCGAGCGACGGGGCATGCGTATCTGAAGCTCCCGCGTGATTCGGCTGCGAGCAGCCTCTGGCTGACATCGAGTCCCGATCCGGCCGGCGCGCGCGAATCCACAAACCGGTTTTTTGAGATTTTCTCCGACGATTATGAACTGAGCACCAACCTCGCCGTGTTCCGCCGGGAGGTGCGGGGTTCCGAATTCGTCGAGAACAAGCCGCAAGGCAAACTGAGCTGCGGCCTGATGACCGTCTGGCTTTCCGGTTCCAACCGCGTTCAGAACGTCGTTGCCCAGGACCAGGTCGTCGTCGAGCAAAACGACGGCTGCATCACGGCCGAAAAGGCCGTCTTCTCCGCCACGAACTCGGCCTCCACATTTACCGGGAAACCGACCTGGCAATCGGGCCCTCGTGAAGGGAGCGGCGATGTGCTGATACTGGATCGCGTCAGCAAGGAATTGAGGGCCCAGGGCAACGCCCGGATGAGGCTGCCGGCCGATCAAATCCGGATCGTGGAGATGAGCCCCTCGGCGGGTGCAAACCGCCCCGGATCCGTTGACGCCGGCAAGCGGCTTGTAGATATTTCCAGCGATGCCTATGACCTCCGGGAGAACTCCGGGGTTTTCCAGGGCAACGTGCACCTCCGAAACCCTCAAGGCAGGCTCTTTTGCGATCTGCTGACCGCGTCCCTATCGCAGGGGCCGGGGGAAGAGTCCAGGAACGCCGTTGCCGAGCGAAGACAGAACCGGGTCGAGATCGTGTGGCTGGACGCCAAGGGACAGACCAACTACTCCTGGTCCGACAAGGCGGTCTATGGTTATACTGCCACTCATTCCGTGACCAACGAACTCGTGACGTTATCGGGAGACCCGGTGGTGACCAATCCGCAGGGCACCCACACCGGCGATCCGATCGTCTGGGACCGGGTCCGCAACACGGTGTATGCCGCCAATGAAAAATCCGAGATTGCGTCGAACACCACCAATACGCCGGATCTGTTCCGGGATCGGGACGGGACGGCCGTGACGCCGACCGGCACGACAAACGGCGGGACTTCCAAATGAGCGCGACGAATTCCAGTCCAATGGCCGTCGAAGCCGGAGCCGCTCTATTGCGAACGGACAAGCTCGTCAAGGAGTATCGCCAGCGACGGGTCGTCAACGGGGTTTCGATAGGCGTTTCCGCGGGCGAAATCGTCGGCTTGCTCGGCCCGAACGGCGCTGGAAAGACCACCACGTTCAACATCGTCGTCGGCATCGTCAAACCCGACGAAGGCTCGGTGCGTTTTCAGGACGAGGACATCACGCGCCTGCCGATGCACTTGCGCGCGCGCCGGGGCGTGGGGTATCTCACCCAGGAACCGTCGGTGTTCCGCAAACTGACGGTCGAGGAGAACATCCTTGCCATTCTGGAGACGTGCAAACTCGACGCCGACGAGCGGGCCGTTCGATTGAAATACCTGCTGGATGAACTGGACCTGTCGCCGCTGGCTCAAAGCAAGGCGTACACGCTCAGCGGCGGCGAGAAGCGGCGCCTGGAAATCACGCGCGCGCTCGTCACCAGCCCCAGGCTGCTCCTGTTGGATGAGCCCTTCAGCGGCATCGATCCCATCGCCGTTTACGAGGTTCAGAAAATCATCCGGCGGCTGAAGGAGCGCGGCCTGGGGATCCTCGTGACCGACCACAACGTCCGTGAAACGCTGAAACTGGTGGACCGAGCCTACCTGATCCACAAGGGGGAGGTTGTGTATGACGGGTTGGCGGAACAATTGGTGAACGATCCGAAGGCGCGGGAGATTTATCTCGGACCGGAGTTCAATCTGTAAGCGATGCGTCGAGAAACGTTGAATCATCACATCGAAGGGTTCTTTTTCCGATGCAACGATCCAACGCTGTAATGATTCAACGAACAAAGTTATGCAACACGATATAGTCACTGTCGAACGGTTTTATACGGACCAGGCAGAGGCGTTCGGTTTGAAACTGATGGCCGGCGCGAAGGGGTTGAAGCGGATCATCCGCGAGCCGACCGTGAACCGGCCCGGCCTCGTCCTGTCCGGTTTCACGCGTTATTTCGCCAACAAGCGCGTCCAGGTGGTCGGCAACGCCGAAGCCTACTTTTTGAAATCGCTCACGCAGGAGGAACGGACCAAACGCTATGAAATGCTGTTCTCCTACAAAATCCCGTGCGTGGTGTTCAGCCGCAACCTGCGTCCGGACAAATTGTTTTTGAAGATCGCCGAGCAGGCCGATGTTCCCATCTTTCAATGCGGGCTCGTGACCATGAAGTTCATCAATCTGGCCACGCTGGCGCTCGAAATAATGTTCGCCCCGCGCAGCACGGAAATGGGCAGCATGGTGGACATCCTCGGCGTCGGCGTGATCATCCGCGGTGAAAGCGGCATCGGCAAAAGCGAGAGCGTGCTGGCCCTGATCGAGCGCGGCTATAGCCTCGTCGCGGACGACATCACCAAGGTGACGCTCATGGACGGCCGGGATGTCATCGGCACCAGCGCCGAACTGACCCGCAACCACATGGAAGTCCGCGGCATCGGCATCATCAACGTGGTGGCCATGTTCGGCGTCAAAGCCATCCGCAGCGAGAAGGGCGTGGACCTCGTCATCACGTTGAAGGCCTGGAATGATGTGCAGGACGTGGACCGCCTCGGCATCGAACAGGAATTCGTGAAGATTCTCGGGGTGGACGTCCCCCACATCACCATCCCCGTGCGGCCCGGGCGCGATCTGGCCCGGCTCATCGAAGTGGCCGCGTTCCAAACCAAACTTAAATTGTCCGGTTATAATCCCGCCAAGGAATTGAACGATCGCCTGATCGCACGCATGGCGGAATCGAACAAACTGTAGCCCCATCGCAGGGACCGCCATCGCGTCGGGGAGCCTCCTCCGCGGTTCCGTCCAGGCCCCCCGGTTGCGGGCGGGGTGCAACCGGTTCGGTGGTGTTCAGGGCTAATTCATGAAGGTGGCGATATCGGGGCGGCGACGGACTCGTCCCCGGGATCCCTTGAGTTTCTGCAATCTCAGTGGGGACGAGGTCCCGACCCCTCATGAATTGACCCTGGGTGGCGTTTGGATCCGGCAGAAATCATTCGCCAAATCGAACTGGTTCAGCTATTTGTAATGTCGAAGCCGATGAGCGCCAAAACGCTGCCAAACGACAACTCCATGACAAAAGAGTTCCTCGTTTCGAACAAGCTGGGGATCCACGCCCGGCCGGCGGCGCTCTTTGTCAAAACCGCCAACCGGTTTAATTGCGATATTTTTGTCGAAAAGGATGGCGAAAAGGTCAACGGCAAAAGCATCATGGGCCTGATGATGCTCGCGGCCGGCCCCGGCAGCAAATTGCTCGTTCACGCCAATGGACCGGATGCCTCCAAAGCGATCGCCGAACTCGAAGGATTGATCAAGCGCAAGTTCGACGAAGAGTGAGTCTTTTGTCTTCTCATCCCTCCGCGTCCAAACCGCATGGCTGAGTTTGCCGGCATGTGCCACCCCGAGCGATGCCGTTTTACTTTGAACCTTGAACTTTGGAGTTCAAACTTTAGTCTTCCGGCATGGCTGCCGCCGAAATAGATGTCAAATACGTCGCGCATCTCGCGCGCCTGACGCTATCCGCCGAAGAAGAGCAAAAGCTCTCCTCCCAACTCGGCAATATCCTGGACTACATCGAGAAGTTGAAAGAGGCCGACGTCGCGGGGGTCGAACCGACCGCCCACGCATTCCCGCTCGTCAATGTGACACGGCCGGACGAGACCCGCCCGTCCATGGCAGGCGAAGAAGCCCTGCGCAATGCCCCGGCCACGGCCGGCGGTCTTTTCATCGTGCCGAAAATTGTCGAATAGACGTCGGCAAATGCATCAACTCACCATTTCCGAACTCACCTCCCGAATCGTCAGGCGCGATGTCTCCGCCCGCGAAGCCATCCAGGCCTGCCTGGATCGCATCCAGCGGGTGGATGGGCAGATCCATGCCTTCCTCAGTTGCGACCCGGCGGATGCGCTGGCCCAGGCCGATGCCGTGGATCGGGCGCTCGCCGCCGGTGACGGCGCCGCCCGGCAATTGCTCGGAGTACCCGTCGCCATCAAGGACGTCATCGCCGTCAAAGGACATCGCCTGAGCTGCGGCTCGAAGATCCTCGGCAATTTCATCTCGCCCTACAACGCCACCGTCATCGAAAAATTAAAGTCCGCCGGCGCCATCGTCTTCGGGCGGCTGAACATGGACGAGTTCGCCATGGGCAGCTCGACGGAAAACTCCGCCTTCGGCGCCACCCGCAATCCGTGGGACACGACCCGCATTCCCGGCGGATCTTCAGGCGGCTCGGCGGCGTCGGTGGCCGCGGGTGAATGCATCGCCAGCCTCGGCTCCGATACCGGCGGCTCGATCCGCCAACCCGCCGCATTATGCGGAGTGGTGGGTTTGAAGCCCACCTACGGCCGCGTCTCGCGCTATGGCCTCGTCGCGTTCGCTTCCTCGCTCGACCAAATCGGCCCGTTCGCCCGGAGTGTCCGGGACGCCGCGTTGATGCTCGAAGTCCTGGGCGGCGTTGATTCCCGGGATTCGACGAGCGTGCCCCGGCCCGTTCCACACTATTCCACCGGCCTGACCGGCGACATCAAGGGACTGAAGATCGGCCTGGCGAAGGAGTACATGATCGGCGGACTGGATCCGGAAGTGAAACAGACGGTCGATGCGGCCGTCAGGCAATTGGAATCCCTCGGAGCTGAAATTCTCGATGTTTCCCTCCCGCACACCGACTACGCGGTCGCCACCTACTACATCATCGCCACCGCGGAGGCGAGCGCCAACCTCGCCCGCTTCGACGGTGTTCGATACGGCCGGCGCGTGGACGGCGGCGACCCCATCGAGATGTATGGCAGGACGCGCGGGGCGGGGTTCGGGCCGGAAGTCAAACGCCGCATCATTCTTGGCACCTACGTGCTCAGCAGCGGCTATCATGACGCTTTCTATCTGCGCGCGCAAAAGGTCCGGACGCTGATCCGAAACGATTTTCTCAAGGCATTCGAGACCGTGGACGCCATCGTCACTCCGACGACGCCGACGGCGGCGTTTAAGATCGGAGAGAAATCCGACGATCCATTGCAGATGTATCTTTCGGACATCTTCACGATCTCCTGCAACCTGGCGGGTATTTGCGGCATCAGCATTCCGTGCGGCTTCACCGGCAACGCTTCGCCGCGGCTCCCGATCGGCCTGCAACTGCTCGGGAAGCCATTCGGCGAGGAGGCCATTCTGAAAATCGCCCACGCCTACGAGCAGAGCACGGGTTGGCACGATCAAACGCCGCCTCTCGGCAATTAGGCCGATCCCGCGGACATGCGAGGAGGGGCGCGGCGTTTAGAGACTGTGTGCAAGATGGGTGGAACGGGCGACCCGCCCAATGCCACTAGTTTTTGGCGTGCGCTTTTTTGGAGGAAGATCCTGACTTCACAGCGTTTAAGGGTCTTCGGGCGGTGAGCGCCCTTTTCTGACGATGATCGAGCAGGAGCGCCGGACCCATCTGGCAAAGCACTTGTTCCAGGATGCGTCCGTTGCGCAATCCGCGTCGGATGAGCGGTGCCAGCGCGTTTGGCACGTACATGCATCGACGCCGGCCTCGCTGGGTGAAGGAGAGCATATAAGCCAGATGTTTTTGACCGCTGGCGCAGGCGGCGCAGCTGGGGCGGACGCAGGGCTTGCGCACCAGGGAGAGGGAACCTTTGAGGGCCGGCCACAGCCCGGCCACTTTGGCCTGGAAGGCTTTTCGGGAAAGGGCGGTTATTGTCTTCACAGGT
>Ga0224555_1000685_pt1 | contig 51859 bp, 41 predicted proteins | sample 714S23034metaG_FD_180687 | JGI IMG/M metagenome (GOLD analysis project Ga0224555, IMG submission 180687) | Peat soil microbial communities from Stordalen Mire, Sweden - 717 S2 30-34 | ecosystem: Environmental > Terrestrial > Soil > Wetlands > Peat | place: Sweden: Norrbotten County, Stordalen...
GGTAAGTTCGGGCTAGGTGGGATCTACCTCGTGACCCAGCAGCCCTCGCTCATGGCCACCCTCTCGGTCACGGAGAGCCTCTTCATGGGCATCCTTCGCCGAAGCCGGTTCCCTCTCTCTCGACTGGTCGCCCATGCGCGGCGAGGCGTCGGAACACTTGAGCCGGGTGGGGCTCGATCTTGACCACGAGGTTTACGCCGAGGAGCTGAGCGTCGCCCAGTAGCAGCTCGTCGAGTGCGCTCCCGCCCTGGTTCACCACTGCAAGGTCATCTTCTTCGACGAGCCCACCTCGCCTCTCACCGGGCACGAGGTGGAGTCCCTTTTCGGGTGATGAAGAGCTTGTGCGGTGACGGCTTCACGCTGGGCTATCAGCCACCGTCTCGACGAGGTGATCGCCCTCAGCCATCGCGTGACGGTTCTGCGCGACGGCGACAGAGCCTCCAGGGAACTCAGGGCAGTCCAGGCTCCGCCACATGCACCGGTGAGGAAGTATCTCGCAAGTCGCGCGCGTGGATCCAGCGGGTGAACTCGGCCTCCGGCAGGGCATGGGAGAAGAGGAACCCTTGGCCCAGGTCGCAGCCGAGCGACTGGAGTGCAGCCAATTGCACCTCTGTCTCGATACCTTCGGCGAGCACGTTGAAGCCCAGGCTGTGGCCCATGGTCACGACCGCGGTCACGATGGCCAAGTCGTCTGCGTCCTCAGGGAGACCGTCGACAAACGAGCGGTCGATCTTCAGCTGGGCGATGGGGAACCGCTTCAAGCGGCTGAGGGAGCTGTAGGCCGTCCCGAAGTCGTCGATGGCGAGGCGAACGCCGAGACCGCGGAGCCGCTTCAGAACGTCAGTGCTAGCGGTCACGTCTTTCATGAGTACGGTCTCGGTGATCTCGAGAAGGAGCCTGTCCGGATCCAGGTTCGCACTGCGCAAAGCCGTCTCGATGGTGTCTACCAGCCCAGGATCGCGAATCTGGCAGCCCGAGAGGTTGACGCTCACCTCGAGCGGAGATGGCCACCGTGCCGCGGTTGCGCATGCGGAGGTGAGAATCTGGGCGCCGAGCGGCACGATCAGCCCATTGTCTTCGGCTATCGGCACGAAGACCGCCGGCGGGATCACGCCGATCTCGGGGTCATTCCACCGCGCGAGGGCCTCCGCGCCGACAACGCGCTGAGACCCGAGCTCGACGATCGGCTGGAAGTGGAGCCGGATAAGGCCTTCGTCAACCGCACCACGAAGACGATCCTCGGTTTCCATCCGGGTGATAGCAAGGTTTCGCATTTCGGTGTCGAAGATCTCGATGCGGCCCCGGCCGTTCTCCTTTGCGCGGTACATCGCGGCATCGGCATCCCGGAAGAAAATCTCGGGTTCGAGCACGTTTCTGTCTATCGCGATGCCAACGCTGGCGCCGATGTGGACCTCATGCCCCTCGAGGTGCATGGGGGGGAGAAGTGTGCTGAGGATCCTTTGCGCATACCGCATGACCTGCGACTCGTTGGGGAGTCCGTCACACAGCACGAGAAACTCGTCGCCTCCGAGCCGGGCAACCGTGTCGCTAGGTCGGACCGCGGCGCCAAAGCGCCTGCCTACCTCGACCAAGACTTGATCGCCCACGGAGTGGCCAAGGCTGTCGTTGATGTACTTGAAGTGATCTATATCGACCATCATCAATGCGATGAGAGCTCCCGACCGGCGCGAGCGAGCGACGGCCTGCGCCGTGCGCTCCAGCAGCAGCGTGCGGTTGGGCAGATCTGTGAGCGCGTCGTGAAGGGCATTGTGTGTGATCTGAGCCTGCGCCCTGCAGCGCTCGAAGCCAATGGCCGCGAGCCGTACTCCGAGTCGAGCGACCTCGAGGTCATGGGGAGTGGGCTGCGGGTCGACTCCCGAGAGAAAGAGCAGGGCTCCTATGGACCCAGAAGACGCCGACCCGCGGATCGGAACCCCCCAGAAGGCCCGAAGGCCGTAACGGGCCGTCAGCATTGCAGCCGGCGGCCACGCGGGGTCATTGTCGAGGCTGCCGGTCACAGGATCGTCACCCTTTCCCGACTCCAACCACGGACACCCGCCCGCGCCAACGGCCAACCGGGACATGTCGCGCGGGACCTTGGCCGGCAAGCGGTCTCCCGTGGTGAAGATCGGGATCGGCTCGCCGCTCAGGATGATGAGACACGGCCAGTCCGAGACGTAGCCCTCCATCTCGCGTGCGATCTCCTTCAGGCTGTGCTCGAGGCGGGCGCCGCCGGCGATGTCGTCCAGGAGCCGGGCCTCTGTCTTGAGCAGGCGTTCGGCGCGTCGACGTTCGGTGACGTCACGGGCGTTGATCACCACTGCGCGTACAGAAGGATCGTCCAAAAGGTTGTTGCTGACTGCCTCGAGGTCAACATAGACACCGTCGGACCGACGTGCCCGGAAGTTAAGGGGGTCGTGGGGGCCCGGGAGATGCAGGGTCTCTCGGAATGTGGCGGCAACACGGTCTCGATCATCGGGGTGGACCAGGTCGAAGACGTTCGCGCCGAGGGCGTCGGCGGGGTCGATGCCGAGGACGCTCTTCGCCGCTGGACTGGCGTAGGTGGTGATCCCATCTTGATCCATCGTGAGGATGATGTCGGCGCTGTTCTGCACGAGGGCACGAAAGCGCTCCTCGCTCTCTCGTAGCGCGGCCGTGGCCGCCTGCTCCCGCCGGCGTAGCTCCTCGCGATCGCGCGAGTCCGCCACTTCCTTGAGTGCTCGTCTGACAGCGAGCCCCAGGCGGCTCAGGTGCTCCTTGGTCACGTAGTCCCAGGCGCCTTGCTTCAGCAGATCGACCGCATGCTCCTCCCCGAGTGTCCCGGTAACGAAGATGAACGGCACCTCTGGTGCAGTCCTTCGGGCGATCTCCAGTGCCTGCTCGCCGTCGAAGCCGGGCAAGGTGTAGTCCGCGAGAATGAGGTCTGGCGGAGATTGGGTCAGCTGTTCGGCGAAGGACTCTCTCGTGTCGACCACCTTGACCTGAGCCTTGATCCCGGCCGGCTCGAGAGCCCGGGCGGTCAGCTCGGCGTCCACCGGTTCGTCCTCGAGGATGAGGACGAGCAACTCGCCGTCTTGGGCGGGCGACGCCCTGGCGGCCGTCGAGGTTTGGGTCACGTCGCGGTCCCAGAGCCGACCGGGGGCCGGTTGAGGATCATCCAGTACAGGCCGATTTCCTCGACGGCGCGCTGGAAGTCTTCGAACTCGACCGGCTTGGTGATGAAGCTGTTGACGCCGAGGTCGTAGGTGTTGACGATGTCGCGCTGCTCGGAGGACGAGGTGAGCGCGACGACAGGCATCGTGTGGAGCTTCGGGTCACCTCTGATCTGGCGGAGTACTTCGATGCCATCGACCCTCGGCAGCTTGAGGTCGAGCAGGACGAGGCGAGGGCGTTCCATGTTGGCGCGGTCCGCGTACTTGCCGCGGGCAAAGAGGAAGTCCAGGGCCTCCGCCCCGTCCTCGACGGCGACGATGTTGTTGACGAGCCGCCTCTTCGTCAGGGCCCGGATCGTGAGCTCGCGGTCCTCGGGGCTGTCCTCGACGAGCAGGATGTCCGCCGGTTCAACTGTCATAACTCATCTCCTTGTGGGGGGCGGGGCAGGGTGAAGCTGAAGCAGGCGCCCTCGTGCTCGCGTCCCTCGGCACCCACGGTCCCGCCGTGACGGGTGATGACGCGCTTGACGATGGCGAGCCCGATTCCTGTTCCGGGGAATTCATGTCCGTGAAGACGTCGGAAGACGCCAAATAGCGTGTCGACGTAGCGCATGTCGAAGCCGGCGCCGTTGTCGCGGACCCGGTAGAGGATGTCGTCCGCCCGCTGGTCGCAGTCGACGGTGATGTCTGCTCGTGGCTTCGGAGCGGTGAACTTCAAGGAGTTAGAGAGCAAGTTGGCCCAGACTTGGCGCAGGAGCGCCGGATCGCCGAAGGCTTGGGGGAGTGGTTCGATGTGGATGCGAACCTCGCGCCCTTGCTCGAGCTCCATCAGTTCGTCGGCTACCGATCGGGCGAGGCCGTCCATGTCGACCATCGAAGACTGGAGGTCGTGACGACCGAGTCGAGAGAATGCGAGGATGTCGTCGATCAGCTGGCCCATCTTCTCGGTGTTGGCGCAGATGACTTCGAGGACCCGTCGTCCTTCGTCGTCGAGAGACTCGGTGTGGTCCTCGAGGAGGATCTTGGAGAAGCCGTGAATGGCTCGAAGAGGCGCCCGCAGGTCGTGCGAGACGGAGTAGCTGAACGCCTCCAGCTCCTTGTTCGAGTTGGCGAGCTCCGTGGTCCGTGCGGCTACGTCCTGTTCGCCCCGGCGGCGCAAGACCCCGGCAGACACGACGTTTGCGATCGTCTGCAGGAAGTCGGCTTCGTCTTCGGTGAAGTGCCGCGCGCTTCGTGAATGACCACCCAACACACCCAGAGTGCCATGGTCCCCGAACACGACGACACTGAGCCCGCTCAGCACGCCACGCTCGGTCAGAAGCGGCGACGGGGTGAACCGCGTCTCGGTGCTCATGTCCTGCACCGACACGGGATGGCCCTCGGAGATGACATAGCCCGCATATGACCGGTGCCCGCCGGCGGGAATCGTCGCCGTGCCGACGAGGCCCTGAGGCCACCCAACGGCGGCTCGCAGCACGAAGGTGTCCTGGCGGGGAGAGAGCTCCAGGTACTTGGCCAGCTCGACGTGCAGCGCCTCGGCGACGGCCTTTACGGCTTGGTCGAGTATCTGTTCCTCGCCGGCTCCGCTGAGGACGAACCGGCTGAGGCGGCTGATGGTCGCTTGCTGCAAGACCCGCTGCTCCAGGGCCTGGCGTTCGTTGTGCGCCAGCGTCACGTCACGCCAGGTAACAGCGAGTGCGCCCTCGACGCTGTTGGCACGAATGTCGTACCACCGCAGCTTCACCTCGCCGCCCCACTTGTCTTCGTAGAACCAGCCGTCGAGGGCCAGCGGCTCCCCCGAGTCGAAGGCGTGACAGTACATCTCGAACAGGCCCGAGGACCTGTGCGCCTGCCGCACGTCGAGCAGTCGGCGCCCAGTGAGCGCTTCACAGTCCACGTGGACGTTCTCGGCCATCGCAGTATTGGCGTAGGCGTACTCGAAATCCGTGATGTGCCCGTCGAGGTCACGCACCGGGGTGATGATCGCAAACGGGTCGAGCATCGTCTCGAGGCTCGTCTTGAAGGCGGTCTCCCACCGCTTTCCGGCCAGGGATCGGGCACTGTTTCGACCGGCGCCCCGACCACCGCCACTGGACAAGACGCTCATCGCGCGTCCCTCGGTGACCGCGCTGGTGAGCTCTGGGGTCGATGGCGGGGAGAGACCTGCTTCGTTTGGCGTCGAGCTGCCCGGTCGTGCCGGGAGGGTCTCGTCGCGCGCGACGTGATGCAGGGACTCAGCTGGCGCTCGAGTCGCGACCTTGCTCACGGCGTCACGGGATCGAAGCTTGGTTGCGGGAACTTCCACAGTGGAGCTATCGACGGCGCAACGGCCGTTGCTTTAGACGTAAATGACTTCTCGGCAGTTCCAATGTCACAACGGCACAGAGTCGCCGGGATGTGACCGGAGGAGGACCGAGACTCGCTGGCGCGAGACACCGAACAGTTCCGAAATTCGGTCGGTGCTGAGGCCCTCAGCATGCAGCACCCGCACTCCCTCGACCCGTAGACGGTGCCCGTGTCGCTCGAGGACGTGCAGACTCGTCCTGAAGATCTCCACGAGGTGAGGCAGGTCCGAATGGTCCGCCATCTCCGAATATGTCATGCCCGAAAGACGCTGCTCGCGGATCCGGCCCATGCCTTCGAGAGCCGACTTCAGCAGTGTGATGTTCTCTTCCAGCCCTTCGGCTGCGGCTTTGAGCGCGTCCAGGACCTCGTCAGGCCTGTCCCCACCCATGTGGGCCTCCCCTCGACGACAGCTGCCCTCTGGTGCGCGCGCCTGGTGCAACGATATCGCACTGAAGCTCCAAAGTCCGAGACTCGGGCCAGGTAGTGGCAGTGAGGATGCCGGGCCGGGTATCGAGCCACCCAGACCCGTATCCACAGCCCTCAATCAGGCCGAACCCGTTCACATGACGGCACACCCGATCAGTCGGGGCCGCTTCTCATAGCACGCGGTGGCCGATGGCGACTATGCCCCTTCATCGGGCAGGGGAAGGCCCGTGGGGCACGATTCCGACGGGCCACTCGGTTGCACCCCGGTGCCGCCGAGGCCGCAGTAGCCGTTCGGGTTCCGCTCGAGGTACTGCTGATGGTAGCCCTCGGCGTAATAGAAGGGTCCCGCCTTCTTGATTTCGGTCGTTATCTGCCCGTACTCCGCCGTGTCGAGCGCCAGCTGGTACTCGGCGCGCGACCGCTCGGCGACAAGCTGTTGAGCGGGGGTCGTCGTGTAGATCGCGGAGCGGTACTGGGTACCGGCGTCGTTTCCTTGACGCATGCCCTGGGTGGGGTCGTGGTTCTCCCAGAAGATCGAGAGCAGCTTGTCGTAGGAGGTCCTCGCATCGTCGAACACCACAAGGACCGCCTCGGCGTGGCCGGTCCTCCCCGAGCAGACCTCCTCGTAGGTAGGGTTCGGCGTGTACCCCCCGCTGTAGCCGACTGCCGTCGAGTGCACGCCGTCTGCGAGCCAGAACTTCCGCTCAGCGCCCCAAAAGCAGCCCATCGCGAAGACCGCGCGCTCCAGGCCCTCCGGCACCGGTGGGCGAAGGGGCGTCCCGAGCACGAGATGACGCTCAGCAACGACCATCTCCGTCTCCCGGCCGGGCAGCGCCCGCTCAGGCTGGACCATCTCCGACTTGCTCCTGAGCCAGGTCATCGCTGCTCGGGATCGATGGTCAGTGAGCACGAGTTGATGCAGTACCGCTGACCAGTCGGTCGCGGACCGTCGTCAAACACGTGTCCGAGGTGCGATCCGCACGCTCGGCAGACGACTTCGGTCCTCTCGGTCCCCAACGACCGATCGCTGTGAAGCTCGACAGCGCTGGCCACGGCAGGCTCGGTGAAGCTCGGCCAGCCCGACCCCGAGTCGAACTTGGCATCGGAGGAGAACAACTCGGCACCGCAGGCCGCGCAGCGGTAGGTGCCATCGGTGTGGCAGTCGACGTACTGACCGCTGAAGGCAGGCTCGGTCCCGGCCTTGCGCAGGACCCGGTACTGCGCAGGAGTCAAGCGGCCGCGCCACTCGCCCTCGGAGAGCGAAACATCACGGGGTGCATCCTGCTCGGTCGTCGCCGTCTTGGATCCTCGAGATCGCAACATGCTGCTCAGTCTCGCCCAGCCGGCGCCGCGTTACACCCGGTGCGATTGGTCCACAACAGGCTGGTCAGATTGCGTGGCCCCAGCCCGCCACCGATGTTCCCTATTCCTCTCGGCGGTCGAGCTGTTCGATCCGCGGGTCGCGCACTTCGGCCCTGGCCGAGTCGGAGGCGGCGTCGGTGAAAAGCGCGTGCGCAGCGGCTTCGGCCTCGAGCCGCGCGAGATAGTGGGCAGTCTCACGATCGACCGCGGCTTGGTCCCAGCCCAGCACGGGCGCCATCAGGCGGGCCACGCCGCCGGCCGCCAGATGCCCCCGGTCAGGCACCTCGAAGGCGATGTGCGTGCGGCGCGTGAGCACGTCGTCGACATGCAGGGCGCCCTCGTACTCGGCGGCATGGCAGACCTCGGCAGCCACGTATCGTTCGGCTCCCACGAGGGGGGCAGCCAGGCCAGGGTCGGCGGCAACCAGGTCGAGCACCTCGGACGCCAGAGTCCCATAGCGCGCCACCAGGTGATGCAGCTGAGTGGGCGCCAAGTGGCCGGCGCCGGGATGAGTGCTCAACCGGAGCTCGGCGCCCGACAAGCCGATTGCGCCCAGGAGCGGGACGTCGGCGGTGCGACTTGAATCGACCGAGAACCGCAGGTCACGAGCTACAAGATCGACGGCGTCGCGCGCCATGAGCCGGTAGGTCGTGTACTTGCCGCCCGCGACGCTCACGAGCCCTGGAGCGCTGCGCCGCACGGCGTGGCCACGCGACAGCTTCGCGGTCTCTTCGGCCGTGCCGCCGAGCAACGGGCGCAGGCCGACGAAGACGGCAATGACGTCGTCGAATCCCAGAGGCTCCCGCAGCGCCTCGTTGACGTGCTCGAGCAGGTACTCGATGTCGGCATGCGTCGCCGCAGGGTGATCGAGGCCGTGGTGCCACTCGGTGTCGGTCGTGCCGATGATCCAGCGGTCTGCCCAGGGCAGCACGAAGAGCACGCTCTTTTCGGTCCGCAGGATGAGTGCGTACTCAGAGTCGATCCTGTCCCTGGGCACGACGATGTGCACGCCCTTGGACGGCCGCACGGTCATGGGGTTCGCGACACCTGCCAGACGCTCCATCTCAGTGGTCCACACGCCTGTGGCGTTGATCACGGTGCTGGCGCGCACGTCGAGCTCGCCACCTGATTCGAGGTCGTGAGCGCGCACGCCGGCGACGCGCTCGCCCTCGTGCAGGAAGTCGACGACCCCGACCGCCGATGCGCAGACCGCACCGTGGCTCGCAGCGGTTCGCGCCAGCACGAGCGAGAAACGGGCGTCGTCGACCTGAGCGTCGAAATAGCGGATGCCACCGGTCAGCGAGTCATCGCGCAGGGCCGGCACGGCCCTCAGACACCCACGACGCGTCAGGTGCCGGTGGCGCGGCATTGCCGGGTGCAAACCGGCGAGCGCGTCGTAGAGGAGGAGCCCCGAGCCCATGTAGAGGCGATCCCAGACCCTGTGCTTGAGCGGGAACAGAAAAGGCGTGGGATGGACCAGATGAGGGGCGATCTTCTCAGCCAGGAGCCGCCGCTCGTGGAGTGCCTCGCGGACCAGCTCGATGTCGAAGCTCTCGAGGTAGCGCAGACCGCCGTGGATCAGCTTGCTGGAGCGGCTCGATGTGCCGGCCGCGAAGTCGCGCTTTTCGACCAGGGCCACCGACAGGCCGCGGCTGGCGGCATCGAGGGCGACACCGCAGCCGGTCACGCCACCACCCACGACGAGTACGTCGAATGTCTCAGACGCGAAGCGGTCCAGAGCGCGTGCACGCGCCGCAGGCCCGAGACGGGCCTCAGCACCCAACGCCATCAGAGCATCATCCCCAAAGCTCTGCGGCACGCCAGGCCGCTTGGACGGGCCCGGGCGTGGCGGCCGATGCCCTCGAATCCCACGCGTGCCGAGCCGTGCATTCAAGCCCCTCATGGACCTTGTCGGCACTTGGCGCGGTGGCGTCGTCGTGAGCCGGCGGGAGGATGAAGCTCATCCGGGATCCGGCCCTTGTCGGGACAAGCCCTCAGGCTCGTGCGGCGAGAGGCCCTCAGGCAGGAGTTCGCTGAGGAAATCAACCACGTAGTGAGGCTGCACAGGCGCGCCCTCGAGGCTGTCGGCACGCGTCGCCCCCGTCAGCACCAACACGCCCGTCATGCCCAGCGAGCGAGCCATGGCCATGTCGGTGAGAAGGCGATCGCCGATCACAGCGACATCCTGCGCGGGCATCCCGAGCCGCCCGACCAGCGCACGAGCCATGTGGATGCTCGGCTTGCCGACGACGGCCTCTGCGCTCGCGCCCGAGCAGGCCTCGATCGCCGCCAGCATCGCGGCGCAATCGGGAATCCCACCTTCGGGCGTCGGACAGTAAGGGTCGGGATTGGTGGCGACAATCACGGCGCCCCCGTAACGCACCGCCTGGAAGGCGGCGTTCAGTTTCTCGTAGTCGAAGGTCCGATCGAAGGAGACGACCACGACCTGGGCTTCGAGAGGCTCCGTGGTCACCGTGACCCCCGCTCGGCGAAGTTCGTCCGTGGTCGAGCGTTCAGCCACCGCGAGCACTGCCGCCTGCGGATGCTCCCGGCCCAGGTAATCCACCAGCGAGTCCACCGAGGTCACGACCTCGCTACGCCTGGTCGGCAAGCCGAGGCGCGTCAGCTTCCGGGCGTAATCGTCCGCCGTCTGCAGCGGTTTGTTGGTCACATAGACGACGCGCGACCCCCTCAGGCGAAGCTCCCGTATCGTCTCAGCGGCATGCGGCAGCAAGGAGTCACCCAGGTACACCGTGCCGTCGAGGTCGAATACGTACCCCGGGTAGATCCGAGTGGGTCGGGTCAGCAAGCTCATGTTACCTCGACTCACGCCAGACTTCCGAGTGCCGCCGCGTCGCTCAGGAGCGAATCGACACAGGATTCGTCCCAAATACCCAGGAAGAAGGCCATGTCGGCAACGGAGAAGCGATCGCGCAGGAAGCGGCAGCTGGCCACGGCCCAACGAGCGGCGTCTTGGTCGACAGAGGGCGTCAACTCGCAGAACTGCACCGGGGCGCCAGCGCTGTGCAACGCCGCCACGAGAGCCTCCGGCCCGGCGAGCAGGTCACGCAGGGCCCGGTCGTGGGACGGCCACTGCAGAGCCGCCAAGTCGGTCTGTTCGCGCGCTCGCGCCCAGCGGCCCAACTTGCGCTCGTAAACCGGCCAGCACTCCTCCGCCATGTTGCCACTCGGGTCGATGCCCGAGAAGGCGGCCCGCACCTCGGCCTCGGCCCCGCCAGGATCAGGCACCTGAACTCGCGACAGCCCGCCATCGGCCAGCTCGTCGAGGACACGGCGCCACATCAGAGAAGCCACGATGCTGCCCACCCCTACCTGGGAGCCGTGCAAGGCTGCCTGGTTGCCGGCCTGTACGGCCGCCATCTCCAACAGGTGACTGATCGCGTGCTCCATGCCCGAACTGGGGGCGGTGGCGTTGGCGATCCCCATGGAGATGCCACTCAAGGTGAGGATCGCGGCAACCTGGCTCAGCGCCTTGCGATCCGCGTCCGGCACAAGGCGAGCCGCCTCGAGCAAGGCCGGTCCCTGCTCGCGAGCCAGCGCAACCGCGGTTGGCGAGTACGAGTCATCCATGCCCAGCAGCGTGGCCAGGTACCAGTCCGCCGGTGCCGTGAACATGGCACTCAGGTCGCCGATCCCGGAGAGGTTCATCGCGACCGGAGCTTCGACCAGCACGTCTGTATCGGCGATCAGTGCATCGGCCCACTTGCTCAAGGAGGTGCGTTTCACACCGTTGACGAGAAGAACCGAGCGGTCGTCGGCGAAGCCGTTAACGCTGTTGGCCGTCTGGACGACGACGTATCCCAAGCCGTACGTCGCCGCCAGCACCTTGCCGATGTCGGCAACTGTCCCCGAGCCGACGGCGACAAGACAGGCTGCTCCCTCGCAGTCGCGTGTCGCCTTCGCCATCGTCTCTTCGTCGGCGTGCACGTTGTGGCCGGGGGTACCCACCAGGACGCCCCTCACGGCCAGCTTCGATGCCAGCAGGTCGGTGACCGAGCCGAGCAGGTCGCCCGACCGGTAGTGCTTGGGCGTCAGGTCCGAAACGATGGCGACCGGGCCCGCTGGACATCGCGTGCCGAGCAGACCAGCGACGACATCGGGCAACGCCTCGAGGGCACCGTCGCCGAGAACTACCGTCTGCAAGCCGACCGGCTTGAGCCTGGCGGCCTCGGGCGCTGCGTCGAGCCTGCGCCGGAGCGCACCGAGATCAAATGTGTCCATCACGAAAGAGCCACCTCCACAACGTCGAACAGCGCCAGATACCGCCGATGGGCCTTGCCGTAGACCGTTGCCGCGTCGGGTTGCCGCGACATCGGCTCACAGCGGGCTCAGGGCGGCACGCGACATCATCCCAGCAGAAGCCTGACAGCACGCGTCGGGTGATCAGCTCGCCGGGTCTCCGGCCATCCGGCAAGGGATGTCGGCGTCCTCGTCGAGGTGATAGCTCGCGCAGATGCGGTGGTAGCCGTCCGCGATCTCCAAAGGGGCCGATCTCTTCAGACATCCCCTGACGAGAAGAACCGGCGAGAGCTTCTCGCCCTTGTCGACCTTCTGCAGATCCGAGCTGACGTGCGCGTTGTCCACGGGCAACAGTGCGAGGCCGCTCGCACGAAGGAGATCCTTGGCCTTCCAATGGCCGATGGGCGCAGCGCGCAGCTCGTCTATGAGGGCATCGACCGAGGCCTCGGGCAGCACGAGCGACAGGTAGCTCGCGGCGGCCGGATAGTCGTGGTCGTCCGGTTCTGACTTCCAGTGCTCCTTGGTTGTCACGGCGCCTTGCCTTCCTCATCGGTTCCTGGCGGGCCCGGCTGACGCACCCGGACCACGAACTGCTCCAAGGTCCCTTGAGCACCAAGGCGCCGCCACTCGTGGGAAAGCTTGTCGAACTCCGCCACCCAGGGTGACTCGAAGGCGAGGAGAGCCCGTGAGGAAACCGGACGCCCGTCAGGGGCCGTCTCAGCGATGTGCACGCTCCTGCTGCTGCCCGCCATCGGTCATAGAGTGCCAGAAAGCGCCGGAGACGCGGCGGACCATGCTCGGGCGAGCGGCGGGGCCGCTCTGCGGACCTCGACAGGTGCCCAGTTCGCGACGACACCCACTTTCTCGAGCACCCGGTGCTCGAACTGGCTGCGGTACAGGTGCTCTGTGCCGCAGCTTCGGCGCGGCTAGCTTCCACGGCATGGGTGAGCCAAGCTCCGACAAGACCGCGACTTCAACTCGGCGCGCCTGGGGCGCCGCCGTGGCCGTGAGCTGCTGCCTCCTCGCCGCTGGATGCGGAAATCATGTCGCGGTCGGTCCCACCTCATCCTCGCCTGCCACCACCGCCGGCACCGGCACGTCATCGACCTCCACCTCCACCTCGACCACGATGACCACCTTGCCCGGCCTCCGACAGCCGACGGCTGCGAGGCCCCTCACGATCCTCGACGTCGGCGATTCGCTCGGCGAGGATCTCGGCCTCGGCCTCGGCTACACGCTGGGCACGAACCCGCTCGTGCATCTCGTGCAGGCGGGCTACGGCAGCAGCGGGATCGACCGCCCCGACTACTACGACTGGGCCGCCCACCTGGCCGCGGACCTGAGCGAGTACCACCCACAGGTGGTGACCATCCTCATCGGCGGCAACGACCACCAGGATCTCTACCTGAACGGCGAGTGGATCGCCTTCGGCACCGCCCAGTGGCACACGATCTACTCGCAGAGGGTCGCCCTCATGATGAGCGAGACTTTGAAGGCCGGGGCCAAGATGCTCTGGGTCGGCTTGCCGATCATGCGGGATCCCATCTTCGGCGCTCATATGCAGACCTTGAATTCGATCTATCAGGCCGAGGCCGCGCTCCACCCGGGTGTCGTGTTCTTCCCGACCTGGTCGCTCTTCTCGAACGCCGAGGGCCAGTACTCCGCCTATCTCACCAACAGCTCGGGTCAGTCGGTGCTCGCCAGAGACAGCGACGGCATTCACATCGCTCCACCAGGGGGCTGCGACATCGTCGCCATCGCGGCGATCAAGCAGATCGAGGAGATCTGGCACGTGCGCCTCGGGGTGTGACCTCGGGGAGGAGGGCGGGCTATCCCCCACCGGTCCACGGGTGCATGCCGGGCGGCAGTGAGCCCGATCCCGAGAACAGCAGCACTTTCACACCCTTGAAGTCGTCCTCGCCGACGACTAGATAGTGCCGGCCGAGCGACGCGAGCAACGCGCGGCTCTGTGCCAGGTACCTCGGAAGCGGTGCCCAGCCTCCGTCGACCACCCAGATCCGGGTGAAGCGGCCTTCGGTCGCCGCTATCGCCCCGGGCGCGGGCACCCGATGATCCGCCGCATAAGCCACCTGTGTCCCCCATCGAGCCGAGGGCCAGACCGGTGCAGGGAGGAGGGGGAACCTGCCCGCCTTGTCAAAGTCCGCAAGCAGGTAGTAGTTGAAGATCATCCGCTGGGAGGGCTGGTCGAAGATGATCCCGTCGCCAGGACGCGCGAGACCGACGATGTAGGCCGTCTCGCCGGGACCGTTCTCGATCACCGCCCCGTAGCGGCTCCAGGTCGCCGCGAGGGGATAAAGGGCGAACAAGGCGGCGGCCCCCGCCCCGAGCACCAAGCCGGCCACCGGGGCTCCACGCTTGGCTCGAGAGCTCTCGCCTGCTCGGATTGCTGCGATGCGTCTGGCAGCGCCCTCGGCGAGCGACCGTGCGACCGTCATGATCCCGACGGCTCCGAGCACCGCGAAGGCCGGTACACAAGCGATCAGGTAACCCGGCTGGAGGAGCGAGACGGCGAACGAGATCGCCAGCACGGCCACGAGCGGCAGTCCCGCCCAGGACAACAGCAACACGCGGTGCCAGCGCTCGAGCGAGCCGGCCTTGTTCTCGACGGCCTCACGGCCCACCGTGACGATCCCCACGACGATGGCCAGCAGCATCAGCAAGCGCAGCCACGTCGAGAACCCGGGCACGATGAGCCCGTACAGGAAGGTCGTCACCGACCCCGCACCGATGGGCGTGATCCAATCGATCTGTGCAGTGCCCCGGTGGAGTGCCATCAAAGCGAGGGGCACGAGCAAGACCGCGAGCAGCCCGGTCGCGATCACGGCCGACCGCATTTCCGCGGCCCTCCGGCGCAGAGTGCCCAGTGAGACGACCTGCGCAAGGGCAAACAGCGGTGACAGCAGCAAGCTGTAGCAGGCCAGAGCCGACACGACTGCCCACGCGACAAGACGAGGACGTGAAGGCCGGTCGAGGAAGGAGGTGAGCAGCCAGGTCGCCACCACGACGAGGAGAAGGCCGAGCGTGTAGCCACGCGCCTCTTGGGCCTTGGAGATCACCGTCCGGTTCGTGATGACGAGAGCGGTCGCGATGACGGCGACCCGAGCACCCCAACAGCGCAAGACGAGGTCGTACAGGAAGGGGACCATCACGACGAACGCGACCACCGAGATGAGACGGACCGAGATCGCGGACTGTCCCAAACCCGCGAGGAAAAGGGCATGCAGCAACATGTAGTAAGCCGACATGCTCCCGCCGTCGCTGGTGATCGCGCTCCAGAGCGCATGGCCGTGCTGAACCGAGATCGACACCGAGGCGGTCTCGTCGTTCCACATCGGTGACGAGCCGAGCTTGTAGAGCGACAACAGAGCTGCCGCGATCGTCAGAAGGGTGGCCGGCCCCCAGCGCGCCAGCGAAGCCCTGCGGCCCTCCGGTGGTCTGCGAACTGCTGGCAAATCGACACCTGCACACGGCGCGTCCGGACCGGGTGGCTGAGCCCGGACCTCGCCGTGCGGGTCTCCGGATTCGGCTCCGCCCTGACACTGATCCTGTGAATTGCTTGACAAAGACCGGTCCTCCGATGTTCCCGAGGGCCCGGGTCCTCTGTGCCGCCTAGGACTCGGCCGTCGCTACAGCGCCACTCACCTCGGCGATCGCCAAGCCGCCGGGCTCGCCGCCTCCGTCCCAGTCCTCGACGAGCATCCCGGATGCATCACGACGAAACACCGGGATGGCACCGAGCGCGTGCACGAGTTTCACGGTTTCGCCCAGCTCGCGGCGCCAGGTGGACGCCTCGGTGACCAGGGTGCCGATCACGACGGGCTCCGCCCCGACTCGGTGGAGGAGATTCAGTGCTGCCCGCATCGAAGCACCGGTGGAGATGACATCGTCGACGAGCCCGACTCTCCTGCCCTTTACCACCTCGACTCTTGCGGCATCGAAGAGCAGCCGTTGCTGGGCACCGGTCGTGATGGACTTCACCGGCTCGGTGATGGCGTCGCGCAGGTGCAGCTTCGGCGTCTTCTGCAAGATGAGATAGTCGTCGAGGCCGAGTGCCCGGGTCACTTCGATCGCGAGAGGGATGCCCATCGTCGCGACGGAGACGACGAGATCGATCTCGTACGGCTCCAGTTGCTGGGCAAGCTCGGTTCCCGCTCGCTCGACAAATCGCACGCCGTGGTCCACGGTGATGAGGAGCGCGATCGCCAGCTCCTCGGTGATCGGGATCAGCGGCAGGTCGATCTCTTGAGAGCCGACCGTCGCGCGATACGTGCCTGCTGCGATGACCATGTTCGCGATGCTCGCCCGTCTGGCGCCCGGGCGCAACTGCAGATCAGCGTCAGGCAGGGGGACCGAAGAGCCGGTCGCCGGCATCACCGAGGCCGGGGACGATGAAGCCGTGACTGTTCAGCTCCGGATCCACCGCGACGCACGCCACCCTCACCGTGGGGTGCTGGCTGCAGAAGGTGTCGAGTCCCGGTTGCGACGCGATCAGGCATAGCGCATGGATCTCTGTGGCGCCCCGTTGCTTGACAAGCTCGCAGACCCTCACCAGCGAACCTCCTGTCGCCAACATCGGGTCGCAGATGATCACTCGCCGATCCGAGAGGTCACGGGGAAGCCTTTCCAGGTACACCGTGGGGAGCAGCGTCTCCTCGTCACGACGCAACCCGACGTGGGCGACCTCGGTCAACGGGAGCACTTCTTGGATCGCGGGTACCATCCCAAGCCCTGCGCGCAGGATCGGGACCAGGAGCACCATTTCGTTCACTCGCCGGCAAACGACGTCACGTGCCACGGGAGTGTCGACCCGGTGCTCGGCCGTGCGCAGGTCCCGCAGGGCCTCGTAAGCGAGAACTGCAGAAAGCTCACCCACTATCGTCCGAAACGTGGCGTTGTCCGTCTCGGCGTCCCTCAACACCGACAAGCGGTGCGCGACGATCGGATGATCGACGACGAGCACGCGCTGGCCTCCTGCAGAGGGGTGCCGGGCCGGCTCGGTGACGAGTCGGAGTCCCCTTCCCGAACGTGACATCTCCCGCAGGCTACCCGAGCGCTCGCCCAAGCGCCTCCCGAAGCGCTCCAGCCGGGCGCTCAGGATGCCAGACCCCGAGCGCGACCTCGACGGCTCGCCGAATCGTGGCCGTGCCGGTCGTGCTATCAGGCCGAGGCAGCCTTCTCGCAGACTGGATCCTCGCGGAACTTCCGTTTCCTGGTTCCGGGCCCTCCCGTGGCGGGATGCTGGTCGAGCCAGCTCGCGAGCTCCTCTGCGGGCATCGGCCGGCCCAGGTAGTAACCCTGGGTGACGTCGCAGCCGAATTGAGCGAGGCGTTCCATGACGGCGCGCGTCTCTACTCCCTCGGCCACCACTCTCAGACCGAGATTGTGGCCGAGGTCGATTGTCGAGCGGACAACGATCTCGTCCTCTTCGTGGGCGGCCATCGCGGACACGAACGACCGGTCGATCTTTATCTCGTCGATCGGGAGGCGGTTCAAGTACGCGACGGAGAAGTAGCCGGTGCCGAAGTCGTCGACCGAGAGCCGCAGGCCCATCGCGCCAAGGCGTTCGAGCACGTCCTCGGTCCTGCGCGGATCGTCCGCGACAGAGCCCTCGGTGACCTCGAACTTGAGCATTGTGACAGGCATCCGCCACTTGCCGAGCAACGTCGCAACCTCGCCGGGAAAGGCAGGATCGACCAGATCCGGCCTGGAGAGGTTGACCGCGATCGGCAAGCGGCGTCCCTCGTCCGCCCAGGCTCGCCATTGCAGGCCCGCGTCGTTTATGACATGGAGCGTCAGCTCCTTGATGAGGCTCGTCTCCTGCGCGACCGGGATGAACTCACCTGGCATCACAAGGCCCCGACTGGGGTGGTTCCAGCGGATCAGCGCCTCCACGCCGACGATCCGGCCACTTCGCACGGAGATCTTCGGCTGGTAGTACAGCACTAGCTCCTGGTTCTCGATCGCATGCCGCAGATCGCCGATCAGATCAAGGCGTGTCTCGGCGCGCGTGTCCACCGATGCGTCGTAGAAGGCGTACCCGAGGTTGGTGTCCTTGGCCACGTACATCGCCGTGTCCGCACACCGGAGTAGAGAGTCGACGTCGACGCCGTCGCGCGGATAAGCAGAGATGCCGATGCTCGCTTCGAGGTTCACGGGCAGTCCTGCGAGATCGATCGGCTGCTCGATCGCCCCACGCACCCTGCGAACGACCTCGAGAACATGGGCGCGACGCGCCTGGGGCACGAGCACGGCGAACTCGTCGCTGCCAAACCGGGCCATCGAGTCGTCTTCGCGCAGAACCTCTCGGAGGCGGCGCCCGACCTCTTGCAACAACAGGTCTCCGCTCGCGTGGCCGAGGCAGTCGTTGACCTCCCTGAACCGGTCCAGGTTCATCACCAGGACAGCCAGCTCGCTGCCGCTGTGCTGCGCCTCGGAGATCGCCTGAGCAACGCTGTCGTGGAACAGGACGCGATTTGGGAGCCCGGTCAGTGAGTCGTGCAAGGCCTGATTGAGAAGTTGCCTCTCGACGAGCTCGCGTGACTTCTCCGTCGCCTTCTGCCGGGTGATGTCCAGGATCACGCCGACTGTCCACTGTCCCCGGCCATCGGGGCTGAGAACGGGGCGGCCGTGCTCGGCGACCCACCGTGACTCCCCGCTCAGGTGGATCAACCTGTACTCGAGCGAGTACGCCGAGCCCCGATCGAGGGCATCGCCCACCTCCGCGATCACGTAGGGGAGATCGTCGGGATGGATGATCGAGTCGTAGCTGCGAACCTTGTTGTCGATGAAGTCGCTCGCCGGATAGCCGACGAGATCCTCGATCTGGCCGCTCATGAACTGGACCGTCCATGTCGCGTCGTAAGCGCAGCGATAGACGACGCCGGGGATGTTGGCGACAACCGAGCGGAAGCGCTCCTCGGTGTCACTCAGGACGGCCTCGGTCCTGTTTCGTGGCGTGATGTCGAGACAATGCCCGTAAAGCGTGGTCCTGCCGATACCGTCGACGACCGGCGCGGCCCTGTCCGAGATCCATAGGACGGTCCCGTCCTGGCCGACCATCCGGTACTCGCTCACGAACGGCTCGCTCCTGGCCGCCGCGTCCCGGTGCTCGGAGAGGACCCGGTCCCGGTCGTCTGGGTGCAGCAACCTCGAGAACAGCCCTGAATCGTTGACGACACTGTCACGCGAGACCCCGAGTATGGCGGCACTGCGAACACTGAGATCGTTGACCTGGACGGAGAGTCCCGGAGCCGTCCGGTAAGAGAGCACGAAGTACTGCTCGAAGACCGACCACGCTTCGATCGCGTCGTCGACTGCCGCCAGAGGGGCGGTCGGTGGCTGGAACGGGGGGTCGGAATCCATCGAACTACGCACTCACCGCGGTCACGACCCTAAACATCGGCCTGAACCGGGCGCGACTTGAGAGCAATCCCAGGTCAGGGGCATCGAGAGAACCTCGCCTTCTGGCATGGAGGTTCGACTCGGTGATCGCAGACAACCGGGGCACGCAGCGGCCAGCAGCCCACGCCCTCTGCGGCGACATCCACGCTCACAGCTTGCCAGTCCATGCGACCCCGTCCTGCAGCGTGACAGTTCGAAGCTTGCAACCGGTCCCGGCACCTAATGGGCTGGCCGACCTCCGCTTCAAGAACGGTCTTGGCAATGCCCGCTCGCCTGCATCTCTAGCTCACAAGTACGGAGTCCGCTCCTCGCCACGGTTCTCCCGGCCACTGGGGCCTGTCGACGGTCCCACTCCTCGCATCTGCTCGAGTTGGCGCTGGGTGGCCACCTGCTGGACGAAAAGCGTCGCCTGAATGCCCTGGAAGAGCCCGGCCAGCCACCCGACGAGCTGGCCCTGGGCGACCCGAAGCTCCGCATCGGTGGGCGGGCCGTCGTCGAAGGGGATCGCGAGTCGATCGAGTTCCGCGGCCAGCTCGGGTGAGAGTGTCCCCTCGAGCTGGCGAATTGACTCGTGGTAGATCTCCTTCATGCGCGTGCGGCTCGCGTCGTCGAGCGGAGCCATCCGAACCTCCTCGAGAAGCTGCTTGGCCATCGAGGCGATCCGCATCAGCTTCGCCGGTTGCGAGACGACTTCCTCTTCCTCAGGTGGGCCCGGCTGCGCGATCTCGGCAGGCACGAGGGCGCGCGGGCTGGATTCCACCTCCTGGGGCAGAGCTGGATCATCGGAGATCGACGGGTCGTTGTTCATGGAAGGATTCTGCCCTCGGGTCGGCGGTCGCGAGCGGCAGCGCACGCGAGTGCGTGAGCCCGCAAGCCGGCTCACCCTAGCGCCACAGGCGATGGTTCAGCACCACAGGTGATCGAGATCGACCGTGATCGTCGAGTGCACTGCTGCGATGCTCGCCGCGCGCGGACGAGGGGGCGTCTCCTCTTGGATGTCGAGGGCTGAAAGCACGTCGTTCTCGAGGAACCGGCTCGCCGGGGCCAGGCAGTGCCGATCGTTGCGAGACCTCGGGTGGATTGGCATGCGAAGGGGCGTGTACAAAGTGAGCCGGTCACGAGCCCGGGTCGTCGCGACGTAGAAGAGGCGCCGCTCCTCAGCCAGTTCAGCGCCGGAGCCAAGCGCCATGTCCGACGGGAACGCGCCATCCACGAGGTGCGGAAGGTGCACCGCCAACCACTCGAGACCTTTGGCTGAATGCACCGTGGAGATGACCACGTAGTCCTCGTCGAGATGGGGCGGCCCGGCGCGATCTCCTGTCGCCAACGGTGGGTCAAGGGTGATCTCGGCGAGCCATGCGGACAGATCGTCCATCGCTGCGGCGGCGGCCGACAGGCGATCGAGATCCTCGACCCTCGCCGGGCCTTCGCTGTAACGGCTGAGGACCAGCGGGCGAAGAACCCGGAAGATCGCGGTCACCCGGGCAGAAGTGCCGACCTGGTTGCGGGCAGCTTCCAGGCCCTGCAGGGTCTGTGTCAGCGCCACACGCGATCTCGCCGGTGCTGCGGCCACCGCCTCGGTCCACTCGTACGCGCTCGCGCCGGCCTGAGGCGCTACGAGCCCGAGCAACATGCGGCCTCGCGCGGGGCCGATGCCATCGTGCATGCGCAACAGCCGGAACCACGCCAGCTCGTCCGCCGGGTTGTCGAGCAGCCGAACCGCGGCAGCGAAGTCCTTCACGTGCGCGGCCTCCACGAACCGGAGGCCCCCATACTTGCGGTAGGGGACCCGGCGAGCCGTGAGCTCGAGCTCGATGAGGTCACTGTGATAAGCAGCGCGCACGAGCACGGCCTGGTCACGCAGGCGCATCCCCTGGTCATGGGCGTCGAGGATCCGGTCGACGACGGCGCGGGCCTCGCTCGGCGCGTCATGGCACCGAACGAGAACCGGTCGGCAACCCCCCGGTCGCTCTCCTTGAAGTGTCAGGCGGACGCCCGCCCCAGACGGCCGGACGAGGTTCGCCAGGTCCAAGATGGGCTGAACGGACCGGAAATTGCGTTCGAGCGGGATGACGGTCGCTCCCGGCAGAGAACTGGCGAGGTCGTGCAGATACCGCGCGTCGGCCCCGCGGAAACCGTAGATTGCCTGCGCATCATCGCCCACCACGGTGAGCCCGCGCCCATCAGGGCAAAGCGCGCGCACGATCTCGACCTGTAACGCGTTCACGTCCTGGTACTCGTCGACGAGCACGTGATCGAACATCTCGATCATGTGCGGCCCAAGTCGATCGTCGGCGAGCGCCGCTCGCCACAAGAGCAACAGGTCGTCGAAGTCGACCTGGCCCTTGGCCCGCTTTCGGGAGACATACGCCTTGAACAGGCCTGCAATGGCTTCGGCGTGAGGCTCGCACCAAGGAAAGTGCGTCGCCAAGACCTCACCAAGGCGGTGCCGGGTGTTGACGCACCTCGAGTACACCTCGACGAGGGTGGCGGACCGCGGCACGCGGACTTCTCCTGCATCAAGGCCGTGCTCGTCTCGTAACAGATCCATCACATCGGCGGCGTCTGCTGGATCGAGAAGCGAGAAGCCCGGCTGCAGCCCCAGCGGTTCCGCATGGCTGCTGATGAGTTGGTGCGCGACTGCGTGGAACGTGCCCCCACGAAGCCGTCGTCCGCACTCTCGGTGACCACTCAGGGCGGCCGCTCGGGCAAGCATGTCGTCTGCCGCACGCCGTGTGAAGGTCAACAGCAGGATCCTCTCTGGTGCCACCCCGCGCTCGAGCAGACGGGCCACCCGCGCCGTCAGCGTGCGTGTCTTGCCGGTGCCGGCGCCTGCCACGATCACAAGCGGGTCGTCGCCGTGGACGACCGCGGCCAGCTGAGCCTCGTCAAGGTTGGCATCCCATGCCGCGTCGTCGTACATACGTTCGATCCTAGTACTCGGCTCATACCAGGTGAGATACCCACCCAGGCCCGTCCAGGCCACTACCGTCAATGTCCGTGGAGCGGAAGTCCTCAAGGACGTCGTCGAGTTGCCGATAATTTTCTTCGTGGCCTCAGAAGACCGCAACGCGGAACGCGCCTCTACGCGTTTGTTGAAGGCCGCCCCCGGACCGGACGATTCACGGGACCTCGTCGAGCCCCTGATAGCAAGCGGCACCTCGGTGAGCACATCACTCCCCGCGCTCCCAGATTCACCAGCGAAGCTCAGTGCACGGGTGGGAGTCCCTGTGTTCGCAGCCCTTCTCGCTGCTGGTACGGCGGTCCTTCTCGTCTGGGGGCCGGTCGCGGGTCTCGGGCCCGTCCGGAGCCTGGGTGCCCAGCCTCTGGTCGCCGCCCTGCTGACGATCATGTTCGCGGCCGTGACGCTAGGGCCGGTCTCAGTGCATTACCGGGGTCACACCTATCTGTTCGTCTTGAGCGAAGTGCCGCTGCTGCTTGGGCTGGTGATCGCGGCGCCTGCGGTCCTCGTCATCTGTCGCGTGCTCGGGGAAGCGTTCGCTCTCGGCGCGGTCCGGCGGCAATCGCCGCTGAAGCTCGCCTTCAACCTTGCGTCCGAGACCATGTCATGTGTGGTCGCGATCATCGTGTACCGGGAGCTCCTCGGACAGTTCATCGTCACCGGTGGACCGCGCGTCGCGGTCCTTCCCATCGGTTGGGCGGCGGGAGCCCTGGCGCTCAGCGCGGCCTTCGTCTACGGCCACTTGGCGGTCACCGTCGTCGTTCGCCTCAATGGACACGCCCAGCAGCGCAAGTACGGGTTCGAGTTCACCACCGTCGCGCTGGTGCTCGTATCGAGCATCGCCCTCGCCCTGGTCGTCCTCGACGCGGCCTGGTGGGACACCTGGGCAATGCTCCCGCTCGTGACTGTCGGCGCCCTCATCGTGTTCGCCTACCGGGGCTATCTCCGCCTGACGAACCGTTTCGGCGCGCTTCAGCAGCTGTACGACTTCAGCAAGTCGGTGGCTGGCCCCTACCTCGAGACCGCCGGAACTGCCTGGGCAGTGCTGGAGCAGGTGCAGTCGGTGATGCGGTCGAACCGGGCGGAGCTGTTCATCGTCGACGAGTGGCCCACGGTCCGCCACGTCTCCTTGAACGGAGAGGTCCGCTCATCGGTCGCAAGGACGATCGTCGACGGCTCATCGGTGATCGCCAGGGCGATCACCGACCAGCGGGCGAGCTTACGGCCGGGCGCGACCGGAAACCACAAACGGGAACCGGACGCCGACCCTCTCCTCGGCGAATTCCGGGACGCCATCGTTGTGCCGCTCGCCAGCGGAGAAAGGACCCTCGGAGCACTTGTCGCGCTCGACCGTGACGAGGGCTTCGACCCCTTCGACGACGATGACCTGAGGCTCTTCGAGGCGTTGGCTGCTCACGCAAGCACGACCCTGGAGCGGGCGCAGCTCATCGAGGAGCTTCGTCTCGAGGCCGCAAGCAAGTGGCACCAGGCGACCCACGACTTGCTGACCGGGCTGCCGAACCGGATCCTGTTCCTTGATCGCGCGGCGAACGCGCTCACAGAGACGGGCAGGGCGGCAGTCGCCTTGCTCGACCTCGACCGTTTCAAGGAAATCAATGACACCCTTGGCCACGACACCGGCGATCGGCTGCTGTGCGAGGTCGCCGAATGCCTCGTCCGCGCGAGCAGCGGCCGAGCGACGGTTGCCCGGCTCGGAGGCGACGAATTCGCGCTCGTCGTGCCGGACATCACCGGGCCCGAAGAGGCCCTGGGCATCGTGCGCGATCTGCTCGCGGCGATCTCCAAGCCGATGAACATAGATGGGATCGCCCTCGCGGTCACAGCTACGGCGGGAATCGCGCTCGCACCCGACCACGGAGACAACGTCGCAACCCTCCTTCAGAGGGCAGACATCGCGATGTACCACGCGAAGGACAAGCGCTCGGGCATCGAGCTGTACTTGCCCGAGCACGATCAGAGCATGCAACGGAAGCTCCTCCTCGGAGGCCACCTGGCGGAGGCCCTCTCCAGCGGCCAACAGCTGAGCGTGATGTACCAGCCGATCGCCGGCCTGGTCTCCGGAGAGGTGGTCCGTGTCGAGGCGCTGGCGCGCTGGTTCCATCCCGTGCACGGCCAGGTTCCAGCCGACGAGTTCATCGCGATCGCGGAGCAGATGGGCCTCATCAGCCAGGTCACCGACTTCGTGCTCACCGAAGCCTGTGACCAGGCAGCCCGATGGCGGCGAGATGGCCTCGACATCGGCCTGGCGATCAACATCTCCGGGCGCGACCTCTCGGATCGTTCCCTCGTCCGCAACATCACCGCGCATCTCGGGGCCAACGGACTTCCGGCGAGCTCGCTCACGCTCGAGATCACAGAGACCGAGGTCATGGCCGACATCGGCGAGGCGAGCGACGTGCTCGGCCAGCTCGCCGATCTCGGAGTGCGGATCGCCGTCGACGACTACGGGACCGGTTATTCGTCGCTCGCCTACCTGCACCGCCTGCCCGCCAACGAATTGAAGCTCGATCGCTCCTTCGTCGCCAACGTCGCCGCCGACCAGAGCAACTCGATCATCGTCCGTTCCTCCATCGCGATGGCGCACTCGCTGGGCCTGACCGTCGTCGCCGAAGGTGCCGAAGACGAGGTCACTTGTGCGATCCTCGCCGACGCCGGCTGCGACGCGGTCCAGGGCTACTACTTCTCGCCTCCGCTGGGCCATGAGGATCTGCTGCGTTGGTTTGCCACCCACCCGCGCCTCAGGTTCTCCCGTGAGATCCCTTCGTCGCGCCCACTTCGCATCATTCCCGGACGGCTGGAAGACGCGCCGCAAGCCGACAGGGTAGAGAACTCCAAGCTCAGAGGCTGAGTTCAGTCTCGATCGGCGTGACCGATCGCGGCGACAGGCGAGGTTGACGGCCAAGAAATCGCGGTCGCGGGAGCGGTTCGCGGGGTCGTTGACAACGTGCTTGGTGTTGTCATTGTGCAGTAGCCCCCTCAACTGGGATGATTAACGAACGCGGGGGATTTGAGGGCACCGGTGACTCGGTGTGTCGCCCTCGTATCCCCCGACCGTGGTCCCTGCTTGCGAAGGGAGGTGGTCGACTTGGTCAGCTGTGGGCCCTTGTGGGGCTGAGTCGAGCGGCTTTAGCCGCTTGACCCCAAAACTGGAGCCGCTGTTGCTTTGACGTGGCGGCGACTCTTCCTATTTACTATCGGAGCGGCAGGCGGAGTCCTTTAGCAGTATGAGGTTTCCGCCTGCCGTCTTCCGTGTCAGCTTCGAGAGACGGGGCACCTCTCTCGTCGCCACGCCACACGGGCGGGCGTCGGATCGGCTGCGGGCTCGATGATCGCCAGCGTGAGTGCCGAACACGAGCAATGATGCACTGTGACCTCCGGGCAGCGCCGTGAGAAAAGTGAAGACAGTCCTCCTGCCGCGCGTCGGACCACGAAATCACTAGGGCGACGATTCAGCTACCTCTGGGCGACTTTTGCCGTGTCGAGCCTCGGCGACGGCTTCGGCTACGGAGCCGTCCCACTCCTTGCTCTGTTTGTGGACCCGCACCCGATTCCCGTGGCCGGGGTCGCGGCGGCCGACACGTTCCCGTGGCTCGTGCTGGCGCTGCCTGCCGGCGCGCTCGCTGACCGCTGCGAGAGAGGCCGGCTCATGGCCGTGACAAACATGGGGCGCGCTCTGGTCCTGGTGACACTGGCAGCGCTGGTCGCGACCCAGCACATCGATCTCTTGCTGCTCGTGGTCCTCGTGTTCGCCAACGGCGGGGCACGAGCCATCTACTACTCCGCCTCGCAGGCGACCGTGCCGGAACTGGTCGCGCCCCGCTCGTTCCCCCGTGCGAACGGGATCCTGAGCGGCACAGAGGCCGCCACCGAGCACCTCGGCGGGCCGATCCTCGGGACCCTCGCCTTCGCTGCGACCAAGGCCCTCCCCTTCTTCGCCGATGCGAGCGCGGTCGGAGTCGCCGGCCTGTCGCTGCTCGGCTTCCGCACCGAGCGCCTCAAGTCCAGGTCTGCGCATGGTTCGATCCTGGACGGCGTCCGCCAGCTCATAAAGGACCGCTCGCTGCGACTTCTCGTGACCCTGCTCGCGGCGTTGGCCGGCTTGCAGGGCCTTGTCATGGGCGTGCTCGTCATCACCGCGACCGTCGACTGGGGAGTGTCCAAGAGCCTGTACGGAGTGTTCCTGGCGGCTGGAGCCATGGGCAATGTCCCCGGTGCCCTGCTTGCGGACCGCCTCGCGACCCGGATCGGGAACATCCCGACTCTCATCGCCAGCGCGCTCGTGTCGGGGCTTGCCTATCTGGTCATGGCATCCGCGAAGGGCTGGCTGCTCGCCGGTGCCGCCTTTGCTGTGGTCAGCTTCGCCGTCTACGCCGGAAGCGTGATAGCGAACTCCCTTCGCCAGCGCCTCTCGCCCAGAGAGCTGATGGGGCGCGTCGGCTCGGCGTGGCGCGGCATCGTGTGGGGCGCGTTCCCGATCGGGTCGCTCATCGGAGGTGGGCTCGCGGACCTCGGGGGGCTGCGCCTGCCCCTGTTGGTCGCAGGCGTGGCTCAGTGCGTCATCGCGGTCGTTCTCGCAGGCCCGCTCACCGTCAGCCTCGCCGCCTCGGAGCGAGCCGAGCAGTCGGCCGATGGTGATCAGGCCGTCACGGCAGCTCTGGAGATCGAGGCGGCTCAGAGGTCCTCGGGGCGCCGCCTGCACGGCCGTCCCGGTCGCCTGCCCTTCCACTGGGGCCGCCGGTCGAGGACTGGGCGCCCCTAGCCATAGCGGCGGTGCCTGCGGTCCCGTGCCAAGAGAAACAGGGCCACCAGCACGATCAGCAGCCAAGGGCCACGCGTCCACCCGAACCACCAGAATCCCCTCGTGGCCGTGGCGGCGAACGAGAGGGCCCAGAAGGCCAGGACGGCGTACAGCACGACCCTCACAACCCGCGGTCGACGGCAGGGCGCCTGCTCGGGCGTCGCTTGCTCCGGGGTCACAATGCTGGGCAGGTCGACGAGGAGACCGGACAGGTCGGCCCGCGTCTTCGCGCTCATGGCCCGGTCCAGCCGCTCCTGGAACTCGGCGGCGTCCAGGCGCCCGTCGCCGTAGTGCTTGGAGAGCTGTTCGCCGATCTCGTTGCGCTCTGCGTCCGACACCCGCATGTTCGCGTTGTTGTCAGGCCTCGGCGACGGTCCCCAAGGGATGTCCCATCGCGATTGCATGTTCTTCCTTTCTCGGCCACGGGTGGAGCCGGCGGATCCGGCCACGGTCAGTGGTACCGGGCGTGGTTCAAGATGTCGGCGGCGATCGCGACGTCGGAGCCTTCTTCCGGGATCAACAGCCAGGCCGCAAAGTAGAGCGGGACGCCCGCACCGCCGAGAAACGACAGTGCAACGATCGCGATCCGCACAAGGGTCACGTCGAGGTCGAAGTAGACGGCAAGCCCCGCGGCCACGCCCCCCAACATCGCTCCGTCGCCCGATCTGCGGAGAAGCTGGGTCTCGGCAGGGTTCTTCTCTGTCATGGTGTTGTTCACGTAACGATCATCTGCCCGTTGGGACCCAATAGATATCGGGGACACCCCGGATCGGACCCCGAGAGCGTCCCGAACAGCTCAGGGTCTCACCCGATGGTGATGGTGCTGCCCAAGCGCGATCATCGATGTATCTCCGATCAGCTCGAGTCACGGCCACCGCGGTGGGAGGCACAACGGCCTCGTCGGGGCCCACATGGCGACCACCCGGGTGGCTACGGGCGAGTCCGGCGCCATTCCGGACGAGGCCCGTTCTGGCGAAGCCGGGAGGACCGGATCATCGCCGGCATTGCCGGCGGCCTCGCCGCGCGCCTCGGCAGGGACGTGACGGTCATCCGCATCGTCCTGGTGCTGTCGGCCCTGGTGAGTGGGCTCGGGGTCGCCTGTTATGTGCTGGCTTGGTTTGTGCTCCCGGCCGAGGGCTCGTCCGAGACGATCGCAGCGCGCGCCATCTCCGACCGGCAGGGGATCACGCTCGTGCTCGCCCTCGTACCGGTGCTGGTGCTCGTCCTGCTGGTTGCCTCGGTGCTGCACGCGGGCTTCCTGACATCTTGGGGGGTGCCACTTCTGATCAGCGCCGCCGGGCTGATCCTCGTGTACCGGAACGCCGAAGACGACGAGCGGGCGTGGCTGATCGACTCCACAAAGGCCTTGCTCCAGCTCGACGCCGAACCTCAAGCGTCGCGTCGCTCGTTCGTGGTCCGTCTCGTCGCCGGCTTGCTGTTGTTCGCGCTTGGCGTCTCGGTCATCGCCGACGGGGCCCTGAACCGGTCTTGGCTTCGGCCGCTCGGAGGGACGTTCCTCATGATTGCGGCGACCGTCGTCGTCCTGGGCCCCTGGTGGCTCAGGCTGGCACGCGATCTCGTGCGTGAGCGTCAGGCGCGCATCCGGGCCGAGGAACGCGCCGACATGGCAGCCCGGGTCCACGACTCGGTGCTGCAGACCCTGGCCATGATCCAGCGGTCCGCAGACCAGCCCCTGGAGGTCGCAAAGCTGGCCCGAACCCAAGAACGCGAGCTTCGCTCGTGGCTGTTCGAAGGGCGAACGCCGGGGTCGTTCGGGGCCGAAGGAGCCTCGACGCTCTCGGCCGGAGTCGAGCAGATCGAGTGCGAGGTCGAAGCCGCCCACGGGATCGCCGTCCATGCCGTCACCGTCGGCGACTCCCCGCTCGACGACGAGCTGCGCGCGCTCCTCGCGGCCGGCAGGGAGGCGACCGTGAACGCCGCCAAGTGGTCCGGAGCCACGACGGTGTCGATCTACCTCGAAGTCGAGCCCAAAGGTGTGTCGATGTTCGTGCGAGACCGCGGCTCCGGTTTCGACTCCGATGCCGTTGCCGGCGACCGCAAAGGGATCGCGGAGTCGATGCGCGCCAGGATGCAGCGCCACGGCGGCACCGTCGTCATCCGTTCCGTGCCCGGGGAAGGGACCGAGGTAGAGCTCAGCGTCCCGAGGCGCCCTGGTCGCGCATGAACCCGACCGGGCCTCCCAGGGTCTTCCTCGTCGACGACCACCACCTCTTCCGCGCGGGGGTCAAGAGCGAGCTCGGCGACTCGGTGCAAGTCGTCGGGGAGGCGGACGAAGTCCCAGCGGCGATCGAGCTGATCGCGGAGCGGCTCCCTGACGTAGTGCTGCTCGACGTCCACATGCCGGGCGGAGGCGGCAAGGCGGTGATCGACGCCGTCAAGGCCAGTCATCCCACGGTCCGCTTCCTGGCCCTGTCGGTGTCCGACGCACCCGAGGACGTGATCGCCGTCATCCGGGCCGGAGCCCGCGGGTACGTGACCAAGACCATCTCGGGGCCCGAGCTCGTCGACGCGGTCCTGCGTGTGGCGGGCGGTGACGCGGTCTTCTCGCCGCGTCTGGCCGGGTTCGTGCTGGACGCGTTCGCCTCCATGCCACCGGGCAGCGAGCCACCGGGGCCGCTCGATCCCGAGCTCGACCACCTCACGCCGCGCGAGCGTGAGGTCCTGCGTCTCATCGCCCGCGGCTACACCTACAAGGAGATCGCCCGGGAGCTCACCATCTCGGTCAAGACGGTCGAGAGCCACGTCTCGGCCGTGCTGCGCAAGCTCCAGCTGTCGACGCGCCACCAGCTGACAAGATGGGCGACGGAGCGGCGCCTGATCTGAACCGCCACCGGCGACCGGCGTTGGCCGCGATGTGGGCCGCCGCGCAAGCTAGCGTGACCTGCACGCCACGGACCTTCCGCACGATCATCGAGCCGTTCCGCATTCACGCGGTGGAACCGCTCCGGATGACGACCCCCGAAGAGCGCGCTGCCGCCATCCGGGAAGCCGGCTACAACCTTTTCAACCTCTCTGCGCGAGATGTGCTCATCGACCTGTTGACCGATTCGGGCACGGGCGCGATGAGCCGTGACCAGTGGGCGGCGATCCAGCACGGCGACGAGTCCTATGCCGGCTCGCCCTCGTGGTTCATCTTCCGTGACGCCGTCACCGAGTTGTTCCCGTTCCGCCATGTGATACCCACCCATCAAGGCCGCGCCGCCGAGCGGATCCTCTTCTCGGTTATGGGGGGCCCCGGACAGGTCGTGCCGAGCAACACCCACTTCGACACGACACGGGCCAACGTCGAGTTCACCGGTGCCGAGGCGGTCGACCTGGTCACCGCCGAGGGACGCGACCTGACGAGCATGTATCCGTTCAAGGGGAACCTCGATGTCGCTGCGCTCGACGAGCTCATCAGAGCTCGCGGGCGCGAACACGTGCCGGTGGTGATGGTCACCGTCACCAACAACTCGGCCGGTGGTCAACCAGTCAGCCTGGCGAACCTGCACGAGGTGCGAGCCGTCTGCGACCGCCACGGCGTCCCGTTGTTCCTGGACGCCTGCCGTTTCGCCGAGAACGCGTGGTTCATCCGTGAGCGCGAGGAGGGTCAAGCCGGGCGCGAGGTCGCCGACATCGTGCGTGAGATGGCTTCACTCGCCGATGGGATGACGATGAGCGCCAAGAAGGACCCGCTCGCCAATATCGGCGGCTGGCTGGCGTGCAACGACGACGCACTCGCCGAGTCGTTCCGGAACATGTTGATCCTCACCGAAGGCTTCCCCACCTACGGCGGGCTCGCCGGTCGGGACCTCGAGGCCATCGCGCAGGGGATCCGGGAGGCCGTCTCGCACGACTACCTGCGTTACCGGATCCAATCGACGGCATACCTGGGCGAGGCCCTGCAGCGGACCGGTATCCCGGTCGTCATGCCGATCGGTGGCCACGCCGTCTACCTCGACGCTCGTGGGCTCCTCCCCCATATCCCTCCGCTGCAGTACCCGGGTCAGTCGCTCTCGGTGGCGCTTTACGAGGCCGGCGGCATCCGCAGCGGCGAGATCGGCACCGTGATGTTCGGCCTCCAGAGCGATGGCACCGAGCAGGCGGCGACGATGGACCTCGTGCGGCTGGCCATCCCGAGGCGCACCTACACCCAGAGCCACATCGACTACGTCATCGAGGTATGCCAGGCGGTCGCCGAGGAGGCCTCCGGCCTTCGTGGCTACCGGATCACCGAGCAGGCGCCTCAGCTGCGCCACTTCACGGCCCGTTTCGAACCTCTGCGCTGACCCGGCCAGCGGGCTCAAACGACCCAGCAGCCGGCCGCGCGACAATGGAAGCCGATCGGGGCCGCTCCACATCTATGCGAACGGCGAGTCGCTACTGCAGACGACGACCAGTACCTTCTCCTCCCTCTCGGGGGTGCGCTACGTCGTGGGTTACCAGTCCCAGGCTCGGGGGCACCCTCAGGGTCGTCAGCAGCTGACGACCCCAACCGCCGGCATGTGGTCAGCCCATGGTCTTGGCGCCGTCCAGGGACTCCCGGATGATGTCGGCGTGGCCGGCGTGCTGGGCCGTCTCGGCAACGATGTGCAGCAGCACCTGGCGGGCGGACCAACGGGCACCTGGCTTGTACCAAGGGGCGTCGGGCAGAGGCTGCGAGGCGTCGAGGGAGGGCAACGAGGCCACGAGGCCGTCGGTCCGGCGAGCCACCTCGTCGTAGTTCTCGAGCAGGCCCGCCAGCGTCTCTCCCTCCAGCATGTGAAAGCCAGCTGCGTGTGACTTCATGGCCGCCTCGTCGCCGGATCCGATGGCGACGGGTCCCCGCACGATGAAGTCGGCCCAGCGCTGCTCGGCCCGGGTCACGTGCTTGATCAGGCCACCGAGGCAGAGCTCACTGACGGTGGTGCGCTGGCGTGCCTGTTCGTCGGTGAGATCCCTGACGGTGTGGCGCAGGAAGGACCGATGGGTGGACAGCGTCTCCAGAAAGTCGGCCCGCTCCCGGTCCTCGGCAACTTTCTCGGTTTTCATGGTTCCCTACCGTAGCCACCGGTTCACCAGGCGATACGGTCGGGTGGCCCCGTCAGGCGTCGACGTCCTTGAGCTCGCGCCAGCGGAAGCAGCTCGTCACGTGATCCATGACCAGGCCGGTCGCCTGAAGGTGGGCGTAGCAGACAACCGGCCCCAGAAACGTGAATCCCCGTCGCCGCAGGTCTCCGCTCACTTGCTTCGACAGCGGCGTCTCGGCCGGGATCTCCGAGTCTGCACCCCAGGTGTTGACTATCGGCACGCCATTGACAAAGTCCCAGATGTAGCTGTCGAAGGTGCCGAACTCCCGCTGGATCTCGAGAAACGCCCGGGCATTTCCGATCGCGCTCTCCACCTTGCGACGGTTGCGGATGATGCCGGGATCACCGAGAAGTCGCTCGACGTCGGTCGACCCGAGCCGGGCGAGCGCGTCGGGGTCGAAATCGCAGAAAGCTCGCCGATACCCGCCCCGGCGTTTGAGGATCGTGACCCAGCTCAAGCCGGCCTGCGCCGACTCGAGGATCAGGAACTCGAAATGCCGGCGATCGTCGTGCACCGGCACGCCCCACTCCTGGTCGTGATAGGGCTGCAGGAGCGTACCGGACGCCCAGCGGCAGCGCGTGGGTTCCGGAGAGGTCGCGGCATCCGGCTCAACTTCGTGCATCGCCGAGTTGTAACAGACCTTTGCCAATGCGTTCAAAGCAGGCGGAGCTGCTCATTCGACGAACGCACGCGCTGGGCCCGGCCCCGGAGGATCTGTTTCTCACCGGCACTCGCGGCTCGCGCGGCCGGCGCTGCGGGCGAGCAGCGCCCCGCAGAGCGGCGCCCGGCAGAGCGGCGCCCGGCGGAGCGGCGCCCGGCGGATTCCTCTACCGCTCGCACGACATCGGCGATGCGCTGTTGTTCGGCTCGCGGCTGGTAGGAGCCTTTGCGAAAACGTTCTACACAAGGGGCTACGAGCTCGGGCCGAGCTCTGCTGAGCCACCCGAGGTAATGCTCACGGACCCCGGGACGCAGATGGAGGGCGGAAGGTGTCACCGAGACCGCCCCTGCCTCGAGGCACGCCTGGGTCACCGCTCGCAACTGGTCGTCGGAGTCCGACAACCCAGGTAAGACCGGTGCGATCAGCACGCCGCAACGCACGCCTGCCTCGTTCAGCCGCGCGACGGCCTCCAAACGCTTTTCCGGGGAGGGCGCCCCTGGTTCGGTGAGCCGCCACACGTCGCGGTCGATGGTGCCGATCGAGAGGGCGAGCCTGACGCGCATACGCCTCGCGGCCTCCACAAGCAATGCCAGGTCTCGCAGGACCAGCGTCGACTTCGTCAGGATGCTGAAGGAGTTGCGGGCATCTGCGAGCACTCCGACGATGCCCTGGGTAAGGTGGTACCTGCCCTCGGCCTTCTGGTAGGGATCGGTGTTGGTCCCCATGGCGATGGGGTCGCCCTGCCATCGAGGCGATCGCAGCTCGGCGCGGAGCCGGTCGACGGCATTGACCTTGACGACGATCTTGCGATCGAAGTCTTCGCCCGTTCCGAACCCGAGGTATGCGTGCGTCGGCCTCGCAAAACAGTAGGTGCACGCGTGGCTGCATCCCCGGTAGGCGTTGAGCGTGTAGCCGAACGGCATCCTGGAGGCCACCGGCACCTTGTTGATGATGGCCCGTGCATTGACTTGGAAGAACTCCATACCACGGTATTCCCCGGTGCCCACGTGGCGCTCGCCGAGAGCCGACTGCGGAAACAGCATTCCGGACTCCTCCTGCCAGGCGAGGCGCCACCGGAGCTGGCCCGGTTCCCCCTGCTCGCCCATCGCGACAGCTTATCGAACATACGTACGCCTCGGTGAATCCGCCCCGCGTCGCCGAGTTGGCCATAGGGTGGCTACGTGGCCCGAGTACCGGCGGCTGTCACAGCCATCACCGATCCGAGCGAGCGCGAGCTCGTTCAACGTGCGTTCGAGGTGTCTTTCAAGGCGTACGCGCCGAGTTCCAAGTTCCACGTCGGCGCGGCCGTGAGGACGACGAAGGGCACCTACGTGGGCTGCAACGTCGAGAACGGGAGCTACGGGCTGACATCGTGCGCAGAACGCAACGCCGTGTTTGCCGCGATCACAGCCGAGGGCGGCAAGACCCGGATCGAGGCGGTGGCTGTGTACGCTCGATCACCCGGCAAGAAGGTGAAGACAGCATCACCGTGTGGCGCGTGTCGTCAGGTGCTCGCCGAGTTCGGGCGCCACGCGGTCGTCACGTTTCTCGAAAACGGGCGGTTCCGCTCGATGACGCTGGACGAGCTGCTACCCGCCGCCTTCGAGTTGTACTGAGGCCGACCCAGAGCCCGAAGGCCGACGAGACCTGGGAGACGGTCGCTGCGAGCTCGGCAATCCGCTCGCTGAGCTCGGGCCAGGACTACCTGATCTTGCTGAGGTCGAGGGTCACGACCCGGCTCCTTTGTTCAGAGAAGGCCCTCGGCCTGCAGCACGGGGACGGTGGCAGCAAAGGCCTCGACGGTCTGTCCGAGATCGCGTTCGCAGTGCGCAGTGCTCACGAAACCCGACCCGTGGAACAGCTGCACGCCCCCGAGGAGCATGCCGCAGTGCAACTCGGAGGAGAGCAACGGCCCGAGCCCGGCTTTGAGCTCGGACAACGGGAGCGATTCCGGCTCACCCTCGTGACCGAGCAGGAGGTGGAACGTCGAGGACTCGCCGTAGGCGCGGCCCGCAACGCCACAGCGGTCCAGCACTGCGCTGAGCTCGCGCCGGAGCTCGGCAGCGAGTCGCGCTGCGCTGTCCTGGGCCTCGCCCGAGGCGACCTGGCGAAGGGTGACGATCCCGGCGGCGGCCGCAACCGGGTGCGCGTTGTGCGTGCCAGGATGCGTGACCCGGCGGGGATCGCCGCGGGACAGCGCCAGAGCGCCGAGCAGGTCGGCGCGGCCGCACACCGCTCCCCCGGGCATGCCGCCGGCGAGGATCTTCCCGAGCGCGGTGAGGTCCGGTTGCACGCCGACAACTTGCTGGACCCCGCCTGGAGACCACCGGAACCCGGACACGACTTCGTCGAAGATGAGAACGGTGCCCGACTCGAGCGTCAGACGCCGCACCTCCTCGAGGAAACCCGCCGGCAAGGGCACCATCCCACACGCCGCCCCAGACGCCTCGAGGATGAGCGCGGCGACGTCGCCGTCGGCAAGGACCTCTCGGACCGCTTCGGCCTCCGCCGGGATCACGACCACGTCGGCTTGGAGAGCGGGTGGGATACCGGCCGTGTCGGGCCCGTTGAAAGGCGGATCGGTGCCGAACGCGACCTGTCCGCCCCAACCGTGGAAGTGACCGGCAAGCTTGGCGATCCTCGGACGACCCGTCGCCGCGCGCGCCAGGCGCAGCGCCAGCATGCACGCCTCGGTTCCACTCGAGGTGAAGCACACCTGCTCGGCAGAGGGCACCAGGGCGACGACTGCCTCGGCCCACTCACATTCGAGCTCGTTGCTGGCCCCCGCGTGCAGGAAACGGCCCGCCTGCTCCTGAATCGCTGCGACCACTTCTGCGTTGGAATGCCCGAGAAGCAACGCTCCATGACCCATGACGTAGCAAACGATCTCGTGCCCATCGAGGTCCCACTTCCGCGAACCCGCGGCTGTGGCCACGGCGACCGAGAACGGGTCCGCTCGCCGGACGTCGTGAGTGACGCCGGCTGGAAGCGACCGGCGCGCCCGCGTGCTCAGCGCCCCGGAGCGAGGGTTCTCCCTCGCCCATCGCGCCGCTAGCCGCCCGACGACCGCGGGCTCAGAGCTACTCAGCGTCGTGGCAGACGGCTTCCACGTTGTTCCCGTCGGGATCGCGCACGAACGCCGCGTAGTAGTGCTCGTGGTACTCGGGCCACGCACGCGGCTCGTGGAGCACGGGGGCGCCGAGAGACACGGCCGCATCGAAGAAGGCCCTCACGCCGGCCCGGTCCTTCGCCCTGAACGCGACGTGGACCTCACGATTCGGCTCGCCGGAAACCAGCGGGCCCACCCAGAATTCCGGCTTTCCCTCGAGCCCGTAGCCGATGACCTCGCCGAAATCCATCACCCGGCTGGCGCCGAGCGGAGCAAGGACACCGTCGTAGAACAGGGAGGCTGAGCTCGGGTCCGCGCACTGAACAGACAGATGATCCAACATGACCCGGATCATACGGCCATGGCCCCAGTGTCGTCAGCGCCTTCGAGGGCTGTGTGACCAACGCTCGGTGCGCGAGACTTCGTGGTTCAGATGGCTGCTCGACTCAGGCACTCTTTCTCTCGCGCAATGGCCGACCAGGCGGACTTTTCGGTCGTCGTCCTCGCTGGTCCCCTCGAGGCCGCACGCCGCCGGGGCGCGACCAGCACGCTGTTCCTCGTCGATATCGACAACTTCCACGTCCTCAACAACGGCCTTGGACGCGCCCTCGGCGACGGGGTGCTGAGGGTCGTCGCCCAACGGCTGGAGCAGAGCGTTCAGAACCTCGGGGACTGCCTTGTGTGCGGTGGCGACAGGTTCATGGTGCTGGTCAGCGGGACCACGGCAACACCGCCGATCGACGCCATCGCCGACCGGTTGATCGACGCTGTGCGCATGCCGATTCGCCTCGAGGAAGGCGAGGCGGCGCCCTTGGTGGTCTCAGCCAGTGTCGGAAGTGTCCTCGACGACGGGGCAGGCGTCGACGAGCTCGTCCGTTGCGCCGATATCGCTCTCCACCAGGCCAAGACCAAGGGACTGAACGGCCACGTCAGGTTCCAGCCGGCGATGCGAGACGCCGCTGAGGCGGCGGCACACCTCGAACGCGATCTGCGGGAGGCGCTCGACACCGAGCTGTTGTTCCTCTCTTACCTGCCGGGCGTGGACATCGCCTCCGGTCGCGTGACCAGGGCGGAAGCGTTGCTCCGCTGGCGACACCCCGAGCGCGGGGTCATCCCTGCCAGCGAGTTCGTGCCACTCCTCGAACAGAGCGGAACGATCGTCGAGGTCGGTAGCTGGGTCCTTCAGGAGGCCTGCATGCAGGCCGCAGCCTGGCAGCGACGCGGGATGAGCATCGCAATCCACGTGAATCTCTCAGCACGCCAGCTGGGCGCGGAGGTCCTCCTCGGGGATCTGCGCGATACCCTCAGGACGAGTCGACTCAACCCAGCCCGTCTCGTGCTCGAGGTCGCCGAGGCCACTATCGCAAGAGACACGGCCGCCATCGCAGAACGCCTCGCTGAGTTCAAGGCTCTCGGTGTCCATATCGCCATGGACAGCTTCGGAGCCGCCTACGCCACTTTGAACCAGTTGAAGCTCCTCCCGCTCGACATCGTCGAGTTCGACCGCTCCTTGATCGCAGACCTCGGCAAGCAGGACTCGGCCGCCTCCCTGATCCGCCTTCTCGTGCAGATCGCTGACAGGCTAGGGCTGGGGACCCTCGCCGCGGGCGTCGAGGACGAGTGCCAGCTCGAAGAGCTCCGCGATGCCGGCTGCGCAGGAGCGCTCGGCTATCTGTACTCCCAGCCGGTGGATTCCGATGCCCTGGACAGGCTCTTCCGGGACTTCGAGGCGCAGACCCCGACCGCGTGGTCCGCTGCAGGAGGCGGGAGCCTCGTCGATGAGGACGAGGCCGTCGAGGACGAAGTCGTCGATGCAGACCAGGCGGTGGAAACCCGATGACCCGTCAAGCTCGACCGAGCGGCTCGAGCGAGCCTCGAGGCGGGCCACGCCAGATGGACATGGTGAGCCTCATCTGCTCGAAACGGGACGGCCGCGAGCTCACAGACGCCGAGATCGACTGGGTCATCGGTGCTTACGTCGATGGCGCGGTCGCGGACGAGCAGGTCGCCGCCTTCTTGATGGCGGTCTTCTGGCGTGGCTTGTCGGTCGCCGAGCTGTCCAGGTGGACGAGCGCGATCATCGCCTCAGGAGAGCGGATGGACCTCTCCGGCCTGTCGCGACCCACGGTCGACAAGCACTCGACGGGTGGCGTAGGCGACAAGGTGTCGCTCGTCCTGGCTCCCCTCGTGGCAGCCTGCGGAGCCGCAGTGCCACAGCTGTCGGGACGAGGGCTCGGCCACACGGGTGGCACCCTCGACAAGCTGGAGGCAATACCGGGATGGCGCTCGGAGCTCTCCAACCGCGAGATACTCGCCCAGCTCGAGGAGGTCGGCTGCGTCATCTGCGCGGCCGGCGCCGGCCTTGCCCCGGCGGACCGCAAGCTCTACGCGCTGCGCGACGTGACCGGGACCGTGGAGTCGATCCCGCTCATCGCCGGGTCGATCATGTCGAAGAAGATCGCCGAGGGGACCCAGTCACTCGTCTTGGACGTGAAGGTCGGCTCGGGTGCGTTCATGGCCGACCGGGGCCGGGCCACCGAGCTTGCCCGGACGATGGTTCGCCTCGGCCGTGACCACGGGCTCAGGGTGACGGCGCTGCTGAGCGCGATGGACGCTCCCCTCGGGCGAGCGGTCGGCAACGCGCTCGAGGTCGCCGAGTCCGTAGAGGCGCTCTCGGGAGGCGGTTCGCCCGATCTCGTGGAGCTCACACTCGCGCTCGCACGAGAGATGCTCGCCCTGGCCGGGATCCGGGCCGATCCCGCCGTTGCACTCCGGGACGGCTCGGCCCTGGAGCGGTACCGGGCCATGGTCGTAGCCCAGGGAGGCGACCCCGACGCTCCCCTGCCTCGCGCGGCCCATGTCGAGATCGTGACCGCCGACCGTTCGGGCATCGTCGGGCGGCTCGATGCCCGGGCGGTCGGGGCCGCAGCGTGGCGCCTCGGGGCCGGAAGGGCACGCAAGGAGGATCCCGTGAGCGCCACCGCGGGCGTCGTGTGCCACGTGAAGCCTGGTGACGAGGTGGCCGAGGGTCAGCGCCTCCTCGAGCTTCACACCGATCAATCCGAGCGTCTCGACTGGGCGCGTGAGGCGCTCAAGGGCGCGATCTCCATAGGCGAGCAGTCCACACTGCCCGGGCCAGTTGTGCTAGAGGTGATCGCGTGAGCGTCAGGCTTGGGCTCGACCAGATCCGCAGCGCGCCGAAAGTGCTCCTCCACGATCACCTCGACGGCGGCCTGCGGCCGGCAACGGTGGTGGAGCTCGCCGCCGAACAGGGCTACCGGGAGCTGCCGACGACCGATCCGCAGGAGCTCGCGGCGTGGTTCGTGTCGGCTGCGCCCCGACACGACCTGGTGCGCTACCTGGCGGGCTTCGCCCACACCGTCGGCGTGATGCAGACTTGCGAGGCGCTCGAGCGCGTCGCGACCGAGTGCGTCGAGGACCTGATCGAGGACGGGGTCGTCTACGCCGAGGTGCGCTTTGCCCCCGAGCTTCATACCGAGCGCGGCCTGACGACCGAGCAAGTGGTCGAGTCGGTGCTCGCGGGCTTCGACGGCGCGACGGCGCGTGCCGCCGTGGCAGGGCGGCCGATCACCGTCCGCACTCTGCTCACGGCCATGCGCACCGCAGCCCGTTCACGCGAGATCGCCGAGCTCGCAGTGAGGTACCGGGACGCCGGGGTGGTCGGCTTCGATGTCGCGGGCCCCGAGGCCGGCTATCCGCCGACAGCTCACCTCGATGCCTTCCACCTCGTGCAGCGCGAGAACTTCCATGCCACCGTGCATGCTGGCGAGGCGTTCGGCCTCCCCTCTATCTGGCAGGCGATCCAGTGGTGCAACGCCGAACGGCTCGGCCACGGGGTTCGCATCGTCGACGACATCGTCGTCGGCCCCGACGGTGGCGCCTCGCTCGGCCGGCTGGCGAGCTACGTGAGGGACCGGCGGATACCGCTCGAGATGTGCCCTACCTCGAACGTGCACACCGGGGCGGTGCCTTCGCTCGCCGATCATCCGATCGGGCTACTGCGCCGCCTCAGGTTCAGGGTCACGGTGAACACGGACAACCGCCTGATGAGCGGCATCAGCCTCTCCTCGGAGCTGGCAGGGCTGGTCGAGACCTTCGACTGGTCGTGGAGGGACATCAACTGGCTCACGATCAACGCGATGAAGAGCGCCTTTTGCCCCTTCGAAGAGAGGCTGGCGTTGATCGACGGCCGGATCAAGCCGGGTTTCGCCGCGCTCGACCCTGATTGCACCCGAGCAAGGCCCTCGCAGGAGACGTACATAGCTCACGGTTCGCTCGCCGACGAGCCCTTGATCGACTGACAACGCGCCGCGACCTCGTCCTTGAGCGGGCGCAGGAGACGGTCGGCCCGGCGCCGTGCCTCGGCCAGGCGCCCGAGTGGCACCGGCCCGGTGACGACCTCGAAGTAGCCCTTCAGTTTCGGCTCCGTACCGCTCGGTCGCAGCACCACGCGAGCCCCCTGCTCGAGCCGGAGAACGAGGGCATCGGTGGGGGGAAGCTCCCCGTTGCCATCCGAGAGGTCCACGAGCTCGGTCACGGCCAGGCCGGCGAGGGCCGCGGGCGGGTCCCTGCGCCAGCGGCTGACGATCTCGGCCATCTCGTCTTGAGCGGTCGGACCCGCAAGCCGCAGCGACCACTGCGCGGTCAAGTGCACACCGAAACGGGACGCGAGGCAGTCCAGCCGGCCGACCACCGATGTCCCCTGGGCCTTGGCGCGTGCCGCAAGCTCGGCGGCAACCAGTGCGGCCGACAGCCCGTCCTTGTCGGAGACGGCGTCTCCCACCTCGTAGCCGATCGCCTCCTCGTAACCGAAGACGAGCCGGAACCCGGGACGGCGCAACGCCGCTCTGGCGATCCACTTGAAGCCGGTGAGCGTCTCGACGTAAGCGACCCCGGCCGCTTCGGCCATCGCCGACAGCATCGTCGAGGAGACGATCGTCGTCGCCACCAGCCGGTCGGCACCAATGGTCGAGCTGAGCACGTGATCGGCGAGAAGCACACCGAGCTCGTCACCGGTCAGCACTCTCCACGCCCCGCTCGTCGGGTCCGGCACCGCGACAGCCAGGCGGTCGGCGTCGGGATCGTTCGCCAGGACGAGGTCCGCACCGAGCCGGGTCGCGTCCGCGAGCGCGAGGTCGAGCGCGCCGGGCTCCTCGGGGTTGGGAAAGGGCACCGTGGGAAAGTCCGGGTCGGGTGCGGCCTGAGCGGCGACAACAGACACCGGCCCGAAACCGGCTTCTTCCAAGAGACTCGGGAGAACCTCCCCTCCAACCCCGTGCAGCGGCGTGTACACGATCCGGAGTCGCCGCGCCCCCGCCGGGTCGAGAAGACTGAACGCGGCGCGCCGGTAAGCCCCGAGGAGCTCCGCCTCGTCGATGAGCTCGACAGGCGGGGCGGCGACCCGACCCGGCGACGTCATCGAGGTCGTCGGCGAATCGGTCGTTCTCGCCGCCACGATCCTCACCGCCTCGGAGATGCACGAGTCGTCCGGAGGTATCACCTGGGCGCCGTCTGCCATGTAGAGCTTGTAGCCGTTGTCGGATGCAGGGTTGTGGCTTGCGGTGATCATCACCCCCGCGGCCGCACCGAAGTGCTTGACGGCAAAGGCTGTCACGGGGGTCGGCAGTGGGCGGGAAACGACTCGGACACGTAGCCCTGCGGCGGCGGCGATCGTTGCGACGTCGCCGGCGAACTCGTCCGATCCGTGGCGGGCGTCGCGTCCCACGACAATTCCACGCCGCGCGGCCTCGGCGCCTTGGTCGAGCACCCACTGCGCCACGCCGGCCGTCGTCCTGCGAACGACCAGCCGGTTCATCCGGGCAGGGCCGGCACCGAGCGCGCCACGAAGCCCTGCAGTCCCGAACATGAGCGGGTGCTCGAACCGGGCCCGCACCTCGGCGCCGTCCCCGGCCTCGAGGAGTGCCGCTAGCTCCGTCCGGGTGGAGGGGTCAGGATCCGCCGCCATCCACGCCTCCGCCTCGGCGGCGAGGGCGGCGGAGACAGGCTCGGCCTTCTCGTGCCCGACCGTCACAGCCGCGTCAGCACGCCCGCCAGCAGCTCGACCAGGTAGGGCGCTGCCGCTGCACCGACAGCCAGCACATCCTCGTGATCGAGCGGAGTCGGGCTGACGCCCGCCGCCAGGTTGGTGACGAGCGAGATGCCCAGAACCGACGCCCCCAGGTGGTGGGCGGCGATCGCCTCGAGTGCCGTTGACATCCCCACCAGGTCCGCGCCCGTCCGCCGCAGCATCGCGACCTCGGCGGGCGTCTCGAAATGTGGACCTCCGAGGGCCGCGTAGACGCCTTCGGTGAGCGCGGGATCCACCTCTCCCGCCAGCGCACGCAGCTTTGCCGGGTACAGATCGGTGAGATCGACGAAACGCGCCCGGTAACCCGCCGGAGGCGCCGGGCCGCTGAGCGGCGAGGCTCCCATCAGGTTGAGGTGATCCCGGATCAGCACCGCCTGCCCAGGCTTCATGGCTGGATCGAGGCCGCCGGCGGCGTTCGTCAGGACAACGACCCGGGCACCGGCGATCACCGCGGTCCGGACCGGGTGGACCACCTCGGCCGGGGAACGGCCTTCGTAAAGGTGGGTGCGCCCGACGAACAAGAGGACCCGGTGGTCGCCCACTGTGAGCGAGCGCAGCTCACCGTGGTGGCCGGCAACCGTCGGCGTCGGGAATCCTGGGAAGTCACTGGCGGCCCGCTCGGCCTCTGCGGTCCCGAGCCCGTCGGCGACGCCCTGCCAGCCGGAACCGAGAACGATCGCCACGTCGTGGGGCGGAGCTCCCGCCCAGCGGTTCACCTCGGCGGCGGCCTCGGCTGCAAGTTCGAACGGGTCCCACGTGGCATTCGCGGCCGTCATTGAGCGAAAGGCTAGATCCGACACGCTTGCCCGGCACGCGTTACGGCGAGGTGCTCAGAGCCCGACGGGGTGCCACACGGTCTTTGTCTCCAGAAACGCCAGCATCCGACGCGGCGTGGGAGCCTCGGCCCAGTCGGGCTCGCACGCTTGTGGAAGCAGCACGCGTTTCACGTTGCTCACCGCGGCGCGCTCGAGCTCGACCACGAGCGAGGCCGGCGCGCCCGTCAGATCGAGTGCGTCGACGTCGCGATGGGCGGCGAGCACCGGCGCGAGCTCGGCTACCTGGCCGGTGAGCAGGTTCACGACGCCTCCGGGAAGGTCAGATGTGGCGAGCACCTCAGCAAGGGTGATGGCCGGCAGGGGCCTCGTCTCACTGGCAAGGAGCACGGCCGTGTTCCCAGTTGCGATCACTGGCGCAAGCACGCTCACCAGCCCCAGGAGCGAGGACGACTGCGGCGCGACCACTCCCACGACGCCGGTGGGCTCGGGCACGCTGAAGTTGAAGAACGGCCCGGCAACGGGATTGGAGGAGCCGGCAACTTGCGCCACCTTGTCCGACCAGCCGGCGTACCAGACCCAACGGTCGACTGCGGCATCGATGCTCGCCGCCGCCGCCTCCTGGCTCGTCCCCTCGCTCGAGCTGATCTCATCGGCGAACTGGGAACGCCGGCCGTCGAGCATCTCGGCGACACGGTAGAGGACCTGTCCCCGGTTGTACGCGGTTGCGCCGGACCAGCCGGCGAGTGCATTGCGCGCAGCAACGACGGCGTTGCGCAGGTCCTTTCGTGACCCAAGAGCCGCGTTGGCGAGGAAACTACCGTCCGAGGCCACCACGGCATAGGACCGACCGGACTCCGAACGCGGGAACGCCCCTCCGATGTAGAGCTTGTAGGTCTTGCGCACCACCAAGCGTTCGTCAGACATCGAGGTACGCCGCCAGCCCGTGCCGGCCGCCCTCCCTGCCGAAGCCCGACTCGCGATAGCCGCCGAAGGGGCTCGTGGGATCGAAGCGGTTGAAGGTGTTTGCCCAGACCACGCCCGCCCGCAGATGCTGAGCCATCCAGAGGATCCGGCTTCCCTTCTCTGTCCACACGCCTGCCGAGAGTCCGTACGTGGTGTTGTTCGCCTTTGCCACCGCCTCCTCGGGAGTGCGGAAGGTGAGGACGGAGAGCACCGGTCCGAAGATCTCCTCTCTGGCGATGCTCTGGGAGGGTGAGACGTTCGTGAACAGCGTTGGGGGGAACCAGTAACCGTGCGCCGGAAGAGCGCAGCTGGGTGACCAGCGCACGGCACCCTCGGCTTCTCCTTCCTCCACGAGGCTGCGGATCTTCTCGAGCTGGTCGGCGTTGTTGATGGCACCGAGGTCGGTGTTCTTGTCGAGCGGGTCGCCGACGCGAAGAGTCGACAGGCGACTCTTCAGCCGCTCGACAACGGTGTCTGCGATCGACTCTTGCACCAGTAGGCGGGAACCTGCACAGCAGACCTCACCCTGGTTGAAGAAGATGCCGTTGACGATGCCCTCGATCGCCTGGTCGAGGGCGGCGTCCTCAAAGACGATGTTCGCCGCCTTGCCACCGAGCTCGAGTGTCAAGTGCTTGCCCTTCCCGGCGAGCGCGCGCTGGAGATCCTTGCCGACCTCGGTCGAACCGGTGAAAGCCACCTTGTCGATCCCCGGGTGGGCAACAAGCGCCGCCCCGGCGACGGACCCGGCGCCGGTGAGAACGTTGACCACGCCAGGCGGCAGGTCGGCCTGCTGGATGATCTCGGCAAGCAAGAGGGCTGTCAACGGCGTCGTCGTTGCCGGCTTCAACACGCAGGTGTTGCCGGCCGCGAGCGCTGGTGCAAGCTTCCATGCCGCCATCATCAACGGGAAGTTCCAGGGAATGACCTGACCGGCGACTCCAATGGGGGCTGGATTGGGCCCGAAACCCGCGTGCTCGAGCTTGTCCGCCCAGCCCGCGTAGTAGAAGAAGTGAGCTGCCGCCAACGGGACGTCGACGTCGCGCGATTCGCGAATCGGCTTGCCGTTGTCGAGGCTTTCCAGAACGGCGAGCTCGCGCGACCGCTCCTGAATGATGCGCGCGATTCGGAAGAGGTACTTCGCCCGCTCAGCACCCGCCATCGGGCCCCAGACAGTCTTCTGGGCGCGCCCGGCCACTTCCACGGCCCGATCGACGTCGCGAAGGCCGGCGGCGGCAATTTCCGCGAGCACCTCCTCGGTGGCGGGGTTCTCCGTCCTGTAGCTATCGCCGTCGACCGGCTCGACGAAGGCGCCACCGATGAACAGGCCGTAAGAAGACTGCAGGTGCACGATGGAACGGGACTCAGGCGCTGGGGAGTATTCCCAGACCACGTGCTCAGGCTGGTCGGTTCGGTAGGTCTTGCTCATTCGAAGCTGAAGTCCTCCCTCCCTGCGTAGGCGCCGCTCAGCTGCTTGGAGCGCTGCATCAGCAAGTCGTTGAGAAGGCTCGACGCCCCGAAGCGGAACAGGGACGGGTCCAGCCAGGCCTCGCCGACGGTCTCGTTCACGATGACCAGGTACCTGAGGGCATCTTTCGCGCTGCGGATGCCACCGGCAACCTTCACGCCGACGAGCGCGCCGGTGAGCCCGGCGAAGTCTCGCACGGCCTCCAGCATCACGAGCGCGACAGGTAGCGTCGCCGCCGGGCTGACCTTGCCCGTAGAGGTCTTGATGAAATCGGCGCCACCCACCATCGCAAGGTAGCTGGCCCGGCGCACGTTGTCATAGGTGGCCAGTTCCCCCGTCTCGAGGATGACCTTGAGGTGCGCCTGCCCACAAGCCTCCTTCACGGCCTGCACCTCCTCGAGGACCAGACCGTACCGGCCGCTCAGGAACGCTCCCCGGTCGATGACCATGTCGATCTCGTCGGCACCGCCCACAACGGCGTCTCGCACGTCGGCGAGCTTGACTGCGATCGAGGCCCGCCCCGAGGGGAAGGCCGTCGCCACCGATGCCACCGCCACGCTGCTACCTGCCAGCGCCCGCTTGGCGACGGGCACGAGGTCGGGGTAGATGCACACGGCGGCGACCGGGGGCACGGCCGCGTCGGCGGGGTCAGGTCGGCGCGCCTTGGCGCACAGGCTCATGACCTTCCCAGGGGTGTCGGCTCCCTCGAGGGTCGTGAGGTCGATCATGCGCACCGCCATCTCGAGGCCCCACAGCTTGGAGGATGTCTTGATCGATCGGGTGGCCAGCGACGCCGCCCTCGCCTCGGCGCCGACCTGGTCGACCCCGGGCAGGCCGTGCAGGAAACGGCGCAGGTCCGCTTCCGAGCGTCCCACCTCCGCGAGCACCTCACCGACAGCGGGGCTGCCCGCACCGACAGCGCCCCCGAGCGGCCGAGGAGTGCGCTGGAGCTCGAGCCGGCCAGGCGGCCCCGAACGACCCGGCACAGTCGTCATTGCCTCGCTGTCCATTCGCCTACCTCTCGGGTCGGTGCGAGATCGAGCCTATCCTGCGGCCGCCGCGCATTGAACGCCTGGTCCAGGCAGGACGCGCCCGTTGATGCAGTAGGTCGATCGAAGTCGAGCGGTTAGAGGAGAATGCCGAGATGGCGAGATCAAACACGACGAGCTTCGGAGTCCGCTCCGAGGTCGGACAGCTCCGCCAGGCCATAGTTCACCGGCCGGGGCTCGAGCTTTCGCGACTCACCCCGCAGAACATCGGTGAGCTGCTCTTCGATGGCGTGCTCTGGGTGACGAGAGCCAAGCAAGAGCACGACGCGTTCGTCGAATCCCTCCAGGACAAGGGGGTCCGCGTGCACTACTTCGCGCAGCTGCTCGCCGATGTCCTCGAGATCAGCGAGGGTCGCGCTTTCGTGCTCGATCGCATTTGCACCGCGGAGATCCTCGGACCAACGCTCGTCGATCCACTTCGCAAGCTCTTCGAGGATCTCGATGGCGAAAGCCTCGCAACGTTCCTCGTCGGAGGTGTCCTCAAGGGCGACCTGCACCCGATCAGGGCGAACAGCTTGAAGTGGGAAACGCTTCATGCCGATGACTTCCTGCTCGCGCCCTTGCCGAACCACCTCTTCCAACGGGACAACTCCTGTTGGATCTATGGCGGTGTGTCGATCAACCCGATGGCGAAGCTGGCACGCCAACGCGAGACGCTGCACAGCCGGGCCATCTACAGGTACCACCCGATGTTTGCCAATGCGGACTTCGTCACCTACTACGGCGACGACGACCTGAACCACCTTCCCGCCTCGGTAGAAGGCGGTGATGTTCATGTGATCGGCAACGGCACGGTGATGATCGGGATGGGCGAACGCACGACCCCGATGGGCGCCGAGATCCTCACCAAGCGACTGTTCGCTTCCGGGCAGGCACACACCGTCATCGCAGTCGAGCTGCCCAAGTCCCGTTCGATGATGCACCTCGACACCGCCATGACGATGATCGACCACACCACCTTCGTCCTCTACCCGTACTTCGACCGGCAGGTCCGCTCCTGGACGATCACACCCGGCGAGGCCGGCGACTTCAATGTCTCGCGCAACCACAACCTTTCGGAAACGCTCGCGACAGCGCTCGGCGTCGACCAGGTGACCATCCTTGCCATCGACGAGGACATCCGGGCAGCGGAGGGTGAGCAATGGGACGACGGGACGAATTACTTCGCTGTGGCCCCTGGGGTCGTCTTCGGCTACGACCGCAACGTCGCGACAAACACGATGCTGAGGAGGAACGGGATCGAGGTTTTGACCGTCTCTGGGGGCGAGCTGGGGCGCGGGCGCGGTGGGCCGCGTTGCATGACGTGCCCGATCGAGCGCGACCCCGCTTAGAACGAGAGCCGCCGCGACCCTCACCGCCGCTCCGGCGCCTCCGACGCTGCGTCGAGGTCGGTCGCAGTGAACACAGCGCTCACGGTGAGGCCGGCGACGGCGGGACCTTCGGCGAGCTTGGCGGTCCCGTGGGGCTTCGCCGCCTTGGGAGCGAAGACGGCCTCGAGCCCTGTCGCGGCTGAGAGCGCAATCGCGATCGGGACACCTCCGAGTTCGAGGCCTGCGAGAACCTCCGTGCCGGGAAAATGGGCGGGGCGGCTTCAGCCACGACTTCCTGTGGTAACTCCGGCTCAGCCTCGAACAGATACTTGTCGAAGTATTAATTGGTGATCTGGCCCGGGCGGAGAGTGAACATGCCTTCGAGGCGGCAGTGGTTGATGCGGGCGGCGAGCGTCTGTCTGTCGACTGCCGCCAGTCTGGTGCGATGGCTTGAAGGGCGGTGGCAGCCTCTCCCGCTAAGCGACGATCACGACGTGATCTGCAACCTCTTCACAAACTGGCCGATGAACCAACGCCATCACTGGTCCATTGCAGGCGCGGGACTCAACATGACCACCTGCCGACAAAGTGAGGATGCGTGCTCTCGGTGATCGGCACGAGCATTGGTGAATGCCGAGAATCGGGCCGCCCTGAGCTTTCGAGTGTTGCCCCAGTTCAACAGAGCAGACCCTCCTTGAACATAGATCGACGATCCTTGAGTCTTGTGGCTGAGCCATCGCGTGCCAAGGCCTACAGGTCCCAGCCTGTCGTTCAGCCACCAGAAAAAGTGAGGGTGCTGTGATCGCTCTGACGGGGTTGGCGGATGAAACAAACTGGGTCGGCTTCCCGAAAACACAGTGCAAGCACGGGGCTCACCTATTGTCGCGGGTGACTGGAAGAGTCGGGTGGGTGAAACCTTGAAAGGCTCTGAGAACGTGAAACCGTCGCGAAAATTGGCATCCGCTCTGCGTGTCGCCTCGATTCGGCATCGCAGCTCGCAACGGATCCTCGTGCCGTTGCTTCTGCTCGCCAGCTCGCTCGGCGGCGTTCTTCTCGCCGCGCCTCCTGCGTCTGCACAGTTGACGCAGAACATCACCATGGCCGCGACCGGCTCGACGACCTTTGACCAGTCCGGCAGCTACAACGTCGACGCCACCACCAACGACGACGACCCGGGTTTCTTGCTGGTGTACAACGTCGACGCGGCCCGCAACACGGCCGACTGTTCGGTCGATGGCTCGGGCAGCGTGAGCTTCACGAGCGCGGGCGGGTGCACCATCGACGTCAACTCTGCCGCCACCGAGAACTACTACGCGGCCAACCAGGTCCAGCAGACCCTGACGGTCGCCAAGGCAACGCCCGGCAAACCGACGATCAGCAACCTCCCGACAAGCGGCACTTACGGCGACGGCTTCACCGCGACGGTGAGCACCAACGGCGACGGGGTCAAGTCGGTGACCTCCAACTCGACGAGCGTCTGCAAGCTCAGCGCCTTCAAGGTGTCCTACGTCGGGGTCGGCACGTGCTCTCTCACCGCACACGTCGCCGTTGGGACGAACTACGGCGCAGCTAACGGCACTGCCCAGAGCTTCCCGGTCGCCAAGGCAACGCCCGGCAAACCGACGATCAGCAACCTCCCGACAAGCGGCACTTACGGCGACGGCTTCACCGCGTCGGTGAGCACCAACGGCGACGGGGTCAAGTCGGTGACCTCCAACTCGACGAGCGTCTGCAAGCTCAGCGCCTTCAAGGTGTCCTACGTCGGGGTCGGCACGTGCTCCCTCACCGCACACGTCGCCGCTGGGACGAACTACGGCGCAGCTAACGGCACTGCCCAGAGCTTCCATGTCGGCCAGGGCTCTCAGAAGGTCACCTTCACCTCCACGGCGCCGTCCAACGCGACCGTGGGCGGCCAGACCTACACGGTGACGGCCACCTCCACCTCCGGCCTGGCGGTCACCTTCAGCTCCGCGACAACGTCGAAGTGCACCGTGTCGGGCTCGACGGTGAGCTTCATCGGGGCGGGCACCTGCACCATCGACGCCAAGCAGGCGGGCAACGCCAACTATGCCGCCGCCCAGACCACCCAGAGCTTCCCGATCGCCCAGGGTTCTCAGAAGGTCACCATCACCCAGCTCGCCCCGGCCTCGGCGACGACCGCGGCCGGTGAAGGCTTCACCGGCCAGCTCGAGGTCTCGGGCTCGCGTGGAACGGTCACCTACACCCAGTCGAGCGGCGCGCCTCGTCTGAAGGTTTCCTCGTCGGGCAACGTCTTGGCCCCGGCCACCTTGGCGGCAGGGACCTACAGGGCAACGGGCTCCGACTCCGACACCCACGGTGACACCGGGAAGTGGAGCTTCGCCTTGACGGAAACCGCCAAGAAGATCAGCCAGATCGCCCCGGCCAAAGGCACGACCGCGGCTGGCAAAGCCTTCACCGGCCAGCTCAAGGTCTCGGGCTCGCATGGCGCTGTCACCTACGCTCAGTCGAGCGGCGCGCCATCTGTGAAGGTCTCCTCCTCGGGCAGGGTCTCGGCCCCGGCCACCTTGGCGGCGGGGACCTACAAGGCAAAGGGCACTGAGAGAGACAGCCTCGGTGACTCCGGGTCGTGGAGCTTCGCCCTGAAAGTCACCGCCACGGCCATCACCCAGGTCGCCCCGGCCACGGGCACGGTGAGCGTCCCGGACTCCTCGACCTTCGCCGACCAGCTGGCGACGACCGGCGGCACAGGAACGGTCACCTACACACAGTCGAGCGGCGCGCCATCTGTGAAGGTCTCCTCCTCGGGCAAGGTCTCGGTCCCCGCCACCTTGGCGGCAGGGACCTACAAGGCAACGGGCTCCGACTCCGACACCTACGGCGACACCGGGAAGTGGAGCTTCGCCCTGACGGTCACCGCCAACAAGATCACCCAGGTCGCACCGGCCACGGCGACGATCAAGGCCGGCAAAGCCTTCACCGGCCAGCTCAAGGTCTCGGACTCTCATGGTGCTGTCACCTACGCCCAGTCGACCGGCGCGCCATCTGTAAACGTCTCGTCTTCCGGAGCGGTCTCGACCCCGGTCACCTTGGCGGCGGGGACCTACAAGGCAACGGGCTCCGACTCCGACACCCACGGTGACACCGGGATCTGGTCCTTCGCCCTGACGGTCACCGCCAACAAGATCACCCAGGTCGCGCCGGCCACGGCGACGATCAAGGCCGGCAAAGCCTTCACCGGCCAGCTCAAGGTCTCGGGCTCGCATGGCGCTGTCACCTACGCCCAGTCGAGCGGCGCGCCATCTGTGAAGGTCTCGTCCTCGGGCAAGGTCTCGGCCCCGGCCACCTTGGCGGCGGGGACCTACAAGGCAAAGGGCACTGAGAGAGACAGCCTCGCTGACACCGGGAAGTGGTCCTTCGCCCTGACGGTCACCGCCAACAAGATCACCCAGCTCGCCCCGGCCACGGCGACGATCAAGGCCGGCAAAGCCTTCACCGGCCAGCTCAAGGTCTCGGGCTCGCATGGCGCGGTCACCTACGCCCAGTCGAGCGGCGCGCCTCATCTGAAAGTCTCGTCCTCGGGCAAGGTCTCGGCCCCGGCCACCTTGGCGGCGGGGACCTACAAGGCAAAGGGCACTGACAGAGACAGCCTCGGTGACACCGGGATCTGGAGCTTCACCTTGAAACTGACCGCCGACAAGATCACCCAGCTCGCCCCGGCCTCGGCGACGACCGCGGCCGGTGAAGGCTTCACCGGCCAGCTCGAGGTCTCGGGATCGCGCGGCACTGTGACCTTCACCCAGTCGAACGGCGCGCCATCTGTGAAGATCTCCTCCTCGGGCAAGGTCTCGACCCCGGCCACCTTGGCGGCGGGGACCTACAAGGCAACGGGCTCCGACTCCGACACCCACGGTGACACCGGGATCTGGTCCTTCGCCCTGACGGTCACCGCCAACAAGATCACCCAGGTCGCGCCGGCCACGGCGACGATCAAGGCCGGCAAAGCCTTCACCGGCCAGCTCGAGGTCTCGGGCTCGCATGGCGCTGTCACCTACGCCCAGTCGAGCGGCGCGCCTCATCTGAAAGTTTCGTCCTCGGGCAAGGTCTCGGCCCCGGCCACCTTGGCGGCGGGGATCTACAAGGCAAAGGGCACTGACAGAGACAGCCTCGGTAACACCGGAACGTGGAGCTTCACCTTGAAACTGACCGCCAACAAGATCACCCAGCTCGCCCCGACCTCGGCGACGATCACGGCCGGCAAAGCCTTCACCGACCAGCTCAAGGTCTCGGGATCGCGTGGCACCGTGACCTTCACCCAGTCGAGCGGCGCGCAGATTCTGACTGTCTCGGCCTCGGGCACGGTCTTGGCCCCAGAGATCTTTGCGGCAGGGATCTACAAGGTCACCGGCACTGTGAGAGACAGCTTCGGTGACATCGGAACGTGGAGCTTCACCTTGACCGTCGATGCGGCTGCGTCAGCACTGGACCTCCAGGCCGCCATGGACCTGCAGCGCCACAACAAGCCTGCCGGTGACGTGCCCTCACGCACGAGCGAGGTCTGGAGGGCGGTGTCGGACGTCGGGCTCGGCAGTCCTGATCGATCTCAACGTCGGCGCTAG
>Ga0224555_1000686_pt1 | contig 51827 bp, 48 predicted proteins | sample 714S23034metaG_FD_180687 | JGI IMG/M metagenome (GOLD analysis project Ga0224555, IMG submission 180687) | Peat soil microbial communities from Stordalen Mire, Sweden - 717 S2 30-34 | ecosystem: Environmental > Terrestrial > Soil > Wetlands > Peat | place: Sweden: Norrbotten County, Stordalen...
CCGCTGGTGGCGACCACACGATAACCGCCATCTTCTCGTCATGGGTTCAATACCCGGTGGATGTGTCCAAGGATTTGCTGTTGATTTACAACACGAATTCCCTGGACAGTTCCAACGTGTGCCAATACTATCTGACGCATCGGCCTATGGTCAGCAATGCCAATGTCCTCGGAATCGGATGCACGACGAACCCTATCTTTTGGCCTCCGGACTTCACCAATGTTTTTCAAGCGCAGGTCCAGACATGGCTGTCGAATAATCCGACCAAGCGCCCGCTTTACGTGATTTTGTTTCAAGATATCCCAGCCGAAGTAAACTGGACCACCGACGCCGAAATGGTTAACGGTAATCCAAGCGTCCAGTACCAATTAAATGCCTGGACTGCGCCAGGGCGGAGCCCGTTCGTAACCTCAATTAACATGAATGGCTTGTCGGAGGGCACAAATTTCAACAGCTCGGATGGGACGACCGATTGCATCGCCTACATTGACAAATTGGCGAGCATGGCCAGCAACAATCCACCAGGCACACTTTTTATCAGCGCCAGCGCCGGAGGCTACCGCAACGCCAACTGGTACTTCGATGATTCAAGTGTGGCAGGCTCTTTTGGAAACCTTGGATATGAGGCGGAACAAGGTGTATTCACCGCCAATCCTTCAGCTACCGTTTTTTATTCGAACAATTTCGCGATCATCACCAATGGGACAAATGTTTCGGGCTACTACTCACCCGGATTCCATAACGGTTACTTCAGTGACGGCTACGCAACGAACGGCCAAATCGTCTTTTCGGGAAGCAGCGGCTGGTATCTGATTGAGACGGACGAATCTTTCAACGGGCACCGGATTGCCGGCCAAGGCAATTATCTTTCGTGGTATGCAAGCAACGCGTTTGGAGGAACACATTACTCCAACACTCCGATTGGAGCGGTTACACAAACGCAAGAGCCAGGCATTGCTCTCAACAATCCATACATTTATTTTGGCTTATGGGCCTCAGGGAAAATCTTTGCTAGTTGTGCGTGGAATTCATTTTATTCTGGCAACGGCGCACGTTACCCCCAAATGGTCGGGGACCCATTTACGAAGGAATGACTTTATGAAATACATATTAAAATCCCTAATTGCGACATTGCTAATATTCACGACATTCAGCGGAAGGTCTCAAAGCGCCTTCCAAAATCTTGATTTTGAAGCAGCTAACGTGTCCCCATCTGGGTATGAGCTGTATGGCACCTTTGTTCCCATCGGATCAGCTTTGCCGGATTGGACGGCTTACTTAGGCGGCGAGCAAATAACCCAAGTTGGGTATAACTCCACAACGCTAGGGACGGCCACGATTTCCTTGATTGGGCCAACTTGGAACAGTTCGGATGTGTCGCTCTATGGTTTCGGTATAATCAGCGGCAATTATAGTGTTGTGTTGGAGACAGGTGCCGTTCCCACCAATACAGCATTAGGTGAGAATGCTTCCATCGCTCAGAATGCCACCGTGCCATCAACTGCTGAATGGCTCCAATTCGAGGCCTACGCCTACGGTCCGTTTTCGGTTTCATTCGCGGGTAATGCGCTCGACCCTATCGCACTATCGTCGGGTGTGAGTGCGGATGGACTGCCCTACACTGTTTACGGTGTGAACATATCGGCATGGGCTGGGCAGACGGGCATATTGGAATTTGCAACAGGTGACGAGTATTATGATCCGTACCTTGAGCTCGACGACATCACGTTCTCCACAACCGCCGTCGTGCCTGAGCCAAGCGTGCTGGCGCTAATGGTCATGGGCGGGTTGGCTTTTGGCGCGCGGCGCTGGCGCGCAAAGGGTGATGAAGTTGCAAAAAAGGAACCCATGATTCAGCGATAATGCTGGCGCGCGGTGAAAAGCGTCAGGTTGGGTTCCACCAGGCTCTCGTAGATGTCCGCCGGAAATTCGAAGATGAGACGTTCGCCGTCCCGCGTGACCGCGGCGTAGGGATGGAGAAAGGGCGAACGGACGCCGAACTGGATGCGGAATGTTTCGTTGGTTGCGCCGTGTTTGACCTCAAATTCCACGTCGTGGCGTGTTTTGGCGAAACCGAAATGATCCAAAGGATCGTCGCCCATGCCATCCCAATAGATGGCGCGCAAGCGCCCCATCCGGTACACGCATTCCTCGGTCGCGGGCGAGTTAATGGGGACCTGGCTGTTGAACCCCGGAGCGTAGGTCCAATTGCCGTCGGGATCGCGCAGCAACTTGAGCGCGCCGCCGAGTTGATGGACGGTGGCGCTGGCGACGTTGCTGGATTCAAAATGCCAGACCTGGCGGTCGCGCAACTGCCAGGAGACGCGCGGAAGCCCGGCGAAGTCCCCGGCGCTAATAGTGTTGACGCCGTCTTCGCCCAGACGGCGCTCGAAGACTTTGCCGGAGTGATTTGTGCCGAATTCGAGGCGGGCTTCGTCTTGCGCGCCCGCCGGCGGGCTGAAGCGGAGGATGTATTGCAGGGGGGCGTTGCTCAGGCCGTATTCCGAGAACTCGGTCACGACGGTCTTGACGATTTCGGTGGGCACATTGGTAAAGCCGGCCAGCCAATAGTCCATGAGAACCGGGTCGGCGGGAAATTGTTTTTGGCCGGCTTTTACCACCCATGGCCCGTTGCTTTGCTTTTGCGCCACGAAATGATCCTCCCCCTGGACGGTGATGGAGGCCACCAGGCTTGGCGACAGGCTGATGAAATGGCGGTCCAGAAAATTGGTATAGGGCGCCAGCCAGGGCGTGAAGGGTTCCCTGGCGACTTCGACAATGCTGCCCGGATCGTCCCGCCGCGCGAAGATCAGGCCGGGATCGTTGGTCGGGCTGCGGCCCACCTGCAAGCCCGCCACGATGTTGGTGTGGTCCAGGAAGGTCAGAGCCAGCGCGGGCGTCGTGTCCGAGCTGTGCAATCCGTAGGCCTCCAAATCGGCCAGCGGGTCGTCGGTGACGAAGTTGCTGACGCACACCGTTTGCAGGCGGCTCAGGAGGTCGTTGACCTTGGAGGTGTCGGCCCGGGCCACGAGCGAAAGTTGGTGCATGAACCAAAGGTGATTGGTGGCGTTGCGCCGCAGCTCAAATTCCTTCCCGGCCGCGCGGACGCGCAATGTCTGGAAGGCGAGGTTGGTCAGGTCCAGCAACGACGGGTCGCGCCACAGGTTTTTGTCCGGCGGCAGCCACCACAGGATGTCGGCGGGGACCTGGTAAATGGCGTTGTTGCCGACGACCTGCATGAAGACCCGGTCGCTGAAGACGCTCAGGCCGCCAATCTCCAAACGGCGATCGGGGCCGGAGCCTTGCAGCAGGAGGGTGCAGAGGGGCTTGGTGAAGCCGAAATCCTCCTGTGCGTTGGGCCGGTCGTTGAGTTCCTGGACGCCGACGCGGTCCACCCATTCCAATTTTGCCAGGAGGGCGAGCAAGGCGGCCACGCGCTGAGGCCGGGCCGGATAGGATGCGGGCCTGACCAGTTTCCAGGAACCGTTGACGGAGCTTTGGCGCACGGCCTGAATAATGGCCTGTCCCCACGGATGGATTTCGATGTTGGTGACCAGAGCGGGAACCAAACCGGGAAGGATGACATGGCTGGCTTGAAGTTCCCGGTGCCGCCGCAGAGGGCGCTCCACCAACACGATAAAGGCGAGCATGGCCGCGGTGGTGGCGAGCAAGACCCATGTGGGTTTCCAATTCATCCGTGCTTAATGGCGGCGCCGCAGCCAGACCAATCCCCCCAAGGCCAGGATGCCCGCGGGCATGCCGGCCAGGAAGAGCCAGCGGACGGTGGCGCTTTGGGCGGATGTCAAATACAACCTGTATTCCTTGATGGGATGCGGCAGCAATCCTTCCAGCATGAGGGACGGCCGCTGCAGGAGCCAGCTCAGGGCCAGATAGGCGAAGTCGTGATTGGGCTGCCAGGCCTCGATGATTTGGTCGTCCAGGAAATCCGAATCGCCCGCCACCACGATGCGCGTGCCGCCCCCGCGCGGCGTGTCCACGCCTTTGATGAGGCCTTGCTCAATGGCCGCCAGCAGCTTGTAGCTTTGGCCGCGCTGGTCCACGCTGTTGGTGCTGGTGGCGGCCAGGAAGCTGACTTCGGGCGCGCCGGGGATGTTGCCGCCGGCTTCGACCTGGTAAAGCGGCCGCGCCCAGACCATGAGGATGGGCGTCTTGTCCTTGGCCAGCGGCGTGATGATGGGGTGAGGCGGAACAAGTTGGGCGGTCAGGAAAGAGCCGGAGGCTTCCGTGTATTTGGGGTCCGTTTCGACGACGCGGTCGTTGCCCAGGGTCACGCCCCATTGTTTGAGCACGGGTTCCAAGCCGCATGGCTTGGACAGCAGCGCCAGGAGCCGCCCGCCATTTTTCAAGTAGGCCGAGATTTTCTTCACCTCTTCGGGCAGGAATTCCCCCTGGCGCGGCCCGGCGACGATGAGCAATTGGCAATCGTGCGGAATGTCGTTGGCACCATGCAGGGAAAGGAGGTCCCAATCGCTGTCAATTTCCTTTTTCAGGATGGCGGCCAGCTTGGAATAACCGCTGTGGCCCAGGTTTCCCGGCTCGCCCGACGGGTTGCCGGGATCATGCTCGCCGTGGCCGTAAAGGAAGTAGGTTTTGAGCGCCTGCGGATTGCTCACCGCGTAAATGTCACTGGTGAAAACCGGCTCGCCCTTGAAGGCGCTGCGGCGGACATATTTGCTGCGGCCTGAAAGGAGATCGCTGAAATCGAACTCGGCCAGTTCTTTGGCATAGACAATCTTTTTATGGCCGTTGCTCTCGAAGAGGACAAAATCCCTCTCCTGCACCTCGTTGAGGGCATATTTGGAGAGAAGTTCCTTGGCCGGGACGGGGAAGCGGGAGTAATCCAGCAGGCTGACGCGAATGTGGCCGGGCTTGGCGTTTTGGTATTCGTTGAGCAGCGCGGTGGTCAAACCGTAGATTTCCTGGTTGTCGCCGTTGGGCTGAAAGAAGATGGTCACCTGCACCACATTGGTCAGGCTGTCCAGCACGGCCATGGTCTGGCGGGAAAGCTTGAAGGAGGTGGCACTGGACCACTGGAGGCGCAGGGAGTGGCCGGCCGCGAGGTAATTGACCATGATCAGCAGCGCCAGCGCCGCGCCGGACGCCAGGACCGAATTGAAGGCCCCCCGCCAGCGTTGTCCGCTGGAAAAGCTTGGTTTGGGAGTGTCAGTTTGGGGCATTTTATCTCCAGCGCCGGCTTTCAATGACCCGCCAGGTTAGGAAGAGGAAGAAGAGGCTGGATGTCAAACAAAAAACAACCGAGCGGGTGTCCACCACGCCGCGGGCGAAGTCCTTCATCTGGCCCATGACGTTGATGGCACCGAGCGCCTGGGCGGCCCAGGTTTTTTGCAAGTCCATCGGGCCGGCCATGTAGCCCGCCAGGAAAAAGGCCAGGCAGATGGCGAAGCTGATCATGGCGGCGACGATTTGGTTGCGCGTCAGAGCCGAGGCGAAGCAGCCCGCCGCCATGTAAAGGCAGCCGGACAGGAAGATGCCCAGAAACGTGCTGCCCAGCGTGCCGGGGTCCAGCACGTTGGAGCCGCGCGCGAAGTAGCGCAACGCCAGCACGCAGCCCAGCAATGGCAGCCACATCAACATGTAAAAAAGGATCGCCGCCGTGAATTTGGCCAGCACCACCTGCCAGTCCGACACCGGCGTGGTCATCAGCGTCTCGAACGTGCCGGAGAATTTTTCCAGGGCGAAGAGCCGCATGGCGATGACCGGCGCGGAAAAAAGCACGATGAACCAGAAACAACCGTCCATGAAAATCTCCGTCAGCGGCATCGGGGTCGGCTCCATTTGCAGTTTGTCCAGCAAAGCGACAAAGCTCAAGCCCATGAGAAACATGGCGCCCGCGATGACCACGTAGCCGATCCAGGAGTGGAAGAAACTGCCCAGTTCGCGCCGAATCAGCGTCATATAAGCCTGCATCAGAGCGTTTCCTCCTCGCTTTCCGGGCGGGTCAGGCGGATATAGACCTCCTCCAGCGAATGCCGCACGCGGGACAATTCGCGCAATTTCCATCCCCGTTCGACCACGAGGGCAAAGATTTTGGAGCGCGGATCGTGGCTGTCCGAGAGCATGAGCGTGCAACGATGATAGCCGCCCTCCGCCGTGGTCATGGTGTAATGGGCCAGTTCGGGCATTTGCTCCCAGCAGGTTTTCAACTCCTCGAGCGGCGCGGCGATTTCGACGATGAGATGGCCGTTTTTGCCGACGAGCCGTTGCAAATTCTCCGGCGTGTCGGCCGCCAGAATGCGGCCTTCGCGCATGATGACCACCCGGTTGCAGGTCATCTCGATCTCCGTCAGGATGTGGCTGGAAAGCAGCACGGTGTGGCGGCGGCCCAAATCCTTGATCAATTGCCGCACGCTGCGAATCTGGCTGGGGTCCAGGCCGATGGTCGGCTCGTCCAGGATGATCAACTCCGGCTCATGCACCAGGGCGTCGGCCAGCCCGACGCGCTGGCGAAACCCCTTGGACAAATGGCCGATGATCCTTTTGTTGACTTCCTCCAGGCCGCATTGAGTGAGCACCGTATCCACGCGCTCGCGCGAGCGGGCATGGCTCAAGCCCTTGAGGCGGGCGCGGAACTTCAAGTACTCCCGCACGCGCATCTCCGGGTGCAACGGATTGTTCTCCGGCATATAGCCTATACGGCGGCGCACCTCATCGGCTTGCGTAAAAACATCCAATCCCGCCACGGTGGCGGTGCCGGAACTGGCCGGGATGAAACAGGCCAGAATGCGCATGGTGGTGCTTTTGCCGGCGCCGTTGGGACCCAGCAGGCCGACAATCTCGCCGCGTTCCACCTGGAAAGAGACGTCCGCCACGGCGGCATTGCCGGCGTAGCTTTTGCTTAAATTGGAAACGTCAATCATCATAAAGCGTGCCCCTGCATCAACGGAGTTTAAGCTCGGTTTGGCCTTGACGATAGCCTAAAATGAGGTTGCCTCGCGTGCGCGGCACCAGCACGGAAAGTTCCGCCGTCTCGCCCGCGGCCAGCGCGCTGGCGGCGATCATGCCGGCCAGCCGCCGAAAAGAGGAAAATGCCCGTTGCACGTGCATAGTGACGATAGGGCATGATTGGGAACTGTTCAACCATGCCGCCGCTGCCGTTCCGACAGTTTGCCAAAATGGGCGCCAAAAGCAACAGGAGGCAAAGGGGCCTGCCGCACAAACACGGTGAACGGGAATAAATGGGCCATGCGGATCAGCGTGCAACTGTTTAAGGGGGCATGGCCGAAGTGCGCCAAGCTGGTGGTTAGCGTCCATGGTGGCTATGGGGGCCGAACCAGCGGCGATTGAATCCTTGCGCCGGGCACTTGCCCAAACTGAGTAAAACCGAAAAAAGATGTTGATTTTCCAACCGGAGCGTGGGACGTTTCCTGTGAGAATGAAAAAGGCTGTCGAGTGCGTTAAGTCACGCGGAACGGTAATTGCCGAAAAGGCGAGGGCAAAGGCCAATAAATATTCCGATGAGAAGCGGAGCGCCCTTTTGGAAAAGGGCATGGCCATTATTAATCGTTAAGGACTTCTTCAATTCAGTCCATTGATTTTCTTGCAAGAATATCGGAAGCGGCAGGTATTCTGTAAGTTGTTGGTATTGTTGAAGTTAAAGAGTGGTGGCAGGACCCGGAATTGAACCGGGGACACAAGGATTTTCAGTCCTCTGCTCTACCAACTGAGCTATCCTGCCAACCTGTTGAAGCGCAACATGTTACACTTCATTCTGCAAGTTTCACCACTTGCCTGCTTTCTTACTTTTGCCAGGCAAAACGTAATGCAACGTCTTGCCATGATCAAACCTAAACTCAACAAATCCCTTTTCACGGGGAGGAAAGGCTATCACAGGCCGTTTTATTTCGACAAGCGCAAAAACGCGGGTTGCCGCCAACGAATTGACTGAAATCAAAGCAAACCGGGGAGTGAAATTGAGGAGGACTCGCCCCGAAAAACAAATTCGCCGGCGTGATCGCTGTTGTCTATAATGCCCGCGTGGAAACGACTCACCAAAACGGCGGCAGCCAGGCGCAGCCTTGGCCGCCGTCAGCGACTGTTTCGGGAGAAGCCAGCCCCACGGTCACAAGCCGTTCTCCGCCGACGGCCAAAATCAAGTTGTTTCGATCTTTGTTCCGGGGCAGGGAGGATGTTTATCCCCGGCGGTTCGAGAGCCGGAAAACCGGGAAGTCCGGCTACGCGCCTGCCTGCGCCAATGAATGGGTTCGTGGCGTCTGCGAAAAACCGCGAATTAAATGCACGGATTGTCCCAATCGCCGTTTTTTTCAGATCACCGACGAAGTGACCGGCTGGCATCTTTCGGGCCGGAACGACCGGGGATCGGAGTTTGTCATGGGTGTCTATGCCATGTTGCTGGACGAGACTTGTTTCTTTCTGGCGGCGGACTTTGACGACGAAGATTGGCAACGGGATGCAGCCGCGTTTCTCGACACTTGCCGCCGGTTGGATGTGCCCGCCGTCCTGGAACGTTCGCGCTCGGGCAATGGCGGCCACGTGTGGTTCTTTTTTGAAGAGGCCATTTCCGCCGCCCTGGCGCGCAAACTGGGTTCGCACATTCTCACGGAGACGATGGAAGCCCGTCCGGAAATTGGCTTCGATTCCTACGACCGGCTTTTTCCCAATCAGGACACGCTGCCCCGAGGCGGGTTGGGAAATCTGATTGCGTTGCCGCTCCAGAAACAGGCCCGGCAGCGCGGCCACACGGTTTTTCTTGATGACAAGTTTATTCCGCGCGCCGATCAATGGGCCTTCCTGGCCTCCGTGCGGCGAATGAGCCGGGCGCAAGTCGAGGCGCTTGTGCGCGACGCGGAATCCAAGGGACGGATCATCGGGGTTCGCATGGCTTTGGCCGATGAGGATGACGACAACCCCTGGACGGCGCCCCCGTCGCGCCGGCGAAAGGAACCCTCCATTTCAGGGCCTTTGCCGGACATACTTGAAATAATCCTCGGCGACCAAATCTATATCGCCAAAGAGAACCTTGTGCCCGGGCTGCGGAACCGATTGCTGCGTTTGGCCGCATTTCAAAATCCCGAATTCTATCGCGCGCAGGCGATGCGCCTGCCGACTTACGACAAGCCAAGAATCGTTTCTTGCGCCGAGAATCATCCGCAGCATTTCGCCCTGCCGCGCGGGTGCCTGGACGACGTCATGGAAACCCTTGGAGCGCTAAAAATCAAGCCGATTCTTCGCGATGAGCGCTGCCTTGGCGCGCCTTTGAAAGTTACTTTTCATGGCACATTGCGGCCCGATCAGCAAGCGGCCGCCGAGGCGTTGCTCGCGTATGACACGGGCGTTCTGGCGGCCACCACTGCGTTTGGCAAGACGGTTATCGCGGCCTGGCTCATTGCCCAACGCGGTGTCAATACGTTGATTTTGGTTCACCGCCAGCAACTCCTCGAGCAGTGGATCGAGCGCCTTTCGTTGTTTCTGGGGGTGTTGCCCAAGGCCATTGGGCGTTTGGGCGGGGGACGCCACAGGCTGACCGGCGCGCTCGACGTGGCGCTTATTCAGAGCCTGGTTCGCAAAGAGGCGGTGGACGATTGCGTCGCCGATTATGGCCAATTGATTGTGGATGAGTGCCATCATGTTTCCGCGCGCGGTTTTGAATTGGCCGTCCGCCGCGCCAAGGCGAAGTTCATCACCGGCTTGTCGGCCACGGTGACTCGCAAAGATGGCCACCACCCGATCATCTTCATGCAGTGCGGCCCGGTTCGGTATCGTGTGGACGCGAAGGCCCAGGCGGCCTCGCGTCCTTTTGCCCATCATGTCCTGGTGCGCCCGACTGGGTTTCGCGCGGAGGCTTTCGATCCTGATCCACGCGTGGAATTCCAACAATTGTATGGAGCCTTGTGGAATGACGAGAAGCGGAACCAAATGATTTGCGCGGACGTTGTGAGCGCCACGAAGGAGGGGCGGTCTCCTCTGGTGCTCACGGAGAGGATTGAACATCTGCAATGTCTGGCCCGGCTGCTATCCCCGGAAATTCCACGCTTGATTCTGTTGCAGGGAGGTCAAAGCAAAAAGGCCTTGGCCACCGCGTTGGCGCAATTGGCCCAGATTCCTGAGACTGTCGGACGGGTTGTTTTGGCCACGGGAGGATACATCGGCGAAGGCTTCGACGATCCTCGTTTGGACACATTGTTTTTGGCGTTGCCGATTTCATGGCGTGGGACCATCGCGCAGTATGTGGGGCGGCTTCATCGTTTGCACGAGGGCAAACGGGAAGTGCGCGTCTATGATTATGCCGACCTGAATGTTCCGATGCTTTCCAGAATGTTTGACAGGCGTTGCCGGGGATATGAAGCGCTCGGCTACACGATTTTGCTGCCAGGCAGCGCTCTGCCGGGCTGGCCGTCCGAAGTCCCTCTTCCAATTGATCCAGAATGGAAGAGGGATTACGCCGCCAGCGTTCGCCGGCTCATAAGGGACGGGGTGGATGTTCCCCTGGCAACTCTGTTTGTCCATGCGGCCGGGACACCCCGCGCCAACGCCGAGGGAGAAGCTCGCGCCCGGAGCGCCAGCGAGGCGTTTCTTTTTCGCCGCCTGCAAACCTTGCCCGCCACATCAGGTCGTTTTCGTTTGAATGTGGAGTTGCCGATTCCGTTCGACGACCACGGAAAGATGGAGGTGGATCTATTATGCGCGGAAGCCGGCTTGGTCATTGAGTTGGATGGCGCGCAGCATTTCGCTGATGCCGACGCGTATCGGCGAGACCGGAGGAAGGACGCCCTTCTCCAACAAAATGGATATTTTGTGTTGCGATTCTTGACGGAAGACGCGGGCAAGCGCCTCGAGCAGGTTCTGGATGCCATTTTGGCCGCTCTCATTCATCGTGAGAACCGTCCGAGAGGCAGGTAATTCCAGCATTCGCACTTATTTGTGTGCGGCCCAAAGGAGAGGCAAGGGCAGGCCGTGCAGGTTCGCGGCAAACGGGATGACTTCTGTCCCGGTATAAAAAACCACTCCCCGAACCCATCGTTTGCCTACGGCGCTGGCCATTGCCTGCAAACCACGAACGTCGCTTCCGCCCAACGTGGCGCCAGCTTTTATTTCCACCCCTGCCAATCGCCCGGCATTGTCTTCCAGCACGATGTCCACTTCCTGACCAGAAACGGTGCGCCAATAAAACAACTCCGGCTGAATCTCACTCCAAGCCGATTGTTTGCACAATTCCATCAACACAAAATTCTCCAGCGCTCCGCCCGCCAGCGTCCCGTCCATCTGCAGCCGATCCGCGGTCAATCCCAATAAATGGGACAGCAGTCCTGTGTCATCCAAATAAACTTTCGGTGTTTGAATGAGGCGCTGGCCCAGGTTGCTCGACCAAGGCCGCAGAAGCTGCACCAGGAAAGTCGCTTCCAGCAGGGCAAAGTAGCGTTTCAAAGTTGTTTGCGGCAATGCGAGAGTCCGCGACAAGTCAGCGAAATTCAAAAGACCACCGCAACGGGTCGCGACGACTGAGAGGAGGCGAGGCGCCGCCGACACGTCGGCGACATTAGCCAGGTCACGAACATCCCGCTGGAGAATCGTCGTCAGGTAGGACTGAAACCAAGCCTTGCGGCGGGCGCTGATGTTGCGGGTAACCACCGAGGGATAGCCGCCAACCAAGACTTTCTCAATCAGTTCATCACGCCCGAGCCCGTTTGATTTTCCTGAAGGCCAGACCGGCTGCTTCGAGAATAATGAGTCAATAAAGCCCTCACTCACGCTGTTCATTTCGCCCTGCGAAAACGGCCAAAGCGTCAATATCTCCATGCGGCCCGCCAGGGACTCGGACAATTTCGGCAGGAGCATCACGTTCGCGGAACCCGTCAGCAAAAACCGTCCTGGCTCCCGCTTCCGGTCAACGGCCACTTTGATGGCCGGAAAGAGTTCAGGCACATGCTGCACTTCATCCAGGGTAACCGGGGTGTTCAAGCCGGCGATAAAGCCGTTGGGGTCGCGTTTGGCTGCCGCCAATACGCCGGGATCATCGAACGTCAAATACAGGCGTCCGCACTTGGTCAATTCCGCAGATTGCACCAAAGTGCTCTTGCCGGCTTGTCGGGCGCCGTTGACTAACACGACTGGCGTGTCCGCCAAAGCTTGCAAGAGATGTTCGGTAATATGGCGACGAATCATGATCGTATAATCAACCATAACATGGATGATAATCAACCACAATTTTAGTACAAAATATCCTATCAAAAGGCTTCCCATTATGTTAATCCATGTTTTAACCCAATCGAGCGGGCACATGAAATTGGACAAGCTGAAAGCCGGCAAAGTCTTGCGGGGACCGATTTTTCCAAAACCGGTTCAGGGCATTGTCGTGCCTGCCATGGGCGATGCGGTGATCGGAAACCGCCCATGAAACGACCTGGACGCCGCTGGCCGACGCGGCCACAACAAGGAGCGTCGTTTATGGGTTCGTGTGAATACCGGTGGTTGTGCTTTGCGGTTGGGGTGTCACTGCTGACAGGCAGTTTTTTTTCCGCTGGTTGCCGGACGATGGCAAACGATTCGTTGTTCACCACTTCCGGTCCGGGTTGGCGCGTGCAGCAAGGACAGGCGCTTTGGCGGCCGGGCCGCAATTATCCGGAACTTGGCGGCGAAGTGGTTGTGGCCAGCCATCAGGACGGGCGCTGCTCGGTTCAGTTTGATAAAACGCCGATTCCGCTGGTGCTGGCGCAAACCCGCTTGACCCATTGGCTCATTGAATTTCCAGCAAGACAAATGAGTTTTGCCGGAAAAGACAATCCTCCGCCCCGCTTTCTCTGGCTTTACTTGCGCGCGGCTTTGGATGGCAAATCACTGCCGGACGATTTGCATTTTTCCCGGAAGTCCGACGGCGGCTGGAAGTTGGAAAACACCAAATCAGGGGAAACCTTGGAAGGGTACCTCGCGCCATGAAAAGCCGGTGGAACCGCTGCTGGTGGCTGCTGTTGTTCATACCCCTGGCATTCGGGTTGAGCCGGCTTCGGATTGACACGGAAGTCCTTGACTTGTTGCCGCCGGATCAGCCGGCGGTGCGGGGTTTGAAAATCTATCAACAGCACTTCGCCAACGCGCGCGAACTGATCATCACGCTGCGGGCCGCGGATGCCGACAGGGCGGAACGTCTGGCTGAGGTTCTGGCAACCCGTCTGCGCGGGGAATCAAATCTGGTGGCCGCCGTCTCGTGGCAGCCGCCGTGGATGGAAAATGCGTCGCAGGCGGCGGAAATTGTGGGCTATCTGTGGTTCAACCAGCCGCCCGTAATCTTTGGCGAACTGACCAACCGGTTGTCCGCCGGTCACCTTCACTCCGTGCTGGCCGAAACCCGGGAAGTCCTCGCCACGTCGCTCTCTCCGATGGACATCGCCGTGCGGTCCTTTGATCCCTACAATTTGATGAATGTGCCCGCGCTGACAAATTTCAGCGGAGTTTCGGCTGAACAAGGACAAAGAATGTTTGCCTCGGCAGATGGCACGCTTCGCGTTTTGTACGTGGCGGCGCGGCGTGACCTGGCCACTTACACCGCCAACTCGGCGTGGCTGCTATCGCTCCAGAAGACGGTCGCGGATGTCACGTCAAATCAGACCGATTGGGCGGGCGTGGTCGTGCGTTATACAGGGCGGCCGGCATTTGTGACGGAAATATCCGGCAGCATGCGGCACGATTTGAGCGGTTCCGTCATTGGCACGGCGCTGATCATTGCGGCGCTGTTCTGGCTCATGCATCGGCGTTGGCTGCCCATGTTGTGGCTGTTGGCGTTGCTGGCGGTGATTCTAATTGCGACCGTGGCGCTGGGCAGCCTCATCCTGGGAAAGATCAGCGTCCTGAGCCTGGGATTTGCGGCCGTGCTTCTGGGGTTGGCGGTGGACTATGCCGTGGTCCATTATCAGGAAGCGTTGTCCCACCCGCAACTGAGCATTTCGGAGATTCGGCGCGCCATCTCCCCCAGCATTCTTTGGGCTGCCATTACCACCATCAGCGCCTTTCTGGTTCTGAATTTGGGCGGGCTGCCGGGACTGGCCCAACTGGGCACGCTGGTGGCCATCGGCGTTGCGCTGGCAGCTTTGGTCATGGTGCTGGTTTATTTGCCGCCGCTTTTTCCGGCGCGATGGAAGTCCGGCGCAAATCAGCCTCGCCAGCCATTCTGGTCTTATCTGATACCGCCCCGTGAAAACACGCTTGTGGCAGGCAGCCAGGCCAATCATTCCGACAGTCGCTGGGCGGTGATCGTCACCCTCGTTCTGGCGGCTTGTGCCAGTCTGGCTTTGTCGTTTCATCTTCCTCCGCTGGACAGATCGGCCAACGCGCTTAAGCCGCAGCACAGCGAAGCCGAAGCCGCCTTGGAGGAAATGACGGCGGCCATCGGCATTCCCCAAGATCCGCTTTGGGTGATCATTTCCGGCCATCAGGAGCAAGAGGTGTTTAAAGTCCTTTCGCAGGCTGAGGGCATTTTGCAGCGGGCGGTTTCAAACCGGACCATCCACGGGTATTTGCTGCCGACAGTGATGTGGCCGCGGGTGGAATATCAGCAGGCCAACCGTGCCGCCGCTGCCGCGCTCGGAGTCCGAGGTCCCATGTTGCGCGCCGCCGCCATGCAGGAGGGCTTCGAAACCAGCGCGCTGTTCCTCACCGATGAGTTGCTGCAAACATGGACGCGGGCGGGCGATGGCCGGGAGGTGTTTTGGCCGACAAACGACATGAGCCAGTGGTTGTTAAAAAGATTTGTCGCCCGTTCCGGCCATGAGTGGTTTGTCATGGGCTTGGTCTATCCGGCAAGCCATGGAGCATCGGCAGCCGCGCTGGCTGAACTTTCCAGGCAGTTGGAGGACAAAAATGTGTTGCTGTCCAGTTGGGGATTGCTGGGAGGCGTCACCCTTGAGCGCGTGCAGAGCCGTTGGTGGCTGGTGGTGACACCGATGATGGCGCTGGTCCTGGGTTCGTTGTGGCTGACGTTTCGCCGGCTGGCGGAAATGCTGCTGGGGCTGGGGGTCTTGCTGTTGAGCGGTCTTTGCCTGCTGGCCACGATGTCTTTGGCAGGCTGGTCGTGGAATCTGCTCAACCTGATGGCTGTCCCGTTGATCTTGGGCACGGGGGTGGACTACAGCATTTTCATGCAACTGGCTTTGCGGCGGCACGGCGGCGACCTCGGAGCGGTTCGCCGTTCCATTGGACGCGCCCTGCTGCTGTGCGGTGGAACGGCCATGGCCGGGTTTGGGTCGTTGGCGTGGTCGGGCAATGCGGGCATGGCCAGCTTGGGCAAGGTCTGTGCGGTCGGCATCGCCGCCAACATGTTGATTGCCGTCTGTCTCCTTCCGGCATGGTGGAGTTGCCTGCAAAGAAACAAGCGATCCGATTCCACCAGCAAACTGTCCGCGCCCTCGGGTTTTTATTCGGCCGCGGTGTGGCGGTTGGGGTTGATGGCCGTGAGGATTTTACCGGGCGCCGCGCTGGAGCAAACTTGCTTGCTGGCGGCGGAGATGTATTACCGCCTTCACCCTCGAAGGAGGGAGGTCGTGATCCACAATCTGTTGCCCGTGTTGAATTACAATCAGAGTGCGGCGGAAAAGGCGGCTCACCAGCTTTTCCGGCAGTTCGCCATCAAAATAAAGGAGTTGTGGTGTTATGAAGGCGGCATCGGAGTCAAGACATGGCTGACAAAAGTGTCCGACTGGCCCATCTATGAAAAGGCCCGGCAGCGGGGCCGCGGCGTGCTGTTGATTACTCCGCATTTGGGCAACTGGGAAATTGGCGGATCGCTGCTGGTGCAACGAGGAGTCAACCTCATCACCATCACGCAAGCTGAACCCGGCCAAGGATTCACTGAAATGCGCCGCCAGTCGCGAGCGCGCTGGGGAATCACGACCATTGTGGTGGGCGATGGAGCGTTTGGCTTTGTGGAAATCATCAAGCGATTGCAGGACGGCGCCACAGTCGCGCTGTTGATTGACCGGCCGCCGAGTGCCAAGTCGGTCACGGTCACGCTGTTTGGGCGGCCCTTTCAAGCGTCGTTGGCCGTGTCGGAACTCGCTCGGGCAACCGGTTGCGCCCTCGTGGGCGTGACCATCGTGCGGACGAACCACGGATACGAAGCCCGTCTGCTGGCCGAATTTGAATACGACCGTCAATCGTTGGGCCATCGAGAAGGGCGCGGCAAGCTCACGCAGGAAATCATGCGTGCATTTGAACCGGAAATCCAACAACATGCCGACCAATGGTTTCATTTTGTTCCCATCTGGCCAGAGCCGTCCGCAAGGGATTCTTCCCTTGTTGGACCGACCCCATGAAGTTTCAACCCAATTTCCCAGTTGCCTGGTTTTGCCTGGCATTGAGCCTGGTTGCCATGACCGCGCCCGCTCAATCCGAAAAGCTGTTAGACCAGTGGATTGCCGCCCAGACAAACTTCCTTACCTGGTCGGCGGATGTCGTCGAGACCCGCACTCTGAAAACACTTTCGCAACCGCTGGTTTCGACCGGCAAGGTCTGGGTGGCCATGCCGAACCGGTTCCGTTGGGAATTGGGACAACCAGCGCAGACCATTGCGCTGCGGCAGCAAGACCAATTACTCCTCATTTATCCGAGGCTGAAGCGGGTGGAAAAATATCCGCTCAATGACAAGCAACCCGGCCCTTGGCGCGAGGCGCTGGCTTTGTTGGACGCCAGTTTTCCGCGCAACCGGGCGGATTTGGAATCACACTTTCGGTTGTTGTCGGTCATCCAGACCAACGCCATGGTTCAGGTGAAGTTACAGCCCAGGAGCCAGGCCGCCCGCCGGTTCATGAGTGAAATTTCAGTCACGGTTCACACCAACGATTTTTCGCCGGCTTCCACCGAATTAAAATTTAGTGATGGCTCAAGCATGCGCAACGATTTTACCCATGGGATCATTAACCTTTCGCTCAAGGCGAGTCTGTTTGAACCCAGTTTCGATACGAATTTCACGGTGGTGGAACCGCTCCGGCAATGAATCCCTCGACCGACATGCTCGAAACGGCGTTGCATACTTTGCCTCACGGCCCGGAGTTCCGTTTCATTGACCGGTTGATCAGCTTGACCCCCGGCAAGGAAGGCGTTGGCGAATATCGTGTGCGCGGCGACGAACCATTTCTGGCCGGCCACTTTCCCGGTGAACCACTTTTCCCTGGCGTGCTGCTGGTGGAAGCGGCGGCGCAACTGGCCGGCATTGTCGCTCAAACTGATTCCACAATGCCGCCTTTGGCCAAGCTCAGGCTGGCGGCTCTCCGCAACGTGAAAATTCTCGGCACGGCGAAACCGGGTGACACCTTTTCCATCCGAGCCGCCATCACTGGACGACTGGGAGCGCTCATCCAGGCGGAGGCGGAGTGTTTTCTTCAAGAAAGGACAATTTTAGCGGCCAGCCTGACCCTCGGCGGCAGCCAATAGGCACACGACAATTCCGATGTATGGTTTTGTGTTGCCATGTTGGCCGGCTATTTTCTTTCGCGGAATTTTTGACGCCATTGCGCGCGGGAGATTTTGCCGCGGTGGTTGCAGTTCAGGGAATCCACAAACCACCATGCGCGGGGAATTTGCCAGGCCGGAATTCTTCTCAACAAGAATTGCTTCAACTGTTCTCCAGAGACAGGGGACTTTGCCACGATGCAGGCGACGATGACTTCGGCGCGGTCCGCATCGGCGCTGGGAACGCCAAAGGCCAGACAGCCGGCAACCTGGTCGTGCTCCAGCAACGCTTGTTCGATGGCGGCAGGGGATACTTTCCGGCCAGCCACATTGATCTGGTCGGCGAGCCGGCCACGTAGATAAACCTCGTTGTTTGAGATCTCGGCCAGGTCACTTGTTTTGAAACAGCCCGCCTTCAAATCACCGCACGGCGTTGGCCAATAAGTTTCGCCAACCGCTTTGCTCCGCACGGCAAGGCAGCCGGTTTCTCCAATTTGCAAATCCACGTTCCGCATCGCTTTTCCGGCCCGGCTTTCCTCCGTGCGAGGAACGGAAGTTGCATCATAGGCGATGCCGCCGCATTCGGAAGATCCGTAAAAATTATGGATCTTGACTCCGGTGGCGGAAAAAACCTGGGTTTCCAGCGCCACCGGCAAAGGAGCTCCCGCGGATATGGCCAGACGAACATTGGCTGGAATGACGCCTGTGGCGTGCCAGGTCCGCCACAACGCCGGCACTGACGGCAGGGTGAGATTCGGGGCTTTCGCGCGATTTATGGCCCGCCGAAAAATTTCCGGCAAAGGCGAGGGCGCAATAAACAGCGGAATGCCATGCAAGAGGAGCGGCAACACCAGATTAGAGAAGCCGTAAGAGTGGGCCAGGGAGATGGCGGCCAAGTTCGGCCAATCCGGTCGCAACCCCATTGTGGCCACGATATTCTCCACGTCCGCCGCCAGTTGTTCCTCCGTGAAGGCGACAAAGCGGGGAGGGCCGGTCGTGGCCGAGCTGATTTTCAAATGGATGCAGTGTGCCGGTGGCAGGCTCATCCCTTGCGCCGTTGTTTGGTCAGCCTCCGTGGGGCAGACGACGGAATGGGAACGCCAGGCCTGCAAGACCGTGAAGACGAACCGGGCGGTGTGGCCGCCGGGAAAAGTGACCGGCTGGGAGGCCGCGGGAGTGTTTTCCACGAGCCGCGCCATTTGGGCAAAAGTCCACTGACGGCCAGAAGAAAGTTCCCGCAAGGCGCATTCCCCACCTCGATCCCGGACGATTTGCCGCCAGCGCTCGTAAAGCATTTACTTCTTCGTATCGCAAGGCTAACGTGCGGCGCAAGCATGATTTTATCGCCCGCCGCGCCAACACGACAATTTGATTTTGAACGGGACGTCTTTTCGTTCGCCAACGAACTGGTCTGGCAATACCGGCTCGATCCGGCCACCGGTTCCATGACGACGTTGAAAAATAATCCCCCGCCGCAATACACCCATCGTTGTTTCGTCATGGTTCGAAGCGCGCGCCAGTTCTTTTATCACGCCCGGTTTGAGGTCCAACGACCTCCGGTTGCGGCGGAATCGTATCGCCCGCTCATCCGGCAAGTGGTGGGCCGCAGCCCCGGGCAACCCAGCAGGGAGCCAGACAAGATCGTCTTCCCCGGCTACGACGGCTTGCGCGCCTTCAGCCAGGCTCAGGAAGCATTGGTCAAAGCGGAGTGCGGGGGAGCGTGGCAGTCCTACGCCTTGCGCAGCCATTGGCGGGTGGTTTTTCCCATTTCGCGGCGGCATCAAAGAAACGTTTCGGAGCAATTGCTCGAATCCTTTGGGCCGAGGGCGATTCCCATTGTCCACCTGGTGCGCTTTCCCCATATGACGATCAATCATGGGATCGTGTTGTTTGGCCATCAGGAAACGGAAGCGGAGATCCTCTTTGCCGCTTATGATCCCAATCAACCTGGCCAGCCAACCCAGTTGATTTACCGCCGCGCGGACCAGACTTTTCAATTTCCGCCCAATCATTACTGGCCCGGCGGCCGGGTGGACGTGATCGAAGTGTTTCGAAGCTGGATATGTTGAGGCGAGGATCTGATCGCCGCGGGTTGTTCCTCCTTTTTAGAACGGAAGGCAAGGCCAAAGAAAATCAAGCCACAAAGATTGATCCCCGCGATGTAACCCAGCTTGTAACCGCGGCCTGTGTTATTGGCGGCAAAGATCGGCACGTCCTGTCCCGCCAGCAGATCGGGCAACGCCACGGGCATCAAAAAGCCATGAGCCGCGCCCAACCAAAATCCGGCTTTGGTTTCGGGGCGATAAAGTCTGGGGATGGCCCCGTTGTAACAACAACCCAGCAACAGGCCGGCCAGCGCCAGCCAGATCAGTTTGACGCCCCAGGTCCGCAGACGACGGGAGCAACTACTGGCTGGATTGGATTTGCCGGGAATGGGGTTCATGCAATTTGAAAATGTGACTCTCCAGGCTGCGGCGGGAAGAAAATGAATCCAACATCCTTCTGCTGGCGGGCAGACTGCGCCACCACTTGCACCATCGCCAGGAATCGGTCAATGGGTTTATGTGACTGTGCGCGGCTCGGCCAATGACTTTGATCGGAACAAAATCAACACGGCAACCGGCGTCAAGAAAGGCGATCAACATCTCCGATTCAATTTCGAAGCGACGGGCGTGGCAGGGCAACGCCGCCCAGATTTGTAAATCCACCAGACGAAAGCCACACTGGGTGTCGGGCAAGTACGTTCCAACCCGGCGCGAAATCTGCCGGCTCATCCAGCGGTTGACCTGCCGCCGCAACCAGGGAATGGACCTGGCATCCTGCATGCGGTTCCCGATGACCAAGGCCGCCCGGGTCGTTTCCGCCTTCTGGACAAACGCGGCCATATCGCCAGGTTGGTGCTGTCCGTCGCCGTCCATGAGCAAGGCCCGGTCGAATCCCTTCCGCATCGCCGTGGTCAAACCCGTCTTTACAGCCGTCCCCTTTCCAAGATTTCGGGGATGGGAAACGACCATGGCCCCGGCATTGGCCGCCAGTTTGGCCGTGTTGTCCCTCGAACCGTCGTCCACGACCACAATGTTCGGCAGGTGGCGGCGAATGGAGTGAACCAAGGAAGCGATGGTTTGCGCCTCGTTGAAACAAGGAATGACGGCGACATGATTTTCAAGCTGATCCACAACCCCAGCCTAATGGACGATGGGGAAGAACCCAAGCCAAATGCACGTTGCGCTTGCAATGCAAATGTCTCACTGGCTATGATTCGCGCGCATGGCGTATTTCCCAACAGCGACGGACTCGACCGCATCGGCAGATGAACAAGCTGCCTTTCATGCACAGGCGGCCTGTGCCCCCCGAGAACTTTTATTTTCATGGGCAGCAATGTTCTCCTGATCAGCAACAATCGCTGCACCACGCCAGACCCGGTGTTTCCGCTTGGGCTGGCCTGTCTAAACTCGGCGCTGCGCCAGGCCGGCCACCACACCCTCTGGAACGACGGCCTGGCCAGCGGGGAAGGCATCGAAGCTGTCCTGGCCCGTTACCAACCGGATGTCGTCGGCATTTCCGTCCGCAACATTGACGATGTGACCATCCGCAAACAGGAGACCTTCTTTGACAACCTCTCCTGGTTGAGTAAAACGGTGCGGAAGAAAATCAAGTGCCCAATTGTGGTGGGCGGCAGCGGGTTCAGCATTTTTCCCCGGCAATTGCTGGAATTGTCCGGCGCAGATTATGGCATCCGTGGCGAAGGCGAGACGGGTTTTGTGTCCCTGCTGGCCACCCTTGACAAGGACCGTAACTTGGCCGGAATTCCCGGCTTGGTTTACCGTGAAAACGGGCGCGTTGTCATCAACCCGCCGGACGGCAGTCCGGCCGCGGGAACATTGGAAGACAGCGACCGTCCGCCCCCCATCGCGGAATACTACCTGCGCACCAGCAGGATGCTGAATATTCAGACGCAGCGCGGATGCGCCTGCCACTGTTGTTATTGCACCTATCCGGTCATTGAAGGCCAACATCACCGCTATCACTCCGCTGAAGCGGTGGCTGACGAGTTCGCGCAACTGCACCGGCTGGGCGCCCGTTATGCGTTTATCGTGGATTCTGTCTTCAATTCTTCCATACGCCACGTCACCGAGATCTGTGAGGCCATTCTGCGCCGCAGCGTGAAGTTGTCCTGGGCCTGTTTTCTGCGCCCGCAAGGACTGACGCCGGAGATGATGAAGCTCATGAAGCGGGCCGGGCTTGCGCACATTGAGTTTGGTTCGGACAGTTTCTGCGACGAAGTTCTGGGGACTTACCAAAAAGGGTTTATGTTGGAGGACATCCTGCATTCCAGCGATCTGGCCAACCAGGAGAACATTCCTTTCTGCCATTACCTGATCAGTGGCGGCCCCGGCGAAACCTGGGAAACCCTGCGGCGCGGATTCGAAGCCTCGTTGCGGATCAAGAACGCCGTGATGATGGCCATGGTGGGGATGCGGATATATCCGGGCACGCGCCTGTATCAGCAGGCTTTGGCCGAAGGCTGCCTCGGCAGGGACACTGATTTGCTCGCCCCCACTTATTATCTCGCGCCGGGTCTTTCGGCGGATGGGGTTTTTGCCAAACTCAAGGAATTTGCCCGGGTTGCGCCAAACTGGATTGTGGGCGACCCGACGCCCGCCTACACAAGCCTGATCGAACGGTTGCGCAAAAAAGGCGCCGTCGGACCGTTGTGGAGCTATTTTTCAACCATTCAACGCCTGTGGCCGCATGGCGTGAACCAAAGTGGAAAGTAAATCCATGAAGAAATTATTGCTCATCTCTCCGCTGTCCCAGCAAAGCCTGATGGGCGACAATTTCTTTTTTCGCATGCCGAGCCTCGGCCTGCTGAAAGTGGCGGCGCTGACGCCAGCCGGCTGGCAGATCACGATTGTGGACGAAAAGGTCGAGCCGTTGGACTTGAACCAGGAGGCCGATTTGGTGGGCATCACCGCCATGACCACCACCGCCCAGCGCGCCTATGAAATCGCCGATCATTTCCGGCGGCGCGGCATCAAGGTTGTGCTGGGCGGGATGCACGTCTCCTGCCTGCCCGGCGAGGCCCAAGGGCACTGCGATAGTGTGGTCATTGGAGAAGCCGAAGGGTTGTGGCCGGAATTGCTGCGGGATTTCGAGTCCTTCCAGATCAAGCCCATCTACCTTCGTCAAAACGGCCTGCCTTCGCTGGCGGGGCTGCCGCGGCCCAACTGGAACCTGTACGAAAATAAAAACTATCTGCCCGTTCATTTTGTCGAAACCACCCGGGGTTGCCCGATGGACTGCGAATTTTGCGCCGTGACCAGCGCCTTCGGCGGAAAATACCGCAACCGGCCGCAGGAGGAAGTTTTGACGGAACTGCGGGGGCTGGCTCCTTTCAATCGCGGTGTTTTCTCGCTCAAGAACTGCGTGTTTTTCATTGATGACAACATCATCAGCAACCGCGCCTACGCCCGGGAGTTTTTAACCCGCATCGCCGATTTGAAGTTAAATTGGTTTGGCCAGGCCTCGGTCAACATTGGCAGCGATTTGGAAATCTTGAAACTTTGCCGGCAAAGCGGGTGCAAGGGACTCTTCATGGGCTTCGAATCACTCTCGCCGGAAACAATTGCCGCGATGGGCAAGCGCGTGAACCGTCCGAATCAGTACTCCGAGATCGTTCAAAAAATCCACGACCACGGCATTGGCATTGACGGCTCATTCGTGTTTGGTTTTGACAACGATGACGAGGGGGTTTTCGACCGCACGCTGGAATTTGTCTTGCAGGCCAAAATTGAAGTGACCTACTTTTCCATTCTCACGCCCTATCCGGGCACACGGCTCCATAAACGGCTGGCCCAGGAAGATCGGATTCTGACCCGCGACTGGTCGCTTTATGATGCCAACCACGTCGTTTTCACACCAAAGATCCTGACGGCGGACCAACTGTTGGAGGGGTATTATCGGGTGTTCAAGGAGGTCTATTCTATTCCCTCCATGTTTAAACGCCTGTGGGGGACGACTTCCTGGAAGAATCTGTTTTACCCAATGAACATCGGTTTCCGGAAAAGTGTTTATCGGCTCGCGCAAACCTTGCCGGTGTGATTCCAGAGCCATCATGCTATTTCCAAAAAAGTCATTCCCATCACCTCCTCCCCGCGTGATGATCACCGGCGCCGGGATTGTGACATCGCTGGGATGGGGATGGAAACAAAATGCCGCCGCGTTCCGTTCGGGGAAAACGGGGTTTCGCAACGTCACCCTCTTCGATGTCAGCCGTCAGCGGGTTAAAACCGCGGCCCAGGTGGATTTGCCGTCCATACTGCCGCCGACGTCATTGACCCAACGGCAGGAGAAACGGCTGGATCGGGCCGGCATCATGCTGTTGTTGGCGGCCCGGGAAGCCTGGCAGCAGTCCGGTTGGAAAGCTTCCGATAATTTGCCCGTTGTTTTGGGCACCACTGCTGGCGGTTTAACGCTGGGGGAAGATTATTTTCGCCAGGCTGTCGGTTTGCCCAAGAGACAAACCATGCAGCCAACGCGGGCTTTGCATTATCAGGCCCAGCGTCAAGCCAGCATGGTGGCGGATGCTCTTGGGTTTGGCGGGATGGTCACGATCGTCTCCAACGCTTGCGCTTCCGGAACCAATGCCATTGGTGAGGCCTGGGAAATGATTCGGCGCGGACAAACCGACCGTGTTTTGACCGGCGGTTATGATGCCCTGAGCCAAATGGGATTCTCCGGCTTTGACTCCTTGCAACTCATGTCGCCAACGAGTTGCCGGCCTTTTGACGCGCATCGGGATGGATTGGCCCTTGGCGAAGGCGCCGCTGTGTTGACGCTTGAAACCTTTGAATCCGCCCGGATGCGCGGCGCCGAGATTCTGGGAGAGGTCATTGGCTACGGCGCCAGCATGGATCGCCACCATCTTACACAACCACACCCGGAAGGAGCCGCGGCTCACCAGGCGATGCAACTGGCCTGCTTGAGTGCGCGCATCACGGCTGAAGAAGTTGACTACGTCAACGCCCATGGAACGGGAACGCCTTTGAATGACCAAGCCGAGGCGAAAGCCATCAGCCGCTGGGCAGGCCACCGCGCAGGCGGCCTGCCAGTAAGTTCAACCAAAGCCGGCACGGGACATCTGTTGGGTGGAGCGGGTTCGGTGGAGGCCGTGGTTTGCCTGATGTGTTTGCGCGAACAATGGCTGCCCCCGGAATTGGCATTCGAGACCCCCGACCCGGCCTGTTCTTTTCGGATTGTCGCCAGGCCGGAAGATGTTCCGGTCAAGGTGGCGCTTTCAAACTCGTTTGGGTTCGGCGGCGTCAATGCCACCTTGATTATGCGGAGGTGGTCATGAACCGGGTATTCGTATGCGGGTTGGGCAGCGTTAGCCCGGCGGGTTGGACAGTGGAAGCTTTGCGCGATGCCTTGGCCAAAAACGAACCACTGCCCACCCAATCGCTGAGCCGTCCAGGATGGCAAAAACCATTGCCCATGCGACCCGTTCCCAACCCCGCGGTCCGGCCTTCCTTTCTAGCCCATCCCGGCTTGCGGCGCACCAGTCCAATCACCCATTACGCGGCGGCGGCGGCGCTGGAGGCCGTAAAGTCGGTTCGGAATGGCAATGATGCTCCTGCCCGCATCGGAATTATTGTCTGCCTGCAGTCCGGCTGCGTGCAATTTTCCTTCCGTTTTTTCGAGGAAACGCTGCAAGACGCGGCCACCGCCAGTCCCCTCTTGTTTCCCGAGACGGTTTTTGCCGCGCCGGCAAGCCACGTGGCAGCTCTTTTGGAAAACACGCCGCTGGTTTGCACACTGGCGGGAGACCCTTCCGCCTATTCGCAAGGACTGGCCTTGGGGATTGACTGGTTACTGGAGGGGCGGGTTGACGCCTCCCTCGTCCTGGGCGCGGAGGAAATCAACTGGTTGCTGGCGGACGCCCTCTGGCATTTTGATCACCGCGCGGTCATCAGCGGCGGGGCGGGAGCGCTCTGCTTGAGTTTGAATCCGGCATGGTCGTCGGGAGTTGAGCTTGAATTGATTACCGACGCGCATCCTTACACCGCGCTGGTGAACCGAAAGCTGGCCGCCATAAAAATGCGGGCGCAGATGCCGCCTGAAAACCAGGCTGAAATCTTGTGTGATGGCCTCAATGCCAGTCCGCGCGCCGATGCGGCTGAAGCCAACACCTGGGCTGATTGGAGAGGCCCGCGCCTCAGTCCAAAATTGGTATTGGGCGAAGGCTTGATGGCCGCGGCGGCCTGGCAATGCGTGGCCGCTTGCGATTTGATCGCCGGCGGAAAGTTCATTGCCGCCAACGTCAGCTTGGTGGGGGCAAACCAACAGGCCATCGGCGTTCGATTCCATCGTGTGGCCCGAACGATTTCCGATTTGTCGTCGCTGGCGAAAGCGGGCAGTCTTGCCTTATGAATCCGCGCGTCATTTTAATCACCGGCGCCAATGGCGGCCTGGGACAAGCCATGGCCCGGTCGTTCCTCCAGGAATCCCCGGAAAATCAACTCTGGCTGGGCATTCACGCGCGCTCGGATCAGGCCGAAAACCTTGCCAGGCAAAGTCCGGATTATTGCCGCATGATTGCATTGGATGTCACCAGGCCTGATTCGTGGAAGGCGGCCGTGGCAGAGATTCTCGCCCGCCACAAGCGACTGGACGTGCTGGTGAACAATGCCGGCGATCACCAGGACGCCTTGCTGGCCAACATGTCTTTGGACTCGTGGCAGAAGATTCTCGCCCTTAATCTGGATGGAGTCTTTCACGGTTGTCAGGCTGTTCTTCCCACGATGATTGGCCAGCGCCACGGGCGCATCATCAATATCGCCTCCCTCAGCGCGTTGCTGGCGCCCGCCGGTCAGACCAACTACGCTGCCGCCAAGGCCGGGGTGCTGGCGCTCACCCAGTCGCTCGCCAAGGAAGTGGCCCGAATTGGCATCACGGTTAACGCCGTCTGCCCGGGCTACGTGGACACCGCGGCGCTGGAGATGAACGAGATCGAACGCAAACGAGCGATGGAGAGGATTCCCATGAGACGGTTCGGCCAACCATGCGAAGTGGCGGCCGCGGTCCGTTTTTTGGCTTGCGGCGAAGCCAGCTACATCACAGGATCCACCCTCAAAATTGACGGCGGCATACTCTAATGAATAATTCGGAACTAAAACAACAGATCAAACATTTGCTGGTGGAAAACCTCATGCTTCAAACGACTGCGGAAGAGATAGCCGACGACATTCCGATGTTTGGCCCGGGCGGACTGGGGTTGGATTCGGTGGACGCACTGCAACTGGTCGTGGCCCTGGACAAGCATTACGGGTTGAAGATTTCTGACGCGGAGGCGGCCAAAGGAATCCTGCAGAATGTCAACACTATTGCCGCGGCAATCGAACAAAGACCCCAAGCCGCCAGATGATTCCGGTGTTCGGGTAACACCCCATAGCGCCCTCCAAGCCTCTCTGCCTATGGTGATGAAGGCGACATGAACGACAAAGATCAACATGCGGGCGCAGCCGGCCACGAGACGGACATTGAGCGGGCTGAAGCCCGGACGGAGCGAGCGGAAAGGCGCACGGAGCAGGCCAAGAGCCGGACAGAATCGGCGGAGACGCGCGCGGAGCAGGCCGAAACCCGGACAGAAACGGCGAAAACCCGCGCGGAACAAGCCGAAATCCGAACGGAGCAAGCCGAGGCGCGAACGGAGCAAGTCGAGTCCATCCTGCATCATGTAATTGACAACAGTCTTGATCCGCGCCAGGCCATCTCCAATGGACTCCAAAGAGCGCTTCCTTCGAGTGGGATTCCCGACCGGAAAATCCCGCTCGAACGGTTGACCAAACGGCAGCGCGAAATTCTCCAACTCATCGCCGAAGGCCAGAACACCAAGCAAACCGCCGAAATTCTAAAGGTCAGCCCCAAGACCGTGGAATACCATCGCCTGAAATTGATGGATTGCTTGAACATTCATGATGTTCCGGGGTTGGTGCGCTTCGCCCTGCACGCCGGCTTGATTGCACAGGAAACTGACCGCTCAGCGTTGTTTTCTTCGCCCGCGATCGTTCCAACTCGGCTTTGCCAGGGTAAATGCAGCGCCCGGTGAGTGGCTCATGGTTGGATTGTGGATAAAATTACTTTCCCAGATACTTGGACGGGTGGCGCAGCCGGTCAAGCCGGTCCACTTCAAATTCGTCCAACGCTGCCTGCCGCCGTTTATCCTTCAAGGCCGTGACGGCTAACTGGGGAAAGGCCAGGGCATGCTTGACCAGGTGGATGAGCGTCAGGCAAATTAGTTTCAGTGTATCCACGGCACGATCATTTCCCCTTCTTGCTTGTGGCCACACGGTTTCCGTCCAGCCGGTAAATCGGTTTCACGAACGAGTCGGCGCGGAATCCGCTGGGTCCTTCCCAGGGATCAATTCCTTGGTGCTCATTCCTGACGAAGTCACCCGGACTCACCAATTCGTTTGAGTTCAAGAGCCGCAAACCTTTCGGAACGCGGGTCTTCGCAAATGCTGCGGGCTTATTCATGCGTTTGGTCTTCTCTCATCAGACGCTTTTGGGCTTGACCACCAGCAACACAATCCCGCCGACCAGCGCGAGCGCGCCGACGATCGGCGGGATGAAGTGGCTGTGGGTGGTTTCGATGTGCAGGCCGAGGAAGTTAACCGGCTTGCCCGGGGTCGTGAACGTGATGCCCGAGTAAGCGAGCACCACGATGCCCAAGGTGACCAGAATGACGGCAACGATCGTTTTTGTGTTCATGTTGAATTTTCAATCTAATGTCTTCGCCTAACGGTTTCTCAAATCACGGGTTTCCTGCCGGAAATGACTCTGAGCAGAATCGCCACAATGGCGAGGACGAGGAGAATATGAATCAAACCGCCCAACGTGCCCGTCAGCAACCCCAGCAGCCACAGAATGATCAGCACTATTGCAATCGTGTATAACATATCATTTTCCTTTGAATTTGTTGTGGAACCACTGCCGGCCGGCGCGTTTTCGCATTCGCGAAAGCCAGCAGACGGCGCCGGTTTACGTATTAGAAGCAGCCGCGACCTCGACGGTCATGTTGTTGATCACGCTGTTGACACCGTTGATGTCGTTGATGAGCTTGGTGACCAGGCTTTTCTCGGCTTCGTTCTTGGCCGTGCCGCTCACCGTCACCACGCCGTCGGTTGTCGTGACCTTGGTCCTAATCGCGCTGGTGGAGCGATGAGCCAGCAAGGACGATTTGACCTCGGCGGTGATGGAGGCGTCATCAATCTTGTCGCCCAGGGTCGAGTCTGGCGCCGGCAGAGCTGCGGCAATCGTCATGTCGTTTTTAACCTCTTTGACATTGACAATGTCTTTGACGTATTCCGTGGTGAGGTCCCTTTGCGCCAGACTGCCGGCTTCACCTTGCAAGGTGACGACGCCGTCTTTGACATAGACGGTGGTTCCGCTGGCGCTGACGTGGCGATGGAAGAAAAGCGTGCTTTTCACCTTGGTGGCGATCCAGGCATCTGAATGTTCTTTAGGTTGTTCGCCTTTGACCCGCAGTTGATTGTCCACGCTTTTGACTCCCGGCAGGCTTTCCACCGTATCCTGGGCCAGGGACTTATGCTGCAATTCGGAGACCGTGCCGGTCAACGTGACCACTCCGTTTTTGGACTCGGCCTTAATGGAATCGTCCTTGAGGCAGGTTTTGAAGACATAGGACTTTGCGGCGGAGGACTCAATGCGGCTGTCCGTATCGGAGGCGCGCATGGACGTGCTGGTGGTCAATAGGGCGCTCGTGGCTCCGAAGAGGGCGAGCAAGTTTGTCATTTTCATTTTCATAGTGCTTTTTCTTTTATTTGTTATTTCGTTTGTCGCTTGTTTTTTAGTCTGTTGGCGCTTTGCCTCAAGGCGCGATTTTGTCGCTCACCCATTGGCGCGCGTGCTGGAGCCCGTCCTTCAACTCGTTGGAGGCTGTCCGTGAGCTGGCTTTGACATCGTCCCAAGTGGACTCGGTGGCGGCGATGACGGCGTCAAGTTGGTGGTGTAATTTGGCGGTTTGATCGCGCAAGGCCTGATTTTTGGGTTGGGCCTTGGCCTTGACCGAGGCGCTCGACTTTTCGATGGAGGCGGAGATATGCTCCAAATCCCGATTGATCTCGGCCATCTGCCCTTGCATTTTCTTGACGAAGGCAGCCTTTTGCGTGAATGTGTAGTCCTTCAACTCCTGGGCGGCTGCTGTCATTTCGGTTTGGACCTCGGCAAGCTGCTGAGAGGCGCGGTGCGAAAGGGTTGGTTTCGTCTGTTTCATAATGTTATCTTTCGTCAAATTTAGGATGTGCGGATGTTTGCGCCGCGAATCTCCGTCACGTTACGCCAGCAGGCGGTTGCCTGCTATGGGGTGTTACCCTACCGGGGATATGATGTTCAGGGAATTTGGGCGCCCCTGTCTAATTACCCGAAGGGGCCGAGAGTCGAACTATGGCCGCCGGCATCAAGCACAAGAAAGGCCGCCTGCGAGAAGGCGGCCGCGGCCGCGCCGGGCGCCAGGGTCAATTCCCGAAGTTTAAAAACTGGTTCGCGTCATTCCGGGCCAAAGAGTTGACCAGAATCCGGTGCCTGAGGGTTGTGTAATTCAGTCTGAAGGCCTGAGCGACAGGGCTTACTCCATGACTTCGCGCCAATCGCACCAGGGTTTGCCACAACGGTTCCGGGATGGGGTCTCGATGCTTGCGCTTCTGGCGCCAGGCTGCCAGTGCGGGTTGCAACTCCGCCACGGCCACCGTGAACTCCGGGTCCGATCTCATTGCTCTGTTGGCTGCCATAATATTGAAACAAGAACTACTGCCCGATGCTGAGGCGTCGTCACCAATACTCACCGAAGCAAGACAGAGAACCGCCGTCCAAAGGCAAACAGAGCCGCCAGTGCGGAGCCGAGCAGCAGAAGCGTGCTGCCAGTATCCGGCGCCGCCCCGCCGCTTCCCTCTGCCTGCGGCACGTTAACGGTAGTGTCTATCAAGGTAACCGCGCCACCCAATGCCAACAGCCGGCCATACACCGTTGAGCCGCCGGCGTCCGAGATAGACGTCTCGGCCAGGATGTTCCCCTGGAAGGTAGTGCCTGTTCCGAGCGTGGCCGCACTCCCGACTTGCCAAAACACGTTGGCGGCTTGAGCATCATTTTCGAGCACAATAGACGCAGCGCTGGCGGTCGTGAGCGTGCTCCCAATCTGGATATCGAAGAACGGATCGCTCTCGCCCTCCCCGTCCAGAGTGAGTCTTCCCGTCAGTTGAGCCGATGTGGCAAAGTAATAGACGCCTGGCGTAAGCGTTAGCCCACCCAGGTCCTGACCGCTCAAGGTTCCATTAACCGTTTCGTCTTTCAGAGTAGTGTAGGCAGCGGAGGCATCAGCCCCAGCCGTGGCCCCCCCCACAAATGAGGAAGAAGAGGCTAATGTTCCTGGCGGAAAGCCCGTTATCGAAGTCGAAGTATTTGCGGACACCCCAACATCCCCCCCGTTAATGGCGGTTGCACCAGTGGACGTGATGGCGGAGGCAGCCAGAACCGAAAAATCGGCGGCCGACCCAAGACTCACAGAGTTCGCGGAGGCGTTGAAGTGCAGGAACGTCGCCGCGAGCGTGAAGCCGAGGCCCATGTTAATCCGCTTCGCGCCGTTCTGCAAAGCCGCCCGCAAAAATATTTTTTCCATTGTATGTTGTCCTCTATTGTTGATCCATATTTCATTCTAATTTACATTTGAAGCCGCGCTTTCGCTATGGGGTGAACACCTGAGAGAGAGTGGCGTGGATTATGCTCTAAATATTATGCTTCCACTAGGCATGGTTCAGGACTACCGCCTGAAGGCTGATGTTCGTGCGACGCCTCCGGGGTGGTGCGGCTAATGATTTTTTGGGCCTGGGCCGTTTCCTCCGCGGAACCGTGGGCGATGAGCATGAACTTGCCGGTCTTGAGCGCCGTTTCGTATCGCAGAATACTGTCTGTGGGGATGCCAAGGCTGTAAAGTCCGGCGCCAATCGCGCTCAAACCCCCGACCACCACCGCGCCTTCCAACGCGCCGACGATCCAACCGACGATCGGCCCCGCCATGAGCATGGGGCCGACACCCGGAATCAAAAAGAAGGCGGAGCCGAACAACAATCCCCAAATCCCGCCCCAAAAGGCACCCGTTTTGCCCCAGCATTTCATGCGGTCGCCGGCATTGTAGTAGCCGACCACGTTCTCATCCGTGTGATAGTCGCGTCCGACAATCGAGAGTTTTTTCATGTCAAATCCGGCTTGCTGCAGTTCTTTGACAGCGGCTTCGGCTTCAATGTGGGATTTGTAGATCGCCACGACTGCATTGTGCTTGGTCATCATATTTATTCTTCATCTTTCGTTCCTGGGTTCCTGGTGTTATCGCACGGCACACTCTCGGCATACTCTAGGCTGCGGGCCGCGCCGTTGCTATCAGGTATAACCCGACTCCGGGTTTGGGAAGTATTAAGGAAAGATCGTCCAACATGGTCCCTTTGGGAAGATCGCAAACTTGGGTTCGTTTGGCAAAAATACCAGTTTTCGGTTGACAATTTCGAACGGCTCCTCGATGAGCGCGAGGGTTTCTGGCATAGCCGGTGGCTAAATCAGTTCGTCACCGTGCTTCTGGCGGGATATTTTTGGCTTCGTTGCTTTCGAAGCCTTGGTTTCTTCGGCTGCGCGCTCCAGATTCAAGGCCAGCAACCTTTCGAGAATCTGTTCCTCCGTCAACTCGGCCGGCCATCCGTAGGCGGCGGCGACGGCGGCATCCAGTTTCTTGTGGGCGAGGTCAAGCCACGCCGGGCGCTCGTTGTAAAGTTTCGTGAGCGTGCGGTCCTTGAGTTTCGCGGCGCAATCGGCGTCGCGCGGTTCAAGGCGGGGGTAATGCACCGTTCCAATGCCGTTGTTGTCCGCGCTCACGACATAGCGCGCCCAAGGGCCGTCGGCCGAGCCGGGAAATTCCAGGATTGTTTCCACGGTCCATTCGGGCGGGTTGAGCCAATTTTCGCGCCACTCGTTCAATTCTCTGGCGGCGTCGGCAATGGCGGCGTGGTGATCCGCTGGTGTCTTCCATGAACCGCCATAAGGAGGAGGCTCCTCCTTGCCCATATAGTAGTTTTTCGCCGCCAGATTTTCGGCGTAAGTGCGGTCCGGTTCAGGCTTCTTGTGCCTGGGCGGCGGTTGGACGGGCGGCGGGGCGGGCGGACGCAAATCGGTGGTGAATGGAAACGGAAAAGTTTCAAAGCAAGTCGTGGGCGTGTAGCGCGGGCGCGTTTCCAGCCGCGTGCCTTGAAACAAGGCCCAAACGCTATGAAACCGGCTTTGGATTACGCCAAAGAAGTAGTCATCCGACCGCGCAAAGGCAACAGTTGCGTCAGAAGGCAAGTATTCCGGTGTTACCCAGACCACGATACGATGTTTACTAACGCGAGGCGTTGCTGGAAAGCGCGGCAAATCTTTGATCGAAATATTCATTGCCGGCCTGGCTTCCCCGTGAATCCACCATCGGTCACGATAGGCCTTCCGGTGGTTGTCGTCACGAATCGGCTTGACGTGCTTACGAACAAATTCGGCAGGTGCTTGGTAAAATGCGGCATCTTTCCACAGAGCGTCAGCTTCAAAGGCAACCACCCACCGTCTCGCGGATTTCTTCGTAATTTCAAAAGCGTTCAAAATCGGCCGTACGACATCAGAATTGGGTTTTCCATTCGGATTTCCCCCTGCTTCGAGGAACGCTTTTGCATGTTCCTCATCAAAATCAAATGGGCCGTGCATGGATGTTCCGATAAAACCAACCCCGGCATTGCCCGCCAGCGGTGCAGCTTGTGTCAAATCGCTGATGCTGCCAAGAGTTGCTGAAATTGACGGAACCCGTTTTTTGTTTAGCAAGCGGTGACTTTCTTCGCCGCCATCGAAACCGACCATGCTTACATGAACATTGGCACCCGAAAGAATCCATTCACGGTCGCTCTCAGCAAAGAAAATGTCACCCGTTTCCTTGATCCGCTTCAAGACTTCGCGGTTCGCCCCTCCGCGAATGCCTTGCGTAGCCAGCAATCCAGCGCGTTTGCATTTGCCATGCTCAATCAGGTCGCGGGCCTTTTCAAACCAGTAGCAACAAAGATCGGATTGGCCGGGAATTCGATTGCTGTAAATCTTGCGTAGTTCCTCGACGTAGTCGTCGCCGAGCTCGCCACGCATGAGTTTATCGCCAAGAAATGGCGGATTGCTCATGATCACGTCGCATTTTGGCCATTCGCGCTCGGTATAGAATTTCAAGGCGTCCTCGCGTTTGTGTTCTCCTGCTTGCGCTTCCTTGAGCGTCTTGGCTTTGTTGCGGAAGTGCGGCGCCAGCAAGGCGTCTTCATTTTGGAAGCCGTCCAGCACTTGCAAAACAGGCGTGCGGTCGTTGTCAAAACCGTTGTCGCGCCGCCATTGCAGATACCCGATTTGCACCGAGACTTGCGCCAACTCGAAGGCGTAAGGATTGATTTCAATGGCCTTCAACTGCGAAACGGACACTTGGGGCGCGAACTTAAAGCCAAGCTGCGTCGCAAACGTGATGACTTCCTTTTCGAGTCCCAGGAGCAATTGCAGCGAGACGTAAAGAAAGTTGCCGCTGCCGCAGGCGGGGTCGAGCACCGTCACCGAGCAAAGCTGTTTTTGGAATTGGGCCAGCCGTTCGCGTTGCGCGGCGTTGCCTTTGCCTTTGACGCAGGCGGCGGCAAGCTCGCCTTGGATCTTCGCCCACTCCTGCCGGAAGGGCTGCATCAAGACGGGTTCCACCAGTGTTTTGATGTCGGTTTCGCTGGTGTAATGCGCGCCCAGTTGGTCCCGGTGGCTTTTGTCCAGAGCGCGTTGAAACAACGTGCCCATGATGCTCGGCTCAATAAATTGCCAGTCCGCCTCCGCCGCCTCGCCCAAAATCCGAAGCTCCTCCTCGTTCAGTTCAAAAACGCTCGAATCGTCAAACAGATGCCCGTTGAAATGACGAATCTTGTGCGGGCCAAAATCGCCGCCTTTGGCCATGACGCTAAAGAGGTTTTCCAAGGTCCTGGCAAAGTGCGCCGCATCATCAACGGCGGCTTTGAGGATGTTGGTAAAAAGGTCCGCCGGGAGAAGCCGCGTGTCCTCGGCAAACATGCAAAAAACAATCCGATTGAGAAACCGGGCGATGCGCAGGTTTTTCCGTTGCGCGTAATTCACTTCGGCGCGGCTCCTGGCGTCCGCCAGTTCCACGCTTTCCCGTTTTTGGAGCGAATGGGCCACTTCGCCGATTTTTTTCGCCAGCGCTTCCGTCACGGCGGCGGTCGTCTGCTGCGGCTTGAGGTATTCGGGATCGGTGAAAAGGGCGCGAAGCGTGCGGAGATTTTCCGGGCGGTCAATCTGGTCGTTGGTGAATTCGTAAACCTCCGGCACCGTGCCGTTGAAATTGGTCTTGATGATGTAGCGTTCAAAATCGCACACCACGAGCAACGGCGGATTGAGCAATGATTCCCGGTAGCGGAGAAGCTGCTTGTACGCTTCTTCCAGATTCTTCTTTTTGCCCTTGTACTCCCAAGCGAAGTGCGCCTTTTTCCAAACGTCGGCAAAGCCCCGCTCCGCCGGTTCGCCGGCGTCCGGGGATTCCTCAAAATTGAAAAACTCGGCGTCCTTGACAACCCGTTTTTGGAAGCAAAAGAAATCGCTGCCGGATGGGTCCGCCTCGTTGGGCGTCGGCTGGCCCAGCAAGCGGCAAAGGTCGTCAAAATGCTCCTGATAGGCGGAAGTTTCCTTGCCCTGGTAACGCGACCATTTCCTTTTGAATTCAGCGGCGGTCATTCATTTGTTTTTCTGGCGCCAGACGGCAAACTTCGCGAGTTTTTCCCGGTTCGGCATGGGTGGGTTTTACCGGAATGCCGCCGTTTCGGCAAGACGGATTCCAATGGTATTGGAACAGGGAAGTTCTTCAGCGCCAAGGGGGATTCGCCCCATTCATGGTGACGTTTCCAAAACCCGCGCCTCCGCGCCGCCGACCCAGCCCAAACACGGTCTTGGTTTTGCGGCAGGACGGATGAGGGCGGGGCCAAAAGCATCGAGAGGGAAAACGGCCGGCGGCAGCCCCTGGTCTCGTTTGCGTCACTGCGGCGCTTGCGTGCCGGCGCTGCTGCGCATCAAACCCATGAAATTACCCTGCCGAGGTTTGGAAAGGAGCCATTGGCCGCTGGCGTTTTTGTGGAATAAAATCCAGTTGGGCCTTGCAGGCCACGGCTTGCAGATATTCGAGTGTGCGGACACTTTGAGAATTAGGTGGTTCCGCGACGCCAATCAATGCGGTGAGGGCGCCTGCCCGCGAAAGCCGGCGGGGCAACCACGCGTCAAACCAAACGTAGAGTTCAAGCTGCAATTCATCCGCAGCATGGATTGAGACCAGAATCACGTCGGCCAGGAGGGCGGCGCGAACGGCTTGCAGGAAGACTCCCGGATCGCGGAGGGAATGGGCGTTGTACAGCATGTTTTGGACGCGCTCCTCTCCAGCCAGTTGCGTCGCCTGGCGGCAAGTTTGCACGGCCCAGTCTCGAGTCACGATATCTTGATAGACCCCCGCGATGCTCAAGGCGTACTCCGATTCCGTTGGGGTGGCGGTCACCTCGAACGGTTCTGACGGACGTTGCGGTAGTTTGCCAATACTCATGCGATTCACATGCTGAGGAGTGATCATCACAAAAGGACCCCTCGGCGGCTATCAGGTGTTCACCCCATATACGAATGGAAGCAATTGCACGATGTTGGCTTTGAATTTGCGGCTCGCTGAGGAGGAATTGAGCATTCCAGCGAATCCGCTGGAATCCGCCTGCGAGCATGAAACAAGAATTGACCGGGATGTCACAACGATACGTGACGGCATTGCGCCGGCACCTGCAGCAGGGGCCGCGGGGGGGCTTGCAGCCGGCGGTGGGACTGGGACGCCGGGCAGTGGCCCTTGGACTGGAGACGCTGGAGCTGGCCCGGATGCACGAAAGGGCGGTCACCCTGCTGGAACTATCCAGCCGCAAAGATGGGGAGATCAAAAGGGCGGAGAACTTCTTTGCCGCGGCTCTGATCCCGATCGTGGAGACGCATCGCGCCGCGCGGCAGAGCAAAATGGACTTGCACCGGCTCAACGGGACGCTCCATCGGCGCACGCTGGAACTGGCCGCCGCCAACCTTCAGTTGCAACGGGGCATTGTCCGCCGCAAAAGCGTGGAAGCCACCCTCAAGACAAGCGGGGAACTTTACACCAAGCTTTTGAAGGATTCCCTGCAAATACAGGAAGGTTTGCGGCAACTGACTCACCAGCTTCTGGCCTCGCAGGAGGAGGAACGAAAGAAGATCAGTCTGGAGCTCCAGAATGAAATCGCCCAGACTCTTCTGGGGGTCAATGCCCGGTTGCTCTCGTTGAAGCAGGAGGCGAGGATCAACACCCGGGGACTGAAGAATGACATTGCCAGCACACAGCAGTTGGTGGTAAAATCGGCCCAATCGGTACGGCGGTTTTCCCGTGAATTCGGCAAGTGATGAAACGCCAGTTTTCCAAATGCTATCAGGCGGCGTTGCTGGCTTATCTCAAGCAAGGCGCGGGCACGCGCATGCCATCGGCGCAGGGCTTGGGCCGGCAGGCGGTGAGCGCGGGTTTGCGGACGCTGGACATGGCCAAACTCCATGAGCGCATTCTGGTCACCCAAGTGTTGCCAGGCCGCCCGGCCAGCCAGCGCGCCGGGATCATCAAGCGGGCGGGGACTTTCTTCATCGAGGCGATTACCCCGCTTGAGAAAATTCATCGCGGCACGCGGGAATCCGCTGTTCACCTGAATCAAATCCTTGATCTGCTCAGCCAGCGCACCGTGGATTTGGCCGCCTCAAACCTGGAATTGGAGCAGGAAGTCGTCCAGCGCAAAGCGGCGGAAAAAGCGTTCAAAAAAAGCGAGCAGCATTACATTAAGTTGTTGGAAAAGTCGAACCGCCTGCAGGAGCAGTTGCGGCAATTGTCCCGCCAGGTTCTCTCGGCGCAGGAGGATGAGCGGAGGAAGATCAGCCGCGAACTGCATGATGTCATCGCCCAGACTTTGACGGGGATCAACATCCGGCTGGCGACGCTGAAAAAGGAGGCGGCGTTCAACACCAACGGACTGGCCCGCAACATCGCCCGCACGCAGCGGCTGGTGGAGAAATCGGTTGAGATCGTGCATCAGTTTGCCCGCGAACTGCGTCCGGCTTTGCTGGATGATCTCGGACTGATTCCAGCCCTGCATTCCTTTATGAAACATTTTACCGCGCACACCGGCATTCGCACCCAATTGAAGGCCTTTGCGGGGGTGGAACAAGTGGACACGGCCAAGCGCACGGTGCTCTTTCGGGTGGCCCAGGAATCGCTGACCAACGTCGCCAGACACGCGCAAGCCAGCCGGGCGGATGTGAGCATCGAAGAACGGCCGGACGGCATTTGCATGAAAATAAAAGATGACGGCAAGTCCTTTCAAGTGGAACGCTTGTCGCTTGCGAAGGGAGGCAAACACTTGGGATTACTCGGCATGAGGGAGCGTTTGGAGATGGTCGGCGGCAAATTCGGCATCGAGTCCGCCCCAGGCAAAGGCACCACTATCACCGCTCAAATACAGACCGGCGATGGCAAGAAGGTCCGCGCAAAACCGGCGTCCACCGCGCTCTTGAGAACAACATTATGAACAAGGCCCTTCAACTGCTGGCGCTTCTGGCGGCCTGTTTGATCGTTGCCCGGGAGGTTCAGGGAGCGACCCATTCCGCCGCGACCAATCGTATTCTCTTGATTGATCCCAGTTCCATGCCGGTGGCCGCGGGCAAAGCCACTCTGATCATCGGCCCGCTCCGGTGGACCAATGGCGTTTACTCGGGCGATTACAGGATCAAGGTGATTCCCTACTTCTTCAAAGGCGAAAAAGGCAGGCTGGCCATCGTCGTTTCGGACGAGTCCTTGGCCAAGTTTACTCAGGGCAAGGTCGCGGCGGTCATAGGAACCGCCACCACGAACGGCAAGGGCGGCAAGAGCCGGCACGTTGATGCGGAGGCCACGCCGGGCGATATCAACCATGGCACGATCAAGCTCTGGTTCACAGCGGGAAGCCGGAAGATGATCTTCGAGCCGGCCTATCACTTTGTCGAGAAAGGGGCGGCGGCGGTCGCGGGGGAGTCGAAGGCCAACAACCTCGCTGCCAAATGCCCATGAAAAACTCACTGTTAATTATAGTATTATCCCCGCGTTCACGAAAGGACTTTTTGAATGAAAAATAACGGCCACAAGTCCGCCTTTCCGGCGGTTCAACTGCCCAAGTGCCCCACGGGCATCCAGGGTCTCGACGAAATCACCGGCGGCGGATTGCCGTGCGGGCGGCCCACGCTGGTCTGCGGCGGCGCGGGGTGCGGCAAGACGCTCCTGGCCGTGGAATTCCTGGTGCGCGGCGCGGTGCAGTTCGGCGAGCCGGGCGTGTTCATGGCCTTCGAGGAGACGGAAGCGGAGTTGAAGGCCAACGTCGCGTCGCTCGGATTTGATTTGGCGGGGCTGGTCCGGCGCAAAAAAATCATGCTGGACTACGTCCGCATTGATCCCGGCGAGATTCAGGAGAGCGGAGAGTACGACCTGGAAGGGTTGTTCGTGCGGCTGGGTCACGCGATTGATTCCATCGGCGCCAAGCGCGTGGTGCTGGACACGCTGGAAGCGCTGTTCGCCGGCTTGCGCAACGAGGCCATCCTGCGCGCCGAGTTGCGCCGGCTCTTCCGCTGGCTCAAAGACAAAGGCGTGACCGCCGTCATCACGGCGGAGCGCGGGAACGACCAACTCACGCGCCACGGGCTGGAGGAATACGTGTCCGACTGTGTCATCCTGCTGGACCATCGGGTCTTTGATCAGATTGCCACCAGGCATCTGCGCGTGATTAAGTATCGCGGCGCGCTGCACGGAACCAACGAATTTCCCTTTCTCATCGGCGAGGAGGGCATCAGCGTGCTGCCCATCACGTCGCTGGGGCTTAATCACAAGGTGTCGGGAGAACGGATTGCCACCGGCATCCCACGGCTCGACGCGATGCTGGGCGGGCGGGGATTTTTTCGCGGCAGCAGCATTTTGCTCACGGGCACGCCCGGAACCGGCAAAACCATCGTCGCGGCCAATTTTGCCCAGGCCGCTTGTCGGCGCGGGGAGCGCGTGCTCTTCTTCTCGTTCGAGGAATCGCCCAATCAGATCATCCGCAACATGTCGTCCATCGGGTTGCGCCTGGAGCCCTTGGTGCAGCGCGACCTGCTGCGGTTTCACTCAGCGCGACCCTCTCTTTACGGCCTGGAAATGCACCTGGCCACGATGTTCAAGGAGATCGCCCGTTTTCAACCCTCCGTTGTCATCGTGGACCCGATTACCAGCCTGATAGACGCGGGAAGCGACTTCGAAACCAAGGGGATGGTGACGCGGTTGATTGATTATTTGAAGGCCGGACAAGTCACCTCGCTCCTGACAAGTCTGACGCAGGGCAGCCACGTGCTGCAACAAAGTGAAATGGCCATGTCCTCGCTCATGGACTCCTGGCTGTTGCTGCAAGACCTTGAAGGCAACGGCGAACGCAACCGGGTGCTTTACGTGCTGAAAGCGCGCGGCATGGCGCACTCCAACCAAGTCCGCGAATTCCTGATTTCCGACCGGGGCATTGACCTGGTGGACGCCTACATTGGTCCCAGCGGAGTGTTGACCGGCTCGGCCCGCATGGCGCAAGAGGCCCTGGAAAAGGCCGCCGTGGTCGCCGGCAAGCAGGAAGCCGCCCGCCGCAAGCGCGAACTGGAGCGTAAACACGCGGCGCTCGAACGGCAAATCAGCGGGCTGCGCTCCGATTATGAAACCCAAGCCGTGGAACTGCGGCGTATTGACGAACAGGTCGGAACGCGCGCGCGCGCGCTGACCACCGAGCGGGCCGCCTTGGGCCGCTTGCGCCAAGTGGAGGACATGGCGCCAGCCGGCGGCAACGGCAACTCCAAACCCAAGGGCCAGCCATGAAAACCAAAAAGGTGAAACGTCCCGCCGCCAATTCTCATCCCCGGCCCGTCAAACTCTGGCAACTGCGCCTTTACGTGACCGACCAGACGCCCAAATCGCTGACGGCGTTTTCAAACCTGAAGAAGTTGTGCGAAAGCCACCTCAAAGGCCGCTATCGCATCACGGTGATAGATTTGCTGGAGCGGCCCCAGCTTGCCAAAGGCGACCAAATCCTGGCCATTCCCACCGTGGTGCGGATGTTGCCCAAGCCGGTGCGAACCATTATTGGCAACCTTTCCGATTTGGAGCGCGTGCTCGTCGGCCTGGATTTGCGCCCTGTCGGATGAACCGAGACCCACTCCGCGTGAAAACAAACAAAACCAGCCGCGCGACCAGGACCTTTGAGAAATCTCTGGCCACCGGGCCCGCGAGCAAATACATCTTGCGGCTGTTCCTGGCGGGGGCCTCCGACCGATCGCGCCAAGCTCTCCTGCGCGTGCGCCAACTGTGCGAAGGGGAACTCAAAGACCACTGTGAACTGGAAGTCATTGACATCTATCAGCAGCCCCGCCTCGCGCGCGCCTACCAGATCGTCGCGACCCCGACGCTCATCAAAGAACTGCCGCCGCCGGCGCGCCGGTTCATCGGCAACCTTTTCAATGTCAGCGGCCTGTTGACCGGCTTGAACTTGGGCACAAAAGGTAAAATCGCATGTTGAAACCCACGCGCCACAAGAAGCCCCCCCGCCCCGCGCCGTCACGGGAAGTGGCCGAACTGCGCCTGCGCCTGGCCGACGCGGAGAACACGCTTCGGGCCATCCGCACCGGCGAGGTGGATACGGTGGTGGTGGCGGGGCGGCAAGGCCCGCAAGTCTTTACGCTGCAAGGCGCCGAGCACAACTATCGCGTGCTGATCGAACGCATGAACGAAGGGGCGCTGATGCTGACGGCGGACAAGATGATTCTTTACGCCAACCAGTGCTTCGCCACCATGGTCAAATGCCCCCTGGAGCAGGTCATGGGCGGCTCCTTCCGCCGCTTTCTCTCCGCCGAAGACAGGGCAAAGCTCCGGCTGCTCCTGAAACGGGCCGACAAATCCGGCTCTAAAATCCAGGTGCTGCTCAAGGCCGGCGATGGTTCACGCAAACCGGCCCACATCTCGATTCGCCCGCTGGCCAGGAGTGGTTTCCAAAGCGCGACCTTTGGCTTGGTGGTGACCGACATGACGGAGGCCCGGCGGATCGAGGAATTGCTGAGGGCCTTGACGCAACGCGTGGTGCAAGCGCAGGAAGCCGAGCGCGGGCGCGTGGCGCTCGAATTGCACGACAACATCACCCAGCTTCTCTGCGCCATCCTGGTGCGCTGCCAGACACTGGCGGATACCCTTTCACCGCGCGACGGAACATTGAAGGGAGAAGCGATCAAACTGCGCGAGATGCTCGGCCAGACGGCCGAAGAAGTGGTGCGCATTGCGCGTAATTTGCGGCCCAGCATCCTGGACGAACTGGGTCTGGTGGCGGTCCTGCGCGACACCTGCACGGAGTTCGCGCGGCGGACGGGCGTGTCCCTCAAGCTGGCCTGCGTGCAGTTGACCGCGCGCCTGCCCGCTGAGACCGAGTTGACGCTCTACCGCATTCTCCAGGAAACTTTGAAAAACGTGGAGAAACATGCCCGCGCCCGTCACGTGAAGGTGTGCCTGAGCCGGAAGGGCGCCTTCGTTCAGTTGCTGATCCAGGACGACGGGATCGGCTTCGACCAGGCTCCTCACCCGGCCAGCCATAATGGAAGGGGCGGGCTGGGCCTCCTGAGCATGCGCGAGCGAGCGGCCTACGTGGGCGGCGCCTACGAGGTCAAATCCGTTGTCCGCGTCGGCACAGAAACCACGGTGCGCGTTCCCGTGCCGCCGGGCGCCGCGGCGGCCAACTGAATTGAATTATGAAAAAAATAACTGTGTTGCTGGCGGAAGATCATACCATTGTGCGCGAAGGTTTCCGCAAGATGCTCGAGTTGGAATCGGATTTTGAAGTGGTGGGCGAAGCGCAAGACGGCCGCCAGGCAGTTGCGCTCGCCATCAAACTTCGCCCCGACGTGGCACTGATGGACATCGCGATGCCGCTGCTCAATGGATTGGAAGCCACCCGCCAGGTGCTCAAAGCCCTGCCCGCCACCAAAGTGCTCATGCTCTCCGCGCACAGCGATGACGCGTACGTCAAAACCGCCGCCGAGTCCGGGGCGGTGGGATTTCTGCTCAAGCAAACCTCCACCCATGACGTGTGCAGCGCGATCCGGGAAGCCCACAAAGGAAAAAAGTTCTTCAGTCCCTCCATCTCCAGGCGTCAGGACCGGCTCCATGCGGCCGCGCTGGATCGCTCGGGCTCGCTCACCAAGAAGTTGGCTCAACTGACTTCGCGTGAGATGGAAGTGCTCCAGTTGATCGCCGAAGGCAAAGCCAACAAGGAGACCGCCGCGGAACTCAGCATCGGCCTCAAGACGGTCGAAAAGCATCGCGAGCATCTCATGCAGAAGCTCGACATCCACGACACCGCCGGCCTCACCCGCTATGCCATTGCGGCGGGCATTATCGAGAGCAGCGTGCAGTTGACCATCGTGTGATGGATGAACAGAAACAATCTCTCCTTTTGGATGACGGTGGCCGGGACCGTTTGCTGGGGCGCTTGCTTTTGGTGGATGCGCCGGCTTTCCGTCAAACAGAATTTTCTGCTGGATCAACTGCGCGAGCAGGGCAAACGCATTGAAAAATTGTCCAAAATGGAGCATGAGCTCATCAAGGAAGTGCATCCCCAAGTCAACGAGATCAAGGAGGGGATGGAGGAAATGATGGCCGTGGTCAAGGAAAATGCAAAAGATCCCGCCCCTGCGCCCAAAAAGAAGAGGCTCTGGTTCAGCCATCGGATCGCAAAATGACTCTGGAAACCATTTGGACGGCAAAATCCAAATCACGGATGGGGAGAATACCCCATAGCGCCCGCATGGTCTTCCAGCCATTATTGCGCCATGAAAATAAATAATATTTTGCAATTCACAGAGCCGTTTGGCGCGCCACCGCAAGGCGCGATGAACCGCCTCACCCGTATTCTGGTGGCGATCCTGTTGCCAATGTGTCTGCCCTTGGCCGGCAAGGCCCAGGAGGCGACGGCACTTTTAAGCAGCAATGTTGCTCCCAGTGCCGTGACCCTCTCGGCTCGCGGCAAGTGCGAATATTCCAAAGATGGCGTCACCTTCGCCAAGTTGGAACACGGCCAAATTCTTGAGCAAGGCGTCGTCGTCCGCACTGGCGAAGATGCGCGGACGGACCTGTTTTTCCGACGCACCGGAACCACCGTCCGCCTCCAGGCGGCCACGGAGATCAAAATCGAAAAAATGACGGACAGCGTGAAGGACGGACTTCCGATCGTGCATACTTTGCTGGACCTTCGCGCGGGCAGGATTTTTACCGTGGTCCGCTCCGAAGTGGCCGGTAGCACGTTGGAAATCAGGAATGCGGCCGGCCGCGCGGTGGTGGAAGGCAGCGGGATCGGCAGGTACATCATCACCGCCGATGGCACTCACGTGGCGGCAGCAGGCTCTGTCATCCCGCTCAAGGTGGTCGGTGAAAACGGCATCACTATCCTTGCGGCCGGACAGCAATTTGCCAAAGCGGACGGCAAAATGCTCCCCGTGGACAGTAACTCCTGGGTCAAAGACCTTATCCAACTGGACGAACTCCAGGCGGTTGTGGATACGTCTACCGTGAAGAAGCCGTCACCCAAACCATAAGGGCTGCGAGCCCAGCGACACAGACTCTGTTTATGAATGCTCATTCCAAGCCAAAGCTATTAACATTTGGTGATTTCGTGGAGGGCGTTTACCACGCCTGGGGCGAACGCAAGGCCAAAGGAATCGTCAAACTAGCCATCAAAATGCACCTGATTGAGTTTCGAGGAGGAGATCGGTTTGTGGTCTCTTGAAAACTCCATGGCGGGAGCAAGGATATGAACTCTTTAGAATTCAATCATTATGGAGATTTTCGAGTTCGATCTTGGTGAGCCTGTCCTTCTGCCTCTCATTGTCGGTCCGCGGGCAGGGGCCGGCCATGGGCGTCCCGCAGCCGTCGGCGGCGCAAACGGTGGTTCTGCCCAAATCCGTGCCCGACCCCATCGAGCCGTTCAACCGGGCGATGTGGGCCTTCAACAAGGGGCTTATGACGGACCTTATCAAGCCGACCAGCAGGGTCTATCGGTTTGTCGTGGTGAAACCGGTCCGAACCGGGATCGGCAATTTCGGCAAGAACCTCACCTATCCAGGACGGTTGATCAACAATCTGCTCCAAGGCAAGTGGACTGGGGCGCGCGATGAATCCTACCGGTTTGCTTGCAATACCACCGCCGGGGCAGCCGGGTTCTGGGACGTGGCGGCCAAATGGAAGATTCAGAAATCGGACGCGGATTTTGGGCAGACTTTCGGCCAATGGGGTTGGAATCCGAATTTCTTTTTGATGCTGCCGTTTTTTGGTCCGAGCAATGACCGGGACGCCGTCGGTCTGGGAGCCGACACGGCCGCCAATCCATTGATCTATATTGCTCCCTACAAAATGGTCGCGAACGATCCGCTGACTTATCTCGGCCCTTACAGTTATTTCGCCTACGTGGAAATGTATAACAATTTGTCCGACACGGTGGACGAATCGGTGCGCTTCAGCCAAGCCGAAATGGACCCGTATTCCGAGATTCAGTATGCCTGGACGTTCGTCCGGAAAAACCGCGTGGCGGATTTCCAAGTGAAGGAAAAAGCAGACGAAGCCTCGCGGGAAACCCTTGAATCGGTCTTCTTCACCTGCAAAGACCCTGAGTTCCCGGATCGCGGCAGAACCCGGTCGGTTCTGATTCCGGCCACGGGCCGGAGATTGAAGTTTACGTTTTGGTTGCAACCCGTCCAGGCGCCCGTGGTGTATATCGTGCCCGGCCTGGGTGCTCATCGCCTGGCCGGAACTTCCCTGGCGCTGGCCGAGTTGGTTTACAAAAACGGCTTTTCCGCCGTCTGCATCAGCAGCCCTTTTCATGCCGAGTTCATGGAAAACGCTTCGACGGCTGCGATGCCCGCTTATCTCCCGGTGGATGGTCACGATTTGCACGCCGCTCTGACCGCCGTGGATCATCGTTTGAATAAGCTGTATCCGGGCCGCCTGGGCGAGAAAGCGTTGATGGGCTATTCCATGGGCGCCTTCGATTCGTTATACGTCGCCGCCGGCGAAGCGACAAATCAGTTGCCGTTGCTGAAATTTGACCGCTACGTGGCCATTAACACGCCCGTCCAGTTACTCCATGGGGTTTCCAAGCTGGACGAGTTTTACCAGGCGCCCCTGGTTTGGCCGGAAGCGGAACGAACCAGCAACATCGAAAACACTTTTTTGAAAGTAGCCGCCTTAAGCAAGAACAAGCTCACGCCGCAAACCTCGCTGCCTTTCGGCGCTATTGAGTCCAAGTTTCTTATTGGACTGAACTTCAGGTTTACGCTGCGGGATATGATTTACAGCAGTCAGAGGCGCCATAATCAGGGACTGCTGCGCCACCCGGTCTGGAATTTCCGGCGGGAGCCGGTGTACCAGGAAATCCTTCAGTATTCCTACCAGGATTACTTTGAAAAGTTTGCGGCTCCCTATTATCAAACCCAGGGCATGACGGCGCCGGCGGAAACGCTGAAGAAGGCCGGTGATTTGCGGACTTATGCCGCGGGCTTGCGCGCCAATCCCGCCATCCGCGTTATAGTCAATCAAAATGATTTTCTTCTGGCGGACGAGAATCTGTCCTGGCTCCGCGCCACGTTTGCCCCGAAGCAATTGACCGTGTTCGAGCAAGGCGGCCACTTGGGCAATCTCCACAATCCGGCGGTGCAAAAGACCATTGTGGAAGCCCTGTCGGGCTTGAAGTGAAATCCGTGGATGGGGTGAACACCTGATCGTTAGGGCGAGCGGACGCGGTAGAAGCGTCGCGGATCGTTCGTCGTCGGTTGCGAGGTGAACTGAAACACGTCGGAAGAAGTGTTCGAGGCGGCGCCGGCCACCGTCCAGTTGGACAACGGCAACGTCAAGTTGGTGGCCGAGAGCACGGTGAAGGAATTGCCCGGACTGTTGGTGAAGACAAACTGCAAAACCCCCTTCGATAACATCTGCACACTGCCCAGGACAGGCGGCGCAACGCCAACTGCCTGCGCCTGCGTGACGGGGATGGCCTGGCCAAGCACGGTGATGTTGGCGGTGCGGTTGGAAGTGGCAGCGGTGAAGGAAAAACTGACCACGCCGTTGGTAATGCCGGTGATGGCCAGCCACGACTGGTTAATGGTGGGAGCGAACGGCGGCAGGAGATTCTCCTTGGCGGGCAGCACCACGGGCAAAGCATCGGCGCCGGCGGCCGCACCCTCAGACCTGGCGGGCGGGTTCACGAAAGCATACGGCAGTTCTTTGATCGCATTGTCGCCGGTATCCGCGATATAGACATTTCCTGTGCCGTCCACGGCGACGCCGCCGGGTTCGTCCAACCCCAAGGCGGCCAAGGTGGTCACGTTGCTGGTGGCCGCCGTCCACATCTTGATCGCCTGATCGTGGGTGTCGGCGATATAGACATTGCCCGCGCCGTCCACGGTCACGCCAGACGGATAGAGCAGGCCCGAGGACCCCAACGTAGTCACATTGCTGGTGGCCGCCATCCACATCTTGATCGCTTGGTTGTGGGTGTCGGCGATGTAAACATTGCCCGCATGATCCACGGCCACGCCGGAGGGATACGACAATCCCGAGGACACCAGGGTGGTCATGTTGCTGCTGGCCAGCGTCCACATCTTGATCTCGCTATTGAAGGTGTCGGCGATGAAGACATGGCCCGAGCCGTCCACGGCCAAGCCGCCGGGGAGGTTCAGACCCGAGGACACCAATGTCGTCACGGTGTTGCTGGCCGCCGTCCACATCTTGATCGCGTTATTGTAGGTGTCGGCAATGTAAACGTTGCCCGCGGCGTCCACTGCCACGCCTTGGGGCAAGTTCAGACCTGAAGACACCAAGGAGGTCACGGCGTCATCGCTCGCCGTCCACATCTTGACTGCGTTGTTGAAGGTGTCGGCGAAGTACACGTGGCCCGTGCCATCCACCGCCAAGCCAAAGGGAGAGTTCAACCCCGACGGCACCAGCGCGGTCACCGCTCCAGCCGCGACATAAGTTGAACCGGCCTGGGTGACGGTGAGCGTCTGGTTGGCGATGGTGAGGGTGCCGGTGCGCGTCGCGCCCAAATCGGCATCGTAACTGAAAACCACATTTGCGCTGCCGGTGCCACTTTGATTCGCCGTGTTAAGATGCAACCAAGGGGTATTGGCCGTGGCCGTCCACGTGCCGTTTTGCGGGTTCACCGCCAGAACGACACTATCGCTGCCCGCCGCCGGCCCTTCCAAACGCGCGGTGGCGCCGAGGGAAAAGATGGGAGCGACCTGCGTGACGGCAATGGTCTGGCCGAGTAAAGTAACGTGGGCCGTGCGACTTAGGCCGGGATTGGCAGCAAAGGAAAAACTCACCACATTGTTGGTGCTGCCGTTGATGGTCAGCCACGACTGGTCGCTGGTGGGACTGAAAGGGCCGAGCAGATTCGCCGTGGCGGGCAATACCACTGGCAAGGCGTCGTTACCCGCGACGGCGCTCTCCAATTTGGCGGTGGTGTCCACGAAAGCATACGGCAGTTCCTTGATCGCGTTGTTGGAGGTGTCGGCGATATAGATATTGCCCGCGCCGTCCACTGCCACACCCCTGAGGCCGTTAAGACCCGAGGATACTAATGTGGTCACGGTATTGCTGGCCGCCGTCCACTTCTGAACTTCGTTGTTGCCGGGGGCGGCAATATAAACATTGCCCGCACCGTCCACCGCCACGCCGAAGGGATCAGATAATCCCGAGGACACCAGGGTGGTCAGGTTGCTGTTGGCCGCCGTCCACTGCTTGATCGCCTGGTCGCCGGAATCGGCGATATAGACATTGCCCGCGCCATCCACTGCCACTCCATGGGGAGAGTGCAATCCCGAGGACACCAACGTGGTCAACTGGCCGGTCGTCGCAATCCACTCCTTGACCGCGTTGTCGCTGGAGTCGGCGATATAGACGTTGCCTTCGCGATCCACCGCCAGGCCATAGAAGTTGGTGCCCGTGTTGGTCGTCAGCGTGGTTCCAGCCGGGTGCAGGTAATAGAACAAATCAGGCCCGTATCCCACGTCGGTGGCGGCAAAGGTCAAGGCGTTGAGGAAGTTGGTGCCGAGGGTCAATTGATCCGTGGCAACATGAGTGGCAGGGTTAATGGTCCCGATGATCGAGCCAGTAGCGTCATGGCGGAGATAGGCGAAGACACCGGTTCCCCAGCTCGACACGGCGCCGGTCACAAAGACGAACGAGTCAAAGTTGGTGCCGACGGCGTAGAGATCCGTGGCCAGCCCAGCCAGAGTGGGGTTGATGGTTCCGAAGGTGGAAAGGCCGGTATTGTCCTGTCGAAGGTAGTAGAACAGATTGGCCCCATAGCCCAGGTCAGCCGCCACAAAGGCCAACGCATTGTAGCCTGTGTTCGGGAGAACCCAGATATCGGTCGAGGAAGGGGGACCGGCGGTTTGGATGACTCCGAAGGTGGAAACGCCACTATTATTATGACGTACGTAATAGAAGTTTACCGCCCCATAGCCGACATTAGGAGCCGCCAGCGTCAGCGCATCGTAGTTGGTCGAGCCGAGGTTCATTCGATCCGTGGTCACGCCGACAGAGAGAGGAATGGTCGAGATGGTGTCAAAGGCATCAGCGCCGCCGACAGGTTCGCGGATAGAGTAAAACAGCGTGACTCCCCAAGTCTCATTCTGGTCCGCATACATCAACCCATGCAAGCTATTGGTGGCGATGAAAAGATTGGTCAGAATCCTACCGACGGGATCGATGGATCCGAAAGTGGGTGGATCAGTTAAGACCGAAGACGTCAATGTGGTGACGGTGTCGTTTGTCGCCGTCCACTTCTCGATCGCGTTGGCGCCGGAGTCGGCGATATAGATATTGGCCGCGCTGTCCACGGCCACGTCAGCAGGATCGTCCAGCGCGGCCACCGGCGTTGTAATAGTGTTGTTCGCCGCCGTCCACTCCTTAATCACGTTATTGCCGGAGTCGGCGATGTACACGTTGCCCGCGCCGTCCACCGCCACTCCTTCGGGACCGTCCAACCCTGAAGACACCAGTGTGGTCACCGCGCCAGCCGCGACATAAGTTGAACCAGCCTGGGTGACGGTGAGGGTTAGTCCGGCGACGGTGAGGGCGCCAGAGCGCGTCGCGCCCGTATTGGCATCGTAGTTGAAAACCACATTCGTGCTGCCTGTGCCGCTTTGATTGGCCGTGTTCAGGTGCAGCCAAGAGGCATTCGACGTGGCCGTCCAGGCCAGGGTCTTGGTCGTGACGGCCAGCGCCACGCTGTCACTGCCTGCTTGCGGCCCCTCCAGGCGCGCGGACGTGCCGAGAGAAAAATTGGGCGCAGCCTGCGTGACGGCAATGGTTTGACCGAGCAACGTGATGTGCGCCGTGCGACTGAGGCCGGTATTGGCGGCAAAGGAAAAACTCACCACGCCGTTGGTGCTGCCGCTGATGGCCAACCACGGTTGGTCACTGGTTGGAGTAAACGGGCCGCGCAGATTCTCCGTGGCGGGCAGTACTACTGGCAATGCATCCGTGCCGGCGGCCCCGTTTTCCAATCTGGCCGTCGGGTCCACGAAAGCACACGGCAGTTCTTGGACCGCGTTGTTGTCGCCATTGATGAAATAGACATTGCCCGTGACGTCCACGGCGAGACCCACAGAGCTTACTCCTGGCACCAAAACAGTCACGCCGTTGTTGGTCGCCGACCACTTCTCGATGTCGTTGTAGCCGCTGTTGGCGATATACACGTTACCTGCGCCATCCACCGCCACGCCATCAGGAAAGGACAATCCCGAAGATACCAATGGCGTCAAGCTGTCGCTGGCCGCCGTCCACTCCGCGATAAAGTTGTTGCCGGTGTCGGCGATATACACATTGCCCGCGACGTCCACCGCCACCGCCACGGGAAAGGACAATCCCGAGGACACCAAGGTGGTCACGTTGCCGCTGGCCACCGTCCACTCGTCAATCTCGAGGTTGTCGGTGTCGGCGACATAGGCATTGCCCGCGCCGTCCACCGCCACGCCTTGTGGCTGGTTAAACCCAAATTGCACCGTGTTCAGATTGCTGTTGGCCGCCGTCCACACCTTGAGCCGGCTGTGGCCCGTATCCGCGATGAACACATCGCCCGCGCCGTCCACCGCCACCCCATCGGGACCATACAATCCCGATATCGCCAATGTTGTCACGCTATTGTTGGCGGGCGTCCATTCCTTGATCGCGTTGTGGCCGGTGTCGGCGATATAGACATGGCCCGCGCCGTCCACCACCACGTCCGAGGGAGACGACAAGCCCGAGGAAACCAAGGTGGTCAGCACTCCGGCGGCCACATAAGTTGAGCCGGCCTGGGTGACGGTGAGCGTCTGGCCGGCAATGGTGAGGGTGCCGGAGCGGGTTTCGCCCGCATTGGCATCGCAAATGAAAACCACATTCGTGCTGCCTGTGCCGCTTTGATTCGCCGTGCCAAGGTGCAACCAGGTGGCATTGGCTGCGGCCGTCCAGGTGGCGCTCGCGGGCGTGACGGCCAGCACCACGCTGCCGCTGCCCGCAGCCGGCCCATTCCAAAGCGCGGTGGCGCCCAGCCCATAAGTGGCGGCTCGCGCCGGCGCCGCGCTCAAGGCGAGCCACGCCAGGGAGATGCCCACGCCGCCACAAAATCGGAAACATGAGTGGTAATCAACGGCACACAGGGGCCAAGAAGGGACGGTTTTTTCACACATAGAGACAACTTATTAATGTTTCTGTATGGAGACTGTGGCTTGCGGCTGCGAACGACAATGGGGTGAACACCTGATAGGGAAACACCTAATAGAAAGACCCTTGAATTCTCCTTTATTGTCACCACGTGAAAAACGAAATGCAGCAATAAGAGGACATTCAAACAGCGAAACACCGCCCTCAACCTAATTGAAAACACACGACAACATGAATAATTCAATGAGACAGACTCAGCCGATCTCCCTCCTTCAACCGTTACTCCATTCGTCCCGCAACGGGGCAGCGTCAGCCGCCTCACGCAACCCGCCTGGCCGTTTCGCCTTCGCAGCCTTGTTCGCGGGTCTGCTCTTTCTTTTATTCAGCGCGCCTTGGGCTCGCGCGGACCAGAATCCGCCGGGCTGCACCGGCAGCGGTTTGGGCATCTTGCTCTACACGGATGCGGCCGACGTCCATA
>Ga0224555_1000690_pt1 | contig 51696 bp, 49 predicted proteins | sample 714S23034metaG_FD_180687 | JGI IMG/M metagenome (GOLD analysis project Ga0224555, IMG submission 180687) | Peat soil microbial communities from Stordalen Mire, Sweden - 717 S2 30-34 | ecosystem: Environmental > Terrestrial > Soil > Wetlands > Peat | place: Sweden: Norrbotten County, Stordalen...
CGTTCGGCCTTCCAGGCGATGAACGACCGATGATTGCGCCTGCGGCGCGGATGATATCAAGCTGCTCTATACCGGCAATTGTTCAGAAAACGACGCTTTCAGATGAGCGATGACACGCAGACGCCGTGGCAGCAATTGAATCGAAGAAAATGCCTCGCCAGCGCCCCACTGACCCGGTGTTTCCCCGAGAAGGCTCAAAGGGCAGATTTGACACCCGGTCCTGGTTTCAACCTTGCCTTGCGGATGCCAAGATTACCGGATACGTGTGGCACTCGAACCGTCACACCTTCTGCTCCTGGTTGGCAATGGCGGGAGCATCCATTAAGGAAATTCAGGAGGCGGCCGGGCACAAGACGATCACCATGTCGGCCCGCTACAGCCACCTGTCACCGGAGCACCAGCTCTCGGTGGTCGAGCGCATCGCCGGGGCCGGCCAGCCGCGAACAAGCACTGAATAACACAACATGCACCAAAACATGCACCAGACGAAAATGACCTCCCGCGAATGGGAGGTCATTTTTCTTATAAATCCTTTGTTTTGTTGGTGCCGGGAGGGGGGGTCGAACCCCCATGACCGCAAGGGTCGGCGGATTTTGAGTCCGCTGCGTCTGCCAGTTCCGCCATCCCGGCCTGTTGAGCTATCTTGTTTGAGCCGTGCAGCTAACCGTTATTCTAGCTTGTGTATCGTTGCCCTGACTAGGCCGTTTTCAGGCTCATTGTGCCCAATCTGTGCCCGTCGTGCCTCCATGAGATTGATGGCTTGCTCCATATCGCTCTCCTCGATAATAGCGTAGCGCAGGGTGTGCGCGGGATTGCCAGATAGATGGCTCGGTACGGACATGGACTACACGATGGCGGATATTGGGCTTTCGGGGTTTTCCTTGTTTTTCATGCAGAGTGAATCGTTCTTGTTCCATCAGCGTCGGCTGGAGCAAGGGCACGTGACCTCGAATTGCCACACCCTCTTCGGAATCAAGAAGATACCCTCGCCTCCAGCAAAGCTCCACCCATTTTAGAACTGCTGATGGTCGTAAGCACGGGGGAATATCGGTCACGGAGTTTTCGGAGATGTTGAGTTGGGTTTGGACGCTCGTTCTCAGTGCAATGCGGACGCGCCCGGCCCCGCGCCCGGCCGGTTCCTGCTGAGGAGGAAGGCGAGCGCGATCAGGCCGACAGACATCCACGAGAGTTCCATGTAGACGTCCTGGTAGCCCTGCATCTGCGCCTGGCGATTGAGCTGCGCATAGAGGTTGGCGAGCGCCATGGCCATGCCATTCGGCTCGCCAAAGCGACCGGAGAAAAAGCCGGCCAGCGCTTGTGAATGCTGCTGGAAAGCGATCGACCCCGGCTGCATTGCGCTTTGAAGATGCTGCTGGTGCCAGGTAGCCCGGCTGGTCACCTGTGCGTTGGTGAGAGCGATCATGATGCTGCCGCCGATGTTACGGGCAAAGTTGATGAGCCCTGCCACCTGGTTGCTCTCTTCCCTGGGCATGCCGACGTAAGCTGCATTGGTGATGGAGATAAAGCAGAAGGGCAAGGGCAGCATTTGAACGACGCGCAGCCACGACGCCTGCGAGAAAGTCATGTCCAGCGTGGTGACGTCCGCCGCGATGCGGAAGGTGACCACAAACATGACGAATCCCAAGACTGCCAGCCAGCGCGCAGCGATTTTGCCGGTGGCGATACCTGCCAGGGGCATCATGACGATCAGCGCAAAGCCGCCTGCGGTGAGGGCCAGTCCGGCATTGGTGGCGTTGTACCCCAGAAGCTGCTGCATGAACTGCGGTTGCAGTACGGTATTTGCATTGAGTACGCCGCCGACCAATGCCATGAGAAAGCAACAGATAGCGAAGTTTTTGAATCGAAACAGCTTGAGGTTAATGAGCGGATTTTTTTGTCGCCACTCCCAGACCACCAGGCTGATCATGCCGCCGACAAACAGAAATGCAAAGAACTGGATAAAGCCGGAACTGAACCAGTCGTTCTCTTCGCCCTTGTCGAGCATGATCTGGAGTCCGCCCATGGCGATGGTGAGGAAGCCCAGGCCCAGGTAATCCATGTGGCGCAGCTTGGAGGGATCGGCCTTGATCCATGGGGGGTCATCCACCATGCGGGTGACCAGGATGAAGGCCAGGATTCCCACTGGGATGTTGATGAAAAAGATCCAGCGCCAGGAGAAGTTGTCGGTGATCCAGCCGCCGAGAGTAGGGCCGATGGAGGGCGCAAGCACGGCGACGAGACCGTAGAGGGCGAAGGCCTGGCCGCGTTTGTGCGGTTCGAAGGAGTCTGCCATGATGGCCTGGGCCATCGGCTGCATTCCTCCTCCGCCCGCTCCCTGGATAATCCTGAAGATGAGCAGCATGGGCAGGGTGGGCGCCGCGCCGCAGAGAAAGCTGGCGATAGTGAAGATTGTAATGCAGAAAACAAAGAAGTTACGCCGACCCATCACGCTTGACGCCCAGCCGCCCAGCGGCAGCACGATAGCGTTTGAGACCAGGTAGCTGGTCAGAACCCAGGTTCCCTCATTCGTGCTGGCGCCGAGGGTTCCGGCAATGTGCGGCAGGGCCACATTGGCGATCGAGGTGTCCAGAACCTCCATAAACGCCGCCAGCGCCACGGTCATGGCGATCAGCCACGGATTCACCCTCGGCTTCCAGGCCGTCACCTCGACGGGGTTGGGATTCTCCATGTGCCTGGCCGGGGCCGGCGATGCTGGCTCAAACTCTGACAACAGTCTTCACCTCTGCTTTTTTCGCTAATTCAATGGCTGGCCGGGGAAAAGTGGCGCTGTGGAGCAAGGTTGTGGCCGAGAGCAGTTCAACTTAGTTCTAGCCCTTGCAGGGCGTACTTTTAAATAGATTCGTTTCCCCGCCGTTGGGGTTCATGGATTCGTGTCTGGGGTCTGGGGCGTTCGCCAGCCGATGAGGGCAATCGCCAGTCCCACCGCCTGCATGGTCACGATAAATCCCACGCAGGCGGGCCACCCGCCCAGGGCCCAAAATGCCCCTGGGATCACCCCGGCCGCCGCGCCTCCCAGGTAATAGAAGGTAATGTAAAGCCCCGCTGCGGTTACACGCGTCCCGGCAGGCGCCGCAACGCGCAGGTGGGTGCTGGAGGCGGTCTGCGCGATAAAGACGCCCGAGCAGAGCAGCGCCAGGCCTGCAATCTCGACCGCTAGCGAGGGCGCGAGCGTGAGCAGAACACCGGTCATGGCGCACGCCATGGCTCCGCCGATGCCGGCGCGCAGGCCCACGCGGGTGATGACGTAGCCGGCGGCTGGAGTAACTACCAGTCCGACGAGGTAGACAAAGAAGAGCGAGCTCAGCGCGGTGGTAGATAGCAGATACGGCGGGGCGCTCAAGTGAAAGGTGATCCACGTGAAGACGCCTACCAGCGAAAACAATACGTTGAAGCCCACGGCAAAGGTGGCCACCAGACGACGGCTGCGAAAGAGCCCTTGCACCTGGTAGAAAAAGCCGATCTCCGTTTCCTTGGCTTCCGGAACCTGTGGGCGACGCCGCCCAGGGGGTAGCCACGCGGCTACTGCGGCGGCACCGGCCAGAGACGCCGCGCCCAGCACCAGAAAGCTGACGCGCCAACTGAACCGGTCAGCGAGAATGCCGCTCGAGATCCGCCCCAGAAGGCCGCCCAGCGCGGTTCCGCTCACATAAAAACTCATGATCAGGGCCACCTTGTCAGGCGGCCACTCCTCGCCAATGTAGGTAATGACTACGGCGATAATGCCCGGCACCGTGACGCCTTGAAGAAACCGCCAGAAGATGAGTTGCGGGAGAGAAGCGGAGGTGGCGGCCAGCAAGGTCGGGATGCTTACTCCCAGCAGAGAGACAACAATCACGCGCTTGCGGGGCAACCGCTCGGCGAGAGCGCCAAATACGGGCGCCGACAAAGCCACGCCCAGTGTTGCGGCCGACACCGTCATCCCAACGCCGGTCTTCGAGGCATGGAACAGCCGCGCCAGAAGGGGCAGCAGCGGCTGCGTGCAATAGAGCTCCAGAAAGGCGCACACTCCGCAAAGTGCGACGGCTGCCGCGGCCCGCCAGCTAGGCGTCGCGCGTTCCGGCTGTTGATAGGGGTCCAAGTTTCAAGGATAGTCCCAATCGCCGCAGCTATTCTCACCTCGGATTCTAACCTGGGGGTGGTAACTGGATTTACTCTAAGGGAAGCACATGCAATCCCTTCCCGGAAAGCGGCCCCGGCGCGGCATGGAGGCCTTCGAATCTAGTGACTTCAGGCGGTTCCAGTTGGCGCGCGTGGCCGCCGTCCTGGGATATGCGGCGCAGTCCGTGGCCGTGGCCTGGCAGGTGTATTCCATCACCCATCGAGCCATCGACCTGGGCTATACAGGGCTTGCGCAGTTTCTGCCGGGGCTTCTATTCCTGCTCCCTGCCGGTCATGCGGCCGACCGCTTCGACCGCCGGCAGATCATTCTCGTTTGCTATGCCTTACAATCGCTGTGCACTGCGGCGTTGTTGCTGCTTGCGCGCGCGGGCTTGCATGGCGTTTTTCCCATCTATCTGGTGCTTTTCTTCATCGGAACGGCCCGCACCTTCTCCGGGCCGGCCAACTCGGCGTTGATTCCCCATCTTGTTCCCGAAGCCCATTTTGTCAACGCGGTCACCTGGGGCGCAAGCATCTTCCAGTTCGCGACAATTATTGGGCCGGCGCTGGGAGGGGTGCTCTTTACGCTGCCACTGGTGCAATTTATGCCCAACACGTTGTTGCAGGGGCCGGGAATTGTGTATGTCTTCACCCTCGCCACCCTGCTCTGGTCGCTGGTGCTGGTGGGCAGCATGCGCACGCGCGTGGGCCGCATGGAACACCGCGCCCTCTCGCTCAAGGTTGTGCTGGCGGGCTTCCAGTACATGGGGCGCTCGCCGCTGCTGTTGGGCGCGGCTTCGCTTGACCTGTTTGCGGTGTTGCTGGGAGGGGCCGTTGCGCTCACCCCTATCTTTGCCAGCGACATCCTCCACACCGGCCCGCGCGGGCTGGGCATGTTGCGGGCCGCTCCCGCGGCGGGTGCGGTAACCATGTCGCTGCTGATGGCGCGGTTTCCCTTCCGCCGCCACGCCGGAGTGCGGCTGTTTGTCTGCGTGGCGATCTTTGGCGCGGCAACAGTGGTTTTTGGTCTTTCACGAAGCTTGGCTTTATCGCTGGCTGCGCTGTATGTGGCTGGCGCGGCGGACTGCATCAGCGTCATCATCCGCGGTTCGCTGCTGCAACTGGCCACGCCCCCGGAGATGCGCGGCCGGGTGAGCGCGGTCAACTCGCTCTTTATCGGTGCTTCGAACGAACTGGGTGAGTTTGAAAGCGGGCTCACTGCGCAGTGGTGGGGCGCGGTGCGGGCCACCGTGTTCGGCGGCATCGGCGCGCTGGCGGTGGCTGGATTGTGGACCGTGATCTTCCCCGGCCTGCGGCGCGCCGACGAACTGACCGCAGAAGCTTTGCGTCCGCCGCCAGCCGCAACCGGCCTCTGAACTGCATCTCCACTCACACCCGCAACGTTTCAGTAATCATCCGCATCTGACAAATAGTCAAAAGGAGAGAATGCTTGAAGGCCTGGAAGATTGTTGTCATTCCTACTCTGGTTACTTTGACCATCGGCGCCGTCTACTTGCTCTTCGTGTGGAAACAGCGTCAAAACCCCGGCGTCATCGGTCAACCCGATGCCGGCCAAACGCTCAGCAACGACGATCTGGCTGTGGTGCGCACCATTTCTCCGCAGCATTTTGAAGACACGCTGCGCCTGGAAGGCTCGACGGTGTGGATGAAGAACGGCTACACCATCGCCTACTTCCCGTATGAAAACGGCCGCGTGCAATTTACCAAACGCGTGGGTTTCATCCCCTCGGCGCAACGGCTCGAAATCAAGAAGATTGTCAAATCCGCAGCGCCGGCGAGCGTGGACGATGGTTTGTCTCACGGCAGCCGCCAGGCCTTCGCGGTCTTCGCCCTGCCCGGTAGCGCGAACCTCTATGCAGCGGCGATTGGCGTGATCGATGGAAGCGAGGAAGCCTATTATCCCGACCTGCTCTTTTTCTACGACGATCCGCACACCGTCTACGATCACTGGCCCAAAGATGTGTGGGCCGCCATCGATGCGCGCCAGGTCAAGCCCGGTATGAGCGAGCTCGAAACCCGCATGGCCATTGGCCAGAATATTCATGCCGACAGCCGCGACAAGGGCAATCGCACGGTGACCTACGACCAGAACGGAAAGCACTGGGTGGTTACGTATGTCGATGACAAGGCGACGGCGATCAAGAGCGAGTAGAAATTGAGTCCATCGCGATCCGGTCCTTCGGAAAACCAGAAACGACAAAGACCCGCGTAACGCGGGCCTTTGTCGTCAACTGCAGATCTGTTGAAAGAATTATTTTTGTGCCGTTTGCACGGTCTTTTGTCCGCTTGCTGCGGGCGGGTTTACCTGGAAGTTCAGGTAATCTGTCAGATCATTCACATCTTGTTGAGTGCCTACCATCGGCGGCATAAAGCGCCTATAGGGCATATCTGGCTTGTAGTCGTGGAGCATGAGGACGAAGCTGCCGATGTTGGCGCGGTCGCGCCCGCTGAGCAGTTGGCGCATGGGCCGGTAACCATCCATGGTGTGGCAGGAGCCGCACTCGCCGCGGAAGATGGCCTCGCCGCGGGAGTAGTTTGAGTCCGAACCGTTCCAGACCCAGTTGGAATGCGCCAGGTAACCCTGCTGATTGATCCGGTTTACATAAGGGACGCGCACTCCATTTGAGTACATCCAGTGGCCGATGACGTAGGGCTTGCGCAGCATCTCTCGCGAGTATTCGCCGGCGCCGGTGGCCATCAGAGCCAGCAGCAGCAGGGCCATGGCGTGCGACAGGTTGAAGTCCAGCGGATTGCGGTAGGCCAGGTAATACGCGACCCAGATGATGGTGGCCGAGGTGACGATGATGACCAGAGCCATGCGGGTGACGGCAGAGAATGTGCCCGCGTTGATGGTGTCGATACCCAGCGCCAGCAGTGCCTGCTGCGATGCGGGGACCATCATGTAGTACCAGATCATCAGGAAAGGCATGGCGACGAAAGAAGGCACCAGCCACTTAACGCTCCACCGGACGGTGCTGATTTTGAGCGCCGGCTGCTTTTCGCCGTCAATCTGGCTGGAGGTGATGAGCGCCCAAAGGCCGGCCAGCGAACAGCAGACGCACGTGCGCAGCAGCAAGCTGGGCCAGTAGGTGGGATTGAAGAAGGCATTCCAGAATTTGCTGGCTTCGTGGCCTGTGCCTGCAACGGTCAGCCAGGTGCCGCCCGGCGTGAGCATAAAGGAGAGAATGCCGTTGATGATGATAAGCGTGGCGGCTGAGGCTCCGGCATAGACCCAGCCTACCTTGAGATGAAGTTTGGGATCGATGCGATTCCAGGTGTAGTAGTAAACCGCGACGGTCGACAGCTCGACCAGGAAGAAAACCCACTCCATGGCCCAGCCGAAGACGAAGTTGTGAATCAGCGTGCTGGTGGCCTCAGGATGCGTGAGCCCGATGGCAAACCAGATGCCCACGCCGGAGACGGTGCCGAAGACCGCGGTAAGAATGAGGAAAAACTTGGAATGGCTGGCCAGTTGCTTCAGCCATGCGTCGCGGAGTTCGGGGTCGGTCATGCGCATTGCCTTGCGCTCGGCCATGGGCAGATAAAGGCCGCCGCCAACGGCGAATTGCGAGATCATGACATGGAAGATTGCGATAATGCCGATCACCCAGCCCGAGCCTAGAATTGGAATTTCCCAGAATGGATAGTTCATCTTTTAGCTCCTAGCTCTCAGCTTTCAGCTTTCAGCTTTTCGTTCCCTGGCCATGCTGTCTGAGTGAGCAGAGCGAGGCTGAAAGCTGACGGCTGAAAGCTCAAAGCTGTCTTACCGAATGGTCCAATAGCCGATGACAGTGGTGGCCAGCAGCGCAAACACTGCCAGCAATCCAAAATAGTTTGCGGCTCGTGCCCGCTGTCCGCTCTCCTTGTTCTTGTCGTAGAAGGGGATCAGGATCCAGAGCACGATACCCAGCGTGAAGAGCAGAATTCCCGCAATCTCACCGGCTTCGCCGGGTAAAAACGAGCCCAGCAGCTTGAGCATCTCGAAGGGACTCATGAAGTACCACTCGGGATGAATGCCCATCGGCGCAGGCGCCAGCGAATCGTATGGCTTGCCGAGCGACCACGGGAAGACCGAAGCCAGCAGCGCAAGAATGTTGAGCGAGATGAGCCACATGGCCAGATCCTTGCGCAGGAAGTTAGGCATGAAGGGCATGCTCTTGCGCTGGGCGGCGGGCTTTGCTTCTTCACTTGGAGGGACGGCGTTGCCGTGACGCTGCACCAGCCAGAGATGGAAGCCGAGCAGCGGTACGAAGAGGGCCGGCAGCACAACCACATGCAGGGCAAAGAAGCGCTGTACCGTGAATTCGCTTACGTCCGGGCCGCCGCGCAGCATGTTGGCGATCGCAGAACCGATCCACGGAATCGCCACCGGAATCTGCAAGCCAACCTTGGTGGCGAAGTAGCTTAGTTCGTCCATGGGCAGCAGGTAGCCGGAGAAGCCGAAGACGGCGGCCAACCCCAGCAGCGCCATGCCGCTGAGCCAGCCAAACTCCCGCGGCTTGCGGTACGCCTTCATAAAGAAGACCGAGAACATGTGCACCAGGATGGAGAAGATCATCAGGTTGGCCGACCAGGAGTGCGCCGAACGAATCAGCCAGCCGAAGTGCATCACAAAGGTGATTTGGCGAACCGATTCGTAGGCCTCTGCCCCCGGCCGGTAGTAGACCAGAAGCAACACGCCGGTAAAGCACTGGACAAGGAAAAGGAACAGCGAGATGCCGCCCCAGTAGTACCAGAAGGATTGGGAATGGACCGGGACGGACTTGTGGCGCGCGAAGGCGGCCAATTCAGAAAGGCCCAGCCGCTCATCAACCCAGTCATAAACTTTCATTGTTTTTGCAGTCATGTTTCTTTCCTTTAACTCGCTGATTCCCTTGCCTGCCCCGCGCTGGAGATCGAACTACCGGCAGAGCCATCCGCCATCGAGCGCCAGGACGTTGCCCTGGATGCCCCAAAAACCTATGCCCGCGAAACTTCAACCCCGGTGTCGTTGACCGCAACTTTGAAGAGTTTGAGCGGCTTGGGCGGCGGCCCGCTTACATTGGCGCCGGTGTAAGGGTTATAGACACCGCCGTGGCAGGCGCAATGGATGCGGTCGGCCTGGGGCTCGTACTGCACTGTGCAGCCCAGATGGGTGCATACCGCGGTCATTGACACCCAGCGGCCGTCCTCATGGTGAATCAGCATAGCCGGCGCCGTTCCAAATTTGAACATCAGCACCGAACCCGCGGGCAGCTTCTGAGCATCCTTCAGCGTCACCTCGGTCACGGCCGTTGCGCTTAGCGCCATCTCTTCGGGCGAGGCCAGGTAACGATAGATCGGATAGGCAAGCGCAGCGGCATAGCAAAGGCCTGCAGCTCCGGCAGCCGCCAGAAAGGCTCGGCGCGTATTGCGCTCGCCGGGTTCCAGATGTTCCTCGATAATCGTTGCGGAATTCTGAAGTTCACTCATAAGCTATGCCGCGCCCTCCATTACTTTCTCTGCACGCGCCACCACGGACACGAGCCAACCAACCACACCCAAACCGGCCACAAAGAGCACCAGGAAGAGGCCGACAACCGACCAGTTGGTCACCACCACCCGGTCCCAGACGTCGTAGTTCTTGCTTAGCAGGGTCAGGTCGCGAACGCCGTCGCGGTAGACGACCAGCGCAATTTCAAGCAGCACGGCGAGCAGCACGCCAACCCACCCGGTCAAGCCGATCCATCCGGCGGAGAGCTTGCCGAATCCGGCGATCGCGGCTACGAGCACAGCCACAACCACCAGGGCCAGCCAACCGTATCCGGCAAATCCGGAAATCCTGTAAAGCGGATAGCCACTGTGCCCCGCAAGTCCGGCTTTCACAATCTCCGGCTGTACGCTCGCTGCCCACAGCCCCGCCACGATATAGACAATTCCAAATGCAGCAGCCACTTTGCCGCCGAGTCCGGCCACAAAGCTCTTTTCCTCCGCGGTAAAGGTGGAGCGGCCCGCCAGATACACCATCCACAGCCCGCCGATAAACATTCCACCGGCCAACATCAGCAGCCATCGGGGCGTGAGTGTCGGATCGCCGGTGGGCAGATAAGCGCCCATGGCGGAGGCGGAGTACATGTTGCGCCAGACTTCAGGGCGCAGCATCAGCGTCATATTGGTAGAAAGCAGCCGCGCTATGAACCCCGCCAAAACCCAGGCGCTCAAGCCCACCCACCAGGCGGATTTGCCGGCCTCCAGGCGCGCCGTAAAGCGGTAGAGCAGCCAGTAGGTCAGCATGAGAATGCCGATAATCGAAATCCAGTAAATGCCGATCAGCACACTGCTGGTGTAGAGAGCCCGCCCGTAAAGTACCTGCGCAAACAGGAGCGGCGGGACACCCAGGTTGATGACGAATGTCATGACTATCGTGAGCCTGCGCGCAATGGCCCGCGCGGTGACGAGCGAAAGCGGCGAGTTACGGAAGAGGCTAAGCAGAACCGCAAGCAGCAGTCCCCCGAGCAGCATTTCAACGGCCACAAAATGCAACGACAGCGTGACCACATGCAGCAGTTTCAGCAGCCAAACAGGCGCCGGCAATGGAATTGGATCGACTGCGGGATATGGATTCATAAAATTCCGAAATTTCCTTTCACTCTGTGGCCGGTGCGAAATCGGCGGCGAAAGCGGTGCATGACGATGAATCAAGGCGGAAGCCGCCGGTCACATCGCCGCCTGGCGCCGGGAAGGACCAGCAGCGGGAAGCCGCGGAGAATTTTCTGCGGGACATTCTGGACTATTTCTCTCCAATTTGGATTGGCAAAAGCCAAACTACAACTCGCGATTGCCGTTGGTCTGTGACGGTGAATACATCCGCTTGTGACGGATTCGATTAGCCTGCGGGTAATAGCTCCTCCTCTTCCGATCTCTCGCGCAGCCATGTTTTTCAAGCTGACTGGATCATCGGCATTCGGAAGTTCGGGGATAGGGGCAAATGTGACAGGACGCCTGCATGAATAGACCGAACTCGTCGATGCAACTGACGCGCGCCGCCGACTACGGTGTCCGGGTGATGATTCATCTGGCCGGGCCACCCACGCAAGAGCGCATTTCACTTCCAGCGCTGGCTGAAGCCGCGGATGCGCCGGAGAGCTTTCTCTCCAAGGTTTTGCAGGCCTTGTCGCGCGCTGGGCTGATCTCCTCGCGGCGCGGACAGTCCGGTGGTTTTCAGATTTCGCCGCGCGGCCGCGCGGCATCGATGCTTGAAGTAATCGAAGCGATTGACGGCCCAATCTGCCTGAATGTCTGCCTGGTTTCCGGGCGATCCTGTCTCCGCAAGGCACATTGCCCCGCTCATCCGGTATGGGCGCAGGCGCAAACGGCCATGCTGCAGGTGCTTTCCGAGGCCAGGATCGTGGAACTGGCTCGGGAGAAGCAGCCATCCGTTCAAGGCATCCGTTGAGCCGCGCACGCGTGATGTAATTCCGCTGTCAACTGCTACAGCGCGTAATCTTCCCTCCGAAAACCCCAACGCGTTCCCGAAAAAGCACAATTCCACTTCCTGCATTACCGCGTTTCCCTGGCAGGTTTGCTGCGCCGGCTGCACGTTTTGCGTTCACGTTGAAAGACGCTGCGCCGATAAAGTGGCTGAAGGCTGATCCGGCCTATGCCTTCCGGTATCGGAAGGTGGCGGCGGTGGCTGGCAGCGAATTGGTTGAACGGCAAACCGCTGCCACAGGAAGCCAGGAGCCCTTTCATTAGGCAATCGTTGCTGAAGTTCAATCGGCGAAACGGCGAAGGAGATGCGCGATGAATAAAATATTGGCCGGCGCGATGGCGCTGGCTTTAGGGGCAATTCCTGCCGCGGCGCAGAGCTTCGGTGACCAGAACATTCAAATCCATGGATTCGCGACCCAGGCCTTCGTTGTCAGCAGCTACAACAACTACCTGGGCATGGACACCAGAACCGGAGCTCCCTCGTGGACTGAAGCTGCGCTCAACGTCAACGACCAAGTGAGTGAAAAGCTGCGCGTGGGGATCCAACTGCACTACACGCGGCTGGGCGCATTTGGCGGCGACAATATCAACGTCGATTGGGCCTTGGGCGATTACTCGATAAACCAGTGGATGGGTCTGCGAGCTGGGAAGGTGAAAATTCGCTGGGGCCTTTACAACGACACGCAAGATTACGATCCAGGCTATCTGTGGTCCCTGCTTCCTGAATCCATTTACGGAATCGATATCAGAGCCACGAACCTATCTCAGCTTGGAGTCGAGTTCTACGGCAAGCTTCCGCTGGCGAGAAAGTTTGGACGGCTGAACTATAGCGCTTATTACGGCTACTACTATTTCGCCTCCGACGACGGATACAGGGCGAGCATGGCGCAGTCTGGACTGGTTTTCAATCACATGCCCGGGGGCAAGACGCCCGGTCTCGACTTGCGCTGGGAGACTCCGGTGCGCGGTCTTAAGGTGGGTGGGTCGCTGATGGTTTATAACGCCAGCGGCAACCTGGTCAGCGGAACCTATACCGCCCCGTATGCCTATTGGCCGACAGGTTACGCGCAATACGAATTCAAAAAGTTCTTCTCCTCTTATCAATACGCAAAACTGGTTTCCTACCAGACAGCCACAATTCCAGGCTCCGCGCCGGTGACGACCGGCTCAGACGCGCGGCAATGGTTCGCAACGGGCGGCTATCACCTTTCGGAAAAGTTTCAGGCTGGAGTCTACTACTCGAAATACACTGTGCCGTCGGCAGGAGACAACTCCAACCCGGCGAACCACTTCAAAGACTGGGCTGTCTCGGGACGCTATGACTTCAACTCCTATTTCTATGGAAAGATCGAGGGCCACTTCATCGACGGAAACGCGCTCGGCTTTTACGCTCTCAACAATCCTGACGGCTTGAAACCGAAAACCAACCTGTTGGTGGCCAAGGTCGGCTTCACTTTCTAACGCGCGCGAAAGGAGATCGATCCAATGAAAAAGTTTGTATTCATCGTGTTGCTTTTGATCGCCGCGTGCGCCTTTGCTGTTCGTGCGGAGTCGCAGGTGATCGTCATCGCCAACTCGAGCGTCAAGGCCACGGATGTATCCAAAAGTGATCTGCGCGACGTATTCACCGGTGCCTCATCCAGCCTTAAGGATGGCTCGCGCGTGACGCCTGTCTTGCTCAAGCAGGGTGCGGCGCACGATGAGTTTCTCTCTACTTATGTAGGCAAGAGCGACGCCCCATTCCGAGCTAGCTGGCGCAGCCTGGTCTTTTCCGGTCAGGCAAGTATGCCCAAAAGCCTCGATGGAGAAGCGGCCATGGTCGAGTTTGTAGCGCACACCCCGGGGGCTATCGGATATTTAGGCAAAGCCACGCCCCATCAGGGCGTCAAAGTCCTCGTAGTCAGGTGATCGCATGTTTAGAAGCATGAGCATCAAAGCGAGAATCGTGGGCATCCTGGCTCTCCTTGCTGGCGGCTACTTGCTGCTCTTGCTGGTCGGGCAGCTCACTTCCACGGCCACGCACAACCGCATGTCGCAGATATCGTCGTCCCTGTTCCCCGCTGCATTGCGGATGCAGGAGGCCGAGGCGGCCTTCGAGCGCATGAAGAAGCATTATGGCGATGCGGTGGTCTTACAAGATGCCAGTTCGCTTGCCAGCGCCGAAAAGGACGCTGAAAGCGTCACTGTTGCGTTGGGCGAAGTAAAGACCGCATTGGCCTCATCGCCCGAACTCGGCACGCGGGCCGACGCGCTCTTCTCCCGATTCTCCGCAATTCGTTCACGCGAGCGCGACACATATACCGCTCTTCTCGCCGCAAAAGATGGGCCCAGCGACGATCTGATGGCCCAGGTCGGCGCGCTGGGCAGAGACAACAAATCTCTGACTGAAGCCATGGCCGGGTTAGACAAAGCGATCGCTGCCGGCTTCCAAACACAGTTGGACGCGGTCGATCTGTGGTCGGAGCGTAGCCGGCTTGCTGGATTGTTCATGCTCGTTTTTGCGGCACTCGTCTGCGCGGCTGCCTGGTGGGTCATTCAGTTCAAGGTGGTTCTGCCGCTCCGCTCGCTGGCTCTTCGCATTCAGGACATCGCTGAAGGCGAGGGCGACTTGACCCACCGCATCGAAGTGGACGGGCGTAACGAAATTGACGAAGTCGCCATCTGGTTCAATGTCTTCATCGGCCGCATCGAAGAGATCGTGCGGAGCGTTGCCGAACATGCGACCACAATGGGCCAGGCCACCACCGAGTTGGCTGCAACCGCGCATGAAACCGCTCACCAGGCAACGCTTCAGCATCAGCAGGCCGAGCGCATTACCGCCACCATGAGCGAGATGTCAGTTGCAATCCACGAGATCAGCCAAACCACGCAACATGCAGCCGTTGACGCACAAAAAGCGCAGGAAAGCGCCCAGACTGGAGGTCAAACGGTTCAATCGACTGTAGAGACCATCGGTTACCTGCAATCGGCGATTCAGCAAACATCTTCTCGGATCGAAGAGTTGGGACGGTCAAGCGACGACATCGGCAGAATCATCGGTGTCATCGACGGAATTGCAGGACAAACCAATCTGCTGGCCCTGAACGCCTCCATCGAGGCAGCTCGCGCCGGCGAACACGGGCGCGGTTTTGCCGTGGTTGCGGGTGAGGTACGGCGGTTGGCCGAGCGCACCAGCGACGCCACCAAACAGATTAGCCAGACCGTACGGACCATCCAGCAAGGCACGGGGGGCGCGGTTGAGGCAATGCGTTCCAGCATGAGCCACGTGGAGGATGGTGTCGCCTCCGCAAGTTCAGCGGGACACGCACTTGCCAGCATCATCCAGGGTTCGGAGTCGATGCAGAAAATGGTCACGCAAATCGCCGCGGCAGCGACCCAGCAGTCCTATTCCACGCAATCGGTCTCCGCCAGCGTGAATGAGATTGCATCGATCATTGGGCACACAGCGTCCAGCTCGCAGCAATCCGTGGAGGCTTGTCAGCAACTTGCTTTGTTGGCGAACGAACTAACCAGTCTCGTCGGTTCGTTCAAGGTTGGCCAAGGCAACCATATGGGGAGTGCGATTCTTTCCCTGAACCCACATCGGCACGCGCACCCATGACGCTTCCGTTGAGGCGCCCTGTTTTAGCGGTGATCATGGCCATGCGCCTCTACCAGCGTTTGTGTGAAACCCTGCCCCGCCCCCTCATTTGCATTCTCCCCATGGAAGGTGTTTCAATCTAATTACTGAAACAGGGGTGCTCCACGAAGTGGGGCTGAGAGATACCCTAGAACCCGATCCGGATAATGCCGGCGTGGGAAGCTTTCGAAGCCGAACGGCCCTCTTCCTCGAATCAATCTGAGTTCCCCTTTTTCATGCTGAACACAAGGGGAAGTCATGTCCGATTGCATCGCCGCCGCTGGTTTTTTGCCGAGATCTTTCGCCGCGAACCGCGGCTCTGTTCTGACGCCGCTGATACTGGCGGGGTGTCTCGCAATTTCCGTGGAAGCTTGGGCGCAGAGCACGGCAGCCACGCCCTCAGACACGTCAAATCAAACTGGCACATCAGACCAAGCGTCCGCGCAGCAGAAGCCGGCGCGCGTCACTACGACAATCGTCGTCCATGGCGAAGTCAAAGACGACTATCTGCCGGAGACCGTAACCGTAGGCACCCTGGATGGCGCGACGCTGCAGCAGGCGCCGCTTTCGGCCACCGTGGTTACTCGCGACCTGCTCAACGACCAGGTCTCTCGCCTGCTTTCCGACGTGGTCAAGAACGACGCCTCCGTCGGCAACGACTACGTGGCTGTGGGCTACTACGGCTTCTACCAGATTCGCGGCTTTCCTCTCGATCTGGCCACCGGGCTTGAGATCGACGGCATGACCATTGCCGGCGAGCAGGACGTTCCACTCGAAAACAAGCAGAGCGTCGAATTTCTCAAGGGCATCGCCGGCGTCGAGAGCGGCGTCGCCGCGGCGGGCGGTCTGATCGATTACGTCACCAAGCGCCCCGCCGCGGTCAAAGACCTCGACCTGGCCACCGATCATCGCGGTTCTGCGTATGGAGCCGTCGACCTCGGCCATCTGTTCGGTAGCCGCAAGCAGGTGGGCGCACGCGTCAATCTCGCCGGCGAAAGAATATCGACCTACATGAACGGCGCCAACGGCTGGCGCGCGGTTGGCGCGGGAGCAGCCGACTGGAAGCTGAATTCCAATGCGGTTCTGAAGGGCGACTTCGAGTATCAGCACAAAACCGAGCGCGACGGAAGCGGCTATCAATTGCTGGGCGGCACAACGGTTCCGGACATCGGCCGGATCTACACATCAGCGATGCTTGGCTACCAGTCCTGGGCTCCTCCCGACACCTACGACACCTTCAACACCCGTGCCCGGCTGGACTTGAATCTGCCTCGCAACTGGGTGGCCTTCGCCGCAACAAGCTTTAGCCACTCGCTCATCCAGGACAACGTGATCTATGCCTACGGCACACCGTTCGACGCCAACGGCAACGTTGCCTGTCCCGGCGCTCCCAACGCGCCCGAATACTTTTTCTGTCCCGCAGTTCCGGGCGTGACCGATGGCGGCGACTACGGCATCTACGATTACCGCGATCCCGGCGAACTGCGCATCGACGCGCAAGCCGAAGCGATAACCAGCGGGCATGTCAAGACCGGAGCCATTACGCACGACCTGACGATTGGGGGAGAGCTATTTCTTCGCAGCGTTCAACTGCCGGGCGCACCGGGGCCAAATGCGCCTGACAACATTCAGGATGGCGCAGTGTACACCTACATCGGCCAGGAAAACATATATCGGCCCATCGCACCGTTTCCCATCGAGATTGACGCAGTTACCGGTACTCCAGACCAGGCCGGACCGCGAACGGTTGCTGAGGACAATCATCAATCGTCGGCGGTGATGCAGGACCGGATTCATTTGCCTGGGCACTTTCAACTGCTGGCGGGTGGCCGGTTCGATTCGGTGCGCGACCATAACTATACTGCTCCAAATCAAACCGGCGGATTGAATTTTACAAACAGAACCGTCTGGCTTCCGCAATACGCGGTCACTTACAATCCGGTCAACGACCTTACGCTTTACGGCAACTATGCAGTAATGCTTTCGCTGGGGCCGCAGGCGCCGTTCTGGGCTGGTGGATATTATCTGTCTCCGTTTTTTACCCGTCAGGCCGAGATCGGCGCAAAGTATGAACCGGGTCAGCGCATTCTGCTCACCGCGGCACTCTTCCGGATGCGCGCGCCATTCTTCTACCCCATTGGCAATGTGGACTTTGAATCCGACGGCCGCGAGACGCACGACGGTATCGAACTGAATGTCACGGGCAAGGCCGCGAACTGGCTCCGGCTGACAGCCTCCGCCGCGGCCATGCGCGCGCTCTCCGGCGATTCCAGCACTCCGGCCTTCAATAACAAGCAAGTCATCAACGTGCCTCATCTGCACACCACCATGTTTGCCGACATTGCGCTGCCTCACGCGCGCGGACTGCACCTGATGCCCGGCTGGAGCTACACCGGCCGCAAAGAAGCCACGCGCGACGATTTGGTCAGCGTCTCCGGCTATAACCTCTTCAACCTGGGCGCGCGCTACACTCCCGGCGGCGAACAGGGCCGCGTAACTTTCCGCCTCTACGCCGATAACATCGCCGACAAACGCTACTGGAGCGATACCGGCGCCAACGGCGGCGATACCTTCATCTGGCTGGGCGCGCCCACGACGGTGCGGCTCTCGGCGCATTACACTTTTTGAAGCGACTTTGAATCAATGGTGTTTTGAAAGGGCATGGCCTAAGCCGTACCGCGAAGCAATAAAATCGACGAGGGCTTCTGCCCCTGAGGCAACATGAGCGCAACCGTAAAAGCGCACGGCATGGATGGAACGCTGGTAGAACCGGACTGGCCGCCGCTGACGCTCGCCGAAGTGCGCCAGGTGCTTGCGCAATTTCCAGCCCTCGGCGAACCGCTAGAAATTCTGTCCGTCAGCCCGCGCCCGCTCTCCGCTGCGGGAGTCGTCCGTACCGAAAATGGCACTCTCTTCATCAAGCGCCATCACCGCACCGTGCGCGATGCCGAAGGCCTGCTTGAGGAACATCGCTTCCTTGTCTACTTGCACGATGCGGGAGCGCAGGTGCCGCGCGTGCTTTCTTCCGCCTCCGGCCAGACGGCGATCGAAATAGGCGAGTGGACCTACGAAGTGCACGAGACGCCGGCGAGCGTGGACCTGTATGAGGAAGCGATTTCCTGGACGCCCTTCCGGACGGCTAGTCATGCGCGTGCGGCAGGCCAGGCGCTGGCGCGGTTGCATCTTGCCGCGCAGGGGTTCGACGCGCCGATCCGCAAGCCGCAACCGCTGGTAGCCAGCTTTACGATTTTTGCCGCGCGAGACCCATCTGTGGAACTCGAACGCTACTTGGCCGCACGGCCGGTTCTGGCTTCGAATGCCGCAGTACGGGTCGACTCCAAACAGGCGCTGCAATTGCTCGCGCCTTTTCATGCGCAGCTTTTGCCACTGCTGCCTGCGCTGCGGCCGTTGTGGACCCACAACGATCTGCACGCCTCGAATCTTTTCTGGAGCGATCGGAGCGACGACGCGAAAGCAACAGCGATTATCGACTTCGGCCTCGCCGACCGTACGAATGCCGTCCACGATCTGGCCAACGCCATTGAGCGCAACATTGTCGAATGGCTCGTGCTTGTCGCCGACCCTGCGCACCCCGACGATGTGCCAATACACCTTGACCACCTGCATGCGCTGCTCGACGGCTACGAGTCAGTCCGTCCACTCTCCACTGAGGAGGCTGCCGCGCTCGCGCCCATGACCGCTCTCTGTCACGCTGAGTTTGCGCTCTCTGAGGCGGAGTATTTTCTGGCGGCGTTGCACTCGAATGAGAAGGCATCGATGGCCTACGACGGGTGGCTTGTTGGTCACGCACGCTGGTTCCGCAGCTCTGCCGGCCGGGAACTTCTCGAGGCAATTCACAGATGGGCCGCGAACCACGCCCAACGCCCGCAAGAGGTCGGTAAGCCATGACCTGGCCCTTAATCGCAAACTACCTGAGCGAGCACTGGCTTGAGCTTGCGGGCACCGTCACGACCGTGGTCGGCATCTGGCTGACTACGCGGCGTCTGCTCATTTGCTGGCCGGTGGTGCTGGCGGCGGACTTCCTCTACCTCGCAGTCTTCTTCCGCGCGCGGCTTTTCTCCGATGCGCTTTTGCAGGTCTTCTTCGTAGCTTTCACGCTCTACGGCTGGTGGCATTGGTGGCGCGGCGTACAGGCTGAGGGGGAAGTGCGCGTGGTCCCGCTCAATCTACGCGGCTGGCTCGCTGGGCTGGCTGCCGGCGCGGTAGGCGCGGTATTGCTAGGTTGGTTGATGGTGCGCATCGGCGCCGCTCTTCCTCATCTCGACGCCACGCTCACCAGCTACAGCCTCGTTGCCAGTTGGTGGGGAGCGCGCAAGCACATCGCCAACTGGTGGCTCTGGATCGCCGTGGACCTGATCTACATCGGCGAGTACCTCTACAAGGATCTGAGACTGACGGCCTTGCTCTACGCCGGCCTCGTAGTGCTTGCCGTCCTTGGCCTGCGCGAATGGCGGCGCGCGCCCGGTGCTGTTTAGGTTGCGGCCTGCACCACGTTGTGCAGCGGTTCACCATTCATGTACCGGCGCAATTCGTTCGCCGCTGTGTGCAACGCGCGCCGAGAAAACTCCTTGCTCGATCCGGCGATGTGAGGCGTGATCAACAGGTTTGGGCAACTCCATAGCGGATGTCCATCGGGAAGCGGCTCGGGATCGGTCACGTCAATGGCGGCGCGAATTTTCCCCTGTTGCAACGCCTCCACCAGCGCATCCGTTTGCACAATTGGCCCCCGCGCGGCGTTCACCAGCAGCGCGCCCTGCCGCATCAGCGCGAACTGGCGGCTGCCGATCAGCCCCCGTGTCTCCTCGGTAGAAGGGAGAATCAAGACCACGACCTCGGCCTGCGGGAGCAAACTGTCCAGTTCGCTCACGGCATGGACCTCTGGTTCCGTGCGCGCGCTTCGTGCCATGCGCAGCAGGTTCACGTCGAACGGCGCAAGCTTTCGCTCAATCTCCTTGCCGATGGCGCCATAGCCCACCAGCAGCACCGTCTTACCTGTCAATTCCTCAAGCATTACTGGCGGATACAGCGGACGCGCGTCTCCCGTGATCGCAGCGTAATGCGACGGAGCCTCGAATCGCCGCTTCCACAGGCCTTCCCGCTGAATGTCGTAATACATGGGGAAATATTTGAGCATTGACAAAACTGCGGTAAGCGTCCACTCCGCGGTGCTGACGTTATGCGCGCCGCGCGCATTGCAGATGGTCACATGCGGGCCCGCCAAGGGCGGTATCCACTCCGTGCCCGCCATCAGCGATAGAACCAGGCGCACACCGTGCAGCCGCGGCCATGCGAGTATTGACCGGTTTGCATACGGGTCCGGAATCCACACGTCGATCTCGATATCGTGGTCCAGCGGATCCGGTATCCGAACCAACTCGACTTCCTTGGGGAAGTCGCGAAACAATTCCTCTGGCAGTATTCCTGGGTATCCGACTCGTAACATAGTTTAAGGGCGGCCCGTTAAACGCAAGGGCCTTGCTTTTATGCTATCGCAGCCGCAAGCAGGCCGTACCAGTTTCCGGCCCAGTCTAATTGTGAGAAAATTCAACGGCGGATACCATGCATGCAGCTCAGGTTCAACAAGACGCTCTCCCAGCACCAGCTTGCGGTCAAGCTGCGCCTGGAGCCAGCGGAGAAGAAGGGGCTCCTCTCCTGGGAGCAGCGCGGTGGGCGAAATGCAGAAACAGAAACTGCGCGATGAGACAATGCCCTTTGGGCCAAAGCTAGATGGTGAGTAGCTCGGTGTAAACCGCCATCCCGACCACGGCGTCCGCGCCCAGCGCGTCCAGCGCGTCGACTTCCTGCTGGCTGCGAATGCCGCCAGCCACAATGAGCTGACGCTGCGTGAGCTTGCGCAAGCGCACGGCCGTGTCGATGGGAAAACCCTGCATCATGCCCTCGCCGTCCACGTGGGTGTAGAGAAACGCGGCGGCATAAGGATCGAGTTGCGGAATTGCGTCGTCCGGCGTGAGCGCCACCTGCGCCTTCCAGCCTTTCACGGCGATGTGTCCGTTCTTGGTGTCGATGCCGGCCACCACTTGCTCTGCGCCGATGCCTGCAGCCAACTCGGCGGCAAACTTCGTATTGACCGCACCATTTTCGGAAAAGAGAGCCGAGCCTATGATTACGCGCTTCGCGCCCGCATCCAGCACCTGGCGCGCGCGCTCGATGGAGTGGATGCCGCCGCCCGCCTGCACGGGCAGCCGCTTGGCAATCTGCGCAACCAGGGCGGAGTTATCGCCTTGCCGCATGGCGGCGTCGAGGTCGATCAACTGGACCAATGGAAACTTGGAAAACTTCTCGATCCAGTACTCAAAATCGTCAAAGGCAACGCGCAGCTTTTCGCCCCGCACGAGCTGGACAATGCGGCCGCCCAGCAAATCGATCGATGGAATCAACATGGCAACCTCACGGACACGCCAGCTTTGGCCAGTTCTTCCTTAAGCGAACGTGCGCTCGAAACACCGAAGTGAAAAATACTTGCCGCCAGGGCCGCATCGGCTTTGCCGCGCCCGAATACATCCACAAAATGGCCAACTGTTCCGGCCCCTCCGGAGGCGATCACAGGGATTCCAACCGATTCGCTCACCGCGGCGGTCAATTCGCAGTCAAAGCCCGCGCGTGTTCCGTCCGAGTCCATCGAAGTGAGTAAAATCTCGCCTGCGCCGCGCTGTTCGGCCTCACGCGCCCATTCCACCACGCGCCGGCCCGTCGGCTTTCGTCCGCCCTGCACAAATACTTCCGCATCGCGCACCGGGTCGGCGGCCTTGGGATCGCGCCTGGCGTCGATAGCGACAACGACGGCCTGCGCGCCAAAGCTGCGTCCAATCGCGTCAATCAATGTCGGATCTTTCAGCGCAGCGGAGTTCACGCTCACCTTGTCGGCTCCGGCGTCAAAGACTTGCGCCGCGTCGTCCGCTGTGCGTATGCCGCCACCAACGCAGAAGGGCACGAAGAGTTCGCGTGCCGTGCGGCGAACGGTGTCGAGCAGCGTCTGGCGACCTTCGTGCGTAGCTGTGATATCGAGCAGCACAATCTCATCCGCGCCCTCGCGCGCATGACGCGCCGCCTGCGTTGCCGGATCGCCTGCGTCCACGAGATCGACAAACTGCACGCCCTTCACCACACGTCCAGCGTGCACGTCGAGGCAGGCAATGATCCGTTTCGTAATCATTTCGAACCCTCCGCGCTCCACGAAAGAAAATTGCAGAGAATCTTCAACCCCGTCGCTCCCGATTTTTCCGGATGAAACTGCACGCCCATTACGTTGTCCCGTTCGACGGCTGCTGCAAACGGCTCAATGTAGTGAGTGATCGCCGCCGTGTCGCTTGTAACCGGGCCTCTGTAGGAATGCGTGAAGTAGACGTACTCGCCTGGCTCGACGTCGGCAAGCAGACGCGAGCCGTTTTTCACTTCAAGCGAGTTCCAGCCCACGTGGGGAACTTTTTCAGTGCTCTCGGCAAAGTGCGCGCACTGTTCAGGAAAATGTCCAAGCCCCGGTTGCTCCGGCGCTTCGCTCGAACCCGCATAGAGCCATTGCATTCCCACGCAGATGCCGAGAAAAGGCACACCGCGCGCAATCGCCGCGCGAATCGCGCCCGTCAGACCCGTCGCGTCCAGCCTCTCTGTCGCAGCGAAGTGACCTACACCTGGCAGCACAATGCGTTCCGCCGATTCCACGAGGGCCAGGTCGCCGTCGGTCACGATTGCCTCCGCGCCCAGGCGGCGCAGCGCCTTCAGCACGGAGGTCAGATTGCCCGCCTTGTAGTCGATCACGGTTACGCGCATTAGCACTCCGGGGTCCCCGGCGAGCGATTTTTGCTCGCTGAGGTGGTTAGAGCAATCCTTTGGTGGAAGGCAGCATCTCGCCCAATTGCTTGTCGCGCGAGCAGGCCACGCGAAGCGCCCGCGCGAAGGCCTTGAAAATGGCTTCGATCTTGTGGTGGTTTGAGCGGCCGTACATTGTCTTTACGTGGACGTTTGCCCGTGCTCCGCGCGCGAAGCCTTCGAAGAAATCCGTCACGAGTTCGGTTTGCAAATCACCCACAAGCCGCGTACGCACTTGAGTATCGACAGCGAAGGCCGCGCGCCCGCTCATGTCCACGGCGGCAATTGCGAGTGTTTCGTCCATCGGCATCAGGAAGTAGCCTGCGCGAAGTATGCCGCGCTTGTCGCCGAGGGCGCGGTCAAAGGCTTCGCCCAGCGCAATGCCTACGTCCTCAACGGTGTGGTGCTGATCTACATCGAGATCGCCGTCGCACTTGAGTTCGAGATCGAAGGCGCCGTGCCGTGTAAACAGCTCCAGCATGTGATCGAAGAAGCGAATCCCGGTGGAAACCTTGTATTGGCCTTTGCCTTCGATGGTGAGTTGAAGATCGATGCGCGTCTCCGCCGTGTGGCGCGCAACGACCGCGGTGCGTCTAGTGGTGGTTCGTCTTGAGGAACTTGATTTCTTCTTGATCATGGCTTGCCAATCCCTATTTTCAGCGCAGCCACCGCGCCGTTGAGAGCGGCGATAGCCTGTTTCATTTGTTCGCGCGTTCCAATCGTAATGCGTACGCGTCCATTGCAGCCCGGATCGCTGGAGCGGTCACGCACCAGCACCCCCGCCTCGCGCATCAGGCGCACAAACTCCGCGTGCTGTGCGCCGATTTCGACCAGAATAAAGTTTGCCTGGCTCGGCCAGCGACGGACTCCGGCGGCATCGAGAGCAGCTTCGAATTCGGTGCGCGCGGCAAGCACTTCGCCCACGTACCAATCGAGGTAAGCCGTGTCCTCAAGCGCCGGCGGCAGGCAGGCCAGCGCCAGCGAGTTCACGCTGTAGGGCGAAAGTACGCACCGTATCCAGCGCATTAACTCGATCGGGCCCGCCAGCAAGCCGAGCCGCAATCCGGCCAGTCCGTAGGCCTTCGAGAAGGTACGCGCTACAACAAGATTGGGCACAGCGCCCACCTGATCCATCACCGTCTCGCCGTAAAAATGATAGTAAGCCTCGTCTACGAGGACGACGGCGTGCGGGGCGCGGCTCGCGATTTCGAGCAACTGAGCGCGAGAGACGACAGCGCCGGAAGGACTGTTGGGATTGGCGATGGCGATGATCTTGGTGCGCGCCGTGATGGCCGCCAGAAGGCGCTCGAACGGAAATTGAAGGTCGTCTGACGCCTGAATGGCGACTACGCGCGCGTCCGTTGCCGATGCATAAATTTCGTACATTGTGTAGGTGGGCACGGGGAGCAGCAGCTCATCGTCCGCTTCGAGAAAGGTCTCGAAGAGCACGTGAATGGCTTCATCCACGCCATTGGTCAACGCCAACTGCTCCGCGGCGACGCCCAGATGCGCGGCCACGATTGCCTCCACCGGGCCGCGTTCGGGGTACCGCGTCAGCGATCCGGCGGAGATGCTCGCAAGCGCCTCGCGCACTTTCGGTGAGCAGGCAAGTGTGTTTTCGTTGAAGTCCAAGCGCAACGCATCGCGAGAGCCGAGCGGAGGGTGATACTCCTTCATCGCCTGTACACGCGCGCGCGGCGTGGGATTGAGCGTGGTTACGGCTTCAGCCACGGGACCTCCTTGTGCCCAAACTCTTTCGCGGGGCCTTGCGCAAACGAGTCCGAATCGCCTCAGCATGACCTGCCAGCCCTTCTGCATCAGCAAGCAATGCGGCCTGCGGTCCCAGCACGTGCAGGCCTTCACCGGTGTATTCCTGCACCGTGATCAGCTTGACGAAGTCGTACACGCTCAAGCCGCCGCGTACCCGCGCCATGCCGCCTGTGGGCAGCGTGTGATTGGGGCCGGAGATGTAATCGCCCATCGGCTGCGCAGACCAGCGGCCCACGAACACCGAGCCAGTGTTCTGAATCCACTTCAGATCGCTGACCGCGTCCACGGTCAGATGCTCCGGCGCCAGCAGATTCGTGATCGCTCGCGCCTCGTCGAGACTGGAGGCAACAATCACAAGCCCATTGCGATCGAGGGACGCGCGCGCCACTGCATTCTCGCGGCTGCGCAGCTTTGCCTCCGCCATCACTTCCTGTGCGAGATCTTTGCGCGTGGTGATGAAGATGGCCAGCGCTTCCGGGTCGTGCTCGGCCTGAGCGACAAGATCGGAAGCGATACCGGCTGCGGAGCCGCGTTCGCTGGTAACAACAATCTCCGTCGGCCCGGCCAGCATATCGATGGCGCAGTCGAAAGCAACTAGGCGCTTGGCCGCCGTGACGTAGAGATTGCCGGGGCCAACTATCTTGTCTACGCGCACGACGCTTGCTGTTCCGTAGGCAAGCGCGGCAACGGCGTGCGCACCGCCCAGGCGATAAAACTCGGTAATGCCCAACAAGTGTGCGGCGGCGAGCGTTTCCGGCGCGGGCTTTGGTGAAACTGCGACAATACGCTTTACCCCCGCCACCTGCGCGGGAATCGCGGTCATCAGCAGCGTGGAAGGCAGAGGATGGCGGCCGCTGGGTACATAGCAGCCGACTGAGCCAAGCGGCCGCACGAGCTGTCCAGTGGTGAGGCCGGCAAGTGGGGATGCATTCCACGAAGCCGGCATTTGCTGCTCGGCAAAGCCGCGAATCTGTTTCGCCGCCGTCGTCAAAGCCTTGCGCAACGCAGGATCGAGCGAGCTCCACGCTACAGCCATTTCTTCCTGCGTCACTCGGAGCGCTTTCACGCCCGCGAGTCCATCGAATTGCGCAGCGTAGCGCAGTAGCGCGCGATCGCCTCGCTTGCGCACGTCAGTGACGATGCGCCGGACAGTTGGCAGCACGCTATCCAGCGCCGCGCCGCCGCGCCGCTCAAGCGCAGCCAGCAGTTTGGCCGTCTGCGCTGCACCATGTCCTTTGGTTCGGATCAGCTTCATCGTTCCCTCAGGGGCTAAAGCCCCTCGTTTGTGGGTCTGATTTTGGCACGCGACCCAGAGGGTATCCCGGTCGTGCCCTTTCAAAACCTCACCCGATTTAGAAACTCGTCAAAGAAGCCGAACCTTCTACAGCACAACCTTGTTCAGCGGATACTCGACGATGCCCGTCGCCTTGGCCGCCTTCAGCCGAGGAATCACGTCGCGCGCTGTACGCTCGTCCACAATTGTGTTCACCGCAACCCATTCCGAATCGCTCAACTGCGAAACGGTCGGTGAATTCAACGCCGGTAACACGGCGAGTACCGCTTCAAGGTCTGCGCGCTTCACGTTGAGCATCAGTCCCACTTGCGACTGCGCATCGATAGCACCGCGCAGCATGAGGGCGATCTGATCCAGCTTCTCTCGCTTCCACGGATCGGCCAGCGAGGCCTTGCCGGCAATCAAATGCGTCTCGCTCTCCATCACGGTGTCGATGATCTTCAGATGATTGGCCTTCAGCGAACTGCCTGTCTCTGTCACTTCGACAATCGCATCGGCGAGCATGGGCGGCTTCACTTCAGTAGCGCCCCAACTGAACTCCACCTTCACGTTCACGCCCTTGGCGGCAAAGTAGCGCTTGCTCACTTCGACAAGCTCGGTCGCGATAATCTTGCCTTCGAGATCTTCGGCCTTCTCGAAGCCGCTGCCCTCGGGCACGGCAAGCACCCAGCGCACCTTGCGCCGGCTCTGCTTGGCGTAGGTGAGCGTCGTAACGCTGGTCACGTTCAGGCCGCTCTCCACCACCCAGTCAATACCGGTGAGTCCCGCGTCCAGCACGCCGTGGTCCACGTAGCGCGCCATCTCCTGCGCGCGAATTAACATGCACTCGATTTCGCTGTCGTCGATGGAGGGAAAATAGGAGCGCCCGTCCGCGTAGATATTCCATCCTGCTCGCTTGAACAGCGCGATAGTCGCATCCTGCAAACTACCTTTGGGAATGCCCAGCCTGAGTTTGTTAGCCACGCGCGGCCTCCGTTTCAGATACTACCGGCTTGGTGAAGCAGCTTACGGTGCCCTCGTGGCAAACCAGGCCGTCGCCCTCGACAACAACGCGAAACAGCAGCGTGTCGTTGTCGCAATCTGTTGAAGCCGACACCACGCGCAGCCTGTTGCCGCTGGTCTCGCCCTTCATCCAAAGCTTCTGGCGCGTGCGGCTCCAGAAGGTTACAAATCCGCTCTCCAGCGTCTTGGCGTAACTGACGGGATTCAGAAAACCCAGCATCAGCACTTCGCCGGTGCGTGCGTCCTGCACGACGCCCGGCACAAGGCCATCCATCTTGTCGAAATCGATTTTGGTTTCGCTGCTCATATTCTTCCTGTTTCCGGTTGAGATTTTTGGGTCCAAGCATGAAAAAACCCGCTGGCGTTTGTCGCCGGCGGGCTGGGTATTTCTTTGAGATCTCTCTGGCCGTTTAGTTCAAGCCATGGCAGTCTGCCGACATGTGGGTCCCGTGATGGTGGTGATGACCGTGATGGCGGTGGCTCTGCATCTGTTTAAAACCTAAAGGCAATCCCCCTCGCATGTCAAATCTTCCTTGCCGCGGGCAAGCAGGCAGGCAGAGAATGGAGCCGTGCGAATAAGGAAACGATTGGCAGCCTTGGCGCTTGTGCTGCTGTGTGTCTGCGCGGCCGGAGCCGTCCAATATCAAGATCGGGACACGCGCGGCGTGCCCAAAATATCGGCAAACGCCCCGCCACCCGAGGCGCGCACCGACATCAATCATGCCACCATTAACGAGTTGCTCAAGGTTCCCGGCATGACGCCCAGTTGGGCCGGACGCATTGTGCGCTTCCGGCCCTACCATACCAAGGCCGACCTGCTCGATCGCGGCATCGTCACCGCAGCGGTTTACGACCGCATCAAGGACTATGTGATCGCCCACCGCGAAAAGCAGTGACCGGCCTTTATGCCTCCGCCGGCTCCTCTGTTTCCTTGTCCCCGCGCCTCAAGAGTCTGCTCATGATTACGTAGAGCACGGGAATAAAGAACAGGTTCAGCACAGTCGAGAGCAGCATGCCGCCCACGACGGTGGATCCCACGGAGCGCCGTCCCAGAGCGCCCGCGCCGGTGGCGAAGACCAGCGGCAACACGCCCAGAATGAAGGCGAACGAGGTCATCAGAATCGGCCGCAACCGCAACTCCGCCGCCTCGATTGCCGCCTCCACGATGGACCGGCCCTTGCGTCGCAACTGCTCGGCAAATTCGACAATCAGAATCGAGTTTTTGGCCGACAGCCCGATCAGCATCACCAGGCCGATCTGGCAATAGACATCGTTTGCGAGTCCGCGCAGCGACACCAGACCCAGCGCTCCCAGAATTGCCATGGGCACGGCAAGGAGAATGATGAAGGGCAGCGCGAAGCTTTCATATTGCGCCGAGAGTGTGAGGTAGACCACCAGAATTCCCAGTCCGAAGATAATCAACGCCTTGCCGCTGGATTCAATTTCGTCCAACGTCAGGCCTGTCCATTGGTAGGTCATGCCGGGCATTTTCAGGTGAGAGGCCAGGTCATCCATTGCCGCCAGTCCCTCCCCGGAGCTGTAGCCGGGCGCTGGCGAGCCGTCGATTTCGACTGCTCGGAAAAGATTGTAGTGGGTAATAATCGGGGGGCCGGCGCTCTCCTTCACTGTCACCAGGTTGTCCAAGGGAACCATCTGGCCGGAATCCGAACGCACGTAGTAGCTATGCAGATCGCTGGCGGTCATGCGGAAAGGCTGGTCGGCCTGCACGAAAACGCGATAGGTGCGGTTGTTGTAGTCGAAGTCGTTGATGTATTCCGAGCCCATGAATACGCTGAGCGTGTTGGTGATCTGCGAGAGCGGAATATTCATCGTCTTCGCCTTCTCGCGATCGATAGTGACCAGTTCCTGCGGATCGTTGGCCGAAAAAGTGGTCAGCAACCCGGCCAGATCTTTGCGCGCCTTGCTGGCGCCCACGATCTGATGCGCCACGCGATCCAGGTCTGTAAGCGTGTTGCCGCCCTGGTCCTGGAGCATGAACTGGAATCCGCCATAGCTGCCCACGCCTTGCACCGCCGGAGGCTGGAACATGGCTACCAATCCGCCGTTCGGAATAAACATCAGCATCTGCAGCTTGGGCGAAAGGTCGGCAATGATGTCCGCCGTGGCGTGGCCCTTGCCGCGCCGCTGATCGGAGGGCTTGGTGTTGACGAACATCATTCCGGCGTTGGATGCACCGCCGGAAAAGTTGAAACCAATGATGGCGAAGGCGCCGCCCACATCGGGGTTTTGTCCGATGATGTGCTCCGCGCGCTCAGCCAGCGCCCTGGTATAGTCCAGCGAGGAGCCCGGCGGCGCCTGCACGATCACCATCATGAAGCCCTGATCCTCTTGCGGAATAAACCCGGTGGGCACATGCTGATACATCCACACAGTTGCTCCCAGCCCGGCGAAGAAAACCAGCAGCAGCAGATACCGCAACCGCAGCGCAACATGAATCGACTTGGCGTAAGAACTGGCCAGCCATGTAATGGCCGCGTCGGTTCCGTGGATGAAAGCCGCAAATGCGCGCGAGATGGGGCGGATGTGGAGAAAGTCCAACTGGTGGGGACGCTGCTCTTCGCCGCGCAGGAACATGGCTGAAAGCGCGGGCGAGAGCGTCAGCGCGTTGAACGCCGAGATCGCGATAGAGAACGCAATGGTCAACGAGAACTGCCGGTACAGAATGCCGGTGGTTCCGGGAAAGAACGAGACCGGCACAAAGACGGCGATCAGCACCAGAGAAGTCGCAATGACGGCGCTTGTTACCTCGCCCATGGCCCGCGACGTGGCCTCGTGCGGGTCAGAATGCTCCATGGCAATGTGCCGCTGCACGTTTTCGATCACCACAATGGCGTCGTCGACTACCAGGCCCGTGGCCAGCGTAATGCCGAACAGCGTAAGCGAGTTGATGGAGAAGCCGAATAGCTTGATGAAGGCGAAGGTGCCGATGAGCGAAACCGGGATGGTGACGGCGGGAATGATGGTGGCGCGCCAGTCAAGCAGGAACAGGAAGATCACCGTGATGACGATGAAGACGGCTATGCCCAGGGTGATCAGCACTTCGCGGATCGAGTCGCCGACCACTGTTGTCGCGTCGAATGCGATAGCGTATTGCAGCCCCGGCGGAAAGTTCTTGGCGAGGTCCGCGAGCGCGGCCTTGGCTGCTCTGTCCACTTCCAGCGCATTTGCGTTCGACAGTTGTTCCACGCCGATTCCCAGCGCCTCGCGCCCGGAGTATTCCAGCAGCGTGCTGTAGTCCTCGGCGCCCACCGCCGAGTGGCCAACATCCTTCAGCAGCACCAGGCCGTTGGAGGAGTTCTTCACGATGATGTTGTCGAATTCGGTAGGGCTGGTGAGGCGGCCCACTACGCGCACCGGGATCTGGAATGCCTGCTTTGAGTTTGCGGGAGGCTGGCCGAGCTGGCCGGCCGGAATCTCGACGTTCTGCTCCACCAGCGCATTCACAACGTCGGTGGCCGTCAATCCGCGAGCGGCCAGCCGCACCGGGTCAAGCCACACGCGCATTGCGTACTTGCGCTCGCCGAAGATCATCACATCGCCCACGCCCGGCACGCGCTTCAGCGCGTCCTTCACATACACATCCAGGTAGTTGGAGATGAATTCGCCCGAGTAGCGGCTGTCGAGCGTATAAAAGCCGGCGCCGAAGACGAAGTTGAAGTTCGCTTTGGTAATGGAGATGCCTGTCGAGTTCACTGCCGCAGGCAACCGCCCCTGCACGCTGGCCACGCGGTTTTGCACGTCCACGGCCGCAATGTCCAGGTTGTAGCCGGTCGTAAAGGTCGTTGAGATCTCGCTCGTTCCACTGTTGGTGCTCGAGGAACTGATGTAACGCATTCCCTCGACGCCGTTGATTGCTTCTTCCAACGGAATAGTGACGGCTTTCTCGACCGTTTCTGCGTCGGCCCCCACGTAGTTGCTGCTTACGGTGACGACTGGAGGCGCAAGCGTCGGATACATGGCGACAGGAAGATTTGGAATGCAGATCGCCCCGGCCAAAATGATCAATAGCGCGCAAACAGTCGCGAATACAGGCCTATGAATAAAGAAATCGACGAACAAGGTAAGCCTTCCTTTGTTGCACCGGGCAAACTTCACGCTCAACTGACTACCGGTTTGGGCTCCGCATTCGGGATGCCGCAAAAATCAACCGGCCATAATCACATCTGGGTGCCCCATCCCCACAGCACTCTTGCGGAAAGGGCGGGAAACCAAATCTCAGCCGCCCATCGGAATTACCGGCATTCCGTTCACGAGAAACTGCGTGCCCGAGACGATCACTCGGTCGCCCGGATTCAGTCCGGAAAGAATGGAATACGTGTTCCCCACCGTGTCGCCCAGCGTGACAGCCGTCTGCACCGCCATAAAGTGCCCGTTCTGCTGCTTCGCCACGTAAACAAAACTCTGTGCGCCCTGGCGCGTCACCGCCAGTACCGGAACCACGGCCATTGGCTTCGTGCTCCAGATGATCCTCGCCTTGATCATCTCCGCGGTGCGAAGAATCTCCGACGTTGAATGCACCGGAGCCTTTACAAGCACTCCCTGCAGCGTGCTGTCCACCTGCGGGGAAACAAAGTCGATCTTTGTCTTCTCCAGCAGTTTGCCGCTATTGTCGGTCAGATCCACTTCCAACCCCATGCGTATTTCGCCTGAGCGCTCCGTGGGCACGTAGATATACGCCTCGAGATCCTTGAATTCATCCACCGTGGTCAGCATGGGTACAGCATTGAGCGGAGAAGCGTAGTCGCCTACGTGTACCGGAATGTCGCCCACCACGCCGTCAAATGGCGCGCGGATCGTGTAGTAGTCCAGCAGTTGCTCCTGGGTCTTGCGCGACTCCACCGCCGACTCGTAATCCGCCTTGGAGTTCAGGTATGCCTGCTGCGCCTGGTCGTAGGCGTCGCGGCTGGTCACGCCCGCGTCGAATAGCTTTTGCTGCCTCGCCACCTCCACCGTGTTGTAGTCGTAGAGCGCCTTCTTTTGCCGTTCCGTGGCGCGCTGCGAATCCACCGTGGCCTGCTGCTGCCGTGGATCGATCTTCATCAGCATCTGGCCTGACTTTACGTGGTCGCCGGAGCGCACCGGAATTTGCGTCAGCAGCCCGTTTACCTGCGGCAGGATTGAAGCTGATCGCCGCGACTTGATGGTGGCAACATACTCATTGCTTTGGGCCACCGGCGCCAGCGTCACAGTTGAAATCTGCACCGGCAAGCCCTGCATTCCAGCCCCGGCTCCCGCTGGTGCGGCCGGCTTTTTTTGGCAGCCCGTTACCGCCAGCCCGATTAAAATCAAGCAACTTGTTACCTGTATGCGTCTAACCGCACTGTCTCTCACTAGCTTCTTCCTCTTGTCCAGGCCTCTTCGGCCCGGCGCTCCGGGTTGTGCCGGTTATGATTACGATGCCCCACCACAAGGCGACCCCCCGTCCGCGGCCCCTTCCCTCATCTACGGGAACGTCCGCCGCTATGTTCCATCCAGTTTACGGAGGCCCAGCCTGACTGCGGAGAATGACTTCAGTTCTATCTGATGTTCGAAGCCAAATCCAGATGCTGGATTATTGCTGTCATTATTGCCGAAAAAAGCGCCGCGTCCGCTATAGGACCCTATCCCGTGCACGTTGCGGCACATTACGAGAATAACGCAGAGCGCTTCGTTGCTCCCGGCCGCTGGCAGGAATCTAAGTAATCGTAAGAACAGCCGATCGATCATCATGGGAACTGTCGTTCCAGCCGTGCCAAGGTATTCTCATGTCTGCTATTTGCCCTGCAGGACGTTTCTTCGCTCGCCGCCCGCTCGGACTCTCTTTGACACGCTCTCCCCGAGTTGATAGCCTTCATAAGGGCGCATGCGGCCAATTCGGACCGATTTTTGCACTCCCAGAGCGTCCCCGTCGTCTAGCCCGGCCTAGGACACCGCCCTTTCACGGCGATAACACGGGTTCAAATCCCGTCGGGGACGCCAATTAAATCAATAACTTATCAAATTCAAGCAAGCTGAATACGTCAAGCGCACGTCATAGAGCTTTTCCTGAGTCAGGAAGCCAGCAACTCTACCAGCTGCTCCATCTTCTCTTCCTGCTGCTCGATGGACTCGATCAGTTTGAACTGGGTCCGGCAACGATCGAGGTTGTGGCCTTCGCGATGGATTTTGAAATAAGTGTCGCCCGCCAGATAGTCCGTCATGAAACGAATGCCGAGTTCGAAGGTAATCAGCTTTCCCGAGAAGGCGAGGAGATCTTTTTCCGCTTTGGTCAGGAATCCGCCGGCCGTGCTCAGATAGCCGCGTACCAGCGCCTCGAACATGGGAAACTGCATGGTCACTTTGGAGAGGTCCTGCTCGTCTTCCATTGCGGGACTTGTGGTGGTGCGCACCATGTCGCCAAAATCGTACGGCGCCAGTCCCGGCATTACGGTGTCCAGGTCAATCACGCAGATGCCTTCGCCGGTAGCATCGTCCAGCAACACGTTGTTGAACTTGGTGTCGTTGTGGGTCACGCGCTCCAGCAGGTTTGCCTCCAGCAGGACCCCGGTGATCGACCGGCGCGCAAGAACAAAGTCAATCTCCGGCTTTACCAGGATCGCGCGGCCTGCCACATCCGCTGCAACTGCATCCTCAAGCGCCTTGAAGCGTTTCGGCGCGTGGTGAAAGTCCGGTATGGTATCGTGCAAACGCGGCGCGGGCAAGGTGGCCAGCAGTTGCTGGAACCTGCCAAACGCCCTGGCAGCCTGGAACGCCTGCTCTGTGGATTCGACCGCATCGTACGTGCGCGCATTCTCAATGAAGCGATAAGTGCGCCAATAGTTGCCTTCCTCATCCACATGCCAGGCGAGCCCGTCCCGCGCCGGAATGAGCCTGAGCACCCGCCGGATTGAGTCCGGCTCGTTCGCCACCTGTGCGGCAAGGTGTGTAGTCACCCGCTGAATATTCTCCATCAGGGCGACCGGTCTCTTGAAGATGTTGCGATTAATCCGCTGCAGAATATAGCGGTGCGGCGCGCCTCCCTCACGGAAGAGGACTTTGTAAGTATCGTTGATGTGGCCGCTGCCGTAAGGCTGGACCTCAGTGAATTCGCCGTCGATTTCAAACTGGCGCGCCGCGGCGGCGACGCTACTCTCTTTGCTCATGCCCAAAGTCTTTCAGGGTATTTGCCATCCTGGATCAGGCGCCGGATGCTCTCGACAACATGTGCGTGGTCTTCCCGGTAGGTGACGCCAAACCACGAATCATTGCTGTGCAGAACCTTCACCTTCGCCTGCCCGGCCACAAGCATATCGTTGACCGTGTTGGGAACGTAGCACTCCTTCTTGAGATCTGTGCCGTTTGCTTCAAGAAACTTCCTGAAGTGCTCATCCAGTCTCCCAAACACCTGCGGAGTGAATCCGAACATGTTCATGGAGACAGGTTCGTCGCCGGTCAGCATGGTCACCTTGCCGTCGCTTGCCGTGTCCCTGGCATGATCGCCCTCGCGGGCAATGGCTGTTAGCTCGACAACTTGTTCCAGGTACCCGTCGCTTTCCACGCGGCACACCCCCCGTGCTACCGTTCCAAACTCCGAGAGCGTATTGCGCAATACAAACCCAACCATTGCGTAGTCGCCGCTGCCCGACTGCAACTGCCGCGCCATTACCTGGTAGCTCTCCGCGCCGTAGAAATCGTCCGCATTGATCACGGCAAACGGCTCGTGAATGGCATCGGCGGCCATCATGATGGCCTGCGTGGTGCCCCACGGCTTGGTGCGTCCGGCCGGCACGCTGAACCCCGCGGGAATCTTGTCCAGTTCCTGAAACACGTATTCCACCGCGATCCGCTTTTCAAAACGCGCGCCCACCACCTCTTTGAACGGCTGCTCAATATCCTTGCGGATGATGAAAACCAGCTTGCCGAATCCGGCGCGCATGGCGTCGAAAATCGAATAGTCGATGATGGTTTCGCCGCAGGGGCCAACTGCTTCAATTTGCTTTAGACCACCATAACGGCTGCCCATACCGGCAGCCAGTACAAGTAGAGTCGGGGGTGCTGTCGTTGACATGAACTGTAATCCTCTCTCGGCAATGTTTCTTTTGAATGGTAAAGCCTGCGGGGGTGGTCTTGCATAACCCGAAAGGCCTACTCGACCGGAAAATAGAATGCCCCGGATGTTCTCGGATCAGCCTGGGGATCGGATCTTCCTGGAATCAGGGTTTCAACGCGGCTGATTACGGAATTCGTGCCGCGAGCTTGGCAGCGCAAATCGCGGCATTCTGGGGTTCAGGCAGGTTCGCGTAGCCTCCAATGGTCTTCCCTTTTCGAAAGATGCAGATGCCGTCCAGGTACTTCGCCGTTGCCGTGAAGCCTTCGTCGCCGACTTCAACCGGCATAGCTCCTGCAAAATGCTCCCGCAAGCTCTTCATTACGGCCGCCGCCGCTTCCGGCGACTCCTCCTGCACAATGAAAGCCTGTCCCTGCTTGTACTTCGCTACGTAGCCGCGTTTCAGTTCCCGCAATCCCAGCACGCTCTCCGGAACCAGCCGGGTCGACGTCAAGTCCTCCTGCGCAAACCAGCCCAGCGCCTCCGGCGGAGTCTCCCTGCCCTCCAGATGTTCAAGCATTTTGGCCGCAATAGCCCTCAGCGTCGCCGAGTCATCGCTGTCCGGGTTAGCCGCCACCTCCACAAGCTCCACGTAATAGCTGCCCTTGGCAAAGCTGGCGCTCTGTTTCAGGATCTGTCCTCCCATCCCGATCTTGGCGATTGGCAGGCTGGAGTCGAGATTCGCAGCGAACATGCCGTAAGCCGAGTCGGCATCGCGCATTTCCGATACGTCAATATCCAAAGTGTTCGCGCCCGACGCGCAGGTAATCCCCTGCATGTGCACAAACCCGAAGCTCAGATAGCCTTCCGCGCCTCCGTCCTTGTACTCGAAGAGGTTATCGGCGGCGTACTGGCGCGGGGCGCCGGAGGGCTCCCAGCCCGGCACGAAGTGGCAATTCAGGTAGTCCTGCGCTCCCAACGTTCCCGCGGCCAGCAGGACGGTCGGCAGCAATCCGGCAGCCCTCATGCAAACAACTCCTGGGCCCGCGCTAGCCGCTCGGCGACCTGCACGCCATGGGGACACTGCACCGTGCACTCGGCGCAGTCGCCGCAGCGGACGGCCTTATGTTCGGCAGCCAGTTCCTTAAATCTCTCCCGCCCCAGTGCGAACTGCCCATATCCGTCTGCATACGTAAGAAAACGCAGCACATCGGCCACTGGAAGCCCCTTTTGGCAGGTTCCGCCGCACTGCCCGCACATCCGGCAATACACCGGCCGAATCATCTCCAGATGCGCCGCCAGTACCTTTTCGTCGCTTGGGGAAAGCCGGCTCCCCATCGCCTTCAGGTTCTCTTCCAACTGGTCGTTGTCCGTCATGCTGGGGACTGTGGTCGCCACATAAGGCTTATTCACCACCCACTTCAGCGCCGCCAGCAGGGTACCCGGCGTGGTTAATTTCTGATAAAGAGGGTCGCTGGGCTTCACGCTGCGGATTCCGCCTGCCATCACCTTCATAGCCACCACGCCCAGGCCAGCCTTGGCGGCCATGGCGATCGCCTGGTCCATGCCGGCGTCCCCACCGGCGCTCATCGTAAAGTTGTAGCCCGCCAGCACCACGTCGAAGACGCCCTTTTGAATCATCCAGGGAATCACTTCTTTCTGGCCGCTGTGCGCACTGACGCCCATAAACCGGATCTTGCCTGCCTTCTTGGCTGCCTGCTGCACCTCGATCATGTCGTCCGTGATCTCGGCGCCGCTGCTCTTGCCATGCAGATACCAGATATCGATGTAGTCCGTATTCAGCTCGCGCAGGCTCTGTTCCAAGTGCTGCTGCATCCCTGCTTTGTCCGGCGCGCCGGTCTTGGTCGAAAGCACAACCTGCTTGCGTTTCGCCCCTAGTGCCGCGCCCACCATGCGCTCATTGTTACCGTGAGAATAGCTGCGCGCGGTATCGAAGTAGTTGATCCCGATATCGGCAGCCCGCTCAATCACGCTGCCATCCGACGTAATCATGCAGCCGAACCCCACCGTGGTTACCTTCAGCCCAGTCCGGCCCAGCACCTTGTAGTCCAGTTTCACCGGGGAATCGGGGGCTTCCGCCACGGCCATTGAAGCCGGCTTCCAGAAACCCATCTTCGAGCTCGCGCTCGCAACCGGCACCATCAGCCCGGCAGATAAGAACTTGCGACGAGACGTATTCGACGACATGCCCACACCCCCATTTATCTGAAGACGGATAATCATAATCCGTTCTCGCCTTCCGTCAATAGGGTGTAGATCACAGTGCGCATGTCCCGGGACGCGAGCGCAATTCCGGCGCGATATCCGCTCCCCGCGGCGACGCAATAGCCGTTTTCCGAGAGCAATCTCAAAAACAAGCGGCAACTACCCGATTGTTGGGCTGTCGAATTAAGCTGGTGCGGAGAGAAAATATGAAACTTGGCTTGGGTCTCTACCGGCACATGCTCAACAACGAGTACTACTCCTTCGCTGTTCAAGCCGGCTGCACCCACGTCATCGTCCATTTGGTCGACTACTTCAAGCAAGGCCAGGCCAATCCTGATCGGAACCAGCCTACCGGCGGAAAAGACAAGCCCTGGGGCGTTGCCGGCGATCCCCATAAGCTCTGGACCGCCTCTGAACTGATCGAGTTGCGCAAGCAGGTCGAAGTCGCGGGCCTCAAGCTCGAAGCGATCGAGAATCTCGACCCCGCCCACTGGCACGACATCCTGCTCGACGGCCCCAAGCGCGCTCTCCAAATCCGCAACGTGCGTGCCATCCTCATGGCCATGGGCGAAGCCGGCATCGGCACCCTCGGCTACAACTTCTCCATCGCCGGTGTCGGCGGCCGCATCAGCGGTCCCTTCGCCCGCGGCGGCGCGGAATCGGTAGGCATGGACGGCCCTGTAGACACGCCCATTCCCAACGGCACAGTCTGGAACATGATCTACGACCAGAACGCGCCAGCGGGCTTTCTCCCTGTCATCTCGCACCAGGAGCTCTGGAACCGTCTGCGGCGATTCCTTGAAGAGGTCCTGCCTGTCGCCGAGAAGGCCGGCGTCCGCCTGGCCCTGCATCCCGACGACCCCCCTACCCCCACCATGCGTCAACAGCCCCGCCTCGTTTACCAGCCGGCCATGTACCAGCGCGTCATCGACATCTCTCCCAGTCCCAGCAACATGCTCGAGTTTTGCCTCGGTACGCTTGCCGAGATGACCGAAGGCAACCTCTACGACACGGTCGAGCAGTACAGTGCTCAAAAGCGCCTCGCCTACATCCACTTCCGCAACATCAGCGGCAAAGTCCCCATTTATCACGAGACCTTCATCGACGATGGCGACGTGGATATGCTGCGCATCCTGGCCATCCTCCACAAGAACAAGTTCGACGGCGTAATGATTCCCGACCACAGCCCGCAGATGACCTGTTCTGCTCCATGGCACGCCGGAATGGCGCACACACTGGGCTTCATGCGCGCCGCTATCATGGCTCTCGACCGGGGATTCTCATCTAAAACCGCCGCTCCCGGCGCCATCGCTGGCAGAACTGGACAAAGCATGCAGAACAGAAACCCGGCCCTTTATCATCGCTAAAGGAGCTTTGGCCGCTATGTACCGCGACCAACCGGAAAGGAAAATCCCCTGATCCTCGAGAAATTCAGTCTGAAGGGCAAGGCAGCGCTCGTCACCGGGTCGTCGCGTGGATTGGGCGCGGGTATCGCCATCGCGCTGGCTGAAGCCGGTGCCGACGTCGCTGTCCATGGCTCCGTTGACGCGCCCAAAGCTACCCAGAAACTTGTCGCCGCAACCGGCGCCGGATGCATTGCGCTGGCCGGCGATGTGGGCGACGCCGCCGTCTGCGCGCGCCTGGTCGAGGAAACCGTCCAGTATTTCGGCGCCATCGATATTCTCGTCAACAACGCCGGCATTATCCGCCGCTCTCCCGCCGCCGATCACTCCGAAGAAGACTGGAAGGCGATCATCGACATCGACCTCACCAGCGTCTTTCGCCTCACCCAGCATGCCGGCCGCCACATGCTGGCCAAGGGTTCCGGCAAGATCGTCAACATCGCTTCGCTGCTGACGTTCCAGGGCGGCATCATGGTGCCTTCTTATGCCGCGGCCAAGGGTGGCGTGGGACAACTGACCAAAGCTTTTGCCAACGAGTGGGCTTCCAAGGGCGTCAACGTAAACGCCATTGCCCCCGGCTACATGGCCACCGACAATACTGAAGCTTTGCAAAACAATCCCGAGCGCGCGCGCCAGATCATCGAACGAATTCCGGCTGGCCGTTGGGGAACTCCTGAGGATCTGGCCGGCGCAGCGGTCTTTCTCGCCTCCGCTGCCAGCGACTACCTCCACGGCCATATCCTGGTCGTCGATGGCGGCTGGCTCAACCGCTAACAAGTCTGAACGTGGTTCAGCTCGGCGTTTCGAAAGGGCACAGCTTCCGCCGCGCCGGCAATGTCGAAAAATCGAAAAGAAGAGCGGGACTGACTGAAGGGCGGCCGACCCCTAATTGCGCATCGCTTGGGCTTCGATGGCCTTTTCTCGCGCAAACATTTGGGCCAGAACCTTCTCCGGGCAAATGTGATGCGCTTCCACCCAATCCAGCTCCTGTTCTGTCTCAACGCAGGAGGCGACTGTCATAAAACAGTCGAGGCAGCGCGTGTTGTAGCTGCCATTGTCGTTTTGGGTGCGGTTATACATTGTTCCTCGGCAATGCTCCGAACATTCAACGATGCTAGCCTCAGTCGGATTTCGCCGTCGTGATTCGCATCACCTGCCAATGTGATGCCCGCATCCATCTCTCGGAACACGAACGATAAACAACTTTCCCCACACAAAATTCTTCACATTGTCAGTCCCTGATTTGGATTGCGTCGCAGTTCCCAGCACGGGCTTTCCCCTGCCTGCGGAAACAAAGACACTGAGCACGGGTCATCCAGCGTGCCCTGGTAATCGAACTCTGTCTTGCGCCCCTTCTCCGGGATCGTCACGTAGCGATTCACGGTCACCTTCGATTGCGGCGAGCCCCGCAGCCGGAAGACGGCCCAATCGCCTCCATACAGGATCACAAACCCCGCCGCCAGCACTACCAGCGCACGAAACAGCCATCCCATCAGAAATCGAAACAAGTCTCAGCCTCGCCGCCCAACCACGCACAATTGCCCAACCGCGCAAAATTGACTGCCCTCCAAGTCTACCGGATGTCGAGTTGAGCAACAATCGCCGGCCGCGGCGCGCCCTCCGGCATCACCAGTTTCTGTGGTGCGCAGCAGGCGCGCTCCAGTTTGGCCAGGTCGGCCTGCATCTGGCGGTCGCTGCCCAGCGAGGCCAGCACCGCCGCCAGGATCGAAGCAGCCGCCTCATCCGCCTGCGCCACAATCCGATAGTGCATCCATTTGCCCTCGCGCCGCGCCGCTACAAGCCCCGCCCTGCGCAGATAAGCCAGATGCCGCGAAATCTTCGGCTGTCCCTGGCGCAAAATCTCCACAAAGTAGCAGACACACACCTCGCGCCCGCCCATCAGGTTCAGCAACCGCAGCCGCGTAGCGTCGGCCAGTGCCGCAAACAGCCCGGCGAGATTTACCGGTTTCGATCCTCGCATCATGCCGCAATTATATCCGCATTGACAAATATGTCCGCCCATAATATATTTGCTTAAGCGAATATGAGGCGCCGATAAAATGAGTACAGAAACAACCGCCCAGAAGTCAGTTCAAGAAACAGTGCAGGAAAAGTACGGCGCGGCCGCCCGCCAGGTAAGCCAGACCAGCTCTTCCGCCTGCTGCAACCCGGCCTTCACCTGTTGCGACCCAATCACCGGCAACCTCTACAACGAAACCGAGAAAGGCGCGCTTCCCGCCAAGGCTGTCCAGGCCTCGCTCGGCTGCGGCAACCCCACCGCGCTTATTGAGCTCAAGCCCGGTGAAACGGTCCTCGACCTCGGCTCGGGCGGCGGCATAGATGTGCTGCTCTCGGCCAAACGCGTCGGGCCCTCCGGCAAAGCCTACGGTCTCGACATGACAGACGACATGCTTGCCCTGGCCCGCGAAAACCAGCGTCAGGCAGGTGTCGAGAACGTCGAGTTCCTCAAGGGCGAAATCGAAAACATCCCGCTGCCCGAGGCCTCGGTCGACGTCGTTATCTCCAACTGCGTCATCAATCTCTCCGCCGACAAGGATCGCGTGCTTCGCGAAGCCTTCCGCGTGCTCAAGCCCGGTGGCCGATTCGCCGTTTCTGACGTTGTCGCTCGCGGCGAAGTCCCCGACGCCGTGCGCCAGAGCATGATGCTCTGGGTAGGTTGCATCGCCGGCGCCCTTGAAGAGAACGAGTACACGGCCAGGCTCGCCAAGGCAGGCTTCACCGCCATCTCCGTCGAGCCCACGCGTATTTACAGCATCGAAGACGCGCGCCGTTTCCTTGAGGACGCGGGCGTCGACGTAGACGCCATCGCGCCCCAGGCCGAGGGCAAGCTGATGAGCGCCTTCATCCGCGCCACCAAGCCTGCCCGTTCCTGCTGCGGCCCCGCCTGCTGCTCAAACTGAACCCGCTATCGCCAAGGATGCATTCATGAAAAGGCCCTACAACGTCCTCATCCTCTGCACTGGCAACTCCGCGCGCAGCATCATCGGAGAGGCGCTCTTCAACACCATGGCCGCCGGCCGCTTCAAAGCCTACAGCGCCGGAAGCCATCCCACCGGCCGCGTAAACCCCTTCGCCATCGAGCAGGTGCATGCACTGGGTTACCCGGTCGAGAACCTGCGCAGCAAAAGCTGGGATGAGTTTGCCGCTCCCGGCGCGCCCGAGTTGGATTTCGTCATAACCGTCTGCGACAAAGCCGCAGGAGAAATGTGCCCTCTCTGGCCCGGCCAGCCCATCACCGCGCACTGGGGTTTCCCCGACCCCGCCGCCGTCGAGGGCGCCGACGATGTAAAGCGCGCCGCCTTTGTCCAGACCCTGCGGCAAATGCGCAAGCGCGTGGAACTGTTTCTCAGCCTGCCCCTCGAAACCCTCGACAGCCTCGCCATCGAGAAGAAGATGCGCGACCTTGGTCAGCAGCCGCATTAAAGGAGTCGCCCCATGAACGCAGACCCGCAAATCTGCTGCCCCGCACCCCTGCCGGGGCGCGCCTCGCACCTCTCATTTATCGATCGCTATCTGACCCTCTGGATCTTTCTCGCCATGGCGGCCGGTGTTGCATTCGGCCGCTTTGTGCCCGCCGTGCCCGTGTTCTTTCAGCGCTTCCAGGCCGGGACTACCAACATCCCCATCGCCATCGGCCTCATCCTCATGATGTATCCACCGCTCGCCAAGGTGCAGTACGAGCGTCTCGGCGAGGTCTTTCGCAATCGGCGCATACTCGGCCTCTCCCTCGTGCAGAACTGGATCATCGGTCCCGTTCTGATGTTTGTTCTCGCCGTAGTCTTCCTGCGCGGATATCCGGAGTACCGGACCGGCCTCATCCTCATCGGCTTAGCCCGCTGCATCGCCATGGTCATTGTTTGGAACGAGCTGGCGCGCGGTGACACCGACTACGCCGCTGGCCTTGTCGCCTTCAACAGTGTCTTCCAGGTCCTCTTCTACAGCGTCTATGCCTGGTTCTTTCTCGCCGTGTTGCCGCCGCTGGTTGGCCTTAAGAGCGTAGTTGTCGACATCCGCATGAGCCAGATCGCCCAGAGCGTCTTTATCTATCTGGGCATTCCATTTCTGGCCGGCATGTTCACGCGCTTCGTTCTTCTGCGCGTCAAAGGCCGCTCCTGGTACCAGGAGCGTTTCATTCCCGCCATCGGCCCGCTCACGCTCGCCGCGCTGCTCTTCACTATAGTTGTCATGTTCAGCCTCAAGGGCAATCTCATCGTTCAATTGCCGCTCGATGTGCTGCGTATCGCCGTGCCGCTGCTCATTTATTTCGTCGTCATGTTCTTCGTCAGCTTCTGGATGGGCCGCAAGGCCGGCGCCGACTACTCCAAGACGGCCACACTGTCATTCACCGCCGCCAGCAACAACTTCGAACTCGCCATCGCGGTTGCCGTCGCTGTCTTCGGCCTCAACTCCGGCGCAGCCTTCGCCGCAGTCATCGGCCCGCTGGTCGAGGTGCCCGCCCTCATCCTGCTGGTCCAGGTCTCGCTCCGCCTGCGAAAAAGCTGGTCCTGCGCCGATAGCCCAGTTGTGCGAGAGGTCCCCGCGCCATAAGCGCAAAGAGGGCCAGCCGCAACCGGCTGGCCCTCATGCTCCTGCTCAATTTCGTAGCTTCTAAAACTTCACTGAAGCCGCGCGTGGCGAAATCCCGCTCATCTCCGCAGCGCGCGCCTCGGCGTAAGCCGCGGCTCCTATCAGAGCGGTCTTGCTCTCCAGAATCACCCGCACCGGCGTATTCACCAGCAACTGGCTTAGGCGCCCCTTATCCGTAAAGGCCTTCATGAAGGTGCCGTCCTTCAGCTTCTCCAGAATCCGCGGCGCGATGCCTCCGCCCACATACAGCCCGCCCACCGACAGAATTTTCAACGCCAGGTTGCCGGCCTCGGCCCCATAGGCGGAGACAAACATATCCATCGCCTTCTCGCAGATCTCGCTCTTGGCCGCCAATGCCAACTCGGTGATCACTGCGTTCGGATCTTCGGTTGCCATGCGCGCGGCCAGCGATGCCGGCTCTTCCACCCCGCGCACCTCGCGCAAGAATTCATAGCAATTGGTCAGGCCCGGGCCGCTCACCACCCGCTCCGTGCTGATGCGCCCGTTGTACTTCTGCTTCAGAAACCGCAGCAGGTCGACCTCGTCCTCATTGCGCGGCGCAAAGTCCGCGTGTCCGCCCTCCGAAGGGTAGGGAACATAGTCGCGGCCGTCCCAGATCATGAAGGCCTCGCCCAATCCCGTGCCAGCGGCGATCAGGGTGCGATTCCCAACTTGGCGCGCATCCCCCTCGCTCAGGGTGTAAATCTGATCGGCGCCCAGCTCGGCAATCCCGTACCCATTAGCCTGCAGGTCGTTGATAAGAAAGACATAATCAATCTTCAGGTCGCTCGCAAGTTCACGGCTGTCCAACGTCCAGGGCAGGTTGGTCAGGCGCAGCCGCCCGTCGCGCACTGGCCCCGGAACCCCGAAGCACGCCGCCGTCACCTTCTCTGAGACGATGAACTCTTTTACGATCTCCTCCAGCCCCGAGTATTCTTTGGCCGGATACTGCTTGTCGCGAGCATGTTTAAGTTTGCCACCGACAAAGTCGTACAGCGCCAGGTTAACCTTGGTGCCGCCTACATCACCCGCCAGAATCATCCTTCCCTCTCCAAAAAACCGCAGCCTTCCTCATCCGTCGCGGGCAGCATCGCGGCTGCGCTCTTGTCCAGGATCAACGTCAGTATACCGCTCGCCGGCCAAATCAACTGGCTCGGCAATCGCTCTACATCCAGTGGTGCGGTCATCACTTCATTTAGAATCTGTGCCTTATCCGCACCGCTCACCAGAAAGAAGACCGAACTCGCGCGATTGATTACCGGCCAGGTCAGCGTAATCCTCCAGGCGTCTTTGTTCGCTACATGATTGGCCGTCACCAGCCGGTTCATCTCGTGCAGCGCCTCGGTGTGGGGAAAAAGAGACGCAGTGTGGCCGTCCGGGCCCATTCCAAGGGCGATCAGGTCAAAGCGAGGCAACTCAGCGCCCTCAAGCCGGAAACTGTTCCGCAGCTCCGACTCGTACCGGGACGCCGCCTCTTCCGGGTCCAACTCCCCCTCCATGCGGTGAATCTGCTCCGGCCGCAGCGGCGCACGATCCAGCAGCGCCTCGCGCGTCATGCGGTAGTTACTCTCCTGGCCGTCCGGCGGAACGCACCGTTCATCCACCCAGAAGAGGTCCAGCTTGTCCCACTGCATCCGTCCACGCCAAGGCTGCCCTGGGTCACCCAGCAATTCGAAGGCCGCCTTCGGCGTCGACCCGCCGCTGATCGCGATCCGGGCCCGTCCTCGCCGGTCCACCGCCTCATCGGCCATTTCAACAAAATACTGTGCCGCCCTCCGAGCCAGCGCCCCAGCATCCGGCTCCACATAGTAGATGATCCTGAGCTTTCTGGACATCCCGGTCGACCCTCTTATCTCTACGTTACACGGGCGGGGGACATCCAGAGGACCACGAGTCACGCTTTTCGCCTCCCCTTCTTGGCGGGGAAATTGAGAAGCGCGGATAGTTTTTCGTAGAGCGCGAAGAGAAATTCATCGCGCTGACGGTCGCTTTCGAAGGGCTGAGTTCGATAGCAATGCTCAACGGACCGATCAAGCACAGTACCGTCCAGAGGTTTTAAACGTTCGCATTCATGGAACTTTGGAAGACGCATTCCGTCAATGGCGCAAAGGCTCTCGGACTGTCGCTGAACAAACGCGACTGGCTTTCTCAGCATCACCAGCCCACAACTTTGCACACTCTCGAACGCCTTGCGCAAAAAGAATTACGGGTTTTGGTTAGTACAAGCGCCGAGGGAATGCTTTCCTTAAACAAAAGAGCCGCAGCCCCTTCCAAGGCTGTGGCTCTTGTCTTCGGCGCGACTGCTACCGGAACTACATTTCCTTCACTCCTTCGACGAAGGCTTTCAGCTTGCGGCTGCGCGAGGGGTGACGCAGCTTGCGGAGGGCCTTGGCTTCGATCTGCCTGATTCTTTCGCGCGTCACCTGGAAGCTCTGCCCGACTTCCTCCAGGGTGTGCTCGGAGCCGTCTTCGAGGCCGAAGCGCATCTTGATCACGCGCTCTTCGCGCGGGGTGAGGGTGCGGAGGACCTGCGAGGTGTACTCCTTGAGGTTGACGCTGATGACGGCCTCAGAGGGGGAGACGGCCTGGCGGTCTTCAATGAAGTCGCCGAGGTGCGAATCTTCCTCTTCGCCGATGGGGGTTTCGAGCGAGATGGGCTCCTGCGCGATTTTGAGCACCTTGCGGACCTTGGCGACAGGGATGTCCATGCGGCGTGCTATTTCCTCGCTTGAGGGCTCGCGGCCGAGTTCCTGGACGAGTTGACGAGAAGTCCGGATGAGCTTGTTGATGGTCTCGATCATGTGCACAGGAATACGGATGGTGCGGGCCTGGTCCGCGATGGCGCGCGTGATGGCCTGGCGAATCCACCAGGTGGCGTATGTCGAGAACTTGTAGCCGCGGCGATACTCGAACTTGTCGACCGCTTTCATGAGGCCGATGTTGCCCTCCTGAATGAGGTCGAGGAACTGAAGACCGCGGTTGGTGTACTTCTTCGCGATCGACACGACCAGGCGAAGATTGGCTTCGATCAGTTCGCGCTTGGCCTGCTCGGCGTCCATGTCGCCCTGAATCATTTCGCGCTGCGTGCGCTTGAGCTCGCCGATGGAGACGCCGGCGTCGGCTTCGATTTTTTCCAGATCGACTTTGCAGTTTTTCTGCTGGCGGCGGTACTCCTTCTTGAGCTCCTCGGACTTGGAGGCGTCGAACTTCTGGTCGAGAGAGCGGATCTGGCGCTCCAGGGTACGCATGGTGTCGACGGTTTTATTCACTTTGTCGAGCAGCCGCTTGCGCTCCATGGCCGTGTACTTGAGCTCGCGAACGATGCGCGAAATGTAGACCTTCTCGCGGGCGATGGCCCAGCGCAGACGGCGCGCTTCCCTGACCTTGGCCTTGGTGGTGGTGGATGTGGCGGCCAGCTTTTCGTCGAGCAGCGCGATCTTCTTCTGGTGCTTGACGAGCGTGTCGATGCGCGCCACGGTGGCCTTGACGCGGGTCTGCACTATCTCTTCAGTGAGTTCCTCTTCGTCGAAGAGGACGACTTCCTTTACGTTGCGGACGCCGCGCTTGAGGTCTTCGCCGAGGGCCGCGATCTCGCGGATGACGATAGGCGAGCGCGAGATGGCCTTGAGCACGCGCATCTGGCCGCGCTCGATGCGCTTGGCGATTTCGACTTCCCCTTCGCGCGTAAGCAGGGGAACGGTGCCCATTTCGCGCAGATACATGCGGACGGGATCGTTGGTTTTTTCCAGGGTGCCCGGAGTGAGGTCGAGCTCGACGTCTTCGCCTTCCTCGGGTTCGAATTCCTTGTCGCCGGGGAACTTGGGGGCGTCGAGCAAGTCGATGCCCTGGGTGCCGATGGTGGTGATGAGATCGTCGAGGTCGTCGCCGGAACCGATCTCGTCGGGCAGTATCTCGTTTACGTCGCCGTAGGTGAGATAGCCCTTCTCTTTACCCACTTCAATGAGGTTGTCAATGTCGTGTTCGAATTTGTCGTCAATCGCCAAGTAAATCCTTCTCTCCGGCGCAATGCATTTTAGGCACCGTATTGCGCGACGGTGCACGGTCGTATTGATCCAGGTCCGGGCATGCAAATAAAGATTCCGAGAAGGGAATCTCGGGACGCATGCGGACATAGATTTGCGGTCACCCGCAAAAAAGAAGCGGTTTCAGGTAGTCGCTCGGAACAGGATGACAGCGCTTCAGGTTTGGCCTGGTTAGCCCGCGAGCCGCAGCTCATGTATGGGGCAAAGGGGCGCGCATCCTCACAGAGATCAATAGATTACCACAATCCACCCCAAGCTCCGCTGCATTAATTTGGGGACGCCGCAATGGGACGGATTATCTTGCAATCCGGGGCCGGGCAGATTTGCTGGCTACCCGTGCCTGCTTCTATTGAGTTAGACGCCGGTCGAGGCGGTTTCGACGCAGAAATAGGGTGATTTGGCGAGGTTTTCGGGGCTGGCGGGAGGATTACTCGCGCGGCGGGCGTTGGCCGTGCAGCTCCCGCAGGGTGCGGTCGAGTTCGAGCTTTTGCTGGGTGAGCAACGCGAGCTCGGCAAAGTCGCCGCGACGCTCGGCTTCGGCGATAAGGGAGCGAAGATCCCGCTGGCGCTGTTCGAGGGCGCGCTCATGGATCTCCTGGACGGCGCCGCGGACTTCATTGGCTTCGGGTGGCTTGACTTCGGCAAGAAGCGCTTCTGCGAGAAGGGCCCGCTGCGTGGGGTCCTCGACAACATCCATAGGGTCGCGGGCCTGGCGGGCGGCGAGGGCCTGCAGGGCGGTATAAGTGCCAAGATGTTCAAACCATGTGGGTTGGTCGGCAAGGGCTTGTGCGGCTAGGCGGCGGGCATCTTCGTTTTCAGGATCGTCGATGGCCAGCGCGCGCAGCAGCACACGCTCGACCTCGGTCAGCGAGGTGGCGCGGGCTTCAACGCGATCGCGGCGGCGGAGGGCGGCCTGGCGGAGCTCTTCGCGGAGCACGGCGGAGTCGATGCCCAGCTTTTGGGCCGCATCGACGGCGAACTGGTCGCGGGCCAGCTTCTCCGGCATGCGGCGGATGTGAGGCAGAAGGTAGTTCATGGCCTTCACCTTCTGGTCCGCGCTGGCGCCAGGGAACATTTGCCGAGCGCGCTCGATGAGGAACTCGGACTGACGGCGCGACTCGCGGATCGCCGCCGTGTATGCCTTGACTCCGCGTTCGCGGATGAAGCGGTCGGGGTCGAGGCCGCCGTCGAGGGTGACGATTTTGATGTTGAAGCCTTCTTCGGTCAGCAGGGCAATGGATTTCTCGGCGGCATTGCTGCCGGCGGCGTCGGGATCGAAGTTGACCACCACGTTTGAGGTGTGCCGGTGCAACATGGCAACCTGCTGCTCTGTGAAGGCGGTTCCGCTGGTGGCGATGACATTTTGAATGCCGCGCAGAAAGACGGAGATGCAGTCCATCTGCCCCTCGACCAGCAGGGCAAACTCGTGCTGGCGAATCGAGGTCTTGGCTTTGTCGAGATTAAAAAGGACAGACCCCTTGGAGTAGAGCGGCGTCTCCGGCGAATTGATGTACTTGGCGCCGGCCTTGTCGCCGGTTTCGAGGGTGCGGGCGGTGAAGGCGATAACGCGCCCGCTCTCGTTGGCGATGGGGAACATGACGCGCTTGCGGAAGCGGTCGTAGATGTTGCCCTGGGTGCCGTCGCCCTGCTCTTTTGAACTGAAAAGCCCGCTGGTGCGCAGGGTTTCGTCGTCGGCCATGCCTTTGAGGCGGTCGCGCAGCGCGCCGAAGCTGTCCGGCGCGAAACCAATTCGAAATTTGGCGATGCCTTCGGGCGTGAGTCCTCGGCCGGCCAGGTATTCGCGCGCCACGGCTCCTTCCGGGCCACGTAGTTGCTCTTCAAACCATGAGGTCGCGGTTTCGTGGAGATCAAGGAGTTTTGCGCGCATCCGCGCACCCGCAGCCTCTTCCGGCGACGAAAACTCCCGCTTTGGCAGGGGAATGCCGACCTTTTGCGCCACAATGCGGACCGCCTCAGGGAAGCCCACATTCTCGATTTTGCCAACGAAGCTGAAGACGTCCCCGGAGGCCTGGCAGCCGAAGCAATGATAGAACTGGCGCACCGCGTGAACGGAGAAGGACGGCGACTTTTCCTTGTGGAATGGGCAAAGACCAGAGTAGTTTTGCGCACCGGATTTGCGCAGGCGGATGTAGCCCTCGATCACCTTGACGATGTCGGCCTGCTGCTTGACGGTTTGGGCGAAGTCGGACACGGGGGTCTGTATTGAGGATAAGGCTGGAGGATGACACATCCAGTGGGAAGGGTGGATAAGAGGGCAAATCTGCTGCCTGCCGGCGACCGCCTGAGAGCGGTACGGCGAGGTTTTGATATTCACAGGCAGCCCTACCCCGACCAACCCATGACCGCGAGCCGGATTTTCCGCTATCTTGACGCCAATTCGGCCCCGGAGTAGCGTCTAAATCATGCGGAAGCGCGCTTTGGAGGGGATGCCATGACCGGGATTCACTACGTCACGGACGAAGAGGGCCGCAAAGTCGCGGTCCAGATCGACCTCCGCGTACATGCCGAACTCTGGGAGGAGATCGAGGATGTTCTGGTCTCCGAGTCCCGGCGCAACGAGGAAAGTATTCCGTTGGAAGAGGTCGAGGCGAAGCTCATCCGAAGCGGCAAATTGAGTGCCTGAATACAGGGTTGCGTTCAAGTCTAGCGCGGAAAAGGAACTCTTCCGTTTGCCGGAAAGCATTTCTGCCCGCATCTTCCCGCGAATAAAAGCGCTCGCCACAGACCCTCGACCGCGTGGATCAAAGAAACTCAGTGGTGGCAGGGACGATTGGCGCATCCGCGTTGGCGATTACCGCGTCGTCTATACAATCGATGACAAAATCGGGAAAGTGGAAGTGACGCGCATTGCGCACCGGCGCGAAGTCTACGAGTAGGGATCAGACGAACCCTCGATAATGAGGCGCACATGCGCCGCGAGTCGGCGCCGAAAATACTTGTTGCAACGAATATCTCAATCCTGCATCCAAGTAGATCAAAGGAGCAATACCACCATGACCGCAACTTCCTCCGCCCCCGGCACCGTAACCACCTGGAACCTCGATCCGGCGCACTCCGCTGCCGAGTTCAAGGTAAGACACATGATGATCTCCAACGTGAAGGGCAAGTTCTCCTCGCTCTCCGGCGTCCTCAAGCTGGACGAAACCGACTACACCCATTCCGAAGTCGAGGCCTCAATTCCCGTCGCCAATGTTTCAACCGGCGACGACCAGCGCGATGCCCATCTGAAAAGCGCGGACTTTTTCGACACTGAGAAGTTTCCGGCGATTACCTTCAAATCCACGAACATCGACTCCAAAGGCGGCGCTGACTATGCCGTTACCGGCGAACTGACGATTCACGGCGTCACGAAAACCGTCACCCTCTCCGTGGAAGATGTCAGCGAGCCCTCCAAGGACCCCTGGGGTAACCAGCGCATTGGCCTTTCTGGTTCGACCAAGATCAATCGCAAGGACTTCGGGCTGACCTATAACGCGGCGCTGGAGGCGGGCGGCGTACTGGTGGGAGAAGAAGTGACCATCACGCTGGATATTCAGTTCGTAAAGCAGTGAACCCAGTGGACAGTGCACAGTGAACAGTGGACAGAAAAGAACAGCCAAGTTGCGCAAAGAATTGAGTTCGCCAAGCAGGCTTTCCCCGCAGAGATTGCCCGAGGGGAGTTAACTGTGGCTGTTCCCTGTTCCCTGTTCCCTGTTCCCTGTTCCCTGTGCACTGTGCACTGTCCACTGTCCACTGTCCACTGTCCACTGTCCACTGTCCACTGTCCACTGTCCACTGTCCACTGTCCACTGCCTCTGAAATACCTGTTGCAACGAATATCTCCTCCGCGTATCCAATATATGTACGCCCCAGGAGGTCTTTCCCATGTCGCTTCGCGCTGTTAAACAGATTCTTGAAACCAAACCTACCATCGAAGGCGCTGGCGTAAAGCTGCAGCGCGCCTTCGGCTTCGGCAAGACGGCCGAGTTCGATCCGTTCCTGTTGCTGGACGATTTTCGCAATGAGAATCCGGCGGATTATCTTGCCGGCTTCCCCTGGCATCCCCACCGCGGGATCGAGACCATTACTTATGTGCTGGCCGGCGAGGTGGCGCATGGCGACAGCCTGGGCAACAAGGGCCGCATGACCGCCGGGGACGTGCAGTGGATGACGGCCGGCAGCGGCATTCTGCACCAGGAGATGCCCAAAGGCGACGAGCGTGGGCGGATGCACGGATTCCAACTGTGGGCCAACCTGCCAGCGGCGAT